>ULRR01050320.1_pt1 | contig 58500 bp, 39 predicted proteins | sample 1955651 | NCBI WGS metagenome assembly ULRR01 (sample SAMEA4835688, study PRJEB28245) | human gut metagenome | biome: gut microbiome; material: fecal sample | place: Denmark | collected 2008
ATCCGGAAAAGATAATAGCTACCACGCCGCTTGCCATGTACGAATATCCGGCAGAAACTACCCGTGCGGTAGTGAACATGCTGGCACGCAACGTGCTGGTGCGTTACCCGAACCTGAAAGTAGTCGTACCCCATTGCGGCTCGTTCCTGCCTTTAGCCCTGCCTCGCATGAAGTCCATCCTTCCGGCAATGGTAAAGCAAGGTTATATGCAGCCCGTTGATTGGGAAGGCAATCTGTCCCGTCTTTATTTCGATCTGGCTGGCAATCCGACAACAGAGGTATTACGCGCATTGCTTACGATTACTACCCCCGAACACATCCTTTACGGTTCGGATTACCCCTACCTGCCCGATGCCATCTTGCAAGCCAACCTGCAACGATTGAAGCAGACACTTGCATCGGATAAGGAATTGGCACGATACGCCGACCTGATTCTATGGAAGAATGCCGAAAGCCTGTTTGTCAGGGATGCAGCGTCCGGCAATATTCCGACGGAGTAATGCCCTCATATTTCTTGAAGAGGCGGCTGAAGTGCTGGGAATATTCAAAGCCGAGTCGGTCTGACACCTGGGTGATGCTTTCTCCAGCTGCCAGCCCGTTCTTGGCAAGTTGGATAACAAACCGCCGGATATGATTGCCTGCCGTATCACCGGTGGTTTTCTTTATCACATCGCCGAAATAGTTGGACGACATACAGAGCTTGTCGGCACAATATTGCACGGTGGGCAAGCCAAGAGTGAGTTGGAGTTTCTCTTCGAAATAATCCCGCAACAGCCGATTGAAACGGACCAGGATGTCCGAATTCTCCACCTTCCGGGTAATAAACTGGCGGTTATAGAAACGCTGGCAGAAATTAAGAGCCAGCTCGATGTAACTGACGAGGATGGCATTCTGCAGCTCATCGGGTTTCTTGCCGAGCTCTTCGCGGATTTGCCGCATCAGGGAAACCATAATATTGTGTTCCTCATCGGTCATGTGCAGGGCTTCATTGATGCGGTAATCAAAAAAAGAATAATCCTTGATGTGTTTCTCAAGAGGAAAGCCATGCAACAGGTCGGGATGGAACAGCAATGCCCAACCGGTAATCGAGACAGTCTCTCCGTTGTCCTCTTTGCCTCCCACCTGTCCGGGAGCCACACACAGCAACGTACCTTTATTATAATCGTACTTGCCACAGCCGTAGTCCAACTCCACGTTGGCATCGTCCCTGAGGAAAAGCCCGTATACACTGTAGTTGTTCAGGCTATGGCGTATGGGCGACACCTCGGCATAATCAATGACACAAACCAAGGGATGCCGGCAGACACATCCGAGGTAACTGCTGTAGTCACTGACATTCCTTACTTTCAATATCTTGCTCATATCTTTTCTCTTTATCTCTGTTCCGCTCTTACAAAGATAAACTATTTCGCCGACAATGATTTCCTGCATACAGGCATTTCAGTAAAAATGGTACACTTTACCAGCATATCGTTACACAGATTAACCCTGTTCAGGCATAATTTTGCACCAGATAAAAAACAAAAAGCAATGAACGAAAAGACAGATTTCCTAAAAGAATTGTATGCGGACGAGGCGGTGTGCTTCATCGCAGACCGCCACAACGTCACGCCACAACAACTCTTACACTATCTTCACATAGGGGAACCACAGGCTGAAGCAACAACTCCAAAAGATGTATGCATCCCCTTGGAACCAAATGAAATAGAAATACTGAAAGGGCTGTCAGGCACAGCCGAAGATTGACATACAACAATTTTAAAAGAGAAAAAACAATGAAGAAGAACATCGGAAACACATTGGCGCTGTATCCTACCCCTGCAGTGGTCGTAGGTACAGAAGTAAACGGGAAAGTAAACTGGCTGCTCGTCGCCCACGTGGGCATCATCGGGCACGACCAAATCATGTTGAGCCTCTTCAAGAAGCACTATACCAACGAAGGCATCAAGCAGACGGGCAAAGTGTCGGTCAATATGGTGAATGAAGCCATGCTGGAACGTGCCGACTATGTAGGCACTGTCAGCGGCTCGCAAGCCGATAAGTCAGACGGGTTTGCTTACCACTCAGGCGAGGCAGGCACTCCGGTCATCGACGAGAGCCCGCTGGTTATGGAATGTGAGGTGGTAGACAATTACGAGACGGACACCTTCGACAACTTCATCTGCAAGATAACGAATACGTATGTAGATGAGGATTGCCTGAACGAAAAAGGCAAGCCTGATTACGACAAACTGAAACCCGTACTGTTCGAAATGCCGAACTATACCTACCTGCGCACAGGTGAGACCATCGGCAAATGTACCAGTTTCGGAAAAACATACAGAAAGGAGAAATGACTATGAAAACAAGAACATTAGGAAAAGACCGGCTGGAAGTGTCAGCCGTAGGACTGGGTTGCATGGGGTTTACGCAAAGCTATCCCCCTTATCCCGACCGTAAAGATGCCATACACACCCTGCGCGAAGCCGTAGATTTGGGTGTGACTTTCTTCGATACAGCCGAAGTGTACAGCTATTACAAAAATGAAGACCTCGTAGGAGAAGCACTTCAGCCGGTGCGCGACAAAGTGGTCATCGCCACCAAGTTCGGCTACGACCTCTCGGAAACGCCTGACCTGGGCACTTCGGCACGCCCTGTTTCATTATCCAGCCGTCCGGAAACCATCCGCAAGGCCGTGGAAGGTTCGTTGCGACGCCTGCGTACTGACCACATCGACCTCTATTACCAGCACCGTGTAGACCCGAACGTGCCGATAGAGACGGTAGCCGAAACCGTAGGCGAACTGATAAAGGAAGGCAAGGTATTGCACTGGGGCTTGTCGGAAGCCGCTCCTGCCACGGTTCGCCGGGCGCATGCCGTGTGTCCCCTGACCGCTGTGCAGAGCGAATATTCCCTTTGGTACCGCAAACCCGAAGCCGAATTGTTGCCTACCCTGGAAGAACTGGGCATCGGTTTCGTACCGTTCAGCCCGCTGGGCAAGGCGATGCTGACCGGACGTTTCAATAAAGATACAAAGTTCGACAAGACCGACTTCCGTTCCGTCATTCCTCGTTTCCAGGGCGACAACCTGAAGCACAACATGGAGCTGGTAGAGTATGTGGAAGAGCTGGCAAAGCGGAAAGAGACCACTCCTGCCCGCATCGCCATCGGCTGGCTATTGGCTCAGAAACCGTGGATTGTTCCCATACCGGGAAGCAAGCGCATCGAACGTATCAAGGAGAACATCGGAGGGGCTGACATCAGCTTCACGGCTGAAGAACTGGCAGACATCCGTCGGCATCTGGACAGCATTGAAATCCTGGGTGGACGTTATCCCGAAGACCAGGAGAAGATGACCGGACTTTAACAAGTTGAGCGTATGGAGCGTCGCGATTTCTTAAAAAAGTCTGTACTGACCACCCTGGGTACGGCACTTGCCGGCACCGGGCTGGTACAGGCTTTCAATCATCTGAACGGAAACAAATCAAAAACAGATAAAATGAAGATAGTAGTATTGACGGGCAGTCCCCGTAAGAACGGAAATTCCGCTTATCTGGCAGAACAGTTCATCAAGGGCGCGGAAGAAAAAGGGCACGAAGTGTTCCGTTTCGATTGTGCCTTCAAACAGGTGGAACCCTGCCGTGCCTGCAACCGGTGCGGCATGGACGGACCTTGCATCTTCAACGATGACTTCCAGGAACTACGTCCCCGCCTTATCGAGGCGGATATGGTAGTGTTTGCCACACCGATGTATTATTTCAGCATCTCGGCACAGATGAAACGGGTGATAGACCGCTTCTATGCCATCAACGGACAGATTAAAGGAGCGCACAAGAAAGCCGCTTTCCTGATGACATACGCCGACACTTCCCGGAAAGAGGCGGAACCGATGCTGGTGCATTATCATACACTGATGGATTACCTCGGCTGGACCAGTGTGGGCGAAGTGGTGGCAGCAGGGGTATGGACGGCAGGAAGCGTACGCAACACGGATTATCCGCAGCAAGCCTACCGCTTAGGCAGGAGCTTATAACCAAGATGAAAAAGACAATAGAATGCTGTCATCTTTCCGTGTATTGCTGCTTGCATTGTACCATGCAAGCCAGTACTCGCCCAGTCGCAACAGGCAAGGACTGCAGTCCTTGCTATAGAAGTACTGCAATCCCGACAGGCTACAACTCCAGTCCTGATTAACCGGGTCGGGCACAACAAACAGCTGCATCGGGCAAGGCTATTATTTGTCCTGCCCGACGCAATTACTTTACCCTTTCGGTGAGACCGATTGCACGACTGATTGGACTTGAATCTCCTCCGTATCAACTTGCCTGTCAAGCTGAATCCGTATAGGCATTCTTTTCAATTCGATTGCATAGCGGAGTTGAAATGCCGATGGAAGGTTTCGGCGTATTTCAGGCATCCGACCTCAAGGTATGCAGGCAAGCCGTATCGGAAACCCAAACAATGTCATTGTAGGAGGCGTTCCGGCAAGAATCATACGGGAAACAAAACAGGGCTGAAAACAATGCCCAACCGCACGGAGTATCGAGTTTTTTTCCTAACTTTGCTTGCAAACTAAACCTATCGAATTATGGATTCTATCAAAAACAGACGTACAATACGCAAGTACAAGCAAGACGACATCCCGTCCGACTTGCTGAACGGACTGCTGGAAGAAGCTTTCCGCGCCCCGACCATGGGCAACATGCAGCTTTACAGTGTCATCATCACCCGCGACCCGGCCATGAAAGAACGGCTGGCACCCGCACACTTCCACCAGCCGATGCTGACCGAAGCTCCCGTGGTGCTGACCTTCTGCGCCGACTTCAACCGCTTCAGCAAATGGTGCCGCCAGCGCAAAGCCGAACCGGGATACGACAACCTGCTCTCGTTTATGAACGCCAGCATCGATGCCATCATGCTGACGCAAAACTTCTGCACCCTTGCCGAAGCCGCCGGACTGGGCACATGCTTCCTGGGCACCACCATCTATAACCCGGACCAGATTATCGAAGTGCTGAACCTGCCCGAACTGGTCATCCCGCTGGCAACCATCACCGTGGGCTATCCCGACGAATGTCCGCCTCAGCCCGACCGTCTTCCCCTGGAAGGCATCATCCATGAAGAGCAATATCACGACTATACCCAAGAGGACATCGACCGCATTTATGCCTACAAGGAGTCGTTGCCCGAAAACAAGCACTTTATCGAAATCAACCAGAAAGAAACCCTGGCACAGATTTTCACCGACATCCGCTACACCCGGGAAGGCAATGAAGCCATGTCGAAAGTGCTGAAAGACACGCTTCGCAAACAACATTTCGACCAATAAAAAAGAAGAAAGAGTGAAGAGCCAGGCGGTTTCCTTATACCGACCGTTCTTCACTCTTCCTTTTTCCACATTCTTATTCCTCCAGTTTTGCCTTGATACGTTCCAGCAAAAGGATACATCCTTGCATCTTTGGATTTTCGTAACACACATCTGCCTGCTGGCATAAACGCGACAAGGTATCTTTCAGATTAGGAATATAAGTAGCCTTGTCCAGCCTTAAACTTTGTGGAAGCTCTTTACCTTCGAACCAGTTCTCCAGTTCGCGTAGTTCCTCTTTCGTATACACATGTTTAATATCGTCCATACTGTTGTTTGATATATTGTTAAGTAGAATAAATCAGAAAGGATAGCCCACCGCAAAATGGAAAGCAAAATCCCGTTTGAAATCAGGCGAGACAATCGGATAACGGTCCTTGCCCGTGTACATCGGATTAATAGCCTTCATACCTCCGTCGAAACGCAGAATCAGGAAATCAAGGTCGAACCGGATACCCAACCCGTATGCCACCGCCAACTGCTTGTAGAAGCGGTTGAACTTAAAGACACCTTCGGTCTGTTCTCCTTGCGCACGGATATTCCACACATTACCGGCATCGATAAAGACAGCGCCGTTCAGTTTCCAAAACAGGTACGTGCGGTATTCTATGTTCAGGTCGAGTTTGATATCGCCCGTGTGATTGACATAATCAATCGTATTGCCGTCTCCCCGGTAAGAACCCGGTCCCAACGAACGGACACGCCAGCCGCGCACACTGTTGGCTCCGCCCGAGAAGTAAAGTTTCTCGAAAGGCAAACTCTTCGAGTTGCCATACGGGCAGGCAATACCCAGTCCGGCATGAAGCACCAGCGAATTCCGGTCATCAATCACGAAATTCTTTGCCACGTCGATGTCCATCTTTACGTATTGTGCAAAGTCGATATTCGCCAACTGATAGGCATCCCCGTATTTCGGTTTCTTATGCACCAGGCGCGAAAGCCCGTAAAGCAGGTTGCCCGACTCCTCGATGTTGAAACGGATAGAGTAAGAATTTCGCTTGGCTGCCTGCATGGCATCCCCGCCCGCGCTATTATAAGTATAGGTATAGCCTATACGGACAATGAACAAATCTTCGTAACTATGGCGCAACAAAGGATTGATCTGGTCCATACGGTCGAGATACTCATTGAACGCGTCCGAGACATAAGGCATATAGATATAGTTGATGTCCAGCAGGTCGAAACGGTGCGTGGCTTTCCCCCTGCGTGACCACCGGTAACTCCAGGCAGCCGAAGCCAGCGTACGTTCGAACTCCGGACGAATCTGCCAGTTATATTTCACGCTGACCTCCGAAGTTGCCCGGATACGGCGCTTGAAATCGGAAGACAGGAAAGGGAACATGAACTCCGGGAAATTGATGCTGCTCTCCACACCGTATTCCATGTAATGGCTGTTGGCATATCCTTCCAGCCCGCTGACCGCCTCGTATGCCCCGCGCAATTTAAAGGTAAATGTTTCCGACCCTTTAAACAAATTGCGGTGTGTATAGGATACAGAAGCGGCAGCCCCTAAATCACCTGCCGAGTTAGTACCCTCTATCTCGAACGACAATGACTTGTTCTTGTTCTTCGACAAAAAGACATAGGCATCCAGACGGGCAGAATCGCCGGGCTCATACACCTCATCGAAACGGATATTCGAATATTTCAGAATCGACAGGCGTGCCAGCGCCGAATAAGTATTCTGCACATTACGGCTGCGATACATATCGCCCGGATGCAAATAATTGTAATCAGTCACTACCTTCGGCCGTAAGAAAGACTTGCCTTCATAATACAGCCCTACCCCATCGGAACAGATTGAGTCAAGTCCACGCAAGGCATCTTCCGACAATTCGGAAAAATCCACCCCCAATACGTAATGCACATTGCGCAATGTGTATTGCTTATGAGGCTGCGGCGCATCTTCTTTCGTGCGCCGGTAAGGCGACAATTTCAGGGTCAGCCCCACCTTATGCGTATTCAGCATCGTGTCTGCCTGATAGGTAATGAAATCTTTATTGAAACGGTAATACCCCCGGTTCTGCAGATACTGCGTGATGCGCTGGCGTTCCTCATCCAGTACGTTTACATCAAAACGCATCCCTGTATGCAGCCGGGAATGCACCGAGTCCTTTGCCAGGAAATCCGCTATCTTCCGGTCCTGGATATCGTATGTCAGACGGTCGATGCTATAAGGCTCTCCCGAACGGATGGAATAATACACCTTCATCCGGTTGCCCGACGGCACTTCATGCATATCGACAACGGCTCCCATATAACCCATATTCTGCACGGCCTTCTCTATCTCGTCGCGCGTTTCCTGTGCTTCCCCGCGATTATAAATGACAGGCGCCTCGCCTATCTTCCGCCAAAAACGGTTCATCCACTTCGTCGAATCCAACCCCGAAGCGCTATAAATATACATCGGGAGCTTGACCAGGCTGAACCATTTGGCATTGGATGACTGGCGCACATACTGGCTCATCTGCGACGGCTTGACTTCTTTGTTGTCCGATTCTATCTTGATATTATCCAACAGATAACTCCCTTCGGGTATGAACTTATTGACCGAACATCCAGCCAATAACGCCATGACAACCGGTAGTAGGAATTTTATGACAACTGTTTTTTTCATATATCAAGCCCGAAGGAATACAAATTTTATCTGCAAAGATAGAGAATAATTGAAAATATCTTCTTAGCTTTGTCTGTAATATTTGTTATTTTTATTCGGAACGGACATGCTTAGTAAAAACAAAATCAAATACATCCACTCGCTTGAGTTGAAAAAAAACAGAAAGACGGAAGAAGCCTTCATTGCGGAAGGACCTAAACTGGTAGGCGACCTGTTAGGACATTTCACGTGCCGACTTATTGTAGGCACCGAAGAATGGCTGGAACAACACCCCCGGATTCATGCGGACGAAATCATCGCCGTCAGCGCGGACGAACTGTCAAGAGCCAGCCTGCAGAAAACACCGCAAGAGGTGTTGGCTGTATTCGAACAACCTCATTACACAATGGACGAGAACCTGACAGCGCAGAGTTTATGTTTAGCACTGGACGATGTACAAGACCCGGGCAACGTAGGCACGATCGCACGAGTAGCCGACTGGTTCGGCATCGAACACATTTTCTGCTCACCAGGCACAGCCGATATTTACAATCCGAAGACCGTACAGGCAACCATGGGAGCCATTGCGCGCGTGAAATTCCATTATTGCGACTTGCCCGAGTTCATCCGTCAGCAAGCCCAAGCCAACATACCTGTATTCGGCACGTTCTTAGACGGGAACAACATGTACGAGGAAACCTTATCCACGAATGGAATCATTGTCATGGGAAACGAAGGAAACGGCATCAGTCCGTCGATTGCCCAACAAATCACCCACCGTCTTTATATCCCCAACTATCCGCAAGGAAGAACAACCAGCGAATCACTGAATGTAGCCATCGCCACAGCTATTGTCTGTGCCGAATTCCGAAGAAGAGGGTAAGGGTAATCGGAGAGAGGCATACAAACAAAAAAATAGCGGTATCTTTCGGGGTATCGCTATTCTTCTAAGTTTTATATATCAAAATAAAATTTTGAAAAGTAGAATTGTATTTGTACCTTTGCACTGAAAGATAGAATTGCAATGCGAATATTTACAGAACAAGCATTAAAAGAATATGCAGAAGCGCATCCTGACGCTAAGGTCGCTTTACAAGAGTGGACAACTATCGTAAAAAGGAGTCAATGGACTTGTTTTGCTGATGTAAAAAAGACCTTTAATAGCGTTGATAACGTAGGAAACCAGCATTACGTCTTCAACATCAAAGGGAATAATTACAGGTTGATTGTTGTGATAAAGTTCACTATTAAATTTGTTTATATTCGGTTCATTGGCACTCATTCAGAATATGATAAAATTGTAGATTGTTCTAAAATATAAGGCTATGACAAAGATAGAAAACAAAACCCAATACGAATGGGCAGTGAAAAGGGTAGAAGAATTACTCCCTTTGGTGACGGACGAAACTCCGTTGGATGACCCGAACAGCATAGAACTGGAACTGCTTTCCAATCTTGTTGCCGACTATTCGGATGAGCATTTTGCATTGGAAGAACCTAAGCTTGTCGATGTCATTAAACTTCGCATGTATGAGATGGGACTCAACCAGAAATCGTTGGCAAAACTGATTGGAATAAGTCCTTCACGCCTGAGCGATTATATTTCCGGAAAATGCGAACCGACATTGAAGGTTGCCAGAGCTATTAGCCAAAAATTGAATATAGACGCAAACATTGTGTTAGGAGTATAATTTATATCTAAATAAATGTTTCTCAGCGCGATTCCGCAAGGTTTCGCGCTTTCTTTTTGCCTAAAAACGGGGCAGCGTTAAACATTCCGAAGAGGATAAGTTTCAAAAAGGCATAAAAACAAAAATCAGCAAATAGAAAAAACTACTTGCTGATTTCTGTGATTCCGGAGCGATTCGAACGCTCGACCCACGCCTTAGAAGGGCGTTGCTCTATCCAGCTGAGCTACGGAACCCCTTTTGTTTATTGCGAGTGCAAAGGTACAACAATCTTTTGATATATGCAACCCTTTTCCCCAAGAAATATCTCTAAACCTGTTTTTCTTACCCCTTATTGGCGCAAACTGGCTTCGATTTCTTCCACTTCGCTCTTGAAAGCCTTATCCACTTCTACCTGGTCCTTAATAATCTTGCAGGCATGAAGCACCGTGGCATGGTCTTTATTCCCGATGAGCTGACCGATCTTACCCGAAGAAACATCGGTATGCTTCTTTGCCAGATACATGGCAAGCTGGCGGACCTGCACCACTTCGCGCTTACGCGTCTTGGTATGAATGGCAGAAGTATCTATCTGATAATGCTTGCACACTTTCTCAATGATATCATTGACGGTAAGCGGTTTCACTTCGGCACAACGCACAGCCTTCTGAACAATATGCTGAGCCAGTTCCAGATTGATTTCTCGCTTCAATTGGATAGAATATACCAGCAATGAGTTTACAATACCTTCCAGTTCGCGCACACTCTCGTTTACATTCTCTGCAATGTAACAGATAACCGATTCGGGTATCGTAAGTCCGTCGCGGCGTATCTTACTGCGCAAGATATTCTTACGCAATTCGATATCGGGTTTTTCCAGTTCGGCTATCAAACCCCACTTGAATCGTGTCAGCAAACGGTCTTCCATACCCTGCAACATCACCGGAGCACGGTCGGAAGTCAGGATAAGCTGTTTCCCGTTCTGATGCAGATGATTGAAGATATGGAAGAACGTGTTCTGCGTCTTCGTCATCCCGGCAAACTCCTGGATATCATCTATTATCAGCACATCAATCGTCTGATAAAAACTGATGAAATCATTGAAATGATTGGTACGTACTGAGTCAGTATACTGAACCTGAAACAAATGAGCGGATACATACAACACTCTTTTTTCAGGATATAACTCCTTGATACGCGTGCCTATAGCCGTGACCAGATGGGTCTTTCCCACTCCCGAAGGTCCATACAAGAATAAAGGATTGAAAGTACGAGCGGGGTTCTGTGCCACCGTTTCTGCCACCGTACGCGAAAACTCATTGCTTGTACCCTTGATAAAGTTCTCAAAATTATAGTTCGGGTTCAGATGCGGGTCCAAATCCTGAACGACAGGTGCCTGCAACAATGTAGGAGCCTTATTTCCATCATGCACAGGTTTTTGAGGGGGCAAAGCGCCAGAGCGTTCTGTCCCTTTCATATCAATAGCAATGTGATTCGTCTTATCAGTCAGAATGGAATACATCAACTCGGTGCCCTCCCCTATTTCTTTATAAATAGCGGCACGCAGGAGGTCTACATACTTTTCTTCCAGGTATTCATAGAAGAAAGGACTCGGAACTCCAATAGTCAACGCCTTCCCCTCGTATTTGACAGGAACGATAGGTTCAAACCAAGTAGTAAAGGCTGTCGTATTAACGTTATCCCGAATAAAGTTAAGGCAACGTTGCCACAATACAATAGCCTGATTGTTCTCAATCATATTTATTCTCTCTATTTTTAAGCAATACTTCTACGAAGCAAAGTTCGCAATCTATTTCTACAAAAACAAATGCCGTTTCGCTTGCTTTTTTTCAAGCTTCTATAATATATTGGTTTTCAACACCTTGTTTTTAATGCTTTTGCAATGAATATTACAACGCATTTGTAAATTTGCAAGGGTTTGTTTTTCAATGTCTTATTAACCAAACCGCAGAGCGCACAAAGACTAATTCTTCTCTATTCTATTACTGAATATCAAAGAATTAGCCTATAAACAATCCGATATACCAGTCTAAAAATTATTTAGACAATTTCTATATAACGTAGTTATTTATCTTTTTTCCCAAACAATGAGAAGTGAACGTAACGCTTCGGATGGGTCTCCAAATCTTTCAACAGGCTGGCAGCGTTAGCTGCTGTCGCATTCAGGTTCTGATACAGAGACGAATCGTTCATCAACAAACCGAGCGTATTGTCTTTCTGATTCAATTTATCTGTCAACAAGCGGACATTTTCCAGCGTAGAATCCACTTTCGAAAGGGTGGAAGCATAGTCTACACCCTTCAGGTTATCGCTGATAGTTTTCAGGTTGGCAGTAATGGCGTTTACATTTTCGGTCATCTGCGGAACATCGTTACTCATCAGTTTATTGAGTTGCTGGCTTGTCGCATTTAAGGATGAGGTAAGCTGCTCGGCATTGTGCAAGGTCTGCGTCAAAGCAGGATCAGCCAACAATTTGTTTACCGAAGCCAGAATCGAGTCCATCTTCGGAAGCATCTGTTGCAGCTTGGGAAGCAAATCCGACTCGGCAGCACCTAAAAGACCGTTATTGGCAAAACCGGGGATAGTATCATTTTGAGAAATATATTCGGTACTCTCCAAGTTCAGCAAGATATTCATCTTCACTGTTCCCAACATTTCTGTCACTAGTTCGGCACGGCTTCCTACAGGCACTTTCATATTCTGATCCAACTCGATGCCAACCAACACATGTCCCGGATGCTGGTAATTGTATTTGATATCACGCACAAGACCAATTTTAAAGCCATTGGCAAACACCGGACTGGATTCGGGAAGTCCGTTCACATTTTCAAACTCCACTAAATAATAGCTTTCGGGCTTAAACATATTGATGCCCTTCAAATACTTGATGCCGCAAAACAAGATAATCAAGGCAGCTATACCGGCTAATCCTATCTTAAATTCTTTTCTCATATACTGTTATACTTTTTATTTTCTATTTTGTTTAAACTCTCGGATAGCTTGATTAATATTCATTTTCTTGCCGTTCTTGAAAGCGATAATGAAAGCGTCCTTGAACTTCGCGTCCACTTTCGAACGTTTCAAGCGCAAAATCTGATTGTAATCGGTGTTCTCACCGTAGGTATATTTATAAATTCCTTTCTCTTTATAATGACCGACCGGGCTCAACCCTTTAAACAAACGGCTTTGCGAATTCAGCAGACGGTCGGAAGTCAGAATCTGAATCTTGAAGACTGGCTTTCCAGCAGCTACATCCGCATCTGCCTTGTTGACTGCAGGGACATTTATTGTTTCCTCTTCTTTATCGGGCTCTGAAGAGACATTGCCGGAAACGGCACCCGCCGAACCTTCCTGTCCCTGCTTATAAGACAGAAAAGCCTGATAAATGCTCTTCGCCAAAGCAGAACTTCCCTTATCGGAAAGCAGGTACTGTTCCTCAGCAGCATTGGTTATGTACCCCAGTTCAATCAGCACACTGGGCATCGTCGTTTCACGAAGCACCAGAAAACCTGCCTGATGCACACCTTTATCTATACGGCGTGCACTCTGACGGAATTGCTTCTGAACCAACTGGGCAAAGTTTACACTTTGCGCCATATATTTGTCTTGCATCAACTCGAAAATGATATAACTCTCGGAAGAATTGGGATTGAAACCGGCATAACGCTGCTGATAGTCATCCTCTATCAAGATAACCGAGTTTTCCTTCTTAGCTACCTCCAGATTGTCTTCCGTACGATGAAGTCCTAATGTATACGTTTCCGTACCGCTCACCTTACTGTTTCTGGAAGCTACCGAATTGGTATGAATGGAAATGAACAGATTCGCCTTGGCTGCATTGGCTATATCGGCACGTTTATGCAACGGTACGAAAGTATCTTTCTTGCGGGTATAAACCACCTTCGTATCGCTGCAATGTTCTTCTATCAACTTACCCAACTTCAATGCTACGTTCAGGTTGATGTTCTTTTCACGTCCCCGTCTCCCGATAGCTCCAGGGTCATTGCCTCCATGTCCTGCATCGATAACCACCGTAAACGATTTATCTGAAACCTCGGCAGCTGTAACCGTTGTCAGAAAAGATAGAAAGAAACAATATATATATAGTATGTTAAATCTATGCTTCCTCATGTTATCAGTCTGGTGCAAAGGTAATAGTTTTTTGTGGGTTTCTCCCCTTCGCCAGACAAAGAATTAGCTATTTTAATAGAGAAAGTCTATAAAAACAGAAAAAAAAGCAACCTGTTTACTGTTTTTCGCTATTTTTGCGGCATAAACAAAAAGCTGAAACCGTCATGCTACAATTCATTAAAAATTGGACGTTGCCTTTGGCCATGCTGGCAGGAGTTATCGGATACCTTTGCTTTGCCACGTTCGATTTCCTTTCTCCGTTAAAGCCTTTTACCTGGTTTATGGTGGAATGGCTCACACCCTTATTGATTTTTTCCCAATTGCTGCTCACTTTCTGCAAAATAGAAGTCAAAGAGCTTTCGCCCCGACGCTGGACCTACATCCTGCTCCTTATCCAACTGGTTTCCTGCCTGCTGGTGGCAGGCATGTTGCTGCTATTCCCTTTCGACACCCTTGGGCGTGTCACCCTCGAAGGAGCCATGGTCTGCCTCATCTGTCCTACTGCTACAGCCGCAGCCGTCATAACCGGCAAACTGGGAGGAAGCGCCGCATCGCTCACCACCTACACATTGGCATCCAATCTGCTGGCAGCCATTATAGTCCCCTTACTCTTCCCGTTGGTAGAGCCTTCGCACATTTCATTCCTTGAAGCGTTTTTAAGGATATTAGGAAAAGTTTTCCCGCTATTGCTTTTCCCTTTCTTCATTGCAGTATTGCTGAGACGCTATGCTCCGCCTGTCCACCATTTCCTGATTGGGCTGAAAGACATGGCTTTCTACCTGTGGGCGGTATCTTTGACCATCGTCATGGGACAGACTACTCAATCGATTGTAGAAGGGAGCATTTCCTTCGGTGAGGAATGTATCATTGCATTTGCCGCACTGATTATCTGCTGCCTGCAATTCTGGGGAGGAAAGAGTATCGGCGGAAAATACAATGACCGCATCAGCGGCGGACAGGCATTGGGGCAAAAGAATACCGTGCTCGCCATCTGGATGGCAGCCACTTACCTGAACCCGCTCACAGCCATAGCTCCGGGAAGCTACGTAGTATGGCAAAACACCATCAACAGCTGGCAGCTTTGGAAGAAACGGAAGAAAGACGGAAACGCATAAACTTATCATACCTTGCAAACCATAAAACTTCAAGAATATGAAAGAAACATACTGGAAATATTCATTAATCATTCTGATTGTAGGCTTGGGAATCCTGTTGTTCTACCAGGCACAGCCTTTCATGAACGGTATTTTGGGAGGATTCACCCTCTACCTGCTCTTGCGCGGATTCTCAAACTGGCTGAAACAGAAAATCAAGCCACTGGCAGCCGTATGGATTATCACCATCGGCATCACCTTATTTATATTAATCCCGCTTTCACTCTTCAGCTGGGCATTGGTCAACCAGATTTCGAACCTGCATTTCGATACGGCCGACATCATCCGTCCTGCCCAGGAGATGATTAGCATCATCGAGGAGCGGACCGGATTCGATGTTTTGTCTGAAAAGAACTTGTCGTTCATTATCTCACAAGTGTCTTCCATCGGGCATTCCATTATGACGGGTGTAAGCGATTTGATTATCAACCTGGCCGTAGCCATCATGCTGCTGTTCTTCATGTTGTGGGAAGGAGACAAGATGGAAAAATTCATCTCCGACCTGTTGCCTTTCGAAGAGAACAACAAGCGTGAAGTCTTGCAGAAAATCCAGCTTATTGTCCGCTCCAATGCCATCGGCATCCCATTGCTGGCCATCATTCAGGGCTTCATTTCCCTATTCGGCTACCTGCTATGCGGTGCGCCCAATCCCGTATTGACAGCCATGCTTACTGCCTTCGCGTCTATCATTCCGTTGGTTGGTACAGCGCTTGTATGGGTTCCGGTCACGGCATACTTCTTTATCATCGGCGACTGGCTGCATGGCCTCATCTTGTTAGCTTATGGAGGCATCATTATTTCGCAATGCGATAACCTGATTCGGTTTATCCTGCAAAAGAAAATGGCGAACATCCATCCGCTGATTACCATCTTCGGTGTAGTAGCCGGCTTGCCCATCTTCGGCTTTATGGGCATCATCTTCGGACCGTTGCTGGTATCATTGTTCCTGCTGTTCCTCGATATTTTCCGAAAAGAATACCTGATGGACGGGCAGACCACCGAATAAGTTTGCCTTCTTCCGTTATTTTTTGTTACCTTTGAAGCCAAGAATGAAAACAAAAACCTCGAATTGCTTATGAAACTGAAACAGTATGTATGGATTGCCTTCCTACTGACCGCTATGCCGGGAATGGCAGAAGAAGAAAAAGAAGGATACCAATTCACGACGGTAGTACAACAAAAAGCCACGCCGGTAAAAGACCAGGCTGTAAGCGGGACCTGCTGGTGTTTTGCCACCACTTCGTTTGTCGAATCGGAACTGTTGCGCCAGGGAAAAGGCGAATACGACTTGTCGGAAATGTTCATCGTGCGTCAAAAATACCTGAACCAAATGGCGGATAACCTGTTGCGCCACGGCAAAGGCAACGTGACCCAAGGAAGCATCACGACCAGTTGGATTACGGCGTTCAATCAAGTGGGCATCGTACCCGAAGAAGTCTATACGGGCATCAACTACGACTCGCCGATACACAACCACACGGAACTGGCGGGCTACGTGGAAGCCATTTCCGCCGAAGCAGTCAAACAGAAAAAGAACAGCGAACAATACCGGCAACTTGCCAACAGCTTGTTTGACATCTATTTCGGCAAATTGCCCGAAACGTTCACTTACAAAGGAAAAGAATATACGCCCAAGAGCTTCGCCGAAAGTCTGGATATTGATACCGACGACTATATCCCGCTAACCAGCTTCACCCACAAGCCTTACTACGAAGCTTTTGAAGTGGAAATACCCGACAACTGGGAACATAGCCGGATGTATAACCTGCCGCTGGACGAGCTGATTAGCGTAATGGACGAAGCCCTGAAAGGCGGATATACGTTGTGTTGGGACGGAGATGTCAGCGAACCGGGATTCTCGTTCAACAACGGAGTGGCCATCAATCCGGATGTGGAAAATACGGACTTGTATAAAGACAGCGACCGTGCCCATTGGGGACAACTCAGCGCAAACGAACGTCTGGCTGAAGTCTTCCATTTCAAACGCCCTTATCCGGAAATCAACGTGACTCCCGAAATCCGCCAAAAGGGATATGAAGCCGGAAAGACTACCGATGACCACCTGATGCATATCACCGGTATCGTGACCGACCAGAACGGTACGAAATATTACATCACCAAAAACTCGTGGGCAGCCGACAGCAACCGTTTCGGCGGATACCTGAATATGTCGGAAAGCTATGTACGCGCCAAAACCATCTACATCCTGCTGCATAAAGACGCCTTGTCAAAAGAGCTGAAAGTGAAACTGGGCATAGAATAAAATCATTTTTGAACACAAAGGCACAGAGACACAGAATTTTATCTATTTAATAATCATATGATATTTCTTTCTCTGTGTCTCTGTGTCTCTGTGCCTCTGTATTTGAGTCCTTAATATACACACATCACACCATATCATCGCCTGCCTTAGCGAAGGTAACCCGGACGGTTTTATGGAACGGGATGAAACGGGAAACGACGGCTATCACCAATGTCACGATAAACAACCAGCCCAAAATATCTTTCAACGCCAGCAACAGGCTTTGCTGCTGCAGGGTGGAATAAAGCGATGTGGTGGCCATCTGTGTAGCCTCGGCATAACCATGCCCTTGCCCTATCCCGCTGCTTAACGACTGGGTGAATTTCGATGCTGCCAGCGGGTCGACCATCGTAATGGTTTCCGACAACGAATACATGTATTTCTGCTGCAGATGATACAAGACATTGCTATAGAATGAAGTCGCCATGACCGGTGCCAAGACCGAACGGCAAAGTATCAGGAAGAAGGCATTCGACAACAAGAACTTCGGATTCAGGTCTTCTACCGCAAAGAGGGCAAAGGCTATGATTACGACCAACATCCCCAGCCCCCGTATGAATACCGGGAAAAACAACATCTCGTAAGTGCTTTCCGGCGATATGGTAAAATACAAGATGCCGAAAAACACCGCAAAGCAAGCCATTCCGCCCGCTATCAGAAAACGGAAACGCCAACGCTGCCACCTGAACCACCAGAAACAGATAAAGGCTCCCAGGGCATAACCGGGAAGCATCCATATATATAATAGGTACGTGCGCGTAGAATCTACCTGTAGAATGGAAGTCATATAGTTGGTAAGCAACGAGGTCGAAGTACTGAAAAACATGACCAGCATCATATAGAGATAACCTACTATCGCTTTCGGCTGGTAGAGGGGAGCCAGGTTGACAAAAGGCTTCTCCGTAGTTGCCTGCAGCCAGATGAAGAAAGCTATCAGGATAGGGGCTATCACGATATAGGCACATATCTTGAACGATGCCATCCAGTCGAGCATCTTTCCGTAGTTCGCCACATACATCAGCATCAGTACCCCTACGGCTATCACCAGCATTTCGCGCAAGTGAAGGTCCTTAAGCGGAATCTTCTCTATCTTGGCATCCTGACGGTAGAGCACCACCACGACCACGATGCTCAGCAAAAGCAGAATCATCATGAAATAATACATGTATTTCCAGTCGTAATGATAGGCAAGCTCGGCAGTCAGCACCATCGAGAGCTGGCCGAACCCGAACACCAACGGATAAAAGTAGGAATAGAACTCGCTCCGCACATCCTTCGGACTGAAGATGAAACGCGCCATGTGAATGAACCACAACATCATGAAACCTTTCAGGAATCCGATAGCGAAACTTGCCACAATCAGGATATCGGCATTCTGCGAGCGGGCACACACCCAGCTCAACAGGAATTGCAACGAAAGGTCGACCAGCAAAAGGAACTTGGCGGGGAAAGCCGACAATACTCGGGGAATGATGGGATAGCCAATCGCCATGCCTGCCGAAGTGGCATAATAACCCATCGTGATATCCTCGGTATTGGTTCCCAGCGTATTCGAGACCTCCAGCATACTGCCCGTGTACGAGCCGTTTACCATAAATACCGGAAGCATCACAATGAAAGCGCTCGCCAAAGCCAGCCAATTGGGTACCCATCGGCGGACAGGCAACCCCAGACTTCTCATATCTATCATTTCCGCAACGCCTCCGTTTCTACCATCATGCCGGCACGAAGATGTTTCATGTCTTCCTCCGAAACATTTGTCAAATCGATGCGTACCGGAATACGTTGCTGCACTTTCACAAAGTTTCCCGCCGAGTTATCGGTAGGAACCAACGAATACTTCGAGCCGGTAGCTTCGGAAATCGCCGTCACTTTCCCTTCGAATACCCTTCCCGGCAAGGCATCGACCTTTACGCGTACAGGCTGGCCGATATAAATGTGCCTGATTTGCGTTTCCTTGTAATTAGCGGTCACCCATTTGTCGTCGCCCCTCACCAGGTACGAAATGGTTTGCCCTGCCTGCACATATTGCCCGGGTTCCAGGGTACGCCGTCCCATATATCCGTCGTACGGAGCCGTCACAATCGTATAGGAAAGATTCAGACGCGCCAAATCGAGGTCGGCTTCCATCCGTAAGATGGTAGCCCGGGCACTGGTGGTCCGCTTGCTGGTTTCGGAATATTGCGACTGAGCCGCACGTTTCTGTTCCAATAGCGCCTGATAGCGTGCCTGCGCCGCCTCGTACGAAGCTTTTGCCTGCTCGAACTGCTGTTCGGGGATGGACTCTTCTTTCAGCAGACGTTCAAAGCGATGATAATCCTGTTCCAGTTGCCACAACCTGGCTTTCGCCTCGGCGATATTGGCATCCTGAACCGCGATATTGGCATGCGAGGTCTCGATGCCCGAATGCAACACGTCCTTGGCTCCCTGAGCGTCCAGCAGAGCCGCTTCGGCTTCCTTCACCTTAATCACATATTCGCTATTGTCCAATACCAGCAACGTGTCGCCCTTATGCACATACTGATGCTCCTTAAAGCATACTTCCTTGATATATCCCGACGCACGGACGTTCAAGGGAGCCACATACTGGTCGATAAACGCATCGTTCGTCACTTCATAATTGAAATAACGCCAAAAATAAGTAGCGGTCCACCATAATCCTGACCCGGCCAGGATGATGCAAACCGCATTCAATATGCGGTTACGCCGCCGCAATTTCAATAATCTGTCTCGTTTTATTCTAAGTTCTGCCATAATTCTTCTATTATTAGGTAACAAGTTGACAAGGTTTTAGTTGACAAGGTATCAGTTGACGAGTTGACAAGGTTTTAGATAGTTTTACTAATGCATTTAACTTGTCAACTGATACCTTGTCAACTAAAAAAACTCTACAATCTGCCACAAGCCCTTTCCAGCTGATAGTAAGTGAAAATAACCTGCGTACGTGCCGAAGTCAATTGCAATTCGGCGTTCAGCCGTACCGTATTGGCATCCAGCAAGTCGGTCAGGATAGCCAGTTGGTTCAGATACCGGTTCTGCATGATACGGTAATTCTCTTCCGCCTGCCTTACCGAGAGCTTCAAGGCTTCCACCTGTTTCAAGGCTTCCCGATGACGGAGAAAAGCGGTGCGCACCGTGACCCGCACCTGCTGTTTCTTCTGCTCCTCGGCATTCCGAGTCACCTGTACGGCAAGTTTGCTCTCTTTCACCCTGTGATTATTTTTGTACAACGACGAAAGCGGGTAAGAGACCGAAAGACCGATGTTCCAATTGTTGTTATACATGTCTGCCATGGTCCGCGATACGGGACGTGCCAGGGTATTCGACGCATAAAGCGAAACACCGGGCAACTGTTCGGCTTTCGCCAAGCGCACTTCGTTTTGGGCTATCTCGGTTTGCTTGCGGAGCAAACGCATAGCCGGGTCATTCAGATAAGCCTCTTCCACATAGTCATCGTAAGGTTGCAACGCGATGGCACGATGCAACAGGGACGTATCGGGCAACAGCAACCGATGCTCGTCTATACCCAACAATATATCCAATTGTTGCGAAACCAAGACCAGGCTGTTTTCCGTTTCGGTCAGCGAAAGGCGGTCGTTGGTCAGCTGCATTTCGCTACGCAGCACATCGTTGTTCGTTATCAGCCCTTCTTTCTTCATCTGGCGGATGTCCTTCAACCGTTGTTCCGATTCCTCGATGTTGCGCATCAACACCTCGCGCTGCTTATACAGGCTGAACAGGCTCATGTATTGCTCCAGCAAGTCCAGTTTCACATCGGCACGGTCGGTAGCGGTCTGAAGCTCAGCCGCATGGGTCTGCAGGTCAGCCCTGCGGATAGCGTAACGGATTCTTCCTCCCTCATAGAGAGGCTGGGTGAAATCTATCGCGTAATTCTGCGACCAGTCGGGCGTATCGGGATACGTAGCGTCCGACAAGCCCCGTTGAAACACGACGGGCTGGCCTACCACTCCTCCCCTCAATCCTATCTGCACATCGGGCAGGCGTGAAGAGCGTGCCGTCTTTCCGCGTTCGTGTGCCATCGCCTCGTCCAGCGCATCCGCCTGCAAGGTCAGGCTATTGGTCACACCCAAGCGAAACAACTCGTCTACGGTCAGCAACATCGAGTCGGCAGGCAATGCGCTTTCCGCCACGCTTTCGGGAACAGCCGCCTGTCCGCCAAGACATACGACGCACAAGAACCACCAACTAAATCGTTTCCAACGCATCGGCGGTAAGTTTTAAGTCGGACAACATAACCTGCATCTTTTCCGTACCGAGAGCCGTGCCTGCAGACGCATAGATATCATCGAGCGCAGCACGGATACGCTCGTAAAACAAGACTCCTTCCTCGGTCAGGAAGACCTGCTTGTTCCGACGGTCGGACACATCTTCTTTCCGACACACATAATTCTTTTTCTCCAGATTCATCATCAGATTCGACAATGCGGCTTTTCCCTTGGCTATCCGTTCGGCCAATACCTGCTGGGAGATGCCTTGCTCCTCCCACAAACACCGCAACACTTGAAGCATTTCGAATGTTATCCCTGCTTCCGTTTCCTTCAGAGCCCGTTGCACCGTACGCCTGAACGTCATCCGTGTACGGAACAGCTGCAACATCAGCTCTCTGAATGCTGCACTTTCTTTTCCCATAAAAACAATCTTTTTCCTTTCGGGGCGCAAAGATACGTATTCTTTTTTAATTAGTCAAATAGTTGACTAAATTAATTGACTTGTTGAGGATGAACGAAGGGGGTTCACAAAAGGAATCACCCTCTAACAATGAAAAGCATCAAACGCACCTATGTTCATCGCCCGATGCACCTATGTGCATCAGCCATCGCACCTAAGTGCGTTGGGCTTCGCACATAGGTGCGTTAAAAGAGGGTGCTTCTCACTTGAGATACACCATAACCTTACCGCTGAGCTGAAGCAGGGAGATTTCGCACATCTTGGTGTCGTATTCAGCCGAAAGGATTCGCTCTTCGGCATCGAGCAGGCTTTTTTGTGCCTCACGCATCTCAATACCCGACAAATCCCCCAGCAGGTAACGTTCCTTGGCAATCTCGTGATTCTCTTTGGCAGCTATCAGATTCTGCCGTTCCAGATGTAACAGGCGCAGGTTGTTGCGGTATGCCTGCCACAGGTTGCTCAGGTCGGCACGCAACCCTTGTTCTACCTGTTCACGCTCCAACTGGGCATTGCGGATGGCAAGGCTGGCATTGCGCTTCTCGCGCCGACGGTTTCCGTCGAAGATGTTAAAACCAATGGTAATGCCTCCGCTGAATCCCCAATTGCTACGCTGGCGGGTAGCATTCACATCGTATTTATTAAAGGTGTAACCATAACCTGCATTCAGGCGCACGTAAGGATAGTTACGCGAGAGGACTTTCTTATAATCCAACTGCGCCAGCGTCGTGTTCTGGTCTGCTTTCAACAGGTTGGCATTAACACTCAAGGTAGCGTTCCACAACTCATCAAAATCAAGGATACGGTTCAGGTCAATAACCGAATCGCGCACACGGATGGGACGGTCTACATCCTGATTCGCCATCAGCTCGTTCAGGTTGATGCGCGAAGTATGCACCAGTTCCTGCTGCTTCATGTATTGCGCACTGTCAGCATTGAAGTCCACCTTAGCCTGCTGGTAATCCAGGCGGGAGAAATTTCCGATGTGATACCGTTCTTCTACAATACGCAAACGCTCTTTCGAGAGCGAAACGGCATAGCGGAAGTTCTTCAAGCGGATTTCCTGCTGGATGTTATTATAATACTCGGCGGTCAGCGTAGCGATGAAATCTTCTATCGCGATGCGGGTATTGGTAGCACCCTGACGCTTCAACTCTTGCAGTTGCTTGTAATTGGCAGTAATATTGAATCCGTCGAACAGCGTCCAGTTCAGGTCAATGCCTGCGTCCAGTGTATGGTCGAGTACGTTACGTTCCGCCGCTGTGCTCCCATCCGAACGGAGTTTCGAATCCGAGCTATTCAAATCGCCCGTATATCCGGCGGTCAAGTCAACGGTAGGCAGGTAGCCGGCATTGCCCAACGTGGCATTGTTCTTGCTCACCTGCTCTTCGTTGCGCGTAATGCGGAGCGAATAATTGTTCATCAAGCCTTCTTCCAGGCATTGCTTCAAGGTATATTCGTATTGCGCACGGACGGGCAATGACACAAAGACTAATATAATAAGGTATAGTAGTTGTTTCATACGTTTTTAGCTTTACTTCGGTTGGTAGATATATACGAATAAATGGCAGGCACGATAAACATGGTAAGGAACGTGGATACCAGCATCCCGCCTACAACCGCCGTACCCATCGCGATGCGCTGGTTGGCTCCTTCGCCGGTGGCAAACGCCAGCGGAATCAAGCCCAGCACCGTAGCGGCACTGGTCATCAGGATGGGGCGCAGACGCTGCAAGGCCGCATCGCGTATGGCGAGCATCTTATCCTCGCCCGCTTCCTGCTTCTGGTTGGCAAACTCCACAATCAGGATACCGTTCTTCGCCACCAGCCCAATCAGCATGATAATGCCAATCTGACTGAAAATATTCATCGTGATATCGGCAAAATACATGAATATCAACGCGCCGGCTATGGCAAGCGGTACGGTCAGCATGATGATGAAAGGGTCTTTAAAGCTTTCGAACTGCGCCGCAAGAATCAGGTAAATCAATGCCAACGCCAGGATGAAAGCAAACATCAGGCTCGACGAACTCTCCCGATAATCTTTCGAGTCGCCCGAAAGTGCCGTGCGGAAAGTCTCGTCCAGCGTCTCGGCAGCTATCTTATCCATTTCCTCCAGCCCCTGACCGATGGTCTTTCCTTCAGCCAGCCCGGCTGATATGGTGGCAGAAATGAAACGGTTGTAGTGATACAGCTTAGGCGGGGTAATCGCTTCGACGAACTCTACCAAGTTATCCAGTTGAATCATTTCGCCTTTATCACTCCGGATATAGATGGAACGGATATTGGCAGGCTGATTGCGTTGCTGGCGGTTGATTTGTCCCAGAATCTCGTATTGTTTGCCGTTCATATAGAAATAGCCCATGCGCTGACCGCTCAAACCGTATTGAAGGGTTTCGGCGATGTCGCGCACGCTTACGCCCATCGTTCCCGCCTTATCACGATTGATATTAACCTGCATTTCAGGACTGCTGAACTTCAAGTCGACATCCGCCATCTGGAAAACAGGATTATCGTACACCTTATTCAAGAAAGCGGGCAACACTTTTTCCAGCTTGTCGATGCTGACCGCCTGAAGTACATATTGCACGGGCATACTGTTCCGGCGTCCGCCGAAAGAAGATTGCTGCTGGACAAAAGCACGTGCCTTGGTCTTGGTCTTGATGGCTTGCGAAATCTGTTCCGCCACTTCCATCTGGCTATAATCGCGCTGGTTGATGTCTTTCAAGGTTATCTGAATGTTCCCGCTTCCACTCGATACACGAGCAGTCACCGCCTCAGCATCGGGGATAATGGAATCTACCAGCCGGTTGATGTCTTCGGTATAGTCGCGTATATACTCATAACTGGCTCCCTCGGCGGCACGGGTACTGATGGTTATCTTCGAGCGGTCTTCCAGCGGAGCCATCTCTGCAGGTATCTTGCTCCACAGGAAACCGATAAGCACCATTGTCACCAACGTAATAGGAATGGCAAGCCAACGCCTGCGGAGAAAAGCTGCCAACCCACGGGCATAAAGGCTGTTCATCCCTTCGAAGAACGGTTCGGTCTTCCGATAGAACCAACTCTGCTTTTCTCTTTTAATCAACAGCTTGGTGGCAAGCATCGGAGTAAAGGTCAGAGCGGCAAAGGCAGAGATAAGCACCGAACCTGCCACTACAAAGCTGAACTCGCGGAACAACCTGCCGCTGGTCCCCTCCATAAAGACAATGGGAAGAAACACCGCCACCAGCGTAATGGTAGTAGAGACTACGGCAAAAAAGATTTCCTTTGCCCCTTCGATACCCGCCTCGAAAGGGTCCATCCCCCGCTCGATACGGATGTAAATGTTTTCGGTCATTACAATGGCATCGTCCACCACAAGCCCAACAGACAACACCACGGCAAGCATCGTCAAGACATTGATAGAGAAACCCGCCACATACATAATGAAGAAAGCGCCGATGAGCGACACCGGAATCACGATAATCGGAATCAGCGTCACACGCCAGTCGCGCAGGAAAAGGAAGATGATGACAATAACCAGAAAGAAAGCTTCGTAGACCGTACTTTCCACTTCGGCTATGGAAGCCCGGATAAAACGGGTATTGTCAAATCCGTACGTATAATCCACGTCATCGGGCAAATCTTTTTCCATCTGCTCCATACGTTCGTACACGGCATCGGCTATCTCGATGTGGTTGGCACCGGGCTGAGGAATGACTACCACTCCTACCATCGGCACGCCGTTCATCTTCATATAACTCTTGATGTCGGCAGCTCCCAATTCGGCATAACCGATATCACTCAGACGAATCACCTGTCCGCCTACTTCCTTGATGACGACATTGTTAAACTCATCGGCTGTATGCATCTGCCCCATCGTACGCAATGTCAGTTCGACGGTATTGCCTTCGATGCTTCCCGACGGAAGCTCTACATTCTCATTGTCCATAGCATTTTTCACATCGACAGGCGTAATGCCATAACCGGCCATCTTCACCGGGTCGAGCCACAAGCGCATGGAATAACGCTTTTCACCCCAAATAGAGACACTGCTCACATCAGAGATGGTCTGAAGCTGCTCTTTCACGGTAAGGTCGGCTATTTCGCTCAATTCCAACAAAGAACGGTTATTGCTTTGAATGGCTACCATCAGGATAGGGCTGGCATCGGCATCAGCCTTCGACACCGTAGGTGGGTCGCAATCGCGGGGAAGGTAGCGCTGGGCACGCGAAACCTTATCGCGCACATCATTGGCGGCAGTCTCCAGGTCGACAGAAAGTTCAAACTCGACCGTGATGCGGCTCTGCCCTGTCTGGCTCACGCTGGAGAGCGAACGGATGCCGGGAATACCGTTGATGTTCTGTTCCAAAGGCTCGGTTATCTGATTCTCGATGACATCGGCATTGGCGCCGGCATAACTGCATGTCACGGATATAATGGGATTGTCCACCGAAGGATATTCGCGCACTCCCAGTGTCGTATAGCCAATCATTCCGAACAACAAAATGATAATGGTCAATACGGTCGCCAAGACCGGCCTGCGTATGCTTAATTCTGAGATATTCATAAGGCAGGCGGCATTTAGTTGATGTTATCCAGTTTGACGGGCATGCCGGTACGAAGCTGCAAGGTACCCGAAGTCAGGATGGTATCACCCGGAACCAACCCGCGAAGGATTTGCACTTCGGCTTCGGTACGGATACCGATTTCCACATCGACGGGTACAGCTACGCCCGAACGATAGACAAACACCTTGTTCTGTCCCATTTCGGGCACGATGGCTTCCGAAGGAATGGCAATGGCATCCTTTATCTCGTTCTGCCGCAATTCGATGTCGGCATAGCGTCCGGGCAAGAGTTCGGCACGCGTATTGGGATAAATGGCACGCACGGTCAAGGCATGTGTCTCGGGGTCGATGCTCGACTCCATCGCATATACTTCTGCCTCGAAAGCGTCCAAATGACCTTCTACCTTAAACGCAAGCTTGGTTCCTTTCCTTATCTTGCGCGCATAACGTTCGGGCACGGCAAATTCCACCTTGATGGGCTTTATTTTGGTCAGCTTGGCTATGACGGTGGTAGGCGAAGCGTATGCTCCCATGCTGACCTGACGCAAACCTATTACGCCGTCAAAAGGGGCACGCAGTTCGGTCATATCAATCGTGGCACGCACATTCTCGATGTCGGCATGAAGGGTGGCAAGCTCGGTCTTCACCTGCTCGTAAGCCTCCTTACTCACCGCATCACGCTGCAACAAGGCATTCTGACGAAACACCCGGTCTTCTGCCAAAGGCATCTGCGCCTCCAGCCTTTTCAGCTGTGCCTGAAGCTGGCTGTCGTTCACCTTTGCCAGCAATTGCCCTTGGCTTACCATAGTTCCTTCCCTGAAATTAATATCGATGATTTTTCCCGAAGTCTCAAATGACAAATCCACTTCCTCGTCGGGTATCAATTTGCCGCTTACGAAAAGCTTGTCGGTCAACACGTGCGGACGCACTACCTGCGCATTGACATTCAACAATTGTTTTTTATCAGCCGGCATCTCTTTGTCTGCTTCACTCAGTTCTTCGTTTTCCCTTGGTGTAAACGTACGGATGCCCAAGGCGGTCAGCCCTGCCAGCACGACGATTACAATTCCCCATTTCATTCCTTTGTTCATGTGCCTTTCATACTAAATTGGTTTCACGACATCTATGTACAGACAAAAATAAGAAAATATTCAAACACACACGGACTTTTTAATGAACATTTACATTATAAAATCATCAAGCTTTTTTCCTGCTTTTATGTTCCATATCATAAAATGTAACATACGAGATAAAAAATGTAACATACGGAAGACAAGATGTATCATAGAGAAAAGTTTTAGAATCATTTGAAACCGAAAAAATAATGAACTTTCCATATATTTGCATTGAAGCATTTAAACCAATTATCTTATCATGAGAACAAATAAGTTAAATATTAAGTTAGGGTTAGTTTTATTACTTTGTCTTTGCTTCGCCGTGATTGGCGAGGCAAAGATTTCTTTACCTTATTTAATCAATCACGGGATGGTATTGCAACGTGAAAAGCCAACCGTTCTTTGGGGAACTGCCGATGCGAACGAGAATGTAACCGTCAAGTTTTTAGACAAAGCCTACCAAACTACTGCCGACAGCAACGGGGAATGGGAAATCACACTTCCTGCCCAACAAGCCGGAGGTCCTTATGACATGCAGATTAACGACATCACCCTCCAGCATATATTGATAGGTGATGTATTTCTTTGCTCGGGACAATCGAATATGGAATTGACAGTATCGCGCGTAATGGATAAATTCGCCGATGAAATAAACGCTTACGAAAATCCGAATATCCATTACCTGAAAGTTCCATATTGTTATGACTTCAACACCCCACAAACCAATATAGGGAAAGCCGACTGGCAACCACTGGACAAAGCACACGTAATGGGTTACTCGGCACTGTGCTATTTCTTTGCCAAACAGCTTTACGAAAAGACGGGTGTGCCGGTAGGCATCATCAATGCCAGCTGGGGAGGGACACCCATCGAAGCATGGATTAGCGAAAAAGGGCTGAAAGACTTTCCGGGATACGTACATCAAAAAGCCTTGTACGAGTCGAAAGACTTGGTAAGCCAAATCCAAAAGGCAGAACAAGCGCGAAGCCGTGCCTGGCAAACCGAACTTTACAAAACCGATAAGGGAACCCATGCACAGACACCTTGGTATGCGGCAGAATACGATGACTCAGGTTGGCAGATTATAGATATGTTCTCACGTCAATGGGCAACCAATGGATGGCGTCCGATAAATGGAGTGCACTGGTTCCGTCAAAATGTAGAAATCCCTGCCTCATGGAACGGGAAAGAAGCTATCCTGCGACTGGGTTGTATAGTAGATGCCGATTCGGTATATGTAAACGAGAAATTTGTAGGAAGCACAGGTTACCAATATCCTCCACGCATTTATAAGATACCTGCCGGACTCTTGAAAACCGGTAAGAACCAACTGACCATCCGTCTGGTGAGCAATGGAGGATTCGCTTCCTTCGTAAAGGAGAAACCCTATAAACTGATTTGCGGAACAGAGGAAACCAATCTTTCCACCCAATGGAAACACCAGGTAGGAACGGAAATGCCGCAAGCTCCTTCGTCTACCACATTCCAAAACATGCCTGTCGGGCTATACAATGGAATGATTGCCCCCTTGAAACAATATGTATTTCAAGGTGCCGTATGGTATCAAGGCGAATCGAATGCAGGACGCTGGAACGAATACGCCTCCCTGCTGAAAGCCTTGATGAAAGACTGGCGCGAGACATTCCAAATGCCAGAAATGCCTTTCTACATCATGGAACTGGCTGACTTCATGGCACCCGAAGATCCAGGGAGAAAAGGATGGGCAGCTCTCCAAGCACAACAGGCGAAAGCCGCAGAAGAAGACAATCATGCCGTACTGATTCCAAACAAGGATACAGGCGAATGGAATGATATTCATCCGTTAGATAAGAAAACCGGCGGCAAACGGCTGGTGGAAGCTGTACTGAAGGATTTAAACCTCAAAAACTGAAAATTTAAAAACTTCAAAACTTAAACATACCATGAATGCACTACAGAATCAAAGAGTCTCGATGGCCGAAAAAATCGGTTATGGATTAGGAGACTGCTCTGCGAACCTCGTGTTCCAGATGATGATGATTTATCAAACAAAGTTTTATACCGATGTATTCGGACTGGAAGGAGCCATCGCTGGTACCGTCATGCTGGTGGCACGCATCGTAGATGCCTTTGTCGACCCTACCGTAGGTATCCTCTCCGACCGCACGCAAACCAAATGGGGTAAATACCGTCCATGGGTATTATGGACTGCTATTCCTTTCATGGTATTCTACGTGCTGGCATTCTACAATCCGGGCATCGAAGACAAAGGACTGGTTGCCCTCTACGCCACCATTTCTTATACCTTGCTGATGACGATGTATTCGTTCAACAATACACCCTATTCTTCTTTGGGCGGTGTTATGTCGGCAGACATCAAGGAACGTACCAGCATCACATCCGTACGTTTCATCTTCTCTACTATCGGTCAATTCGTTGTACAGGGTTTGACCTTGCCTTTGGTTGGCAAATTCTCTGCCGACGGAGATAAGGGGCACGGCTGGCTATGCACCATCGCGCTGTTTGCCGCCGTGGGATTCCTCTTCCTGGTCATTGCCGCTTTCTCGGCTAAAGAACGCATCACCCCTCCTGCCAATCAGAAGACCAATCTCCGCGAAGACATCAAAGACATTTTCGGCAGTGTGCCTTGGCGAGCCATGTTCGTCTTGACACTCTTTGTCTTCATCACCCTTGCCATGTGGGGAAGCGCCATGAACTATTACTTCGAACATTATGTTGACGCGGGTGCCCTGTATGCTTTCCTCGACCGCATGGGGCTGGTAGCTACCGAAGCGCAAGATTCAATAGGTTATCATATATTAAATGCTTTCGGACTGATAGTCAGCTCACCCGACAAGGCATACGAAGTAGGTTTCGGTGTGTTCAATATGTTGGGTGCGCTGGTACAGTTCTTCGGCGTGATTTTGCTTTCCAACTATCTGGCAAACCGCTTCGGAAAGAAAAACACGTTCATTGTCTGCCTGGCACTGACCGCCATCTTCACGGCTCTCTTCTACTTCCCGGCTAAAGACAACATCGAGCTGATGTTCGTTCTGAACTTCCTGAAGAGTCTTGCCTACGCTCCTACCGTACCGTTGCTTTGGGCCATGATAGCCGATGTAGCCGACCATTCGGAATACATCCACTATCGCCGTGCCACCGGTTTCGTATTCTCGGGTGTAGTGTTTGCCTTAAAAGCCGGTTTGGGTGTAGGTGGAGCCATCTTAGGATTCTTACTCTCCGGCTTCGGTTACATATCAGGAATCGGTGTAACCCAAAGCGATTCTGCCATCCACGGCATTATCTTGTCGGCAAGTTTGATTCCGGCTGCTACGTTCTTCGTAGGTGTAATCGCCCTCTTCTTCTACCCCATTACGAAAGAATACAATGAAAAGATGCAAGCCGAACTGGCAGAACGGAGAAGTAAACAGAATTATTAAAAATCAGGTAACTAGGTGACTAGGAGACTAGGTGACTAGGTTCTGAATACATTTGTAAAACTATTTAAAACCTAGTCAACTAGTCACCTGGTCAACTTGTCAACTAAAATAAAAACCTAGTTACCTAGTCAACTTGTCAACTAGTCAACTTAAAAAAGAAAAAACCATGAAAGTAAAACACATCACATCTGCTCTGCTGGTAGCAGCGTTTGTCGCTTCTTGCGGCGGACAAAAGACCACAACCCCGCAAGAACTCACATTGAAAGATGTAGTAGGCAACCAATTTCTTATTGGTACAGCCTTGAATGTTCGCCAAGTGGCAGGTTTGGATACCAATGCCACTAATATCGTAAAGAAGCATTTTACCGCCATCGTAGCGGAAAATTGCATGAAAATGGAAGAAGTACATCCATCGGAAGATGTATATGATTTCAAAGACGCAGATAACTTTGTGAAATTCGGCGAAGAAAACGGATTGACCATGACCGGTCATTGCCTTATTTGGCACTCGCAATGTCCCGACTGGTTTTGTGTAGACAAGAACGGCAAGAATGTAACGCCCGAAGTGCTGAAACAACGCATGAAAGACCATATTACTACCGTGGTCAACCATTTCAAAGGAAAGCTGAAAGGCTGGGATGTAGTGAACGAAGCCATTATCGAAGACGGTTCGTACCGTAAAAGCAAGTTCTATGAAATCCTGGGCGAGGAATTTATTCCGCTGGCATTCCAATATGCACACGAAGCTGATTCTACCATCGAACTGTACTACAATGATTATGGCATGGACAATCCCGGACGCCGCGAAGGTGTGGTGAAACTTATCCGTAGCCTGAAGGAAAAAGGCCTGCGCATTGATGCCGTAGGCATGCAAGGACACATGGGTATGGACTATCCGAAAATTGAAGAATTCGAAAAGAGTATGTTGGCTTTCGCCAATGAAGGTGTGAAAGTCATGATTACCGAATGGGACATGAGCGCCCTGCCTACAGTTTCTCATAGTGCCAACATCTCGGATACCGTCGCATTCAAGAAAGCCTTGAATCCTTATCCCGATGCTTTACCAGACTCTGTATCACAGACTTGGAATGCACGCATGAAACAATTCTTCCAACTCTTCGAGAAACATGCCGATATTGTAGACCGTGTAACGGCATGGGGCGTAACCGATGGAGATTCATGGAAAAACGGCTTTCCCATCAAGGGGCGCAAGGATTATCCGTTGCTCTTCGACCGCAATTACCAGCCGAAACCCTTCATCACCGAAATGATTGAAGAAATGAAACAAGAAAACCAAGCACAATAAATTAACAACCTAAAAACATAAACGTATGAAAAAAGAAGCAAGATACCTGGTGCCTAACGACTATATGGCAGACCCGTCTGTACATGTTTTCAACGGAAGACTTTACATTTATCCTTCCCATGACTGGGAAAGCGGAGTGCCCGAAAATGATAACGGGGATCATTTTAATATGAAAGACTATCACGTCTTCTCTACCGATGATGTAATGAACGGCGAAATCACCGACCACGGTGTGGTATTAAAGGTGGAAGATATCCCATGGGCAGGACGCCAGTTATGGGATTGCGATGTAGCTTTCAAGAACGGCAAGTATTATATGTATTTCCCGTTGAAAGACCGCAACGACATCTTCCGCCTAGGCGTAGCTATCAGCGACCGTCCCGAAGGTCCGTTTATCCCCGAAGCTAATCCAATCTGGGGAAGTTACAGCATCGACCCCGCCGTGTTCTGCGATGAAGACGGAAGCCATTACATCTACTTCGGAGGTATTTGGGGTGGCCAGCTCCAACGCTACCGCGACAATAAAGCACTGGAAAATGCTTATCTTCCCGAAGGCGACGAACCGGCATTGCCAGGACGGGTAGTGAAACTCCGTGACGACATGATGCAATTCGCCGAAGACCCGCGTCCTGTACTGATTCTTGATGCAAATGGCAATCCGCTGAAAGCAAGCGACCCTCACCGTTTCTTCGAAGCTTCGTGGATGCACAAGTATAACGGCAAATATTACTTGTCATATTCTACCGGTGACACTCACTTCCTTTGCTATGCCATCGGTGATAATCCGTACGGTCCCTTTACTTACCAAGGTGTCATCCTTACGCCGGTAGTAGGATGGACCACACACCATGCCATCGCGGAATACAAAGGGAAATGGTACCTCTTCCACCACGATTGCGTACCTTCGGGAGGCAAGACATGGCTGCGTAGCCTGAAGGTTGTCGAACTGGAATACGATACTGACGGTAAAATCATTACCATCGACGGAGGAGGAGAATGATACGTATTGTTATAATAAGTGTGTGTTTGCTGCTTAGCAGAGGCTGGCTACGTGCGGAAGACGGAAGCCGCCTCTGGCTACGGCAAGACACTACAGCGAATGCAACGGTAACATGTCTGCTGCATTCGCCTACACTCGACATTGCCTGCACCGAACTGAAACGGGCTTGGAAAGGCGGAGAGGTTTCACTGCAACTTTTCAACGATGAGGAACACCGGGCTTTAGGACGTGAAGGATATACCATCCGCACGTCGGGAAACGGCATTATATTAGGTTCTGCATCCGAAGCCGGATTGCTCTATGCTACCTATCACCTGCTCAGGCTTCAGGCTATGAATGCCGATACCCGTTCGCTTCGTATCAGTGAAAGCCCTGCCTACGGTGTACGTATCCTCAACCATTGGGACAATTTGGACGGGACTATCGAACGAGGATATGCAGGACATTCGCTTTGGAAATGGGACGAACTACCTTCCACCGTCTCCTCCCGTTACGAGGCATACGCACGGGCAAACGCTTCCATCGGCATCAATGCCACGGTATTGAACAACGTAAACGCATCACCCGAGATACTAAGCACCGCCTATCTGAAGAAAGTGCAGACGCTTGCCGACATTTTTCGTCCCTATAATATAAAGGTGTATTTGTCGGTCAACTTCGCTTCGCCTATGGTCTTGGGAAAACTTCCTACTGCCGACCCGCTTGATAAGGAAGTAGCGGCATGGTGGAAACAGAAAGTACATGAAATCTATAGCTTGGTACCCGACTTCGGCGGATTCTTGGTAAAAGCCAACTCCGAAGGCCAACCTGGTCCGTGCGACTACCAGCGCACACATGCCGAAGGCGCTAATATGCTAGCATCGGCATTGAAGCCTTACGGAGGTATCGTGATGTGGCGTGCCTTTGTATACAGTCCTTCAGACAACGACCGAGCCAAACAAGCCTATCTGGAATTCCAGCCCCTTGACGGGAAATTCCTCGACAATGTCATCGTACAAGTAAAGAACGGTCCGATTGACTTCCAGCCCCGCGAACCATACAGTCCGCTCTTTGGAGCCATGAAACATACCCCGCTGATGGTGGAATTTCAAGTGACCCAGGAATACTTAGGACATTCTAATCATCTTGCTTACCTGGCTCCGATGTGGAAAGAATTTTTCCAATATGTATCACCAGGCAGCATTCAAGCCGTATCGGGTGTATCGAACATCGGTGACGAGCCCAACTGGTGCGGACACGATTTCGCCCAAGCCAACTGGTATGCCTTCGGCAGACTAGCATGGAATCCGGAACTGACTTCGGAAACAATTGCACAGGAATGGCTGATGCAAACATTCAGTACCGATACAAAATTCGTCCAGCCCGTAGAAAAGATGATGATGGAAAGCCGTGAAGCCGTGGTCGACTACATGATGCCACTCGGACTGCACCACATCTTTGCGTGGGGACACCATTACGGTCCTGAACCCTGGTGCACCATTCCGGGCGCACGCCCCGACTGGTTGCCTTCGTATTACCATCAGGCAGACCGCACAGGAATCGGCTTCGACCGTAGCCATACGGGAAGCAATGCCGTAGCACAATACCCCGACTCGCTGGCACGTGTGTTCGACTCCATCGACACCTGCCCCGAAGCTTTCCTGCTTTGGTTTCATCATGTACCGTGGACACACACCATGAAGAGCGGAGCCACCTTATGGGACGAATTATGCCGCCATTACCAACAGGGCGTAGACGAAGCCCGCAGCTTCTGCCAGACTTGGAAAACGGTAAAGCTCTACATTGATGAAGAGCGTTGGAATGCGGTAGCAGAACGGCTTCAAATCCAAGCCAACGATGCCGTGTGGTGGAAAGATGCCTGTCTGCTCTATTTTCGGCAATTCGCCAAAATGCCTTTCCCAAAGGATGTGGAACGTCCCGTATATAGCCTGAAAAAGCTGATGAAAGTAAAACTCCCTATCAGCAATTACGAACGTCCCACACCGGAAATGCTTCCGAAAACAAAATGACCAAGCTCACTTCATCTTTTTGCACACAGAGACACAAAGACACAGAGTTTCATCCACTTGACAATCAAAATAATTTTCTCTATGACTTTGTGTCTCTGTGTTTGAATATACCCAAACAAAAAAATCAATATGCCACGTTTTCTTCGTCTGTTTTTCATGATTTGCGGTCGATACTTCGCAATTTGCTAAAAACATAGGTTTAAAAATCACATTGTATTGTTTTATTGGCTAATTTTGTCGGTCAAAAACTAACTAATGAAGATGAAAAGAACTTATTACCGCTTTCTTTGCCTCTGCCTGTGGATACTTTTCTTGTTCTTCGGAAACAACCTCCACGCACAGACCAAAGAATGGCTTCCTTCTGATTCGGTATTCGCGCGCTACCTGCAGGGCGAAGGATATAAAATAATCAACAACAACCGACTGACCTTGTTGCCAAGCGGAAGAGAGAAATTCGACCATCTTTTTAAGGAAATCCGGAAAGCACGCCACCATGTACACTTGGAGTACTTCAATTTCCGAAACGACTCGATAGCAGGTGCCTTGTTCCGCCTGCTTGCCCAAAAAGCTAAAGAAGGAGTAGAAGTACGTGCCATGTTCGATGCCTTCGGCAACCTGTCGAACAATCGCCCGCTACGGAAGCGTCACCTCATAAAACTGCAACAAGAAGGCATCGACATCGTTACGTTCGACCCGATTACCTTCCCTTATTTTAATCACATCGCCAGCCGCGATCACCAGAAAATCGTCGTCATCGATGGGAAAACAGGATATACCGGCGGCATGAACATTGCCGACTATTACATCAACGGACTGCCCAAGATAGGTGCCTGGCGCGACATGCACCTATGCATCAAGGGACCGGCAGTAGATGAACTGCAACATGCTTTCACCGATACATGGGAGAAAGAAACCGGAAAAAGCATCCAGGGAGACACTTATTTCCCTTACGGAGAAGACTCACTCAATGCTCCTCCCCGACATGCCGGCGGACAAGTGGCTATCGTACAGCGCGTGCCGAAAAGCCATCCCGAAGCCATGCGCCATGCCTACATTGCTGCCATCGATGCCGCGCAGTATAAAGTACAGATTATCAATCCCTATTTTGTGCCAACAGTAAGTATCCGCCGTGCCATCGAACGGGCATTGGAACGAGGCGTAAAAGTGGAAATTATGCTACCGGGCAAATCGGATATCTCGTTTACGCCCGATGCCGGTTTCTATTTCGCCAACAAATTACGCAAAAAAGGAGCGCGCATCTATATCTACAACGGCGGCTTCCACCATTCGAAAGTCATGACGGTAGATGACCGCTTCTGTACCGTGGGCAGCACCAACCTGAACAGCCGGAGCCTGCGTTACGATTACGAAATCAACGCTTTCCTATTCGACCTGCCCATCACCGACCAATTGGTACAGATATTCAACCAAGACAAAAAAAACAGTACCATAATGACCAAAGACGTCTACAAGGACCGTAAACCGTGGAAACGCTTCGTAGGCTGGTTCGCCCATCTGTTTACACCGGTACTCTGATAATAAAGGCAAAAAAAAGAAGAAGAACTTATAACCATAAAAAAATCCCCTCACTGCATACCATGATAGGCATAACAGAAAGGGGATATTTGAAACCAAGAATTGAATAATTATTCTGTTGTTACAGAATAATCAGGAGAAGCTATAACACTGCCTGCCAAACCATTGGCGAAACCTCCGTAAGTAGGCTTGCGATTATAATTACTATCCCATAAGCCAACCGGTTCACCGCCTCTCCATCCTGAATCTGCCGGGCTATCGGTTGCACACCATTGGGTAATACCGTAACGTTGAGCAGCAGGAATAATCTCGAAATACTTTTGGATAATAAACTGGTAGAATTCAGCCATCTTCAATTGCTGTTCGAAGGTGACTTCTGCAGTAGGAATACCTTCGCCAAACGCTCTTTCCACGATACCCATATCCAACTCCGAAATCTTGATAAGCTTACCTGTAGCCGCCATCAACTGGAACATATTGACAATGGCATCTTCCTGAGCTTTCTGGTCTGCCTCATTCAAGATGTAACTGACATGCATCTGTGTACCGATACCATCAATCTTGGCTCCGTTTGCTTCCCATACTTCAATCCAGTGAATGAGACTCTTCAGCTTTTGGTTACCATCCCACCACGATTCCAGATTGAAATCGTTGACGAACAGCTTCAAATCAGCAGGATTTCCTCCGTATTCAGCAAAATACTTCACAGCAGCCTGGCTCACAATAGGCAGATAATCTTCTGCACCTAAATAATCAGGCCAGTAGAAATTGGTAGAAGGATCACCGTTAGTGGATGACTGGAGATCGTAATAACCATCGCCATCACCATCAGCTCCCGATACAGTTTCATTGGCAACATCCCAAGTGGTGACATAGCCGCCGCAAGCTTCCATCATGCCTCTAATCCAGTTATCCATGGCCCAAGTCAGGGTGTCTTTCTTTTCTTCGGGGGTCATTTCGATGGTTTGTCCACCACCACCGCCTTCAGGATTCAGGTAACATAACGTGATGTTATCAATATTAATAGTTCCCGCGTAATTACCGATACTGAATAAGAACCGGTCTGCACAGTCTGCACCTCCTCCGTTTACAGTGATTTCGGCATTATATTCTGTCCATTCCGTAGAGATAGGAATAGCGGGGAAGTCACCTGCGCCTGCGTAATCAGATTTGCGTTGCAAGCCTGCGGTAATGCTGCCTTCTACCGAACCTTTAATCATCATGTTCAGCCGGTAAGTACCGCCCTGTACCAATGGAGCTGCGAAGTCCCATGCCACTTGGACATCCCAGGCATTAGCGGAAGCTGTCGGGTTAACGATTTCGAATGAGTAGTCACTTTCATAACCACCTCCTTGTGCCGACTGTCCACGGGTAGCCGAGCCTCCCCAGCCTCCCCAACTTCCGATACCGTTCTCAAAATCAGAAGAGGTAATGACACTTTCATCGTAAGCAGGCTCGCTTCCACCTTCGCTATATCCTTCTCCGTCTTCCGAAATAGTTTCAAAGTTACCCGGTGTCCATCCGGTCCATCCGGTAATGGTCCCGTCTTCGAAATCGCCGTTCGGAATCAAGCTTTCGGTAGCACTTCCTCCGGTCAGCGATATATTGTCGATGTAAATGTTGATGGCTGCCGTACCGAAATTGAATGCAATCTTGTCCACCGTTGCGCCGGTAGGTGTAAAGGTGAAGTTAATCTGTTGCCATTCGGTGCCGACATTGAATCCGCCGGGATATTCCTGGTTGCCTCCGTCCGAACATTGCAGGTAGATTTGTGTGTCGTTGTAAGCTGCCGAAGCCCGTGCCATAAAGCTAAGCGTATAAGTCGTGCCGCTTTGCAACGGGGTAGGAAGCTGGTACCAGGTTTGCGCATCCCAAATATTGGCCGATGCTGTGGCATTCTTCAGTATCATGCAGTAGCCTCCGTTTCCAGCTTCGCCCGGAATGACAATCGGGGCAATCAAACTGTTTAAGTACGTGTTGTTCTGTTGTGAATGCCACGCAAGGGTATGTCCGTAAATGGTCATGCCTGCTTGGCGGGCGGCATCTACAAAGCTGGTTACGGTAGAGAAGTTCATTGTCCCATCATCGCTGACGATAGAGGCGTATTTCATTTCATTTCCTGCCGTCATTTCATCGAAGTTGGAACAAGCCATGCTGTATACTAAGTCTCCTTGGGTATACTCGCCTGCGGCTAATGCAATACCCAACTTGAAGTTCGGGTTTTCGGTGCGGTTTACATAGTTTTTCAGCACGTCATATTGTTTCAAGTATTCATACTGGACGAGGCTTTCCGGCATCGAACCTGCGTCATACGGCAGCATGCTGTCGTCCGTACAAGCGGACAATGCGCCTATGGCAAGTGCTCCCAGCAATAATTTATTGATATAATGTTTTTTCATAAGTTTTCTTTTTTATTATTCAGGAACAAAAAAACTGAATGTTCTTACATTTATAATTCCTTGATAACTAGAATTTTTTCTTCGAGTTACTTCTATTCTTATGGATCTTGATGTTAAATCCAAATTGAAATAGCATTTATATCCATCAGGTTCTACAAGCCAATTTATGTCTTTTTCATCACTTACATACCGCAAATAGATTTCATAATATTCACCGTCAGGTAATCTATCTAATTCAATAACGACAGCCGCCATGACATTCGGAAGAGTTTGATAATGGCTTAATCGATGTGTCTCTCCTGTAGCAGTTACGGTATATTTCCCTTCAATTTCTGTTCCTGTTGGAAGGTAATCATTTGTTGCATAAATAAAGCTTGGTATGCACAAAAGTAATATTAAAGCGAGCTTTTTCATAAACATATATTGTTATTATTCTTTATATACAGTACTAAACTCTTCGTAAGCCACGCCACGGGTTTGAACGACTAATGTATCTTTCGTGTTGTATTGCTTGGCTCCGAAGTCAATGTTATAATCCAGGTAGAGTGCATTGCGGTCTTTGTTACCCCAACTTTGTTTTTCTCCGTCTACTACAAATTTACCCGTTCCGCTTGCCGTGAATCCTTCCGTTCCTGAAGTAATGGTACATTCGTCGTTGTCGTTGAAGGTTAACAACAGGTCACAAGTCACGGTTTCGTCTCCTATGGTTGTTGATACAGGGAAAACAGCCGTATGCAGGTTACGGGTCGTTACATTGCATTCTTCGTCATCTTCCATATAATACTCATGGCGCACGTTGGTTGTGGTGTTGCCACCTTCTGTAATCTGGTCGATGCCTCGGCGTAAGTACGTAGCGTGCCACTTATTGATGTATTTCACACAATACAGTACGTAGTTCTTCGGAGCCGTATCCCACATAGCCGAGTTGGTCCATGCTGCATTGGGAGTTCTGGGTACACCTGATAAAATAGAATCTGCATTCACTACATTAACCATACGTAAGGGAATGACATAAGTGTTTTCTATAGAAGCAGGGTCTTCAAAAAACGCATCACTGAAAGTCACTTCTACAGCTCCCATCAGGTTTTCAAACTCGTTCAGCGTAATCTGTTCCGACGACAACGTATAATAATTTGCAGGCATCGGACGTACGGGAGTCACGCCATCGGCAAAGTACAGGTTGTCGCAGAGCTCATCGTCTACCATAATATCAATGACAGTCGACCCGCTTCCGGAGTATGCCCCGCCCATGGTCGCATAAATCTTGCATTTGTGGGCGTTGTCGAGCGAGGTGTCATACGTATCTTCTCCCATTACCAAGGTGCGTACCGGAGTCTGGTGCGCAAAGTAAACGGCAGAGTTATCATAGTTCGGGAATTCCGCATCGCCGTTTTCACACGAAGTGATACCCATTGCGGTGATTCCTGCCAACAGTATAGAATATAAATTTGCTTTTCTCATATTGATTCTGTTTTTATCTTTAATAGTTGGTTGTAAGCAAAAAGAAATAAAGAAGCTTCACCCGGTTCTCCCGGCTTAACAGGCAAAGTCTGTGAAGAGACTTTACCTGCTGAGGCTTGTTTTTCAACAAACCGAAATCTTCTTTACGGTCTTATTACGTTCGTTATTATTGCCATCCTTGATTCTGTACAAAGCCGAAGTTCAATACATCGTTGTATGGAATCGGGCCGTAAACCATGTACGACTGGTAGCTTCTTTCTTCCACCTGGATCGGTGTATAAGTCAGCGTACCATTGGCAGCCCGGGTGATGTTTACTCCTTGAGCTGCTTCTGTCAGGTTGGCATTCCAACGGCGCAAATCGTAGAAGCGGATGTTTTCAAAGCAAAGTTCCAAACGGCGCTCGTTACGGATCAGTTCACGCATCCGGTCTTGGCTGTTTGCACATTCTTCCAGATAGGGGTCACCGTTATCTACACCTACTCCGGCACGGCTGCGGAGAGCTTTAATTACATCGTAAGCACTAAATCCAAATGAGCCTTGTCCTTTCGGTCCCCAAGCTTCGTTGGCAGCCTCCGCATAATCCAAGAAGATTTCCGTATAGCGGATACGGGCTGTATAATGACGCTGTAGGGTGTTGTAGTTCGGATCCAGGTTACAATCGAAGCGTAAATGTTTGCGCAGGTAGTAACCGGTACGAGTAGAGTGTCCCGATTCCCGGTTGATTGCATCGTTGTTTGTTCCATACGACCCGGTAGTGATGGTTGCGCTTCCCGCTGTACTTCCATTGGTAATGATGTAAGTGGCCAAGCGCGGGTCTCTGTTCTCATACGGATTGCTCGCATCATACCCCGAGTTGCTGTTATCAATGGGATAGCCGTTTGCCATCGGAAAAGCGTCTACCAAATTTTGCGTAGGATTGACACGACCATTACCATACAAGCTCGGCGGAAAATTATCTCCTTCCAGCGTATTACTATCACTGTAACTGGTTCTCCAAAGTATTTCAGGCGGAACTTCTCCACTACCTAAGCCTGCAATTTCAGATGTATTGGTATACCAAGTAAATCCATCCGCATCTAAACCAGCAGGTCCATCAATACGACTTAATAATTTACCTGCACTATTGGCTGCTTCTTCCCATGTAATACCCGAACCATCACTGAAAGCCGGACTAGCCGCCATAAGAGTTGCTTGCGCACGAACAGCTTCCATGATACGTCCACTCAAACGACCAGCCATAAACACACCGTTTACACGATCATAATGAGACACTGTGACCCCCATGCTAGCATATTTAGACGGTATTTCATCTGCAGTGTGTACTTTATAGTCTAAAGCAAGCAATTCAATAGCATCATCACAATCTTGTAACAATTGTTCCATACATTCAGCATAGGTGTTACGAGGTTGGCTAAAATCGGATCCGATGCCTTCCGAAGCTAATTTGATTGGCACACCTAATAATACTCCGTCAGGACTTATTCCACCATGAGCACGCAATAAGTAATACATAAAGATTGCCCGTAAGCCTAAAGCCTCACCTCGATAATGATCAATAAACATAGTTTGGATATTTTCATCAAGAGCAAAGGTGACATTATCTAAATGTTCTAAAAACAGATTAATGTATTGAATGGCATTAAAACAGCTTTTCCATTGCGAGGTCGGGTCATTTTGCGAAGTCCAAGCCCCAGTAGCCATGGCACGCCAAGTATTACTGTTATCATTCGATACAGCATCGTCTGTTGCCACATCACTGGTTGGCGAAGTATTATATGGTAATAAAATATATGCATTACCTAATACGCCAAGAGCATAGCTTGGATCATTTTCCATAGCATCGATATCCCGGTTGTTCTCGATGGCAGGTTCGAGCAAGTCATCGCAAGCTACGGCGGCGAACAACGGGAGCAGGACTAAAAGTTTAAATATATGTTTCATACTTCTTGTTTCGTTTATGGATTAGAAAGTAACCTTAACACCTAAATTGTAGAAACGGGTCTGTGGGGCAGAGCCGATATTTCTTTCCAGTAGTTCACGTTCGGGAGCAATGGTCAGCAGGTTCGAACCGCTTACGTAGATTGACGCTTCTTTCAAAAAGGTCTTTTGCAGCAGGCGTTTCGGGAAGTCGTAAGTCAGTTGTACTTTCGCCAGGTCGAACCGGTTGGTCTTGTAGAGCCAGAACGTAGAGTTGCGGAAGTTGTTGTTTCCGTCTAAGGTAGTCAGACGCGGATAGATAGCCGTTGCGGCTGTTTCCGGTGTCCAGCGTCCGCGGACTACTTCCGAATACTTGCCTTCGCCATATACCCAATAATAGGAATCGCTCTTAAAGGCATGACCGCCGAAACCGCCTGTACCCAAAGCAAAGAGGGTAAGGTTTTTCCATTTGGCAGTGAAGTTAATGCCCAAAGTAAACGGAGAGCCATACCAGCCGCCACGTCCCAAGTAGACTTCATCGTTGGTATCAATCACGCCGTCACCGTTCTGGTCTTTGTACTTCAAGTCACCCGGACGTACTGTTCCACCAAAATTCTGAGTCGGCGAATTAGCTATATCCTCTTCATTCAGGAAAAAACCTTCGCATTCCAGTCCCCATACACCATCAACAGCTTTACCGGTACGGTTCTGGTATGCATAAGCGTAATTTTCGTCCCGTTGGGTAGCTTCTGTCTTGTAATAAGTTCCGGTTACGCCTAACGAGAGGTCAGCTTCGCCTACTTTCTTATTGAAATTTACTGCAAAGTCGAATCCTACACGCTTGTTGTTATTGAAGTTTACATACGGAATAAACGAAGCTTCAGGATAATAAGTCGAGAAATAGCTTGGGAAAATGGTACTCGGTTGAACAGGCAGACCTTCTGTCGAATTAACAAAGAAGTTGGCATCTGCCGTTATTAACCGATTCCATAATGAAGTACGGAGACTGACTGTCAACTCTTTTCGTTTGATAAAGCTTAATTCATCGTTTGATCCACGTAATGAATTTGTTGAATGCAAATTAGTCGTTTCTTGCCATCCCCACCAAGCACCATTGGATTGGTTGTAGTTACCTACATACATATAATAGTTAGCCAAGTCTATGTCTTGGTGCAAAATACTTCCCGATACGCCTAACATCAATTCATCTACTACCGAAGAGTTTTTCAAGAAATCTTCCTGATGCAGTTTCCAGGCAAGGGTCAGTGCCGGCGAGAAAGCATTGCGGTGTCCTTCTGCCAGTTTGGCTGAATGTACAGCAGCTCCGCTAAACTCGGCATAATACTTACCCATATAGTTGTAGCCTACCTGAATGCCTAAGTTGGCATTGCTGGTACGGTGGTAAACCGTCGAATTGGTCTGTTGATAGCCGTTCACCAGCAGCATGGCAGACAGGTTGTGCGCCTTGTTGATGGTGGTGTGGTAGTCAAAGTGAGCAGACATAGAGATAGTCTGGTTGTCTGTACTGCCACTGATGGTTTGCACACCGGTCTTTTCATCCGTTCCTTCATAACCTAAACTGGTAATGACTCCTGTGCCGTTATAGTCCGACCACGTCGGGGTATAGATGCGGTAGGTATTATTGAACGAGGTGTTGTAGCTGGTGGCATAGTCTACCGCAAACTGGAAGTGGAACGAAAGTCCTTTCAACAGTCTATGCAGGTCGAAGTCAATACCCGTGTCGAACTGGAACTGGCGGCTGGTGTATTTGTTGTAACCGGCAGCATAGTAGTCGGCAAAGATATTGCGTTGGTCAATCTGGCTTCCAGCAAGGAACATCCCGTCGAAGATGTTGCTGTTTACACCCATCAGTTCCAATGCGGAGAGGGCATTGGGGTCAATGTAACTCAGCGGAACCAGCGGTGCGAAACGGTTGGGACGCATGCTGGCTGCTTCCGTCCAGTAGTCGTAGGTTTCTCCTTCTTCTGTCTCGTAAGTGGTACGCCCCGAACGTATGTCGTAGAACGTAGCATTGGCATTGGCATACGCCTTGATGTCATCGTTGATGGTGACGTCTACGTTACCGCGGATATTCAATCGGCTGGTGTAATTCTTGGCGGCTTCACCGAAGTTGAAAATGTCATTCTGCCGGTAATAACCTACGTTGGAGTAGAAACGCGCCCGTTTGTTACCGCCCGAAAATTCAGCGGTCACATCGCTACGGTTGTACGTCTTCTTCAGGTAATCCGACGAATAATAGTCCAAACTCGGATAACGGTACGGATTGGTACCCGACCCGTAGTTGTAGATATCCTCGGCACTGTATAGCGGATCCAGTCCGTCGTTGGCACGCGCCTCGTTATACAAGGTCATGTATTCTGCCGAACCCAAATACTTGGGATATCCTTTCGGTACATAAAATCCCGTATTGGCACGTACATCTATCTGCAATTTTTCTTGGTATTTGCCACGTTTGGTGGTGATGTAAATCACGCCTTTCGCTGCCCGGCTTCCGTAGAGCACTACAGCCGATGCGCTTTTCAGGAAGGTTATCTGTTCGATTTCGGTCGGCAATACGTTATTGGCATCGCGAGGTACTCCGTCTACCAATACCAAGTAACCGGCATTGTCGCCGTCCATGCCCCATAATGAGTTGCCGTTCCAACCGCCGACATAGCCTTGCAGGTTATCCAGACTATACGTGGCATAGTTCTTTTCGTTCACTTGCTCCATGTTGATTACTGAAACGCCTCCCAACAAATCGTCCTGTGCCACCTTGCGGAACGCTACTTGTACAGACGGGTCTGTGGTCTGAAGTGAGTCAGTCTCATTTGCTTCTGCTGTCTGTGCTCCAATACTTTGGTAAGCAGGAAGCAACCCTAAGGCAGCCGCAAATAAAATGAATCGTGTATATGTTATTTTCATTTGTTTTTTTGTTTAATGTTATACATCTTGCTGCAAGTCACAATTACCAACCCGGATTCTGGTTAAGTCCTTCATACAGGTAAGTATCATCGTTTTTCAGCGGGAACCAATAATGCTTCGATGTGAAGTTGCGGGTCAAGATTACTTCTTCACGCCAGTTACGCACTTCGGCATCTCTCGGGTCGTTTTCGGTGTACCATTCATCGCTTTCCACCCGGTCGAACTCTTGTGAAGTCTTGACGTTGTACGGATATTCGGTCAGCAGCAGCCACCGTTGGAGGTCGCAGAAGCGGAAACCTTCGAAAGACAATTCTACGGCACGTTCACGACGTACTTCATCCATAAAAGTTTCTTTGTTGCTCGTCAAGTCTGCCGGTACATGATCCATGTGGACGCGGTCGCGCAAGCGGTTGATAGCATCTTCAGCCGTTAGGGAACAATTGCCTGCCTTCCCGGTGGCACCGTTGATGGCGGCACAAGCTTCGGCATACATCAGGTAAATGTCTCCTAAGCGCATATAAGGAACATACATTTGTAAACTGTGGTTGTAGTCCATCATCTTGTCATAGGTGTTGACTGTATGAGGCGACAGTTTTTGAATGAAATAACCCGTACGGCTTCCTGTATTATCGTTTCGTACGTTTCCACCTGTATATAGTTGGCTGTATTTGTACTGTGCCATATCGGCACCAACTGAAGCGTTGATATATTCAAAACCATCAAATACAATGTCATGATAGAAACGCGGATCACGGTCACGGAACGGATGGGTCGGGTCGAAACCGCTGCGCGGGTCATCCAACGGATATCCGTTTGCCATGCCATACAGGTTCACGTAATTGGCGGTAGGCATATGGATGATGTTGTCATCAGGAACGATTCCTCCTTTCGGTCCGTAAGTCTTGGCAGCCTGATACGGAGAAATGTTGATGCCAAATGCCGGACCACGGAAGATGGCTTCTACCGACCCAGGAAGTTCCCAGTTTTGTCCGGTTGTATAGAAAATGTCGCTAAAGCAACTGGTAGCGGTAGCAGAACGTTCATGATTGTAGATGTCATCGTATTCAAATTGTGCCAGCGCATATTGAGTCTGACCGCTTTCTACCAAATTCAGCAGTTCACCGAAGGCTTCGGCTGCTTTCTGGCAATAGTCGGTGTTATAGCTGTAGGTCATGGCACCTCCCGTTTGCGCACCATGTTCCATCAGCGGACTGCCTGCCCATAAATAGGTCTTGCCCAAATAGCCCAATGCCATGATTTTGTTGATACGCAAGTCGTTTTGTCCGGCTGTGTGTGAACCGGCTGTGGTGCTTTCCCAGTCAATCGGGAGCAAGTTTGCTGCCTGGCGGAAGTCTGCTGCCGCTTTGTCTGCCGCTTCTTGGAAACTTAAACGAGGCAGGGTTAGGCCTTCCGATTCCAGAACTTGGTCGATGTAGGGAAGTCCTCCCAAATACTCCATTAATTCGAAGTGCCACCAAGCACGGAAAAAATACAACTGTCCGGCTATCAGGTCGCGTTCTTCTTGAGTGGCACCTACCATTTGGTCTAAGTTTGCCAGACCCAGGTTGCACTTACGGATGCAATACCAAGCGTGCGGCCATAAGCGATGGTTCATACGGTCGTTTGAGGTAGGGTCGCAATCACGGTTGGCATCCAGCCAGCAGCCATCTTCTCCCATACCCCCGGCTTGCCATGCCCAAAAGTTACCCAAATCCACTTGATGAGTCATGTGCCAGTCTGCATTGGTGTTCATGATTTCATCGTCTCCCCAGTTGAAGGAAGTTGTCCAATAGCAGTTGGTTTTATCAGGGATGCAGTTGTAAATTTCTTCCACAAAACCTTGAAAATTATTGAAGTTTTGAAAAGCCGCAGTCGCATCAACAGTGGTGTCCGGGTCTTTGTCCAAATAATCCTCGCAAGAAGTGACGCCCAACGCCAAGGTGAACAGGCTGCTATAGAATAAGGTTTTATATCGTTGTTTCATACGTCTCTGTTTTTATAATGTGAACTTAATACCTAAATTGAAACGTTTCATGGTGGGATAAGCACCTTGGTTGCTGGCTCCCGAGAAGTTCGATTCACGGTCGTCCGGCATACGGGTCCATACCCACAGGTTGTTGCCATTGAGGAATACCTTCAGGTTGCGGATGCCTAACTTTTGTACCCAGCCTCCATCGAATGTATAGGCGATTTCTGCATTCTTCAAGCGGATAAACGAACCGTCATACAGGTTTTGCGTACCGGTATTGTAACTCGGCGTGGTTACGAAACGAGGGACGGTTACTTCCGGGTTACTTTCGTCTTTCGACCACCATGTACCGGTATCGTATACGGTGTTTAACTGACCACTGAAACTAGTCAAGGTTACATCACGGGTTACGTTAGTCGCTCCATAGAACTGTACGAAAGCACTGAATCCCTTCCATTCGAAACCGACTGTTGCACTGTAGGTGTTCTGCGGAGTGCTGGAATAGCCATAAGGTGCACTGTCTTGTGCGTCAACCACACCGTCGGCATTGAAGTCAACAATGTAATAGTCGCCCGGCAATTTCTGGTTTTCGTTGGTATCATGCTGGGGGCTACCGTAAATCTGGTCGTAGTTTTGCATAAAGCCGGCATCGATGTGTGCATGCGATTGACCAATGCTGTAACCGGCTTGTTTTTGGTAAGCGGGTTTCAACAACGGATCGTCGCGCCGGATGATTTCATTTTCGGCATGAGTCATATTGAAGTTACCCCACAGGCGCATCTGGTTTTCGAAAACCTTGTTGACACGCAGTTCCAATTCATAACCACGGGTTTTTACTTCACCCAGGTTGGCTGCCGGAGCGTCCATACCGAAATAGAAGGGGACAGCTCGGTCGCCCGAGGTAACGATGATATCGGTACGCTTGTCGCGGAAAACTTCCACCGTACCGGCAAACAGGCCGTTTAAGAATGAATAGTCAATACCGAGATTGAATTTCTTCACCGTTTCCCAGTGGATATCCGGATTACCTACGGTTGCTTCCCGATACCAAGTATAGGGGCTGATGGCTTGGTTCAGTGCCATCGGAGTAGCACCATTTGTTCCTCCACCCATTGCCCATGTACTTAAATACAGCCAACGGTCGGTTACGTTATCGTCACCGATTTCACCATACGAGGCACGGATTTTCAGCATATCCAGCCATTTCTTCGAGAAGTTCATAAATTTCTCTTCCGATATCATCCAGCCAATAGCGCCCGAATTGAAAAAGGCAAAACGGTATTCGGGAGAGAATTTCTCCGAACCGTTATAAGCGCCGTTGTATTCAAAGAAATACTTGTTGGCGTAATTATAGGTGCCGCGGAACGCCCAGTCTTCACGGCGGTTCGGGATGATGCTACCGGTAGCGGTTTCCTGCCGGCTGAACAATCCCATGGCAGTTACATTGTGGTCGCCAAATTCGCGTGCCCAGTCCAACTGCACTTGGTAATTCATGTTACGTTGGGTAGCATTGTTGTCTACTTCACCGCCACTGTTCGTCCACATAATCGGATCTTGTGGGTCAAAACCGTTTCCATCGTATTCTGCTGTCCGATAAGAAACAGCACCTGTAGCCGGATCAATCCATTTTTGAATAGGATCATTATATAAGTCGTTTACACCCCGATTGATTTCCACAAATACGTTGTCCCACGACACCATGGCACGGGCACGCAGACCTTTGGTAATAAAGCTCAAGTCTTGTTCCAAAGTAAAGTCGGTATTGATGCGGGTGGTAGTGGTATTCATTGTACCAGCCGTAGCCAAGTTGCGGGCTGAGTTTGAAATGTTCGTATTATCGGGATAGTATCCCCATGTACCATCCGAATATTGCGGCATGAACACATCGGGCGGAGTATTGTAGGCACCTGCCCAGTATTGTGCCACACCCCAGTCGGACGAATTGGTATAACCCCATGGAGTTTTCTTCGCCCCATTTGAACCGGCGATGTTTACTTTCAAAGTGGTGGTTTTTGTCAATGAAAAGTCCAGGTTGCTACGTACGTTGATACGGTTGTAACCGAATCCCGAACTATACCCGCGTCCGTTGTCCTTTACGTCGAACAGGTCACCTTCGTGTAGGAAGTCCGCTCCCACATAGTATCTTACAAATTTGGTACCGCCGCTTACGCTTAGGCTGGCATTGTAAGACATCGTGTAATCTTTAAACAATTCGTCTTGCCAGTCGATGTTGGGGTAACGTTCGATATCAGCAATGCTGGTGCGGTAGCGGTATTTGTTGATTTCCGCTTGCGGCGTAATGAACTCCCAAGAAGCAGGACTGACAGCCAATTCATGCTCTACGGCGATGTTGCGCATCATCAGAGCGTCATACGAATCGAGCTTGTTCGGCAATTTCGAGGGTACTTTCATGGTAGCTTGTGCCGACACGTCGATTTGTGCCTTACCTTCCTGTCCGCGTTTGGTCGTAATCAAGATAACACCGTTCGCACCTTTCACACCGTAAACGGCGGTAGCCGATGCGTCTTTCAATACCGAAATAGATTCTACGGAGTTGATGTCGACCGAACTCATCGGACGTTCGATACCGTCTACCAATACCAGCGGCGAACTGTTGTTCCACGAACTGGCTCCACGGATAACGATTTGCGGCTCTTCTTCACCAGGCAGACCCGAGCTGGCTGTAGTGATTACACCTGGCAGGTTACCAGTCAATGCGGCACCAATGTCGGACACACCACCGGCACGTTGCAGGACATCACCTTTAGTCTGCGTGATGGCACCTACCACCGATTCCTTTTTCTGTTGGCCATAACCTACTACTATGACTTCTTCCAAAATTTCAGAATCATCTTCCAATGTGACTGCCATAATCTTATTTGGAGTCACTTTTATCTCTTTAGTTTTCATACCGATGTATGAGATGACTAATACGGTATTGGCATTAGGTACTGTAAGTTGGAATCTGCCGTCCAAATCGGATATTGTACCTATCGAATTGTTGCCCTTTACAACAATAGACGCACCAATGACCGTTTCTCCATTCCCGTCAAGTACCACACCTTGCACGGGTATCCCTTGCTGTGCCCATAATGGCAAACTACTGAACAGCATCAGTAAAAACAGGAAAGGAATCTTTCGAATGTTTCTTTTTTGGTTTTCCATTAATTCTTAGTTTAAAGTTAATATTAGTTCTCTAACCCTAGCGTTGCTTTTATTTTAACGGGAACGCTTTAGCCGTCATCATAATAAACACTCCATGTATCCATACCTTTTTATATTAATAGACTTCTTCTATCCTCGGTGAAGAAAGAAAACTGTTTGGGAGAATTTGCGTTTTTCATACTTAAATTAATGATATTTTTTCCTATTTTTGAATTACAAATATACGATTTTTGTTTGAATATACTTATCGCGTATCCATCATTTCTTGTTGCGTATGTTACATCAACCAGCCCGAATGTTACATTTTTTATCAGAAACCGTACATTTATGCTATACAACATATTCAAAACAAGAAAAGCAAAAGTTTTAATTAATCTTTCATGAAAAACGGAATACAATAAAAAAAGCATAAAGATACATTGGGAGAAAAAAGGTATATAAATGGACATAAAACGTGGACAAGATGCCAAAAACTCAAGCATGAAGGCATCATCAAAAAGTGAATGCAAAGCCGAACAACAGGAGCAACTTTGCGTATCAGAAGTATCTGATTACTGAAACAGTACGACTATTTAATAAGAGCCTGTTTAAATTTTCCAATTAAGTAATATTATCAGCTTCCCTTTGAGTTTGTTTCCGGTCTGTTTTCCCGTTTTTACTCGTCAGATAGCCCGCTATCCTCCTCGTAAAAACAGAAAAACATCCTCAAAAACAATTCTCAAATCGAAACCGAGCAAAATTTAAACAGGCTCTAAGATACTTTGGGGTTTATTATAAAGACCATTTTACCTTGAAAAGATAAGGCTATATCTCGTTTTTTCGTATCTTTGTCGGACACAGTGTACGAATATAAAACGAAATAAAGAGTATGTCAATACCAGTAGAAAAAAAATACAGACTTTGTTAGGCGATTTGGGAAACGACAGTGTAGATCGTAGCATTTCGGCGACCAACACCGACAAGTTCGGCCAAGCCATTTGTTTTTGCGCATTTGCACAAGTATAAATGAAGATGAAGGCACAAATGAGACTATAAAAATAAAAACGCTTTGACCGTTCTATTGAAAATCTCCAAGTCTCCATATATTAAACGAAAAGCACTATTGGATCTGGTTGATGTTTCAAAAGCAACATTAGAGCGCATTATTAAACGATTGTCTTCTGAACCTTTAAATCTGATTGAATGCCAAGGCTCTTTAAAAACAGGCGGCTATGTGCTGACTGAAAAAGGTAAAGCATATTTGGAAACATTGAAATAAACTTATTCGATAAGTCTTATGAGCAGTAATTTTATAACAAATAAGGAAAAATTCTTGTCTGATATTATCAATGGCATCTTACCCAAAACAAATGCCGTAGATATACTCGTAGGCTATTTCTATTATTCCGGTTATATTCAGTTGTCTGAAAATCTAAAAGACAAGCAGATAAGAATATTAGTCGGATTAGATGTCGATTTACAAATATCTAAGCATATTCAGGAGGTTGAAGCCATTAGAAACGGATTGGTTTCGCGCAGCATCATCAAGGAAGAATACTACAAACAATTTGTCAATATATTTAATGATTCGGATTTTCTGGATACGGCTGAAAAACTGGAACAGTTCACCATGTTTTATGGGAAGATTTTGGATGGAACGCTTGAAATCCGTAAGACAATCGAACCGTGCCATTCCAAAATGTATCTGTTTGCCTATAATGATTTGATGAATGAGGGTGGAGAACTGCCTGGCGTTTTAATCACAGGTTCCAGCAATCTTTCCTATCAAGGTTTGAAAGGACGTTTGGAACTTAATGCCCGTTTTAATGACAAACAGGATTACGATGAAGGGAAACAAATCTTTGATGAGTTATGGGAAAATTCTGTCGTAATTGTAAATAAGAATAATCTGGATGAATGGAACGATAAAGTAATGACCCATATATGGTATGATAAGATTTACTCTCCCTATCTTATGTATATAAGAGTTCTTAAAGAGTATTTCAACATACCGACTACGAATAATATACTAACCCCACATGATATAACCGAAGGAAAATATTCAAATTTGAGATACCAAACGGATGCTGTGCAAATGGCTTTAAACTCATTGAATAACCATAATGGAGCCATTATTGCAGACGTCGTCGGATTGGGTAAAAGTGTGATTGCCTCTACCATTGCCCGTAATTTGAAGTTGCGGACTATTATCGTGTGTCCTCCGCATTTGTACAAGCAGTGGGAAGGTTATCGTGATGAGTTCGGATTTACGGGCACCGTATTCAGTGCAGGGAAAATAGAGGATGCCATTTTACATTATCAAGAGCTGGTCAAAGATGGCGAGCAGTTTTTAATAATCATAGATGAAGCCCATCGTTTCCGTAACGAATATACACAGGACTATGCTTTACTCCACAACCTGTGTTCCGGTAATAAAGTCTTATTACTTACGGCCACTCCGTTCAACAATCAGCCGGCAGATATTTATGCGTTGATTAAATTGTTTCAGATTCCTTCTCGCTCTACTCTCAAAACGGTAGAGAATTTGGGGGCGTCATTCAAGGACTTGATAGACAAGTACAAGGCCTTGCGGGAAGCGCAAAGAGCGAGTAAAACGACTGATGAAGAAATAAAGACGGAAGTCAACAGCATTGCCAGGAAAATCCGGTCTATTATCAGTCCGTTGGTCGTTCGTCGTTCCCGTCTGGATTTACAAGGCATCCCGGAATACGCCGAGGACTTGAAGCAACAAAATATCCAGCTGGTATTACCGAACGACCCGATAGAATTGGAATATGATTTAAGTGAGTTGAAGGATTTGTATAAATCTACTCTTGACAGAATCAATAAATCAGAAGGGGACAGTGAAGCTGTTTATCGTTTTAAGGCGGCACGTTATTCTCCGGCTCTTTATATACATAGAGAGTTAAAGGATAAACTGGCAAAAGAGCTCGAAGAAAAGACTGGAGTCAAATTCAATCTTTTGATTGGACGACAAACTAATATCTCAAAATTCATGCGCCATTTGTTGGTAGCTCGTTTTGAAAGTTCTGTTGCAGCATTTAAAGCTTCATTGGGATATATGATTCAGTCGTCCGAGCAAATGCTTCGATGGATCGAGAAACGGCATAAGATTCCTGTATTCAAGAAAGGAAACTTGCCGGATGTTGATGACTTTTATGAATCAAGTAATGACGGCATGGCTGAGATAGAAGAACTCTTCGATAAATATGAAGCTCGGGGATTCTTCGAAATAGACATGAAATATATCAAAGACGATTTTGTAACAGATGTAGAGTCAGATATTCAGTTGCTGAAGAATCTGCGTGAACAGTGGTTTGGCAAAGATAATACGGTTAAGTCCGACCCAAAATTGGAGTCATTTATTCGTATAGTCCGTAAGCAGATGGATAATGAACCCAATCGTAAACTGATCGTATTTTCTGAGTTTGCTGATACTGTGAATTATTTGGGAGAAGCATTAGCAAAAGCCGGGCTTCCTGTCATGAAATATACTTCTGCTGATGCTACTTCGGTTAACAAAGACCGTATTCGTGCAAACTTTGATGCGGGGCTGAAACCTGCATTGCAACAGAATGATTACCACATTCTGGTAGCGACAGATGCCATATCCGAAGGCTACAACTTGCATCGGGCCGGAGCCATATTTAATTACGATATACCTTATAACCCGACCCGTGTCATTCAGCGTATCGGGCGTATTAACCGTATCAACAAAAAGGTCTTTGACGAGCTTTACATTTATAACTATTTCCCGACTGATGTAGGAGAGAAAGAAACCCGGACAAAAGAAATCTCTACCCTTAAAATGGCGATGATTCATGCCATTATGGGTGAAGATACAAAGGCTCTTACTAAAGAAGAAGAACTCCAGGCTTATTTTAAGGATAGGTATCGTAAGGAGTTTGCACGAAATGAAGAAGTATCATGGGATACTCCTTACCGTAAGTTGCTGAACAGCATGAAAGGTACAGAGGCATACGTCAAGGCTATGGAATTGCCTCATCGAGCCAGGACAGCCCGCAATACCGAAAAGCCGAGAAAAGGTGTTCTGATGTTTGGACGTAAAGGCGATGAATTCGTATTCAAGATAGGCGATATGATGACGAATCCGATAATGATTCCTGCCGAAGAAGCCGTTGCTCTTTTTGAGGCTGAAAAGTGCGAGGAGCCTGTTGATTTGAGTCACAATTTCGACACCATATACCAAAAAGTGAAAACTTCCTTATTCCGTAGTGACGTAATAGAACGAAATGAAAAAGACCTTATCAACGCATTGGCAAAAGTAAAGGTTCTGATAAAAAATCAACTGTTGTCCAAAGACTATCTGGCGGATTTGGTTCAAGTCATTAAAGCCGATGCATTGTCTGGGTATGAAATAAGATATATCAATCAGTTGACTCCAAAAGATGCCGCAAAATTACCGTTAAAGATTTCTGCCGAATATTTGGCTCGTATGATAAACAGTCAGAATAAGGTAGATGACAGTGAAGAGACATTAATATTAAGTGAAGAACTGCAATAAAAAAAGAAAATATGGAATTTAATAAAGCATACAATCGTCAAGAATTTGTCAAGTTCTTGCATAATTTCCTGCCGGATGATCTCACATACGACGAAACACCGGTCGCGTTTCGCACCAAGATGACATATAGCACACAGGCTGTAAAGTTAGGTTCGTCAGCTTCATTAGACTTGGTAGTGTACGAAGTAAGGCATACTTCCAAACACGATGCCCGCGTTTCTCTTTCCAAAGAGGCATTCCGAATGTTGTATGATGAAATGGAAGATAAGGCTTTGGTCGTCTTTGTTCCTGAAGACAATAATGATAATTATCGTTTTTCCCTGATTGAAATCACACTTAATTCCCAAAACGATTCAGCACGGATAACACGTAGCTACAGTAATCCCCGCCGATATAGTTATTTCTTGGGAGAAGGAATTGCCTATTATACACCCAACAAATACCTGAATGAAAAAGGCCGTGTAGTCAATCCCGAAGATTTACGTAGCCGTTTCTCTGTCGAGGTACTTACCAAAGAATTCTATCAGGAGTTGAGCGACTGGTATGCATGGGCTATTAAGATTATACGTTTCCCCAATAACCTTAATGACAACGCTGACGACGATAAGTTCAATAATGAGAGTGCCATCCGTCTAATAACCCGTCTTATCTTTGTATGGTTCTTGAAGCAACGGCACCTTGTTCCGGATGAATTCTTTGATGAACAATACATTGCCGATAATTTGATTCAGAATTTTAACCCACATGCTAAAATCGATTTGTTTTATAAATCAGACGAAAGCAAATATTACAAGGCAATTCTGCAGAATCTTTTCTTTGCCATGCTGAATAGTCCTATTACGCCCGAAGGCAGCAAAGAACTGTCGGAACGTCATTTCAGAAACGGACGTGGCGATTATGATAACAACAAACTCATGCGTTACGAATCCTATTTCAAGAATCCGCAACTGTTTGTCGATTTGGCTAACCGAACTGTTCCTTTCCTGAATGGCGGCTTGTTCGATTGTCTGGATGAGAAAGACAAAGACCTTTATTACGATGGCTTCAGCGACCGCGAAGCTGTAAAAAAAGCATTGATAGTGCCTGACTATCTCTTCTTTGGCGAAGAAGTCGGAAAGAATATAGACCTTTCAGAGTGGTATGGCGATAAGAAAAAGAAAAAAGTATCGGCTCGTGGCATTATTGACATTCTGAAACGGTACAACTTCACCGTCGAGGAGAATACACCGTTTGATCAGGAAGTATCGCTCGACCCGGAACTGTTGGGTAAGGTTTTCGAGAACCTGTTGGCCTCTTACAATCCCGAAACGCAGACCACGGCCCGCAAACAGACCGGTTCGTTCTATACGCCGCGCGAGATTGTGCAGTATATGGTTGATGAAAGTCTGGTGACCCATCTCAAACGTACCGTAGGCGATGAATTGGAGGAACAATACCGTCAGTTGATGCAATATACCGATGCAGAGGTTTCTCTGACCGAAGACCAGCGGAAACAGATTATGCAATCGCTCTACAATTGCAAGGTGCTCGACCCGGCTTGTGGTTCGGGTGCTTTCCCTATGGGCATGCTGCAACAGATGGTGCATATCCTTAGCCGTATCGACCCAGACAATACACAATGGAAGGATATGATGCTCAAAGTGGCCATTGACGAAACATCGGAAGCCTATCGTACGGCATCATCGGACGAACGTAAGGAAATCATTGATGATATTGAACGCAGTTTTGATGAGAGCGTCAATCGTCCGGACTATGCCCGTAAACTTTATCTGATTGAAAATTGCATTTATGGTGTCGATATCCAACCGATCGCCATTCAAATCAGTAAATTGCGTTTTTTCATCTCACTGGTTGTCGATCAAAAAACGAATGACAATCCGACTGAGAACTTCGGCATCCGTCCGCTTCCGAATCTTGAAGCCAAGTTTGTGGCAGCCAATACGCTGATTGGCTTACAGAAGAAAGATGCCTCTTTATTTGACAGTGATGCCATAAAAGCCAAAGAGAGGGAATTGAAAATCGCTAAACATAAAATATTCGGAGCGAAGACGGTACGCACCAAGCGTAAGTATCGTCAGCTTGTCAATGATTTGCGTCTCGAAATTGCCAAAATGTTGGAAGATTGCGGAGCCGTAGGAAATGCTGAGGCTCAACAATTAGCTTCCTGGGATATGTTTGATCAAAACGCTTCTTCGCCTTTCTTTGATTCCGATTGGATGTTTGGAGTAAAGGATGGATTCGATATTGTTATTGGGAATCCACCATTTGGTGCTAAATTCTCTATAGAAGAAAAAGCTTACTTTAAATTAAACTATAAATATCAGAATTATCAGCCTGAAAGTTATTTGTTTTTCCTTGAAAAAGGAATTTCAATTACTCATTACAAAGGAATTATTGCATATATTATACCTAATACATGGTTAATAAATTTAAAACTTGTAAGAATACGACAATATATTTTCCAAAATAAGTCGGTTTTAGCTATTTCTCATTATCATAATTCCGTATTTGATGCTGTAGTTGATACGGAAGTCGTATTTATAAGAAATTATAAAGCCCTTAATAAATATGTCACTATATATAACCATACACATAACTTTACACAGCTTCTTTATCAAGATCAAGAACAATGGGCGTTGTTGGATGGTGCTCCAGTAAATATTTTTATTACACCTCAAGACAAATCTATCATAAATAAGATAGAAAGTGAGAATGAGAATTTAACACATTATGTAAATATTTATGCAGGGCTTGTACCCTATGAAGAAGGGAAAGGTACACCTCCTCAAACTCGAGATATGATGCAATCTAAAATATATAATTCTTCATATCAGGTAGACTCTACATATAGAAAAGTAATAAGAGGACGTGATATAAATCGATACGTTAATAATTGGAAAGGTGATAGATGGATTAAATATGGTAAGAATCTTGCAGCACCTCGAAAATCTGAAATTTTTGATAACCCTAAAATTATTTTACGACAAACTGGAGATTCTATTATTGCAACATATGATATCGATAAATTTGTTTGCCTAAAGAATACACATGTCATTAATTCCAAAGGTAAAACAAATTTATTATACATATTGGGCTTATTGAATTCTAAGTTAATTAATTATTATTTCAGATATTTAAATCCAGAAACAGGAGAGGCATTGGCAGAAGTAAAAAAAGAGGTTGTAGGAAAATTAAGAATTAAGATTACAGACAATAGGCAATCAATTATAAATCTTGTGGATATGATCTTAACAACTAAACGCTCTGACCCAAATGCAGACACTTCATTAGAAGAGCGTCA
>ULRR01001640.1_pt1 | contig 57257 bp, 55 predicted proteins | sample 1955651 | NCBI WGS metagenome assembly ULRR01 (sample SAMEA4835688, study PRJEB28245) | human gut metagenome | biome: gut microbiome; material: fecal sample | place: Denmark | collected 2008
CGAGCGTGGACTGGAAACCGTCCCATACGCTGAAGGCGAACGCTACCGGTCCCAGAATGGAGAGCACGACAAGGAAAAAGGTCCGTACGGTGTCTATCAGCAGCGATGCCGCCGCGAATATCAGCTCCAGCAGGCTGCAGAACGCGTCACGGATCTTTTTCTCCAGGTTATACATGCCCACCTCCACGTACATCCCCAAGCGGTGGGCGGCATCGGCGGGTGACCAGCCCAGCTCGTCTATCTGGCGGTCGAACTCCTCGTCGCTTACCAGGTGGGCGGTTTCAGGATTCCGCAGCATGGCCTCCTTTTCCAGCTCCTCCTTCTGGACCCGGTACCGCTCCATGTCCAGCGTCTGCCCCTCAAGCATCTTGTGCGTACCCTGCACAATAGGACTGAGCACGGTGTTCAGCGTGCCAAGTACCAGTGTGGGAAAAAGCAGGATACAGATGCCGATGGCGAAGGGGCGCAGCAGGGGATACACGTCTATCGGCTCGGCACGTGCCATCGACTGCCATACGCGCACGGCGACATAAAAGAGGGCGCCCAGCCCGGCAAGCCCCTTGCCCACGTCCATCATGTCCTTGCAGAGGGGGAGCATATCGTCATACAGGGTTCCCAGTATGGTATGCAGGTTGGCAAAATCTATCGTCAGAGGTACCATGGGCTACCAGTATTTGGAGGTTTCATTTCCATAGAGCCGCATCACACGTTCCATATCGTTCTTTTTCCTGGCACGGAGATAGCTCACGGCTATGTTCTTGTTAGTATAATAGTTCACCAGGTTGCGGTAACGGCGCATCTCGTAATAACAGTTGTCCACCACGTCCATACGGTCCTTGTCGGTCATGGAGAGCGTGCTCACGTTGATAACCTGTTTGAGGTCCTGCAACACGCCGTTGCTCTCCTCCAGCAGGCGGGTGTAACCGAAGGCGATGGCGTCCAGCTCGCGGGACGAGAAGTTGTCGTCGTTCATCATCTTTTTGAAGTTCGTCACATAGATGTCGGACACGTCGCCTACCATCAGGATGATGTCACGCACCTTGCGGGCATCTTGTATCAGGTTGTTCACCGCCTTCAACTGGTCATAGTACTTCTTGGCCTGCTCGTAGATCTTTACCGTCTCCGCAAAATTGTCGGCCGTATTGACCGCCGTCTTGGAGGTATGGGCGATGTTGTCCGACATGTTGATGATGCTTTGGGCCAGATTTCCGGGATCGGTCACCACCCATTGCGCCCGGGCCATGTTCCCGCCCAGCACAAGCACCATCCCGATCAGGAATGTCCTCGCTCTCATGGGCGTTCCTCCTTCCGTACATAATCCCCGTTGGGTGAGAAAGTCAGAATATCCGTCTCCTCGTTATAGGATACATCGATACGGTACCCCGTATTGATAAAGAGGTTGCCGTTCTCTTCCACCAGCAGGTAGGTCTGCGGCCTGAGGCGGCGTGTCTTGCCGCTACGGGCGAATACCGTCACCTTGTAGGCCTCTCCTTCCTTATACACCAACACGTCCGGTTTGCCGTCCACGCAGGTCCACGATCCGCAGAGTCTGTCACGGTCGGTACCACCGTCCGTACAACTTTGCAATACCAGGGCGGCCATGCCGATCAGGCATACCGCCAGTCTCATAAGGGGTTTGTTTCTCATAATCGTTTTCATTTCAGGGTTGATCTTTGTCCTTGTTCCTCTCGCATTTTCTCTGCCAGATGGCGGACGGCAAGTTCCAGGTTGCCGTCCAGTCTTTCTGCCAGCCGCTGTACTTCCATCTTTTCGGACTCCTCGGTCGTGAACGTGTAATATTCCTCCCCGCTCACTTCCGTGGCATATACCGCCGAGTGGGTTCCGCCAAGCCCGATCCACACTTCCCGGTAGAACCGCCCGGGATGGTTCGCCTGGTTGATGGAGAGTATCTGCCCTTTTTCTTTCTCTGTCAGGCCGAGAAGCCGCTGGATGTGCTCGAACTTGTTCATGTATTTCCGTTGGTCAAGCAGGATCTTACAGTCGGAATTGTTGATGATGGCCTCCTTCACGATAGGGGAGCTGATGATGTCATCCACCTCCTGGGTTACCACCACGGCCTCACCGAAATACTTTCTGACCGTCTTGAAAAGGTATTTGATGTACTCGCTCATATTGGCGGACATCAGGGCCTTCCAACATTCCTCTATTAAAATCATCTTGCGGACCCCCTTGAGCCTGCGCATCTTGGCGATGAAGGTCTCCATGATGATCAGCGTCACCACGGGAAGCAGTACCTTGTTGCCACTGATGTTGTCCAGCTCGAACACGATGAACCGTTTGCCTGTCAGGTCCAGCTCCTTGTCGGAATTCAGCAGGAAATCATAGTCTCCGCCCTTGTAAAAAGGTGCCAGCACGTTCAGGAAACCGTCAATGTCAAAGTCCTTCTCACGCACCTTTTTCTCCTCAATCATTCTCCTGTAGTCATCGGCGACAAACTCGTAGAAACCGTTGAAATCCGGTTTGATACTCCGGTTCTCCGAAATCATCCGGATATAGGCGTTCACCGCCCCGGAAAGGGCCACCTCCTCCGAACGTTTCGGTGCCTCGTCCTCCCGTTTCCACAAGGTCAGGATCAATGTCTTGATACTTTCCCGTTTCTCCACGTCAAACAGTCCGCAATCCGTATAGAACGGATTGAAGGCTATCGGGTTGTCCTCCTCGTACGTAATGTAGATCCCGTCCTCCCCACGGGTGCGGTCGTGAATCATGCGGCACAATCCCTGATAGCTGTTGCCCGTATCTACCAGCAGGATATGTGTGCCCTGCTCGTAATATTGCCGGACCAGATGATTGGTGAAGAAGGACTTCCCGCTGCCTGAAGGACCGAGGATGAACTTGTTCCTGTTGGTGATGATTCCCCGTTTCATGGGCAGGTCGGAAATGTCCACATGCACCGGAATTCCGTTCTGACGGTCCGCCATACGGATACCGAAAGGACTGGGTGAATTTCTGTAATTGGTCTCTCCGGAAAAGAGGCAGACCGCCTGTTCCAGGAAGGTGTAAAACGACTCCTCGGCTGGAAAATCACCCGCGTTGCCGGGAATACCCGCCCAATAGAGGACCGGCGTGTCGATAGTATTATACCTTGGCGTGCATTCCATCATGGCCAGCTGGCTGCCCGTGTCGTTCCTGACGCGACGGAACTCATCCGCGTCCTCGGCCCAGGCGATGACGTTGCAATGGCATCTGACGGGAAGCAGCCCATTGGTGTGCGCCTCGTCCAGATACATTTCCGTCCATTCCTGGTTCACGGCGTTACTCCGGCTGTATCTTGACAGCGAGAGCATGTTACGTGAATTCTTCTCCATCATCTGCAGGATTTCCTGCGCGTCGTCAATGAACACGTACTGCGAATAAATGTGGTTGCACGGCAGCAGCAGTCCCACTGGCGCCGCGAAGGAGAGGCGGCAGTCGCTACGGTCCGTGGACATCCTCTCGTAACGCATGTCGGTGGAAAGCTTGCCGGGCAGGTCCTCCGTATCCGAGAGGGTATGCAGGCAGAGCCGCTTGTCTCCGATACGCATCCGTCCGGGCTTGAGGCAGATGTCCTGCAATACGGCGCTCTCATCCTCCAGCGAGAGCGAGAGGTATTTCTCCACCAGTCCGGCACGCTCCTCCGTGCCGGTAATCTCGTCCGTTTCCAGACGCCGCAGCCTTATATGCCCGGAATCGTTCATGATGCGTTCGAACTGTTCCACCGACTCCAGAAAGCGGACGGCCGTGTCCTTGTCGGTTATCTCCCTGGGCAGCAGGAATCCCCGGCAGAGGGTGCTGAAATCGCTCCGTCGGCGGCTGCGCTCGCGGGTCGTCTTTGTCAGGAACAGGTAGCATCTGTGGTTCAGGTAAGGTCTTTCATTGAAATGTAGTTCATAGCTGCGTGTAAGAAAGCTTTGTTCCTCACCATCACTTTTGGGACGGTATGTTTCTTGAATAAACCAGTCCTGCTTACAGACGATGCTATGCTCCGGCAGCACCTTCATGGCCTTTATCCAGGAAGAGTGCATGGCCTCATACTCGTCCTCCGTCACCGTGTACAACTCGGGCAGTTCCACCTCGAAAGCCACGGTCAGGTCGGCGTCCTTGCTCACAATGCAGCCGTTCTCCACCGAAAGAAGGGGGAACCTGCGTTCCAGCGTTTCCGCCTTTAAAACATTTCTCATGATTGTCGCTTTTTTCTTTTCGTGAATAATCTGAAGACTCTCTTGCGGTGAATCAGGTAGCGCGGATGGCGTCTTTCGGCCAGCAGCTTCATCAGTCCGTGTTCACCGTAGCGGGCGTTCAACCGGAAAGTCACCCATACCAGCAGGCCGCCGGATATGCTCCCGAAGGGGATGCATATCCATTGGTCCACACCCGCCAGATAGAGGATGACCACCGCAAGGAGCACCATCGCAAGCCCACCGGCGAAAACGAACAGGTATTGAGACTTGAGCCCCTTGAACTCGACGGGATTGCCCGCGCCTTTGTTTACCGGATACCTCATGCCTCTAGAGGAAGAAGGAACGCAGGATGGTGGCGGCCACGATCAGGAAGATGCACGCGAAGAACCAGCTGGCGGCTGTCTTCGAGGTATCAGGATCGCCACTGGAGAACTTGCCGTAGGTCTTGATACCGCCCACCAGCCCCAGGACGGCCCCGATGGCGTAGCACAGCTTAGTGGCGGGATCGAAATACGAGGTCATGAGACTGGTCGCCTCGTTGATACCGGCAAGGCCCTGACCTTGGCCCTGAGCAAAAACACTGGCGGCAATAACCGCACACATCACAGAAAAAAGGATTCTTCTCTTCATTGTCGAATCATTTAGGTGAGACATAAATTTGAATTCGACAGCGAATGTAAAATGGAATAACGTACTGTAATTCAGCGCTGTCATCAGATGTCATCAAATGTCATCAGATGTCCGGTTTTGGCAGTAAACGTCTTTGCGATGACGTAAGTATCTATATTTCTTTACAGATTGCCAGGAAACTGAACTTGAGGCTAGAGGTTACCGATATCCGAGCCTGTATGCCTAATCATAGAAGAATGAGAGTGAAACACGTATATGTTGTGAAAACGTTTAAACTTAGCATAAAAGAAACAGTCTGAATCTTAATCAGAGTATTTTTTTGTATTTTTGAAAAGAATAGCGCGACAATTAAGTAAAACAGGTCCATGCGTATAAAGAGATATTCTATCGTAATCTTGTTTCTATTCGTCTTTTTGTATATAAAGGCGACGGGACAGTCTTGTGATGTCATTTACATCAATGGTGAGAAATGGTGGCTGATGGCCAGACCGATAGACAAGGATTCCGCCCTATATGCACGGTTAAGGGATTTCCTTCCGGAAAATCACTGTATGTCAACCGCCAACTGGGATGGTTATACGGCCTTTTGGAAAATAGAGGACAGCTGCCTTTACCTGCAACGTATGGAAATATGCGTATATGACAAGGCAAGCCGGAAAGATTCCACTTTGATTTACCATACGGACGCTCTGAAAACACTTTTTACCCCTTATTATGAGAACGGAAGGATTCCTGCCCGCTGGTTCAGCGGTGAACTACGGGCCGGCAAAGGTGATTTGGTACGTTATGTCCACTCCGGTTTCGACCGTAATATGGAAACCGAACAGGTAATTCTACTCAGGCAAGGCAGGATACGAAGTGTACGGACATACCATAATTTCAAACAACATGGAATAAAGATTTTAGAATCACAAGATGAGATCATCCGGCGGTTCCCCTGGCATCGTTTCCCGAAGTACAAAGGACAGCGGCTGATATTCAGTATACGTAATATCCAATGTACCCCGGATGGACATCTCCTGGACTTTGATGTCCGGACTTTATTCATACGTCCCAAAGGAGAAAACATTGAAGACCGGAACCACCCATTAGTGAAAGCTTTCAAAGAAACACTGAAAAGTATTTATCCATGGGAGATACTATTCATCAACGGGAAATATACCATGGAACCTCCAAGCTGCGTATTGGGTATTTGGGAGAAAAATGATTTACCATCCAAAACGGATAACGATACAACCGAATATTCCATTATAGGTAAAGTTTATGGGGAAGAAGTGCGACAGATTCCGCCCTATGATGTTATAAAAAGACCGTTGACCGGTTCCAATCTGAGAGCAGAGGGATTGCCTTTTCAAGGTTGGCTGACTGATTCTACAGGAACTTTCAGAATAAAACATTTAAAAAAAGGACAATGTCTTTTGCGGGCAGAATTTATTGGCTTGAATCCTTGTGACACACTCGTCACCGTGTCCGGAACAACATGCGCGGACACCTTACAACTGGTATTGACATTGCCTTATGACTATATCGAAGAATACGTATGTTCACCGGAATTGTCACGTGAATATATCAATAAAGGGCACCCGAATCTAAAACTGGTCATACCCATTGAACAAGACAAAAAAGTACGGGAACATATCTTTTGGAAAAAGTATGGAGTCAAATATTATAGCTATTACCCCCTGAAAGAAAACGGAAAGATGGATTGCTATTTAAACACGCCCAATCGTCTGTTGACAGCCTACAACCGGGAAGTGTTCCGCTATCTGGATGAAAAATACGGGAAAACATGGCGCGAGGAAGTACCTCCCGGCATCTTCGGACTGGATAAATCATTGGATGAGCTACGGGATGAAAGCTGGCTTATCAAGACTTTGAACCGACGATGTAAATACCCGATAGTCTGGCAGAAGAAGAACAAAGGCCGTGTCTTGCGAGTTGCTTACGAAGTAAATCAGGATGGTTACATCACCACGGCCACTATTCTTGGTAAAACGCCCCGTACATTCCGAAAATCGGTACTGGATGTTTTACAATCGCTTAGAAATGAACCTACTGTCTTATGCACCGGAAAGGATACGCTATGCATTCAATACAGACTGGATACCATGCCGCTCCTTCCGAAGGCGGATGTGGTTATTACCGGTTATTCCACCTGCGACCAACCCGTCTTGATGAGATATGATGCCACCTTGATTGCCCGTACCCCTGAACCTCGTTTGGAAGCGGGTGTTCCGGTCTGTTATCTGAATGAGCGTGGAGATACCATTGTGCCATACGGCAGATATAAATTCTGTCAAACCGATACCATCAAAGGTATAGGCTTTGTATACGAAGACAAGCCAAGAGATGCCAGAATAGTCTGCATTAACGATGCAGGCAAGAAACTTTTTTATGTAGTCGAATGTGATAACGGACCTGATTATGTCAAGGAAGGGTTGTTCCGGATCATGGATGAGAAAGGCCTGATGGGTTTTGCCGATTCGTCGGGACACATAATCATTACTCCCCAATTCAAGTTTGCATACCCTTTTGAGGGAGGAAAGGCTAAGGTTACATTTACGGGAAAACAAAAAGTCGTATCCGGGTCTGACGGCGAAAAACATTATTGGGATAGTGAAGAATGGAGATATATAAACAGAAGATGTAAGTTTGTACAACCTTAAAGTCAAAACGTATGAAAAAAATAGCGTACTTGTTATCAGTTTATTTATTCTGCTTGTTACCCAAATTGCAAGCGCAGGATATCGATTTTCCGCTGTCACTGTCGGAAATAGAAAAGTATGAGAGCCGTATCCGCATACAAAGGCTTCCCGCTGTCACCATCACCCATGCGGACGCCTACAAAATCAGGACACGACAACCAGTATATTCTCCTCGGACAAAAGAGATTGTGCTTGATATAATCAATATGGATGGCCCTACAGCCGAGCTTGAATATCATAATCTCAAACAGATGGTAAATGGCAAATGGCTCGGTTTCCCCTTTATAGACAATCTTGTATTCGCCATTGGAGGAAGAGATTTATCCAAAGGCGATACGCTACCCGAACATATCCGTATGTCCGAGTTTAAATATCCGTTAAAGCCCAACAGGTACCAGGCTAATTTTTATGTGTTTGCCAACATCCATACCTATTGCAATCTGACAGGTAAAAGTATTGTTTCCATAAAGGAGACGGAAATGGACGGTGCCTTTGCTTTCAAGGTATTACCATCCGATAATGATTCCATACGTATTTTATTTGAAAACCATACAAACCTGGAGGTACAACCGGTCTTTTTCCCTAGTATAAGTACAGACGAGCGGTATATGGTACATCCCTTTGCCCGTTCCGGTTGGGTAGGAGAAGCGAATTATATGAAAAGCCGTGCCCGTTTGAAAGGTGGAGAGGCGATACTGTTTACCATTCCTGTCTCATGGGATGTCAACCGGATAACAGACAGAAACGACAAGGAACGATTCCAAGCAGGCAGGTTACTTTCAGGAAAATACCGAATAGGACTGCAACTCGAAATTTATATGGATACGGAATTTGAAGTAAAATAAATACAACCGCTTATGATAACAAGACTATTATTATTGGCAATGCTCCTGCCGCTAGCCGGCCTGTCACAGGCGCGGGCAGACGGACGCTACATTGAAGTGACCGGGACATCCGAGATAGAGATCGTACCGGACAGGATTCACTACATTATCGAAATCCGTGAATACTTCGAGGAGGAGTTTGATGGCAAGTCCAAACCGGAGGAATATCGTACAAAGGTTTCTTTGGACCGGATCGAACAGGGACTGCGGGAAGTGCTGCATGACGCGGGTATCTCCCCGGATGCCGTCCGCACGCAGGAGATCGGTGATTACTGGCGCAAGCAAGGGCAGGATTTTCTGGTGGCCAAGACCTTCGATATCACGTTACTGGATTTCAAACAGATCGATGAAATCCTCAAACGTATGGATACCAGAGGTATCCATACCATGCGCATCGGTGAACTGGAAAACAGGGACATGTTGTCCTACCATCAAAAAGGAAAAATCGCGGCCTTGAAAGCGGCGCAGAGGAAAGCGGCCTATCTGGTGGAGGCATTGGGCAAAAAATTGGGACCGGTAATACGTATTGTAGAAGACGAAGCAGGTGGCAGCCTTCCTTTCTCACAGAGTAATGTGCTGTCCTCCAATGTCGTTTCATTTGACAGCTTCCGTACGATTAAAAAGAAATACTCCATGCTTGTGCGGTTTGAGATTGCGGATTGACAGGAACCGTAACTACCGGAAATAAAGGTATGATGCCATATACAGCCATTGCCTTCAATAACCTGGTATGAAATTCGAGGAGGATCTTGAATCTGAATTCCAATGTTCTACCATATCGGATATTCATAAATAAACAAGCCAACCTATTGTAATAAGTTGGCTTGTTCGAAATTAATAACATAAATAAAGCCAAGGCATTATTGTCATCATTAACAGCATCAATAACAAAACATAAAGCAATATCCGTAGTGTATGGTTCGGACATTTCTTTTTGACAAAAGCCGATACCATCTTTATGTGTAACAGGAAATGAATGGCAAGCAGAGTGACCAATACAACTCCCGCCCACAAATGAATATTACCCCAATCATGCCTTCCCAAGCCCAGTAAACGTGAACACCATGGAGTAGCGTCCTGGAATCTTACAGCATGGCGGGAAGGAATGACTATTTCCAATATGAAGCCACTTATACTTACCAAAGCCATTGCCATCAGCATGACAAAGTCTATGATAATATTAAGTGACATCTTATTCTTTCCGGACATCATTCTTTATGACCATGTCCATGACATTCATGATGATGTTCATGGGATGAACAACCCACTCCCGAATCTGTAAGTTTCCCGCTTAAATAATCAGCGGCAACTTCCAGAATATTACCCGAACAGCCTCTTATGACTTTGATATGGTGGGATGTAAGTACATTCAAGGCATCTTGCCCCATATTTCCTGCCAGCATAACGCTGACTCCCATGTTTTCCAATTCTCCCGCGATATTGGATTTACATCCGCATCCTTGCGGAGAAGGAATAGTCTCGCTACTTAGAATCTGGTTGTCTTGTCCTACTGTCAGGATTGTGTAATACTCACAATGACCGAAATGGTTATCGACTACATTGTCTCTGGTCGGAATAGCAATTTTCATCATAATCTCATTTTTATTAATGTTAATATTACTTATGCTTAAGTCGTCGGAGTAACATACCGGACATTCCATCTTACGGATTTTAAGCGCAGGATTGATATTGTTGAATAAGAAACCGCATGCTCCGCAACGGAACCATTCACTGTCAGTGTACGCTGCTCCGCCTTCTATCATTAAGGTAACACCACGAACCAATGCCTTGGCAATCTTTCGCCTTGCGCTGACATATATCCGACTTAGTGTCGGACGTGATACTCCCATTGAAACAGACGCTTCCTGTTGGGTTTTCATTTCATAATCGCATAACCGTATCGCCTCATACTCTTCAAAATGCAAGAATATGGTATTCTTACAACAACCGTTCAGACCTATGGGCTTGAATCCTGCGGTAACGGGCATGTCATTAACTTTACGGATGTTCTTAGGACGTGGTGACATTATATATATTGTTTTTGCTTGCAAATATAATGAGCAAATGCTCAAAATAAAAATAATAGTTCCTCTTTTTTATAGAATAAATCACTTCCGAGATGAAGCCACATGCCGAACGGCATATAAATAGAAGCCGCCTTTCTGTAAAATATAGAATTCCGCCTATGTCCGCAGGCGGAATCCTATTCCCCGGAAGTGTTCTCTCTTACACCAGTTCCCGCCAGTCAACCCCGCCATTGTTCCTTTTCCCCTCTTTTTTCAAAGGTCGCGGGTTCCCATCTTCATCAAGGTTCTCTTCCAGCAGTTTATTCACGGCTTCCTCATTCCCTACCTGGGAAATGAAAAGATCGAACAGACTGGTATTGCGGATAGCGAACAACGTCCGTGCGGCACTGCTCCTTTTGTCCGCATCCTGATCCGCCCCGTTCACCCTCATCAGTACATCCCCGACAAGGCTGAACTCCTCCACCGTAACCGCCTGCGTAATCACTTCCGTTTCCGGTAATGCGCTGTCCAACTCTTCCTGCTCCTTCCGAAGGAGTTCCATCTCCTCCAGCGGAAGCAGACATTCCACATCCTCTTCCCGGATTTCCTCATCCTCACCGATATAGTCCGTCCCCTGTTCCAGCGGCTGGCTCATATAGGGGGCCGCCGTCTTCCCGGCGTTCTCGTCAAGATAGACAAAGCGTGTCTTTCCCATCACTTCTTTCTCATCCGCCGGCTCCGGTGACATCGATATCATTTGTTCTCTTTTCGTCGGCGTGTACAGCAGGTCACACAGCTCACGTACTTTTTTCTTTTGTCCCCATACCTTATATAACAGGTAAGCGGCACAGCCGACCCTCACCGACAGATAGACGAGTCCTTCCATACCATCATTTCTTTAAATTTTCGATGACATGTCTCATCAATGATATCCCGGTATTTTTCCATATGCTCCACCAACACATTGTTCACGAACGTAGGCACAGATATTCCCGGCGCAATGACCGGAAGGATCCCGGTCAATGTCTCATACAAGGATTCATCAATATAGGTTTGTCTCCTGGCTCCGGTCATTTTCCGGGTCAGGAACATTTCTCTGTAAGCACTCGCATTTTCCATGTCTTTCAATAAATCTTTGTTTTCCATATCTTCTTCTTGCTTGAATTGTTTCAAAACCGGACCGGCTTGCAGACCGGTCGTTTCCTCTACAGAAGTCCCGATAGCGTCCGGTTCCGGAATCCCGCTATTGGACAAGGCTTCAATCAGGGTCTCCCCTAAATTTTCCGGAATATCCATCTTTGCGAAATCAGGAAAGAAATCCGCATCGTCAGGATGTTCTTTGAATTCTACCGGAAATACGGTTTCCATATAAGTCGTATCATGGACTGACTTCCTCGTATCCGTTTGCATCGGGGGGAGAGCCCCGTCTTTCTTCAACCGGTTCCTGCCTGCTTTCATTTTGAGTGCCTTGTACAGCAAATATGTTACAAACAGCAGGGCTGGATAAATAAACAGATGTTCCATAATCTAATACGAATTTAGGGTACTCAAACGAACCATTTCATCCAGTTCTTTTTCATATACTTCCAAATGATGGTCAAGCACGTTGTCCAGAAAAGCGGGAACAGTCATGCCGTCACTAAGCAACGGCAGAATCCGTGCAAGCCTACGGTAGGTGTCATAACAGATATAAGTCTGTTTTCGATGGACGGCGATCTTACGGTTGAGAAAATTTTTTCGGTACTCTTGCATCTTCTCCGGAAGTGAGACTCCACTTCCGACCGGCTCGCGGGAAACAGGAAGCGGTTTATCCGCTTCTTCCCGTACGGACGGGAAAATGTCGGTTTCCCTTGTGGTCTTTTCTTCCGCAAAAGGAGTCTTAGGAGTGCCCTCAGCATCCGTACTGTTAGCCATGAACTCTTTCAACCGTTCCTCATTGACATTAAATACGCCCCTTTTTTTCATGTCTTGTCGGATTTAGGATGGATAATCCGTTCGATCTCCCCGGCCAGCACATCCATATTGCTCCCTTTCAACAACTTTTCCGAAGGTGGAAAGTAGGTGCTTCTGAAAAATGTCTGCCCGCCGGAGGAGGTTTCTTTGTTATAACGTTCCATGTCCGGCATGACCGTCGAGAGCGTCTTCAGACCGATCTTCTCAAAAATCTCGTTATAGTGACGGTAAACCTCCCTGGAGACACGTCCGTCAATCTTGTTCCAAAACAGTAGGATCTCTTTTAACGGCGCTTCAGGATATTGCCGGATGAAATCCCGGAGCGTTGCCACGAAAGACAGGCTGCTCTGCATGACCATCCGGTCCTGCACGACCGGCGTGAACACATAGTCCATATTGATGATGGCCTCAAGGATTCCTGGTGTATTCACCGTTCCGGGCAAATCAAAGAAAAGGATATCACTGTTCCCCGACAACCGGTCTGCCGTTTCCAGCACCTTGCCGGGCCCGGAGGTAAGGACCGGATAGGCTTTCTTCCCCGTCCGTTCATACTGCCTGCACAACAACTGTTGGAGGGACTCGCTTCTCTCGACGTTTTTCATGTCACGGGAACGTAGCGCCTGGATGCTGAACTGGGGATAGTCGCAATCTATAATCGCGACATTCTTTCCCTTCACATAGTGGAAATAACTGGCAAGCAGCACCGTCATGGTGGACTTGCCCACACCGCCCTTCTGGTTGCTCAAGGCGATGAATGTGCATCGTTTGCTCATAAGCTTTCGAATTGTGGGTTAATAATCGTTTTAATGTTCTCGCTGTTTCTTCTTTTCAACGGCTTGTCGGGTTCATGGGACATGGCACGGTACGGATGGCATATCCCGGCCTTGTTATCACTACAGAATAACCTCCTCATAAGATATGAGGGGCTTGTCTCCCTACCGGATGATGGCACAATATTACCGTCATACCTGAAAAACGGAAGATTGTCATATAGGTACAGGCTGTCATGCCTGTACCCTCCCGGCATCTTGTCGCCAAATGGCCGTATCATTGTATTTTCTCTTTTCATGGTTATCATTCCGTTTTTTTCTCTTGACACAATAACATAATATTTTAAAAACATGCCGTGGACAGAGGATGACCTGCCGGTAACACGGGTATATTTTATCAGCACATCGGAAGATTGTTTCCCTGTCACAGTCCAAAAGTAACGGCTATTTCCAAGACTTCCGCCAATATTGTCTCGCTCTGACATCAGATGTCGTCAGATGTCATCAAATGTCATACTTGAGTCTGTTTTACAGCTTGTTGCGTCCTTCTATTTTTGCAAAGTCAGAATCACGCAATGGAGGAAGAAGGAGTTCACGGACCACGGCACGCCACAAGCGTCGCGCAGCAATCCGGCCATAGGAGGATTCTCTGTTCAAACGAACAGAGCAAGTTGTGTCCTTGTCCGACAAAAAGTCTTTTGTCCGACAAGGACCAACTTGCCCGCCCCGGGGGCGGGGGAATCCGCTCCAAAGTCGCGGATTCTGGAAGAGAAAAAAGTACAAACCAAAAATCTCATGTGTATGGAGAAAACAACAGGGACAAGGGCAGGCAGAAAGCCCAAAAGTGATCCGGCGGACCGCAAGTACAGTTTCCGCCTGAACGCCGAGGAGAATACAAAATTCGAGAAATTGCTGGCGGATTCGGGAGTCGGCAACCTCACGCTGTTCATCAAGAAATCCATCTTCTCGGGACAGATAAAGGTCGTGAAAATAGACAAGGCGACAATGGACTATTACATCAGGCTGACAGAATTCCACAAACAGTTCCAGGCTGTCGGCAATAACTACAACCAGGTGGTACGTGCCTTGAAGAACAATTTCGGGGAGAAACGGGCGAGAGCGTTGCTCTATAAGTTGGAAAGATTGAGTCTTGAGCTGATGCTCGTCTGTAAAAAGGTCATGGCGCTAACCCAGGATTACGAGCGGAAATGGTTGCAAAAATAAGTCATGGCACAAGCCTTTACGGGGCGCTCGCCTACAACCACGACAAGGTGGTGGCGGGTACCGCCGAGATTCTTTCGGGAAACCGCATGATTTCCGACCGGCTTGGATTGCCAAGCGAAGACATACGCCTGGCATTGCTCTCTTTCAAGAACTACCTGCTGGCAAACCGCAACACGGAGAAGCCCGTCCTGCATATCTCCCTTTCCCCGGCACCGGAAGACCAGCTGAGCCACACACAGCTGGAAGAACTGGCGGCAAGATATATGGAAAAGATGGGGTATGGCGACCAGCCGTACATAGCCTACAAACATGCCGATACCCACAATACCCATGTCCATATCGTTAGTGTCTGTGTGGACGAACAGGGGAAAAAGATCAGTGATGCCTACGAGCACCGCCGTTCTATGACCGCCTGCCGGGAACTGGAAACGGATTTCGGCCTGCGCAACGGCGCGGACACAGAAAGGCGGAATCCGAAAGCGGAACTAAAGAAGGTGGACGCTTCCTCGGGGGATGTCCGCCACCAGGTAGGCAACACCCTTAAAGCCGTGCTGGAAAGTTACCGTTTCCAGACTTTCGGGGAATACAGCGCACTGCTTTCCACGCTCAACATCGAGGCGAAACAGGTCAGGGGGGAGTACAACGGCGTACCGTACACCGGTATTGTCTATTCTGCCACGGATGATACCGGCAAGGTGGTCAGCCCGCCGTTCAAGAGTTCCCGTTTCGGAAAACGTTTCGGGAATGAGCTGCTGGAAAAGCAGATGCTGATGAGCCTGAAAGACCTCAAGGACGGGAAATGGACACCGTCCATACAGGCGGACATCGCCCGTGCCTTGCGGCAGGCGGATTCACGGACACGGTTTGTGGAACTGCTCGGTCAAAACCGTATCGGCGTGGTGTTCCGTGAGAACGAGCAAGGGCGTGTCTACGGTGTCACCTTCATTGACCACAACCGCCGGGAGGTGTTCAACGGCTCACGCATGGGCAAGGAGTTTTCCGCCAATGCGTTCAACGACTATTTCAAATGGTTGGAAAACATACCCGAAAAGGAACGGGGTGGACATTCCGCTACCGAACTTTGGCAACATCATCGTTACAAGGGCGGACAGGAAAGTGCGCTCGAACTGGCGGCGGGTATCCTCTCCATGGAAACCAATCCGAGGGATTACGAGGAGGAGGCCTTCGCACGCCGCATGAAGAAAAAGAAAAAAGCCGGGCGTAAGTCGCGTGGCATTTAGACAAGACAAGTATCAACCCGTTTATCCACAATTTTTATGCAACAGGAAGACGATCTGAGGGCTCTCGCCAAGATAATGGAATTCGGCAGGGCCGTGAGTATTTTTCTTTTGGTGGTACACGTTTATGTGTACTGCTATCCAAGTATCACCGCATGGCATCTGAGCCTTGAGGTGATAGACCGGATTCTGGTAAACTTCAACAACACGACCGGTGTTTTCAACTGCATCCTCTGGACCAAGCTGCTGGCGGCGCTTCTGCTGGCCGTTTCCTGTCTGGGTACGCACGGGGTCAAAGGTGAAAAGATAACCTGGCCTAAAATTTATGTGGCGCTGGTGACAGGATGCTCACTGTTCTTTCTGAATTGGTGGCTTCTTGAACTGCCATTGCCGCACGCGGCAAATACCGCATTCTATATTTTTACTCTTACGGCAGGCTATCTCGCCCTATTGATGTCGGGGTTATGGATGAGCCGCCTTTACAGGCACAGCCTCATGGAAGATGTGTTCAACATGGAGAACGAGAGTTTCATGCAGGAAACCCGTCTGATCGAGAACGAGTATTCGGTGAATCTCCCTACAAGATTTTATTATAACAGGCGGTGGCATAATGGATTTGCCAACATAGTCAATATTTTTCGAGCCTGCATGGTTATCGGAACGCCGGGCAGCGGCAAGTCCTACGCAATAGTCAACAGCTACATTCGCCAGCTTATCGCCAAGGGCTTCGCGATCTACATCTACGATTACAAGTTTGACGACCTGTCCACCATCGCCTATAACTCGTTATTGAAGAATATGGACAAGTACGAGGTCAAGCCCCGGTTCTATGTCATCAATTTCGATGATCCACGCAGGTCGCACCGCTGCAATCCCATCAATCCAGAATTCATGACGGACATATCCGATGCGTATGAAGCGAGCTATACGATAATGCTCAACCTCAACCGCACCTGGATCGAAAAACAGGGGGACTTCTTCGTGGAGTCTCCCATCATTCTGCTCGCGGCAATAATCTGGTATTTAAAGATTTACAAGAAGGGTATTTACTGTACGTTTCCCCACGCGGTGGAACTGCTCAACAAGCCCTACTCGGATCTGTTCACCATCCTGACCTCTTATCCGGAGCTGGAGAACTATCTTTCCCCCTTCATGGACGCATGGAAGGGAAATGCCCAGGACCAGCTCCAAGGCCAGATAGCCTCGGCAAAAATACCCCTTACGCGTATGATCTCCCCACAACTCTACTGGGTGATGACCGGTAATGATTTCTCATTGGATATCAACAATCCGAAAGAACCCAAACTGCTCTGTGTGGGCAATAATCCGGACAGGCAGAACATTTATTCGGCAGCGCTCGGATTATATAATTCCCGTATCGTCAAGCTTATCAACAAGAAAAAACAGCTTAAATGCGCCGTTATCATCGACGAGCTTCCCACCATCTATTTCCGTGGGCTTGACAACCTGATCGCGACGGCGAGAAGCAACAAGGTGGGTGTGCTTCTAGGCTTTCAGGATTTCAGTCAATTGACACGTGACTACGGAGAAAAAGAATCCAAGGTCATCCAGAACACGGTGGGGAATATTTTCAGCGGACAGGTGGTCGGGGAAACCGCAAAAACGCTTTCAGAGCGCTTCGGCAAAGTGCTCCAGCAGCGTCAGTCCGTTTCCATCAACCGTCAGGACGTATCCACCTCCATCAACACACAGCTTGACTCGCTTATTCCGGCATCCAAGATTGCCAACCTCTCGCAAGGCACGTTTGTCGGAGCTGTGGCGGATAATTTCGATGAGAAGATAGAGCAGAAAATATTTCATGCCGAAATTGTCGTGGACCATGCCAGGATCAGCGCGGAAGAAAAGGCTTATCGGAGAATCCCGGTCATCAACGACTTTAAGGACAGGAACGGTAACGACATCATGATGCAACAGATACAACGCAATTACGACCAGATCAAGGCGGACGCGCAGGCTATTATCAATGAGGAGATGCGGCGCATCAAAAATGACCCGGAACTCCGTAAACGACTGGGTCTGGAAGGCGAAAAAGGAAAGGAATCCGACAAATCATGACAAATAGAGGGGTAATTGAAGAAATTATACCCCGACTGATCGGATTATTGAAAAAGATGCCGTATATTTGAAACTTGAAATAGAGAAATAAGGCCGGTCTCGACAATTGGGACCGCCATTATTATACATAAGTCGCAAGACGTCTTGAACAGGAATCTGACAAATTCAAAAAGCACAGAGGCTATTGTGTGAGGCTTATGCTATACCTTATAGCATGAGCCCATGCGGGTTTCTGTGTTGGGCTTTGTCAGAGCCTCTGTTCGAAATAAGCATGGGTTTCATGCTTTTTTAATAAGAGGTATGGCAAAAATTCAAGTTATCATGGCACTCACCCTGGACGGGTTCCTTCCGCATGAGAACGAGACACTTATGCGGTGGGTGAGGGAGAACAGACGATACGGTTTTCCGCACTGGTCGCAAGATGCCACATTCCGTATTTATCCTCATTTCGGTCTGATGGACCTCCTGGATGTGAGGGAAAAGCACGACAAAGGCTGCGCTTACCTGGCTGAAGTACAGGATGGAGGAAGTGCGGAATATGCCGGCGGGCTTTTCCGGTATAATTTGGTGGACGAGGCGGTGCTTTACCTGCTGCCTCTTTCTTATGGTGACGGAATCCCCCTGACGGGAGAATTCCGGTCTGCCCGCTGGAAACTTCTTGACTGCAAGACTTTCTCAAACGGAATCTGCCGGATGATATATGAACGAAACGAATGAGAATTCTATTTCAATCCATACCTTTCCATTTTCTTGTACAGTGTCGGGCGGCTCATCCCCAACGCTTCCGCCGCACGGCTGACATTGCCGTCATATACCTCCAGGGTCTTCTTGACCAGTTCCTTTTCATCGGCTTCGTTCAACAGACATTTTCTGCTCGTTTTACGAATGGCCGCATCAAGTTCCATATCCTTGTGGGTCAGCAATGGGGATTCCGCCAGCAATACGGCACGCCTTACCCGGTTGCCAAGCTCACGCACATTGCCCGGCCATGAGTGGGAGAGCATGGATATCTTGGCTTGTTCGGTAAAACCGGAAGTTTCCACACGCATTTCTTCTGAATGTTGTTCACGGAAGAAGTCGGCTAACGGCAATATATCCTCCGGACACTCGGAGAGGGACGGCTGACGTACCTCAAACTCGGCGAGACGATAGTACAAATCCTCCCTGAAACGTCCCTCCCGTATGGCACGCTCCATATCCTCGTTGGTGGCTGACAATATGCGTACGTCAGCTTCAAGCTCCTTGCGGCTGCCCACAGGACAATACACCCTCTCCTGCAATACCCTGAGCAGCAGGGCCTGCATTCCTGAAGGCATGTTTCCGATTTCGTCAAGGAAGAGCGTGCCGCCCCGGGCCGCCTCAAAATAACCGGCGGTTTCCTTCTTCGCATCGGTAAACGCCCCCTTCACATGGCCGAAAAATTCTGAGGCGGCAAGTTCCCTTTGGATACAACCGCAGTTCACGGCTACAAAAGGCTTGTCCCTGCGTCCGCTATGCTGTTGGATCAGCTGTGCGACAGACTCTTTTCCACAGCCATTCGGGCCGAGGATCATGACGGAACAATCCAAAGGAGCCACACGGCAGGCTATCCGTTCTGTTTCCCGGAACGCCACGCTGCGCCTTTTCATCAATGTTTTCCTTTTAGGAACGGAGACAGGCAGACCGAGCAGTCCACGCAACAGTTCCAATAGCTGTCCCTCATAGACAGGTTTGGGCAAGTAGTCCTTCGCGCCCAGTTTGACGGCACGCACCGCATCGGCTATGGAGGCATATTCGGTCATTACCACAAAGGGGATATGCAGTCCTTGGGACACGCTCCATTCCAGCAGGCTGATACCGTCCCCTTCGGGAAGGCGGACATCCGTCAATACCAGCGCCACGTCATTCCCCTTGATTTTCCGGCGTGCCGAAGGCTCGTCTGTGGCCGTCAATACTCCGTAACCGGCTTTCAGCAGCCATTTCTCAAGAATATCGCAGAGGATCAGGTTATCCTCCACGACCAGCAAGGTCTTTTTCATGCTCGTCATCCTTTTTTTCTAATTCATTATTCACTTCATCTATCAGTATCCGTATCTGCTCCATAACCTCCAAAGTACGCCTTCTGACCGTCTCGTCACTTGCGGCCTTGTCATGCAGGATTTTCCGGTAGTCCGACAACATATCACCGGCTCCCAACAACTCCCAGACCGGAGCCATCCGATGTACGGCTCTCCGCATGATCTCCCGGTCCATCCCCTTCAATGCCCCTTCCAGTTCGGCCAGATCCTTTTCCGACTCTTTCATGATAAGTCCGAACATATGCCGACGGTCGTCCGTGCTTTCCATCAGACGGGAATAATCAAACGGGGATGTGCCGGTAGTTCCGCCTGTCATTACGGAGGATAGAAAGGCCAGCAATCCTTTTGAGGAGAAAGGCTTGTGTATGCAACCACAAAAACCGGATTTCACATAGATACCCGAATCGCCGTCACCCCGTGCCGTCATGACAGCGACAGGGATGGTACGGGAATTTCCGATATCCGAGTTGCGCAGTAATTTCAACAAGCCGAAACCATCGGTCATGGGCATTTGTATGTCTGTCAATACCAGATCATAATCCAGACGGTCGAGCGCGAAAATCGCTTCCTTTACACTTTGGCAGGTCGTACATTCCACGCCGTGGCGTCCGAGCATGTCTTCTGTTATTCTCAAAAGGATACTGTCATCGTCTACTACCAGTACACGCTTGGGAAGCACCATGGTGGATTGTATTTGGAACTCCTCCGTCTCCGGATCTTCCGTTGTTTCCGGAAGGGGGAACGTCAGGCGGAATGTCGTGCCCTTGCCCGGTCGGCTCTCCACGTCAATGCTTCCGTCCAGCACCTTTACAAGGCCTTTCGTGATAAAAAGCCCCAGACCGAACCCTTCCGAGTTTATATCCTGCGCCGCGCGCTCGAACGGACGGAAGACACGGCCCAATGTCTCCTTGTCCATACCGATACCGGTATCGCCTACCTCCACATGCAATTTGCTTTCCGCATATCTGGTATGGAAACGGACCGTACCGGCCGGGGTGAACTTGATGGCGTTTGTCAGCAAATTATTCAGTATCTGTTCCAGCTTGTCAGCATCTCCTCTCACCGTGATATTGTTGACATTCTCATGCTTTTGCTCAAACAGCAGGGCCTGACCGACCGCTTTCCGGGCGTACTCCTCCGATATGTTGTCAAGCAGGCTGTTCAGACGGAAAGGGACCTCGTTACGGGTATCTTTAGTCTCGTTGATCTTATAGACATCCATCAGGTTGTTCACCAGGTTCAGTATATGGCGGCAGGAATGGCGGATATTCTCCAGGTACCCCTCCCGTTTTCTCTTCCCGCGGGTTTCCGAAGCCAGCTCCACGCAGTTGCTGATATTGCCCAAAGGTCCCCGTATGTCGTGCGAGATGGTCAGGATGATCTGTTTGCGCATTCCCAGCAGCTCCTCGTTCTCCCGGTTTATCCGTTGGAGCTGTGCCCGGCCTTTCCTCTCTTTCTCGATATCATGCCGGATGATCAGGAATGAGACGAACAACAGGACGGAAGCGAAAACGATTACTATGACAAACAGTTTGAAAGAAAACTCCCCGGCTTCCGTAATCCTTTCCTCCCGGCTCATGAATGCGGCCTGAACCTGTTCGTCAAGATGGGTGACAAGCATATGCAGCTTCTGATTCAAGGTCTTGTTCTGCCTGCGCAGGCTGTCGGCATAGGCATCTATTCGGTGGTTACGTTCCTCCTGCATGGCAACCAGTCTGTCATTCAATTCTTGCAGCCCTTTCGACGGTTCGAGGACCTGTACTCTCTTTTTCCCACCGATCCAGCCGGCAACACCTTTCTTCCTCTGAGTGACGGTTCGGATGCGGACTGCTTCCCTGGCAACGACAGGCAGGCGGTTTGCGAGCAGGCTGTCCGTCTCCTCCAGCTGGGCGACGGCTTTCATGATGTGGGACAGATGCTCTTCCTTCACTTCCAGTAAATGACATAAGGAGTCGATCTGTACTGGTAGGACAAACATGCCACAACTCGATTTCAACGTTTGCAGCAGGCTGTCCGTGTGCAAGCGCTTTCCATGGTACTCCCGGAAGTCGGCATCATTCCAGACAATGACGGACTCCCCGTCGGTGGCAAGTTCAGTGATATGGCGGTGGGCTGTATTGATATCATGTCGGATCCGGCGTATCTCCGATGTCTCCGCTCTTATCACACGCATACGGTTCCGTTCGTATAAAAGGATGGAGACCATGCCGCAAACGGCCATGACCAATATCATGTATCCTAAAAGTACCTTATGCTGCAATGAGATATTCCCTGTTCCCATAAATTCAATGGATAGATAAAATATAGAAGAAGCCCCTGTCTCCTCCGGTAACCGGGTTCAGGCAGGGGCTTTCTCATTGAGATGAATTAAACCTTGTCAATCAGTCCCACCTGTATGCTGGCGGTTCCATGTCCTTGTAATGACAGACACCGTGCCATACTGCTTGCCGGACACGCTGCGTCCCAAGGCAGATGCGGTAAGAGTGGTCACCTCCTGCCGTCCGCTGATGTTCATGGCAGTACCGACCGGCAGGGTCACATTGATGGGATAGGTACCTGTTGCCTCTGTCACACCTGCTCCTGCGGCACGTGCCACGATTTCAATCAGGTAAGCGGTAATCTTGTTCGTGCCGGACAAACTGATGTCCGTACCGATCTTATAGGAATAAGAAGACGATGAAACAGCCACATCACCGCTTCCGTATAGGTTATCCCATGAGTCGGGAGAGAAGCTGACAGCCTCTGACGTTTTCGAAGAAATGATGGTGGCGTTGCACCACAGTGAGTAAGAGGCAAATTGGTCAGCCACAACCGTGACCTTTCCTCCCTCCACCGTATATTCCGCATCTACCCACGTTCCGTTCACATATTTCTGTGCGGTGATGGTTTCAGCCATCTCCGGATCCACGTCATATTCCAACGTCACAGTTCCATTCAATTCGGCCGACGTATCGGAACAGCTGACTCTCGTACCAATCAGCAAGGTACTTCCAACCGCTTTCGTACCGGCAGAACGAACTGCGGCCTGTTCTGCCTCATCCGTTGAATAGATGGGAGTGACGATGATTTGCGTACCTACCTTAACGGCATTGGCCGGAGCGGTCAACGTCATTTCTATCCCGCCTTCCTCATTCCCCTTCAATGTCTCGGAAGTGACAACACCGCTAGCAGAACCGTCCGGCTCTACGTTTATCGCAGTTCCTTTATTGCTCAATGCCACGTTCCAAACCGGATTGTTGCTGTCCCCATCACTCACGGTAACGGAAGTCTCTTTGGACTCCTTGCCATCTGCTTCCGCCTTCAAGGTGTAAGTACCTGCGGCTACATTTTCAAACACGAATGTACCGTCCGCCTTAGTCGTTACGGATGTCCCGCCCATGGAAACGGTTGCCGAAATACCCTCACCGTCAACACCTGTCACACGTCCGCTGATACTATGTGTCACAGCCACTGTAGGTGGGGTTACATTGCTGTAATCGGGGTCATCGTCACTACAACTTGCCATACCCATCGCAAGGCAGGCAACAAGGAGCATGAAAGCCCCTTTCTTCACAAAATTGTACATAAATAAAATGAATTAAAATGTTAATTATAAATGATAAATAACTCTCATGACAGATGTTTTCCGGACCTTCTCAGTCATCCAGAATCCATTCCTTCCATCTGGCATAATCACTTGCCCGACGACCGGCATCCAACGTGATATGTCCCGTTCCTTGCCGGCCGATTTCATGTCCAGCTGCGAGTCTCCTTACATAAGAGGCCGGAACTTCCACCATCACCACACGCCTTCCGTCCCTCAAGTGGAAAATCAACGGTTTCTTGTCCTTATAATGGAATTACTCCTCCAGCAGGCTGAATATTCCAACGCCAGCCAACTATCGCCACACCGGTACAGATGGATGGTCTGACGGTTGAACCGTTCCCGCTTGGGTGCGGTCTCCAATCGGGTGTCCAGGAATTCAAGCAATAAGGGATATTCCATATTGTCGGTCTTTTACAATAGGTTGATGCAGAAGCATACCCCTCCCGAGAAATATTTCCCGTTCTGCAAAGAAGATTGTACCAGCAAGTGCTTCCACAGTTTCCAGTCGAAGCCCACATTCACGTCCTCGCCCGTGTATTCGGCTATCAGACGCAAATTCTTTAGGAAAGAAGGCTGATAGGTAATGCCGCCCACCGGACCGTTCCACTTGCTGTTATAGTCGTGCTTCCAATGGCGGTACGCCACATGGATGCCGATGCTGTGACCGCTCAAGCCGATATGTTTGGTGGCGGCAATGTAATAGTTAGAAAAGTATTGGCTTTTCCCGTCCCCATTTTGAGGACTTTCTCCTTCTTTCCCTGTTCCTTCCTTGCTGTCCGTACCGTATGGATCATTGGCACCGATGGCTATAGCCGGCCACCATTTCCCTTCTTTCAAAGGTTGCAGCTTGACAGAAAAGTAACGGTCCTTGAAGCGTAATTTAGGATTGCCTTCCAAGGCCTGTCCTTTATTGTCAATTGCACGCCCTTTCTGCAAAGTACAAGTATAGCCGATTTCCAGCCATGAGAAAGGAGTGATACTCAGATAATGACTTAACGTGTTGTATTTCCCCTCATAGTTAAAACCCTTTTCCGGTGTGAATTCCTTGTTCAGAAAATGTACGCCGATACGTGCCTCTCCCGCCTCATCCATTTCTCCGCTTGGCACATGAATCAGTCCGCTCATGCCTGTATATTGTTGGGCGTGCAAGAGTTGTCCGCTTCCGAAAAGGCACAGGCAACCTATCATCAGAATTGTAATTCGTTTCATTGTCCGCCTCCTTCCTTATCAATAAAGTCCGGAGCCATCCGGTTCGCTCCCCATCGCAAGCGGTTGCGGTCGAAATGACCTTCACGTTCGTTCTCTTCCGGGTCAGTAGTGTACATTTTCACAGCGTACGGCTGTCCTTGGATGTCGTAAGTCAACCTGAAATTGGAAGCCGGACGTACCATTGCCTTACGCACTTTCCGTTTATAAGGAGGAATCATCATAACGATTTTGAAACCTCCGTTCTCCTTGCCTTGGTCGCTGTATTGGGCATACACCCCTACCGTGCAATGTCTGAAATGACGCATGGCTTCTGCCATCACCGCATAATCTTCATAAAGATACCGGCCACCGTGCAGCCGGAATTCCGTGTTCACCTTTTCCAGATAGACGTTCACTCCGGCTTGTCCCGTCACTCGCTCCATCTTGCTGCATTCCCAATCTACAGCCATCGAGCAGAAGCCCGTCACACCCACTTGTGCGTCCAAAGCCAGCCATCTGTTAATCGGATACATCCATTTCACATCCAGCCCATAGCGTTCCCGTCCGAACAGACCACCGCTCACTTTCAGGAATTGACTTCCGCTCCAGTCCCATTCCTTAGAGAGAACTGCCATACTCAGGCGTACCTTCTTATACCGATTCCCATAATCATTATAAACAGGGATTATGGCCTGCCCAGCCAACTGCCATCGGTTGCCGATGTGCCATTTCACGCCGGGAGTCAGATTCACCAAGACTTCGTACATCTTTGTGTAGAAAATATCCCGGTAGTGCAGTTCCGCTCCCGCAAAAAGTTCCACATTTGAACAAGCCGGCATTTGTGGAAAAGCGTTTAAAGCCGGCAACAGCAGCCATACAAACATCCATAAATACCGTTTTCTTTCTATTCCTGACATAAATTCCTGTATTTAAACACTTTTATCATATAAAGCTTCATATTGTCCTGCAATGTGTTTCCATGTATATCGCCTCATGGCAATCTCTTTCATTGCCGCACCATCTATTGTCTTCCTACATACTAATTCCGTCAATTCCTCTGCCGTCTTAAAATAGCAGGCTTTATTTTCCGTGGTTTCCCTATTATATACCACATCATACGCCAGAACCGACTTTCCAAAAAACATCGCCTCCACCAGAGAGGGATTGGTACCGCCCGCACTATGCCCATGAACATAACAACAGCACCGATTACGCAACGCATACAACTCGTCCAAGTCATATACCGCATTCACCATTCGTATATTGCTGTATTCAGCGTATTTCTGTTTTAATCCACGGCTATATTCGCTCCGTTCCCAGTTACCCACGAACACAATATCTTTCCCGCTGAAGGCAAATGCCTCACAAATTACATGGCTGTTGTTCTCCGGCTCTATCCGGCATACGCTAACTGCATAGTTGCCCGGTGTCACCCCGTATTTCCGCAGGATTTCCATCTGCCGTTCTTCTGATATATTTCTCAGCACCTGGTCTCCTCCGTAGGCTATCAAAACCGCTTCTTTATGATAGGTCTCCCTCACATAATCCTGAATACCCTTGTTGTCGGCAATCACCACATCGGCATAGCGGACTGCCATTGCCTCGCTGGTACGCAGGAACCATTTGGTGAATTTGCCCCATTTGGCACGCCGATGTTCCAGTCCGTCGATGTTTGCCACCAGCCGCTTGCGAAACAGCAACCGAAATACCGGCAGGAAAATACATCCGCTTACACCCAATATCACCACTGTATCGTATCCATGCAAACATTTCAGCATTGAAAGAATATCATAAGGTGTACTCTGCACTCCGTTTGCATGAAACAAAGGAATGTATTTCAGTCGGACATTCTTATAGGTATTCAAACGGGTGGTATAATCCTTGCCACTGCAAAAGACGGTATAATGAACTTCTGAAGAACAATTATCACCGATAATGTTCTCCACCAAAGTCTCGAAGCCGCCATATTTTGCGGGCACGCCTTGTATGCCCACGATAGCTACTTGCTTCATAAAAATAAAATTGATTCTGAGTCAGGTTATATATGGATATCTTTTATTTGCCGCTTTATTGAAATCAAGTTGTTTACGATGGCATCCCTATTTCTCCTTTCAATTCTTGCGATAAGGTTCTCACGATGGCACTCCGCCAGTCATTGAGCCATATTTATTTTTGGTCTGTTTTGCTAGAATAGTAACGGATGTTGCCTAAACGTCCGCCTCTTCCCACTCTGCTAATACTTCGCTGTGTGACCTTATACTTTCTTAAGTCCTGATTGAATGACTTACGTTCTTCCTATTAAAGACTGAATATAACCTAAAAGATCGATTGTCTTAGTCGTAATAAGAGTAGCACCCTCATTCTTTGCCGTATGAGCATAACCTGCTAAAGATCTGGAAGACGAATAAATGACAAATGGAACTGTAGGATATTTTTCATTTCTCAATTTGAGAAGTTTTAGCCCCTCATCTGGAGAATTATCCCTTTTCATGTCTGAAATTATCATTATATAATCATTTTTTGCAAGTTTCTTAGTCGCTTCAGCTGTAGTTCTCGCAAGATCAAAAATCACATTGTCCTGTGAAAACATATTTATTATCCGTTTGTTATTATCAGGTATGTCATCAACCCATAAGATTTGGTTGATATCAGATTCTACCGAAAAAGAATGTCGCTGCGAATATCTGATTTCTGTTCCTTCAATGCCGGAGAGAGTTGTTTGAGAAATCTTGGCGGACAATTCTAAAATCAGTCTGTCTGCGGTTTCTAATTTCTTTTTTAGCTCATTATCCTGATAATCCAAATTAGTTCGCAGTTCATCGAATTTTGTCCCTAAGAGTGCTTGAATTTGCTCGTTGAATTTTTTATTCACTGCTGTTGTAATGTCATCCTTTGTTCTGTAGTTCATCCATGTGAGAATGGTACCGAATAGAAATGTTCCGCCTGAAATAAGCAGGAGCAATTTATCAAAGGAATTTTCAAGGAACAGTCTGTGTTCTTTTGCTTCTTCACGGACAAACTGTTGATATTTCAGGGTAACATTATCATCTGCCTGCGTGGATAAAAGTATTCTTGATATAAAGAAAGAATGCGGAATAGCCCAAAGGGTAAACAAATAAACAAAAATCGAATTCATGCCAATAAAATTATTTTCTACCAGTTCTAATAGAGTCGTTCGATAATAAGCGTTTGATGAAAGTCGTTTTTACTAACAAATATCCTCCTATACATGACCTCAATAAAATTTCTAAAGGACCATGGCAAAATGGAAATAGCAGAAACGAATAGGAAAGCCATATCCTGTCCGTGTAATCAGAATCGTTTTAACCGCATTTTGAACACGGCAGCTCATTCCTCAGAAGATTCTTTTTTGGGGACATTTCCCATATGATTTTCTTTATGGCAACCATCTTTCCAAGAATCATTCCAGAAATCGGTCATCGAGCCAATTTCTTCGATGCTGTCCGGAACTGTTAATCGACAATTCGAAAAATCACATTCAAATAAATCATATATATGGGTTGTAGTGATTTCATAAATTTGACTGGGAAGAATATTGCCAGCAAACTTTTCAATTAAAAAGGTAACTTTACGAGGGTCTTTATCCCTACACATGCATATTACATTTTCAGACAGGGAGATCAATTCATCGACCAGTCCGGCTTTCTTATCACAAAGAATCATCAAGTCAACACCCTTCTTCTGGCAAAAGTTTTTTAATGCGGCAAAGAACAGGTCGTTGCTTTTCAACAGAGGGAAACAAAAGTCTACTTTTTGCAAATCATCAAAAATGATCCGCTTAATTTTACTACTTTGTTTATCAAAATAGATTTCCAACTGCTCTTCCAGATAATATAACAGTTCATCTGCTGAAATGCAACCCATATTTACGTTGAATACATGAAGATAATCATAACATCGTTTACATTTCTTTAGCGAACAATTATATGGGCAGGATAGGGAGCATTGTCCGGTACCGACACTGGTATAGTTGACAATCTTTTCATCCTGTTCGTCAGTTATCCCCTCAACACAAGGCAATGTCTTTTCCATTGAAACGAACGCGGGACATTGCATCTGTTGTAACAGGTTGGACGAAAGCCGATCAAATGTAAGAAAAAGTGTATGGTAACCCTTTCTTGCCGCACAAAAACTACTTCCTATCGCCAAGAATCGTTTAAACGTATTAGGATAGCCAATAATGGCTATTGTTTTCCCATCAGGAGCTGTATTCTTTTGAGCAAGTAGATAGCCTAATACATCATCCGGCGTTGACAGGGCTTTATAAAAACGGCTCACATATAAATATCTTAGTCTGTTGTATTCCTCAGTCACTCTTCTTTTATCATAATCCACATACTGCTCCTTTTCATCACAATCTTTGCTGAAATCCAGATATTGCAAATAGTTTCGGTCCAGGATTCCATTTTTGGTATTTATGATGGATTGTGGTAAATATCGCTTTTGATGAAGCAACAAATGAGAACTGGGATATACCTCTATACCATAATCCCGCTTCTTATATTGATGCCAACCGTATGCGGTCATTTGAAAGACACTCTTGTTTACTCGCAATTGATGGGTTGTATAATTTACCTCATCATTCTCCACTCTTCGCATTTCTATGGATATGTCGGAATGAAACATGTCCTCCTCCACGTCATCTATGACAATGACGGAGACCAAAGATGTGTCGCGGAGCAAACGTTCGATGGAAGAGATCTCAAAGCCTTCCAATTCTTGTTTCCTGACTTGTGAAATGCCATCTATTACCGTACAGGGGATTATTCTTGTCTCTTTTTCGTCCTTTCCCTTATTTTGTCGTTCTTGAATTTTTGATATTATTTGAGTTAGTCTATGGGCAGGTGTTCTAGTATAGATAAAATTATCGTGGACATCATCCGCTTCTGTGGAATTGAATTCCACGTCAAAGAAATCATTCCGGAAATCATCTATTTTGGTATAGTCACCGGAAAATCGGTTTACATCACTGAGATATTGATGAATAAGATTATACTTTCTTTCAAACAGCATATTGGTTTGGGTGTCTTTCGACTGTGCTGTCCTAAAATGCAACGAGTTCGTACGGATATTGTAAAAGACAATACCTTCAGAGATATATTTATCAATACGGGCACAAAGGTCATCCGGTAGTAGCGGTGTGTTATCACACTGTTCCTGGCTGGTATATACTTTTTGGTCGGTTTTAAATATGATGTCCGCAAACAAGCTGTTATTATATTGGGAATCCTTACGCAAATCTTGTTTGAGCTTAATCATCTTTCGTGTACACTGGGAGATGATAAAATCCAGAAGGATATCGTTTAGTTGATCATGCGTCTTATCCAAAGAGTAGAAGGCCGGAGCCAATAAAGCATCCTCACCATTGTAACGCCTTAATGATTTGGTTATACCATGCATGACTTGCATGGCAAGCATTGTTTTGTCAGTGCCTTTACAACCCTTTAGTGTAATGATTATGCCTTGCGTTTTATCGTTTCGGGATACACTAGAACTATACATAGGCAATTGCAAGCCACCCAACAGGATTTTATCCAACCCGCTAATTCCTGTGAGATTTTTTGTATATTATCATACTGCTTCATAGTACAAAATTTAAAATTGTATCATATAAATGGTTATACCCGTTCCTGTCAAAAATAGGAGTAAGCCCATATTGTGTATAGAACGTGTCCTTAAGGTTCATTAGACCAAGATAACTCATGTATTCTTTCTCGCTTAATTTTTCTTTCATGCTTTTCGAGACGGCATGCAAATAGTATATCTTATCATCGTTACCAATCTTGCTTGCATAATGAATCATTCGTTGCGTATTGATGTCTGTCAGGGACGAGCCCAAGAACAAGCAAGTGAAATGGCATAAAAAATGTAGCTGGGTCGCTGTCTGCCAGGAATACACGTTCTGGGTGTTCTCATAGAATTCTTCCATAGACAATACGATTTCATTGTCTTTCACGGGAAGGTATTCATTATACGGCGGTATCAGACCATGTATATGGTAAATGGGTAGTACGTCCTTTTCCTGTGAAGAATGGCTATAAGATCCAAATACATCTTCCACCGTTCTATCCTGACGAACCCTCTCCATTTCTTTTTCAGTAAAGAACTCCTCCTTGTTTTCCCTTAATATATCAATGGCTATCGTAAGGAACTTATCAAAATTATAGGTAACCACTGCTATAATCGGATGATGCAAGATTATCAACCGGGCCAATTGATACAAAGAATAAAAAGGTCTACTCTTGCCCGTACCGGAAAGATTTGAGTTTAGTCCGTAGTATTTCAAGAATATCTTTCGCATTATATATTTGTCACATTGTTGGTACAAATGCTTTCGTATGGAATCAATGTAGTTATTCCCTAGGACAGACTTGATAATGGAAGCTTGCACTAATGGCGGGAATTCAAAAGATGCATATGAACGCAAGCATTCCCAATTTTCTTCCGAGAATCCTTTCAATGCCTCTTTCTTATTCGGATCACAAATCAAATTCTGCATGATATATCTGTCTTCAGAAGACAATCCTTTCCCGATAGAAAGTAATGAAAAGGCTTCTGAAAATAATCCGTTCAACAGCCCATTCCAACTCAAGTCTATTTCTTTGCAGCCTTCAATACTGGTTCTATCACCAAGATTTATTCCGGCACCAAGAAATAGCACCATCCTTTTCCCATTCTTAAAATCTTCAGCCAGTTGTAGAAGATTCGCTTCATTTGTGTTTTTCCCGATTACCATTACCTATCTGTTTAAAATCGTGAGGATTTTCTCAATCATTACAGACTCTTTAAAACCTAAAGAAACTTGATTTGCCTCGTTGGCCATACGAATGTAATGATCTTTATCTTGGAATATCTCTTCTATCATACAATCAATTCTATCCAAATCCTGCACATCTATCTTATATCCGTTCGCCCCGTCTTCCACTATTTCGGCTATTCCTCCTTCCGTCGGTACAATTACCGGCAGTCCGGCACTCATCGCTTCCAATGCCGTCAAGCCGAATGTCTCCACAAACCGTTGTTTGTCGGAAAGATTAAGTACTATGGAGGCTTCGTTATAGAATGGGGTCACATCATTCTGACGGGAAACAATTCGCAAATTATCCATGCTCAAATCTTTATTATTTGGGTTAATTTCGTGACAACCTTCTCGCTGTCAAAACCGGCAGAAAACAGTAATGCGTTGTTTGTCATACGGATGTACAACTCTTTATTGTCCAGCAATACGCAAATGTGTTTGCCAACGGCATCCAATTCCTGTACATCTATTTTGTATCCGTTATTGCCATCTTTCACCATCTCCGCTATCCCTCCTTGTGTCGGCACGATTACCGGCAACCCGGCACTCATGGCTTCCAATGCCGTCAGTCCGAATGTCTCTACCGCTTGCCGTGGGTTGGTCAATACGATTACAATGGTAGCCGTGTTATAAAAGGAGGTTACGTCAGCTTGTCGGGAATAAATCGTCAGATTACCCCCCCCGTTAAATTATGCAAATTATTGGTTGTCAAATAATTGTTTATGTTTTCTTCGGTGTCATTTATCACCAACACAAACTTATATTGAGGGAGTTTTTCTGCCAGTTCGATGAATTCCCTTGTTCCTTTATATTCCTTTAGCGAAGAGAGCATCAATACCGTTTTGCGTTCGAAGGCCGTTTCCGGATTGGGATGCAATCTGTCCGTAAATTCCTTAGGTAAAGCGTTCGGAATCACCGTTACCCCTTTCTTCCGCTGTAAGAAAGAGGCTTGATAGGCAGAAACGCAGATGATTTCGTGTGCCAGTTTCTGCATAAGGAAAGCCAATATCTTGTAGAATGCCCCTTTCACAAAAGCGTTCTCATGATAATGGTACACCACACGCTTCCCTATCAACCTCCCGGCCAGCGCAGGACCTACGGGCAACAACGTATTGATATAGAATATCACGTCCTTTTGGAACAACCAACGGAAAGCCAACAGAAAAGTATATAGCTGTACCGCACAATACCGAAGCATGGTCATTACCGGGTTATTGGAGAAACGATAAGGATACGAGTGTTTATGCAGATTCTCGTAAACGTTTAATTCGTCTAATACACCGCCTTTGGATGACACCAAGTCTATCCGGTAACCTTTTCTGATCATACCTTCCAACACCATTTTCAACACTTTCGGACTACCGCTATAGTCATTGAAAAGGTGAAAACAAACAATGTGTTTCATTTAGCGATTTAAATATTTTAGCAACTCGCCCCATATTTTCATGGAACGGGCGATGTCTCCTTTTATCTGCCCCTTTTCACGTATAGTGAACCGGGCAATCATATCCAACAGATAAAGTGTATAATCTTCCCGATTAAAAAATTTCCCCTCCTGCGATTGTAGAAAGGTTATAATATCGTCAGCTTGCCAATGTTTCTCAAAAATAGCCGTCTGCGTAAAAAAGTGATACCTGTCTAACATGGGTGGGTAGGTCATTCGGGCATATTCCCAATCGAACACGAACAACGCTCCTTTCTCCACAAACATGTTCCACGGAGTAAAATCGGCATGATATACGCCATACTCTACCGTTTTACCGCTATTCACTTGATAGACCTTATCTATGGCGGCACTTACAATGGATTTTAATTCTTCCGAAAGAATCCAATCAAGGTGCTGGCTTAAATCAGATAACGTGTGATAATAGTCTGTTTCCTCAAACAGTAATTTCTGTTTCGTTTGGATATAGATACGATGCAAAAACTCTTCATGCAGTCGTCCCCATTGATGTACAACCTGTGAATGATTCGTTTTGCAGGTTGTCTGCACCAACAGGTGAATGCCACTGCGCCATTCTCCCGAAAAAACAATCCTTGGCACGCTATTGATGCCAAAATGTTCCAATTGCTTCAAGAAAATGTTCTCACGTTCAAATAATTCGGTAACCTCTGAATGATCGCTTACTTTGCAATAACCAAGAATTTTTGAACCGATACTAAGTTGAATGGTAAGTTTTTGGTGTACGCACGGCGTACCGCAAAACACGGCAAATTCCAGTCGGTCAGTATGGAATAGTTGGCAGAGTTTCTCGTATAGGTCATCGGCAAGGCTACACCTTGTCGTTTCGATATGCAGATTCTGTTTCAGCAATGGTAAGCGATGCACCACGGGAAACCAACGTTTCAGCAACTTTCCCTTATACCCACTGGGTTGGTAAAGGTTCATGGCAGTGCGTAATTTACTTACAGGCATGAGCCACACCTTGCCGTCATTATTCTCTATACGATAGAAAGAGGGGCTGTCCTCCCATATCGACAACACCTCAGTAAGTAAGCTAAACAGATCCATTGCCTAAGTTTTATCCAATTTATTCAAAATAGAATCCATCTTTATCGTGGAAATGAATGAAAAGTATATGCTTTCACTATCGCATCCCTGATTTCCTTCCCATGATTCTCCCATGAAAATTTTTCAGAAACCTCTTGTGCTTTTTGTCCCATCCGGTCACGTTCTTCCGCATCAGTCAATCGTAGCATCCCGTCACTTAGTCCCTGAATGACTTCCGTCCTTCCTGTTCGAGGAATAAGTATGGCATAATCATTCGCAAAGTAACGAGTATATCCGGTAGTGTCAAGGCAAACCAGAGGTTTTCCCATTGCCATACAATCGAATGATACCGTCACCGCTCCTTCTTTCAAAGCCGCATTGACCACCACATCAGCGTTAGCCATCAGTTCCCTGTATGTTTCCATCGAAACCTTGCCTGTCAATGTGACAAAATTCTTCAATGAATACTTTTCAATAAGTCTTTCCAGCCTTATCCTGTCCGGTCCGCTGCCTACGATTGTCAAATGGATATTGGGATTCGATGCTATTGCCTCATCCATCGCCTCTATTACAAGGTCAAAACCACGCCAAGCATCCAAATGTCCTACCGTGATGAACTCTGTAATATTCTTGTTTGTCCTTTGGATATGATGGAACGCACTTGAAATCTCTGCGGCGACATCTGTAAAAAGAATCGCTTTATCCGCATATTTCTGTGGAATCAAGTTGCGTGTTATTTCCGTTTTGCAAAGAATTAAATCTGCCTGTCGGCAACGTTTCTTAAATCCCCTGTTCCATACTGCCAAGGATACAGCAGTCCTACGAACCATCTCCATCAATCTTAGTTTTCCATCATAATGGCATGAATACTCTTTCGGTATCGTCTCTAATCCTCCAACCGGCCCCCAGATAAAAAACTGTTTCTGTCCGTAGGAACTTACTTTCCACAGTACATTGCCATACGTAAGATGATGGAATATCCTGATGCCGTTCTCCTGCATCGTCCGTTTTACGATACGGTTAATACAATATTGCCATATATTATAATAGATGCGTACCCCCCGTAAACCTTTCTTCCAGAACCGTGCCCATTTTGGCCAGTCATAATAAAGGAAATGGATATGGGCGTATTCAGGATGTTCTGCTATCCACGGCTCGACGGTGTGACGATTGTTTTCACGTGTCAGCACCCATAAGTCGAAGTATTTTGACATTTCAAGTACCCAGTGCCACCCCACACCGATTTCACTTCCTAAACCGGGTTCACAAGCGTATGCAGAAATAAAGATTTTAAGTTTAGCCATTTATTATGTATCAAGTATTTAAACACAAATAAGCAGTAGTGGATTTTTATCGCAAATTTTCTATCAAACGTCCATAATAAGTTTGTGCCCCATTAAAAGTAATTGATTTCCATGATGTTTTATACGAAAGTTTGAACAACCAACTTCTACTACACAAATTCTCGTATTCTTTTTCATTAAACTGCTTATTTAGCATAAAGTGTAAATCATTCCGATGGATATTATTTTCTGGATTGGCATCAATCATAGCCTTAATTTCAGGGAAATTACGGTAGGCAAAATCATAACAATAATCTAGAAAGAGATAAAATGGCCAACTCTTATAGTTTTTGCAAACTGCATAAAATACATTACGCATGAAACAAAATAACTTATTATTCTTTTCATTAGTACCTACCGCCCATGTACACCAGCGAGAATTGCTCCATAGCGGTATATCAGATAGATTTTTTGTTCGTGGAGAGAAAAATGTTAGATTATAAACTTGATCAGGGATTTTTTTTGAAACCCAGCATGTGCTATCGAGCCAAAGTCCTCCATTTTCAGCCAAAAGACTAACACGTAATATGTCACTAAAATGAGTTATTGATATTTCTTGACGGTATAGTTTTTGCAAAATATAATCTGGTATATGACAATATTTATTATAATTGTCTTTAGTTATTAGACACACATTGTCATTATACGTTGTAAGTTGGCGAAAACAACCTTGTACTAATTGGGGCATATTTTCAGCTCCCTGCCACCAAAACACCCATATATGGTAGTCATAAATTGAATTATGCTCATGGTGTGGTGTATGTGTGTGTGGTGGTGGGGGGGGGAAATGATTGATTTTTAAAGAATAGCTATCCATTATGTACTTGTCTGCCCAACGAGTAATCTTTCTTTGTGCATAGAAATGCAGTTTTACCCAACCGCTATAATTTGCTATCCACCACAAAGTATTATATATTGCAAGTGCAAATGAAAAGGAGTACCACTTCTCAAAGAATTCGGTTAATATCATATTCAATCGTGCAAATGCCTTGTGCATTTTTGATTGAGAAATTGTAAAATTTGTTGCCATTTTATTTTAATCGCTTTAGATTTTTTATATGCTGTTCTTCAAAAATGTAACTCAGTATTTCCACCACTGCTTTCTCCGGTGTTTGTTCATTCATTACCTTAAGATAACCATCTTTTCCGGAAAGATAATCAATCTTATCATTGATGTTCCGAATCCCCGTTTCATTCAATTCTCGCTTCCGAGCAAGGATGGTATCAGTGGATGCCGTCAGCAGAATATTGTAATTGAGGAAAGGGATAAACAATTTGCCCCACCTATACAGGAACTTCGGATTCAAATAAATTCGACTTCGGCGACTATCACAAATAATATCAGTATAGTAGCGATCGAAAATAACCAAACGGGTAATACGTATTTGGGGCTTTACCTTTACCCAATAACCAATGATATAGTCTATCGAATAATAGAATAGCCGTGCCAATGAACTCAACATACCTGTTTTCCCGCCCCGATGTGGATCGCTGTAATTACGATCCACATCTTTTTTAATACCCGCACTATGTGCAACCTCCCCAAGATTCCCAAATAAAGCCGGGCGGAAATGATAATAAGCATGAGCTTTACGAAACACATTTCCCAACTGCTCTATTAATAAATCTATTACCGTTGTTTTTCCTGCCCCATCTGGTCCGGTAAAGCCGACACAAAAACCTGTAGAATGAAAATAATTCCGCAGTCTCTGGTACTCAAACGAAATCATTGAGCATACGGTACGGATAGCGTTTTTTTTCATATTATATAGCCATGCTCTCCATAACAACTGTCGATGCCCTTGCTGATCGCATTCTTCCAATGACTTACTACCAAACAATCGTCCAATAACATCCCCGACCATCTGACTCTCGGCAACTCGTTCTCTTGTTGTCTCATATTTTTCTGGATATGTCGCGCCTACAGCTCTGTCATACAAATATTTGTCCAAAAACTCATAGTCGTTATTCGCATGATACACCTTTCCATTGAAAACTCGCTTGGCTATGACTTCCTGTGAAGACAGGAATTTTATTCCAAAGACTGAAGTATGGAAAAAGAAATCTAATTGTATCAAATCCGCCTTTCCTTCCGAAGATATGTGCCCACAGACCCAAGTAATCAATCGATCACTGATTAGCAAAGTAACAATTTTCCATCCTTGTTGTTCTACTAAACCTATAAGATTTGCCTTGATCTGTAAATAACTTTTCTTCTCTATGGCTATATCAATATCCCTGCTATCGTTTTGTTCCGGCAATCCCTCGTAATTCCTCAAAACAGCATATTTGCAATGCTTGTTAAACCAATCGAACAGTATAGTTAGGAATATTACCGTATCATTACTCTGTTTCATAATTTGTTACTTTCTTAAAAGATTATGACGAATCTTGTCCGGCAAATAAACTGGATTATTCCAAAGACAAACGATTAAATATTTTAATGAAGCGAAGATTTTTCCTTTCTTCAACGTATAGTAAGCTTTACGCAAAGAGTCTGCAGCCGAAGCATCTTTCTCTATCTTTCGATATTCTTCTTTTGAAAGTTGCTTTAGAAAATCCGTAAAAGTCAAGTCTTTTTTTCCCGACCTGCGCCGTTTTACATTCGTCTTAATATGTTTCATACGAAGAATCATACCAATAGAGTTGGCCGACAATGCCTGTTCGTGCTTTCTGTACCGACACAACACTTCTGGAACAACAACGATTGCTTTCCTTTGGTTATAAAGATCACTCATTCGCGTCCACAAATCAAGATCTTCGCACAAATCCTGATAACGGGGTTTACCTTCGGGAAAGCCTTCAATACAATGTCCTCCTACGGACAATGCTACATAACGGTCATAAATAGCCGTTGGCTGCATGAATATAAGTTTCCCTTTTGCTGCTTTTTCATAAAAAGCCTCTTTGCTCTTTTCTCCCAAAAAAATACCGCCATTCATTTTCCTGCCGTCACTATCCATATACTCCAAATAACATCCAACAGCCATTAAACCCGAATCGGATGTTATTGCCGCATACAATTTCTCTACTAACGTAGGATAAGGACAATCATCTGCATCAACAAACAATAAATAGCGAGTAGTAGCATGCTCTTCTATATAACGACGTCCGGCACATAGTCCACCGTTTTGTTTAAAAGAAATCAACTCATATTGTCGGGGATTATTTTCAAAAAAATGTTTCACAACCTTCATGCTGTTATCTGTGCTGCAATCATTCACAATTAACAGTTGAAAGTTTTGCATGGTTTGTGCCATGATGCATTGCAATGTTTCTTCTATATATCGCTCTGCATTATACATACAGATGGCGAGGGTTAAATCATTTTTCATCATCAGAGTTTATTTCTAACAATCCATTTTCATATCGTTCTTGGAAATATCTTACTCCAGCAAACAGTATAAAACATCCCCAAGCATAATATATATTTCCGACAGACATTCCAAGAAGCCCCACAAACAGCAATGTTTCAATAGAAAAGAACCTGCGTATAACACACAGATAAATGAAGAACATTGTAATAATGAAACCAATTATACCATATTGCTCTATTACGCCTAATTTTAGATCGTTTTTTTTCCACCAAAGTGGGTCAACTTTTGAAGTACCGTGACCTGTCCATGTCTCTTTCTTACTCAAATCTGTTTTTGTTAGCGTATTGACAAGTGGAATGATACGTGAAGCACCACTTCCATCCGCATCTTGCATCTGAGTGGCATCTCCTGTTAAGGTAGCTTGAAAAAGTCGATTGGCACGTTCAAACTGAGAAATTTCCATAGCACCCGATATCAAATAAGTAGCTATTATAAAAGGAATGATATAAAAGGCAGTATCCTTCGTGATAAAATATAAACTAAGTATCCCTAATGCGATAAAGGCAGTCCCACTTCCCATAGTCAGCATAGACCATACGAACAACAACATAGGCCATTTCATATCACTACTAAATAGTAATTTCATCGTTGGCTTTCCTCCATATTCCATTTCATACATCCTCCAATAACACAAAGCCATTACAGCCAATACACGTGCTGTATGGCTAGGCTCCAGTGTCAGTGAAGGCAATTTGGCAAGCGAAAGGAAAAACTGATTGTTTAGGTTCGCTAAGGGCATAGATCGTATTCCCACCAGCATACATAGTTGTTGAGCCACCAATACAACACCAAAAGCCATCATCAATACCCGAAGCAACTTTTTAAAATACAAGAATGAGAAAACTTCCTTACGCAACAAGTGATAATATACAATGAAAGTAATGATATACATTCCTAGAAAGCCAAGGGTAGAGAAACGCTGTCCTACATTAAGCAACGATGAGAAGTAGCACCACAACCAATAGCCTATGCCTATCATTAATGCACGGGTTACAACAGCACCTCGCAGCATAAATACTATAGGAGCCATTCCCATCACGCCTATTTTTATATAGCTATTAGTAGCCTCTCCCTCAAAAAAGAAAAAGGTAGTCATAACTATTATGACAATTGTAGCATATATTAAGTCAAATGCCACAGTTTTTTTGGGAATTGTCATTCTACCTGCTGTTATCAATTAATATTCCATAATAAGTTGGAATACCGGATATTGTGAATGGTTTCCAATTTGCCCGGAAACTCAGTTTGAATATATAATCTGTAGCAGTAAGTGTTTTATACTCATCCTCGCAGTAAGGACAATTCATTAACTCCGCTAGACGGTTACGGGAACGGAACTCAAACTTGTTGCATTCAGCCATCGCTTCTCCTACACTCGGAAATTTGCGACATGCATAGTAAATGAGATAATCTTGCAAAACATAGTCAGGCCAATATTTTTCCCGAATGGCTATCGCCTGCATCATTTGACTTACAAATCCAAATAAAAGAGTGTTTGGCATCGCTGCATACATGCACCAAGTACTCCAATTCCATTGAAATGAACTCCAGAACCGAACACTCCTGCCACTTACTGCCACTTTACCATTTGCAGAAAAGAACGGCAACTTCGCAAACTTTTCAAAAGGGAAAGGTCTTGTGACCCACACAGTTGCATCAAGCCATAATCCGCCATAGCGTGCAAGCAACGAAGTACGAATGATATCGCTGAAATGAGTCCAAGTAATATCCCCTTGTTCTACTTTACGATACACATCCTTCGGTATATAAAGGAACTTCTGTAGATTTGCCTTCGTAACCAAAATGACATTGTTATTGAGCAAAGTCAACTGCTTGTAACAAGCTCTGACAAGATCGGGCATATCTGCCTCACCCTGTCCCCAAAATACCCAAATGCGAGGTTCATTATGTTCATTTTGATTATGCGAAGCAACAGCCTGTGAATGAGCTACAATTATATCACTATAATTTCGTTCCATATAGCAGTCAAGCCACTTAGTCTTGCGCTTTATGGCAAAGGTAGATAACTTCCACGATATGGGCATATGTGTATAGAAACAAATCCACCATAATAAATCCCATGAAGCAAAGGTAACGCCATAGTATCGAGACTTGCCAAAAAAATCGTTAAGTCTTATTTTTATAATTCGCTTCGCTGCAACAATACCAACATTCATATCAAAGAGGGCTAATTGAATTAGCAATTTCATTAAATTGTATTAACATTTTCTTCATCAAGAGCTCTTTTTATTGCCTCAAGGAATCCATAACCGTATAAATTATCTGGTTCTAAATAACCGCCCTCAGCCCACTCATTCCATGCAAAAATGAAAATTTTATCACTTTTGTAATATTTCTTAGCATTCTCACAAAGTAAACTGAAATAATGATAGAATTTTTTTATGGTCACACTATCATAAACTGAACCATTCATCCTAAATCTTGGTGTATTGTCCCAATCAGTAAAGGCACAAGGGATTATTTTTTCACCTTTACGAGGACGTAACGACAAAATTTTTTGCCATACATCATCGTAATTTTCATGTTTCACTACAGACTCAGAGCGACTTATATATAAACTACGTTTAATATTGAATTTCCTTTTTATTTTTCCAATTATTCGAATCAATGTATATTTTAATCTGTTGCTATTTGCAGAATCTATACCTTTTGCAAAGCCTGGATTCATTTCAACACCATAAGTAAAGAGAGAACGATCCCATGACTGATCAAAATTTGAGGCTGCACTTTGATAAATGTAGGTCAGCCCGGCAAATCCTTCATTTTTGGACATTTCATTCCATAATTTTAGCATCTTGTTCAGTTTTGGAATCAAGTGTGGTGCATAAATTACCAAAAGAGGCTTGCCATCCTCACACATATAACGGCTGTCTTTAAAAAAAGGGAGCATATAATGAAAATGATCAACCCACAGTTTTTCATTGTCGTAATCATCAAAAATCAAGATTTTTGTTTGCTTCTGGTCTTTGTGCTTCCATGTATCTCGCCATTCTCCATTTGCCCAGCTAATGCAATATTTAATATCAATTTCAGGATGTGACAGTAATAATTCCATTGGCTTATGAAGCAACACTTTCCCACTAAACCAATAATGATACATACAAAAACCATAAATTCCATACTCCTTGGCTAATTTGCATTGCCATCTCAATGTTTCCACATCACTTAAATCATAGTAATTATTATTCAGCGGCACACGTGGCTGATTATGCCCTTCGAATAAAGGCTTGGCATTTTTTACATTCACCCATTCCGTGAACCCTTTTCCCCACCATTTATCATTCTCTGGAATAGTATGGAATTGCGGAAGATATACCGGTATAACTTTCATAAAAATATATTTATTCTTGTTTGATTATTTTTACAACTTTAGCCGGGCATCCGGCTGCTACGCAATAAGGAGGTATGCTTTGGGTGACTACAGCATTGGCTGCAATGACAGCTCCATCGCCTATTGTGACATTGGGTAGTATTGTTACCTTGTCTCCAATCCAAACATTTCTTCCAATTATGACAGGCCCCGACGAACTGATTTTTCTAAGTAAAGGATTGGTGTCAAGTTCTTCCGCATGATTATGTCCATGCCCATTGTCTGTGATTAACACAAAACGTCCTGTCAACAAACTGTCACCAATCTCTATCCGCTGGGCGCAAGTGATATGGGAATACTCGCCTATGGATATATTGTCGCCAAAAATCATCTCTGGATTCAGCCCAGAGGCAGGACTGCACTCCAATACGCAATGCGACATGATAGACACATTTCGTCCTACTGTAATACATTGTGGATTTAGCAGACATAAGTCAGATGCCAATTTACTGCCTGAGCCAAACGACTTGAAACGGCTTTCATATTTACCTGTTACAATTGCACGACGAAACATATACCACAAATAATCTCCTTTTGTGCCCATTACCGCCCACAATCTGCCTATCCAAAAGCCAAGTGAAAAAATGCCGTCAATGATTACTTTCATAAATGATTTGACGATAAATTTGTACTATCGTTTCTTTAATAAGCTCAGGATTGTGACGTTGCAAAGCTCGTTTCTTGGCTTCATTTCCTAATGATTCTGCCAATTCCTTTTCGCGTACTATTCTTTTCAGTAAAGATGCCAAGGTGTAAGGGTCATTTGCTGGAAATAATATTCCGCTTTCTCCGTCTTTTATCAAAGAAGAAATTCCTCCTACATGCGTAGCCAATACAGGCGCACCTAATATTTGAGCTTCGCAGAGGCTATTGGGGGAATTGTCAATGTAGCTGGTATGCACATAGCACGATGCCTTGCAAATAGCTTTGACCAATTCTTCCGATGAAGCTGTGCCCATTACTCTCACATGCACCTGTTCTGCTTTTATTTCATATTTATGCTCAAAAAAACGCATTTCCGGAATGCCGTAAACTTGCCATTCAAAATCTAAATCAGTGAACCTGCAAAGCAGTTGAGCCGTTTTCAAAATCAAGTCACAGCCCTTATACCAAGGACGTGAAATAACACTGACAAAGTTTTTTTTCTGTTCTGTCTGCCAAGACCAATGCTTTTCCCCCTGTAAGAAAGAATCACGTAAGGCTTCTTCGCAATGAAAATAAGTAGCGCCGGGATGAAATAAATCGATGAGTCCTTTATCCCAATCCGTACGTCCCATGAAATAGTGACAACGTTGAATGGTCTTAATTTCTCTTTCCGCATTTTTTCTGAAAGCCGATTCTGACCGCAAACCAATATAACGATAACGCCAATTCAGCCCTTTTTGTGTAAGGAAATCAATGGAACTCATTCCTACAGGAAACAGTGCATTATGGTACGGAGGCAAACATCCCTGTATGTGAATTACAACAGGTATATCTGTTTCACCGCAAATCACACCAAACTCATTCTCACTTCCGAAAATCTGTATCAGATCTGGCTTGAAGTCCTCAATAATATGCTTATAGTTTCCGAGTTCCCCTTTAGCAATAGGATAGTATATTGTTCCCTCTTTTTCGTAACGGAAAGTAGAATCAGGAAAGTTAAAAGCAATGCCCAATTCTATATCAGGCACTCCTTGCATGATTCGTTCCAATGAAGCAATCCATCCGCCACCATTATGTCCGTTACTGTGAGGGTTAAACAAAGATGGAGTTACAGAAAACCAAAGAATTCGCATATTAATGTCTGTTTGAGTTTGATAAAAGAGTCTTGATATTCAAGTGCTCCAATTCTTGAACAACAAGCAGCCAAATCATGACTATAACTGTCAAATCAATAATTAAAGTCAATATGTCATTTGACACATATTGATGTATAAAAAAGGCGATGGCAGCTATAACCATGCAATAAAACATAAAAGGTAAAGTGTATTTTAACTGCTCGCTATATTTCATATTTACAATGCGGTTGGTATAATACATATTGATAAACAATTCTATGCCACAATATAGCACACGTCCCCAACACATGATTATTATTCCAAACGGAAGGGTTCCGAATAAAATAAGTAGTCCTATAATTTTCTTAATAACCTCAATCTTGAAAAACAAATCGGAACGGCCAGATACTTGCAATACATTTAAATTTAGTATATGGACAGGATACCACATATATGAAATGCAGAGAATTTGCATGACAGGAACGCAATTGATCCATTTTTCAGTCAAGATTAATCTTACCAATGGTTCAGCGGAAATCAAAATAAAAGTCATGATAGGAAATACAAAAAAGCAGACAGTCCTCAATGTTTTTATAAACACGTTACGTAGTCTCGGATTATCGTCCTGTATTTCCGCCATTATAGGAAATGTAACCCGTTGAATGACACCCGTAATATTACTTGATGCGTATGACGCAAACTGCTCTCCTCTATGATACAAGCCAAGTGTTTGGGCTTGGTAATATTTGCCGATAATAATACTATAAAGATTTCTATAAATTGTTTCAAGGATTCCTGCCAATAATAGTTTCGAGCCATAACCAAATAGGCTTTTGAAACTTTCTGTAGAAAAGCCTGTCGTTGGCCGCCATTTGGCGACAAACCATAAAACTATCGTACGGACTATCGATACGGATAACATTTGACCGACCAAAGCCCAAACGCCCAATCCCATCCCAGCCATAATGATGCCGATGCATCCGGATATGACAGCTGCAAATAGAGATACTTTCATAAGGGTCTTAAAATCTATATTAATGGTAAGTATAGATTGCTGAACAATGGAAAAGGCACCCCAAATGAGAGTGGTACCGACCACCTTTGTTATTTTCTCCAGTTCACTGATTCCATAAAACCTTGCAATGAAAGGGGACGAAAAATATAAGATTCCATACATCAATATACTTACTACTATATTGAAATACAGGGTAGTTGAAAAGTCTATTTCCGTTCGGTCTTTTTTTCTTATCAAGGCATTGGAGAATCCAGAGTCTATAACCGATTGCGATATAGCCATGAATATGGCAAGCATGGCTATAATGCCATATTCGTTAGGAGACAATATACGGGCAATCACCAAACCGATTACAAAATTGACTCCTGCAGTGGCAAATCGTTCTATTCCACTCCATGCTATACCTTTTAAAGTCTTTCCTTTTAATGATTCAGACATTACTTTGGGTTTTGCGCTTTAATATCGTTGTGACAGGTAATAAAAAGAATCTGACGCTTTTGTAGAAAAGTGCGTCTATCCTAAAATATCGGAACAGGAACTGTCTGGCATACTCTATTGGTATGCAGACAGCCATAATGATAAAAGCGATGATTAACAAATGAATAATCTTTATTTCTGCAAAATTTTCATTCAGAAAAATCCACAATTTTTCTTTTAGTATAGGATGCTCATGGATAAGATACACTCCTAACATATAAGGAGATAACTTGGAAATAATCCTGACAGCATTGGATTCTTTTATTTTCAGAAAAAACAAGAAAAGAGAAACGGATGCGATAAACAATAAAGGTCCGTTGTAAAATCCCAAATAGCTCACTATGTTCAGTTTGTTTCCATTTGCGGGGAAACTCATCATAAACAACAGGAATGAGACCGATATGAATGCAATTCCTGCATGTTGTTTCCATTTTAGTATGATGCTGCTTGTATTCTCCCCATGCAGTTGCATGTATCCGGCAAACATAAATAGAAAAATAAACCAGATAAGGCTGAACCCTCCTTTCAATCCCTGTAACTGTATGATGGAAGTTATAACAAAAAAGGATACAAGCATTGTTTTATACTCTTTTTTTGACATACTTCTTGCCCATTTTGATAAAAATGGAGATATGATATATAAACCTATATATTGAGTAATAAACCAATACGAATCATATCTAATAGGCAGCAGCGCATGAATTAGTTTTTTTTGTGTTAAACATTGTGAATCAATGCAATAAAAAACTGCATAAATTGACATGGAATAGAAGAATGCACTTAACCACAGTTTTATTACTTTTTCCCAATTCGTAGTTTCCCTTGTTGTTTTGACAAGAAAATAGCCAGAAATCAGCACAAAAACATTTACCCCATTGTATACCACCTGATACACAAAATCCGTGATGCAAAAATTTATGGGATCGTTATTTAATTTATATTCATTTGTTGCCAAATTCAAAATACAATGGTTTAGTACAATAAAAAACATTGCAACACACCTAAGACATTCTATATTGGGCATCCTTTTCCCTATTGTCTTTATATTATTCATGTTATAATAGCCTATATTATCCTTTTTGTATCTATCTCTCTTTGGTAGCTTTATAAAGTGACAGTGCATCCAATAAGATTGATATAGCTGACAGCTATGGGCATATCAAGCTACCCACGGTCAGGAGTAAGCACACTGCACAGAACTCAACTTGCTTGTCATTGACAAGTCTTCCTGTAGATTGGACTATCTTTTGTAGTCCAATCTAACATTGATGAAAAATCTTAATATTTCCCATTTGTTTAGATTAGAATAAAACCAATTGCGACATCTGCGGGTCTTACAGACAATCGGTATATTTATATTCGACCCGTGAGAATCATTGGCAACGTCCTACTCTCCCACATGAATGCAGTACCATTGGCGCAAGTATGTTTGACTTCTCTGTTCGGAATGGGAAGAGGTCTATTCATACTGCTATAATCACCAACCCACATTTTTATCTTCCTTTATACATCTCCTCATAATACTTCTCGTATTCCCCGGAAGTAATATTATCCATCCACTCCTGATTATCCAGATACCAGCGGACGGTCTTTTCAATACCCTCTTCAAACTGGAGGCTTGGTTCCCAACCTAATTCCTGCTGGAGTTTGGAAGAGTCGATGGCATAGCGCATATCGTGTCCCTTACGGTCGGTCACAAAAGTGATCAAATTGAGGGAATAATCTTCGGGATTGCCCAACAGCCTGTCTACCGTCTTTATAATGACTTTGATAATATCTATGTTCTTCCATTCGTTGAAGCCACCGATGTTGTAAGTCTCGGCAACTTTCCCCTGATGAAAAATAAGGTCGATGGCACGTACATGGTCTTCCACGAAGAGCCAGTCACGTACATTCTCTCCTTTACCATAAACCGGGAGCGGTTTGCGATGACGGATGTTGTTGATGAAAAGCGGTATCAGCTTTTCCGGGAACTGATAGGGCCCGTAGTTGTTGGAACAGTTGGTTACAATAATAGGCATTCCATACGTGTCATGGAATGTACGGACGAAATGGTCACTACTTGCCTTTGATGCAGAATAGGGACTGTGTGGATTGTATTTGGTATCTTCATAGAAGAAATCCTCGCCGTATGCCAAATGATGCTCCGAAGAAGAAGCCGTAGTGGTGAAAGGCGGTTTTACCCCTTCGGGATGTGTCAACTCTAATGCTCCATATACCTCATCGGTCGAAATGTGATAGAACCGTTTTCCTTCGTACTTCTCCAGAAGGCTTTCCCAGTAAATCTTGGCCGCCTGCAACAAGGAGAGCGTCCCCATCACGTTAGTACGGGCAAAGGTAAACGGATCTTTGATGCTGCGGTCCACATGGCTTTCGGCTGCCAAATGGATGATACCGTCGATACGATATTGCCGCATCAACTCCAACATCTTATCGAAATCGCAGATGTCCGCCTTTACAAACGTGTAATTCGGCTTGTCCTCAATATCTTTCAGGTTAGCCAGATTACCCGCATAAGTCAATTTGTCAAGATTGACAATGTGATAGTCCGCATATTTGTTCACAAACAGGCGCACCACATGGCTACCGATGAAACCTGCGCCGCCCGTAATCAATATATTCCGTTTAAATTCCATCGCTCTGTGCTTTTATCTGGTTGATACATTTTTCCAACGATTCCATCCAATGCGGAATCTTGTAACCGAACGTCTCGCGGAACTTCGTTTTGTCCAAAACCGAATAATGCGGGCGTTTTACCTTGCTCGGATATTCAAAGGTATGAATCGGGCGGACATCACACTCGTTTCTTGCCAATCGGGCTATAACTGCCGCAAAGTCATACCAAGAGCATACTCCCTCATTGCTGAAATGATAAAAACCTTTCTTGTCGGTCATTCTCCTGTCAAGAATCCAACCTATGGCATCTGCCAGATCACCGGCAAAAGTGGGGGTGCCTATCTGGTCGAAAATGACAGGCAATATGTCTTTTTCTTTCGTCTATTTCAGCATGGTTTTCACGAAGTTCTTGCCCCATGCCGAGTAGAGCCATGCAGTGCGCAGTATTATATAATTGCAGCCTGAATTGACAACGGCTTCTTCTCCTGCAAGCTTTGTCTTGCCATATACACCGGTCGGTTCCGTCATGTCCTCTTCCGTAAAAGGAACGTAGTTGATTCCCCTGAAAACATAATCGGTAGATATATGGATAAGCGTGGCATTGACAGACTTGGCTGCCGCAGCCAAATAACCGACAGCCACATGATTGATCAAGTCTGCCGTCTTTTCATCATCCTCTGCCTTATCTACATTGGTATAGGCAGCACAATTAACAATTACGTCAATCTGTTCTTTCCGTACAAGCGAAAGAACGGCATCCAGTTTCGTAATATCCAATTCTGCGATATCCGTAAAGACATAGCGATCTTTGCTCTTGCCGGAAACCCGGACCATCTCATTGCCTAACTGTCCGTTGCTTCCTGTCACTAAAATGTTCATATCAAGTTTCTTATTTATACAAATCTTCTCCGTATTTGAAATCCAATACGGAATCCTTTAAGCATGCCCTGTGCAGGTCTTTCTCCGAAAGGATGGCATTCTCTACCGGGACTCTCCAGTCAATGCCCAATGCTTCGTCTATCAGCTGTATGCCGTCTTCGCTTTCCGGGGCATAGAATTCATCGCATTTGTATTGGAATACGGCTTCTTCGCTTAATACGGCAAAACCATGTGCGAACCCTTTCGGGATGAAGAACTGCCGGTGGTTTTCCTCGGTCAGTTCCACAGCCACATGTTGTCCGAATGTAGGAGATCCTTCCCGTATATCAACCGCCACATCCAATACGGCTCCTTTCACGCAGCGTACTAGTTTGCTTTGCGTATAGGGCACCTTCTGATAATGCAGTCCGCGCATCACGCCGTAGCTTGACTTGCTTTCATTATCCTGTACAAAACGGATGGGGCGTACCTTCTCGTCAAATTCTTTTTGGGAGAAACTTTCAAAGAAATAGCCTCTGGAATCCGTAAAAATGCGTGGCTCGATGATGACCACACCCTCTATCGCTGTCTTTATTACTTCCATGTCAATCCAAATTATCTTTCCCTGTACGTTCCACCTCGTCAATCACTTTCAGCAGATATTGCCCGTACGGATTCTTCAGCATCGGTTGCGCCAATTGCTTCATTTTCTCACGGTCAATCCATCCTTTGCGATAAGCGATACCTTCCAGACAAGCCACTTTCAATCCTTGCCGTTTCTCAATCACCTCAATATAGGTAGATGCCTCCGAAAGGGAGTCGTGCGTACCGGTATCAAGCCAAGCGAATCCTCTGCCCAAGGTCTGTACCTTCAGTTCCTTATCCTCCAAGAACCGCTGGTTCACGGCGGTAATCTCCAACTCCCCACGTGCCGAAGGCTTGATATGTTTGGCTACATCCACCACTTTATTCGGATAGAAATAAAGCCCGACTACCGCATAGTTGGATTTTGGCTGTTCCGGCTTTTCCTCAATGGAGAGGCAATTACCTCTTATATCAAACTCAGCCACACCATAGCGTTCCGGATCATTAACCCAATAGCCAAATACCGTCGCCTTTTGTTCCTGCTCGGCAATCTGCGTAGCTTCTTTCAGCATAGCCGTAAAACCGTTTCCATGAAAGATATTATCACCTAATACCAGACAAACGGAATCATTGCCGATAAACTTTTCCCCGATAAGGAATGCTTGTGCCAGCCCGTCGGGAGAGGGTTGCTCGGCATACTCAAAATGTACGCCATAATCCGAACCGTCACCTAAAAGCCGTTTGAACCCCGGCAGGTCGTAAGGGGTGGAGATGATTAAAATCTCCCGAATGCCAGCTAACATCAAGACCGAAATCGGATAATAAACCATCGGCTTGTCAAATATGGGAAGCAATTGCTTGCTTACTCCCTTTGTGATGGGGTATAAGCGTGTCCCGCTTCCCCCCGCTAATACGATACCTTTCATAAAAACGATATTAATTCATTTTATTCATCTGCAGGGAACTCTGTTAGAACATAATATGCTTGTTCCATCTCATCAAGAAATCTTCTTTTACTCTTTTGCCATGCCCTATACAAAAGCATGATACTGATCATTAATAAAATTACCAAAGTCACATTAAATGCAGGTGCGTCACTAAAATCAATATCTGCAAATAAGAATTGTATCAGAACAGCTACAAGCAAGAAAACCGTCGATATAAGTAGCGATAACATGGCATATATCCTGAAAATACATCCTTGTATTTCTCTGTTCAGATTATCATTTCGGGATATGATATATGTAAATATGTATTTATAAACCTTCAAATTACCAATTGTCCCTTTTACATCAATCCGATAAAGAGCCTTATATGCTTCAGATTTCTGAACAATTGAATCGGTATGTGTAAATATTTCCAAATAACTATCCAAATGTTTGATTAAATAAGTTGCTCGTGGAAACGGATTCGATATAATCTCCAACATCATCCCTATTCCATAGGAAAAAAAGATTAAACAAAAAGAAAATAACAACATATAAAATCCACTCTCTTCATCAAGAATATCTTCAAAAATAGAATATTCGACCTCTGGCAAACTGATTAACAATATAACCAAAGACAAGAAAATAATCGCTCCGGTCATGAATGTTCTGAAATGGAGGGAAAAATTAAGTTTCATAACGATATATTTTTATCTGCGCAGTTTAATCAATCCAATTCTTAAGGAAGCGAATGAGGACTTACTATCGTTCTCCGATGTTTGAAGATACTTATCATGTCACCCATGGTCAGAAGACCGGCAACATCTTCCGTAATAATCTGATTCAAAAGTTTAAGATCGGCTTCAATCTGAGTACGGAGACGACAAGCCTCGGGATCATTTCCCTTGACAGTCTTCGTGACTTCATCCCAGGAAGAGACCGACAAGTGAAGACGCGAGGAGAACTCCATACGCCGGTTATGCCCTTTGTAGATACGATAATAAATCGTACCGCGACCAGTTTCTTTTCTACATAGTTCGAACCTTACAACAATTGTGGGCATTAGGATGTATATTGATTTACAGTCGCTTCAACTCAGAAGATTTGTACTTTGGCAATATGTGACAACCAATGAAAGAAATATGTAACATACCAAGCTTCTTCTAAATCCATATTATTCCCATGAAAATTAGAATTCTTCCCGAAAATTCATTACGATCTTTTTACGAACATCAAATTGCAACAATTTATGGTAAAAAACCGCTGAATGGATATCGCAACCGATACAGTAATACGCCTTGGCTTTCAACAGGGCTTCCGCCTTTTCCTGCACATGTCTGCCGTACATCCCGGCCAACGAGGGCACGTTGAGCTGGAAAAAGATGTGTTCTTCCTTCAAGGTCTTGTAGTCCTTCTTCTGCATATATTCGTACCGTTCCGGATGTGCCAGCAACGGATAATAGCCTTTCTTTTGGATGCGTTGCAGGACGGAGAGCAATCTCATCGGCGGATTGAAATAGGAAGTTTCCACCAATAGGTAACGTTTCCCTTCCTCCAAGGGCAGCAGGTCATCCTTTTCCAGCCGTTCCTCAAATAGGTTGTCCATCATGTATTCCGCCGCCAAAGCCAGTTCCATCATCCCGTTGTAACTCCGTTTCAGTTCTTGGAACTTTCCTTGCAGGGTTGCGGTTTCATTGGGGATGTCCTCCATGATGTGTGGCGTGAGCCACACCTTTCTGATTCCCTGCTTTTCCATCGTATCTAAAATCCGGAGTGATTCATCCAACGTCTCCACCCCGTCATCCACTCCCGGAAGAAGATGGCTATGGCAGTCGGTCATCCCTTTCAGGATGCCACTCTGTGCGAGGGTTGTTGTCTTACGGAACGGCCACATAGTTGTAATATGCTTTTATATAAGAGAATAACATATTATTGGTTATTTGATAACCAACCATTTACCCCCCCCCATTTTTCCTTTACTTCCATAGTAGGAGGAGTAACCGTTATGATAACCGTATCTATAGCCATAGCGATATCCGTAACGGTAGCTGTACCGGCCTCCGGCACTTTCCGTACCGTTCAGTATCATACTGAGGTTCTTGAAACGTTTCTCCTGGTAGATATTTTCCAGTTCAGGTAGCATGCTACGATCCAGCAAGCCACTGCGTACCACGAAAATGGTACGGTCAGCCAGCTTTTCGATGATCTGTGCGTCGGCCACGATGTCGATGGGCGGACAGTCTATGAAGATATAGTCGTACTCGCCTCGCAAAGCTTCTATCAACGTAACCAGCTTGCCGTCCTCCAGCAGTTCCGTCGGGTTGGGGGGAACAGTGCCGATGGGGAGAATATGCAGATTATCGTATTTTTTGTCTTTTACGATGATTTCCTTGCAGTTGTCGACACGGTTTCCCAGATAGTCACTCAGGCCTATCCGTGGCGAGTCCACGTAAGAGGAAACGGAGCCGTGGCGCAGGTCTCCGTCTATCACCAATATCCTTTTTTTCTTGATGGCAAAACTCATGGCAATGTTCATGGTCAGGAACGACTTTCCGCTGCCGGGATTGAACGAGGTAAGTACGAACACGTTCTGCCCTTTGTCCTTGCCCGCCATGAAATCCATATTGGAGCGGAGCACACGGAACGCCTCGTTGATGATGTCACGGCTGCCTTCCTTCACCACGATGGTTTTCATATAGGACTGCTTCTCCCTCTTGAATCCCAATTTTCTCTTTTTGCTGAAGTATTGGGGAATCTCACCAATGAAAGGTATGCTGAGATCTTCCAAATCCTTGCGTCCTCGTACCTTGGTGTTCATGTTCTCCTTCATAAAAATAATCACCGCCGGGACAAGCAAGCCGATAGCGAATGCCACAAGGAGGATATTCATCTTCCGGGGAGCTGTGGGGAACATGCTGCCCCTCGGGGCGGTAATCACACGTGTATTATAAGCGGTGAAAGCCTGGGAAAGCTCGTTCTCCTCACGTTTCTGGAGCAAGTAAAGATACAGCTCCTCCTTCACTTTCTGCTGGCGTTCCACGGAAAGCAGGTATTTCGCCTGGTTCGGGTTGGAGGCCAGCTGGCTGGTGGTCGCGGCTTCCTGCTGGCGTATGCTGCGTATCTGGGTATTGAGCGACACGATCAGGTTGTCCACCGACTGAATGATGGTGCGCTGCATGCTTTGCAGCGAGTTGGCCATGTCCTTTGCCAGGGGGTTCTTTTCGCTGCTGTTGGCGATCAGGCGGTTGCGGTCGAGCACCATCGTGTTGTATTCACCGATCTGGCTTTCGATATTGACATTGGCTATGCCGGAATTGGTGGGCAACAACTGGCTGAGTTCCTTGTTGTTCAACTCTCTGCGGATATACTGCGCGGTGGATAGCTGGCTGTTGAGTGCCAGCAACTCCTTCTTGTTCTCGGCGGACTGGGACAGGTAAAGACTGGATGCCGCCTGCACGTCCGGCAGCAGGTGCTCGCTCTTGTAACCGGCGATGTTCTCGTCCACATTGCCCAGCTCACTTTCAATCACACTCAAACGGTCACCGATGAACTGCGAGGTACTGACGGCAATCTGGTTCTTGTCCTGGATCCACTTCTCATTATATACCTCAATCAACGTATTCAGGATATCTTCCGCCTTTGGGATGGATACGTCATCAATGCTGAGATTGATGATAGTGGCATCCTCGTTACCCAAATCCGCACGCAAAGCGGTGGCGTAATAGTCGGTTACGGAACGTACACTACCTTTATTATAGCGGATGGAAGTCCCAACGAATGAATCATTCCAGTATTTGGTCGGATTGATTACGAATGTACCTACCTCCATGCGAATGGAATCGCCCATTTTACCAGAGAATTCCGTCTCTAATTCCTCACCGTCAATCATTACATCGGATATGGTAAATTCTTCTTTGGACGGAAAGTCTATCTTGAAGCCGACAGGCGTTTCATCTTGGTGGCGGTAAGTGACTGCTACAGGGTTGCTTTTGTACAATCCCACATCCTTCAGTCCCTTGCGGACGGTATAAGTTTCATTCAGTCCCAACTGCCGCACCACCTCAGTCATCAACGTGGGGGATTTCAAGGTGAGCAGTTCGTTATTGATGTTGGTATTCGACTTGAAGATACCCAGGTCGGAGAACTCGCTCATTGTAGTGGACGAACCGCTCTTGGTATCGTCCTTAACTAAGATGGCAGCGGTACGTGTATAGACATTTGGGGTACTCAACAGATAAAAAGCCGCTACGGCAAGAGCGGCAAACAGGGAGAGGGCAAACCAGTGCCATCTTGGTACGAACATTCCCCACAAATCTTGTATTCGTATAAAATCATCGGCAGGTTTTCCAACGGCAGTTTTCTTTTCTATCATAATATGTAAGATATTCTGTTAATCCAGTTATTTAAACAGCAGCACACCTAACGAGGTGAGGAACGAGGCAATACTGATCCACAGTCCCACAGATTTCACGCTGTTCTCATTGATGGTGGACTGTCCGGCACGTACCTTATTAGGTTGCACATACACCACATCGTTCTGTTTCAGGTAATAGACCGGAGAGGAAAAAATATCCTTGCTTCGGATATCCACCCAGTGGGTGACACGTTCACCGTTCTCCTCGCGAATGACGAATATGGCATCGCGCTTACCATAAATGGTAAGGTCGCCCGCCATACTGATGGCTTCCAACAAAGATATCTGGTCTTTGGTGATACTGTATTTGCCGGGAGTTTTTACTTCGCCCAAGACTGAAAAATAGAGGTTCATAAACTCCACGGTCACAACCGGGTCTTTCACCAGGTCCTCGTCCACCAACCGTTTCTTGATAAGGGTGGCAATCTGGCTCTTGGTCATACCGGCAATATGGAGTGACCCTATGACGGGAAAGTCGATATTCCCCTTGTCATCCAATGTGTAACCGGATATTTCACCGTTATTGCTGCCACCACGCAAGTCTGTGGCTCCAGCACGGTACTGGACACGTGTCAGGTTGAATAACGCCGCCAACTGCGGGTCTTTACTGGATACCATGATGGAAATTTGGTCCTTGGGCTGCACGGTGATGTCTCTTGCGCCCACAATGGCTTCGGGCTGGTTCACCGCAATGTCTTGAAAGTAGAGAATCTCCTTGGAGGTATTGCAAGACGCCAGCAACACCAAACCTAGGAGAAGTGTCAAAAATCGATTTTTCATATTTTATTTTCCGTACAGTTTTTTTTCTAATTTATTCTTTCGGTTGATCCTCACCGTGATGTAACAATGCAACACCGTCCATACCGCCACGTCCAGCAGGAAAAGGATCGTGGTGGACAAGCAATGGATCAGGAAAACATTCACTACGGCAAAGGAGAGAGCGATGCCAATGATGCAGGCCATCGCCTGTCGTTGGGACAGACCCAGAGCGATGAACTTGTGATGGATATGATTCCTGTCCGGCAGGAAAAGGGGCTTGCGCTCGCGCCAACGGTGCAGCACCACACGTACCACATCCAGCATCGGAACTATCAGGAACGAGAATGCAATCACGACGGCACCAGGAAAGGTGCTTTCCTTCAACGGGTCGGCCATACTCAGGCGGATAGCCATCACGGCAAGCAGCATCCCGATAGTGAGTGATCCGGTGTCTCCCATGAATATCTTGCGCCCACGGTGGACATTGCCATAGACGTTGTAGTAGAAGAACGGTAGCAGCACGCCGATGGTGGCCAGGCAAATAAAGGAATACATCCACCATTGCAGACGGATGAACATGCACCCGAACGCGAAGAAAGCGATGATACTCAGCCCGGAGGCAAGCCCGTCGATACCGTCTATCAGGTTGATGGCGTTCAGGACATAGACGATGATGAACACGGTGAACGGAGCACCTATATAATAAGGTACGGCTTCGATGCCGAAAAGTCCGTACAGGTTGTCGAAGCAGAGTCCCGAAGCCACCAATAGGATGCCGCAAAGTATTTGTATCAGAAACTTGGAGCGGTAACGTACCCCGATAAGGTCGTCCATCATCCCCGTAAGATAGAGCAGGAACAGGCCGCAGAATACGGAAAGCAGACGGTTGGTCAGGTCCACGTCAAGCATATTGCTGCCCATCCACTGGTTATGCCCGATAATGACGAGTGACACCGTGATAGTGATGCACGGGAAGAAAGCAATCCCCCCCAGCCGGGGTATATGGGCGGTGTGCAACTTGCGCCCGTCCACTGAATCGAACAGGCGGCGGCGGAACGAGACCAACGAGATACGGGGCAGGACCATCGCACCCAATGTCCAGCCAGTTAAAACCGTGAAGGCAAATTCGATAAGATAAAGTATGTCCACTATATGATTCTTTTGATATTTCCCTTATTCCTGCCCTATCCGTCGCAGGAAAGCCTGCGGGATATAGGTGGTGACCACGGCGCATACGCCCTGGACGGTAACCACCAGACGGCTGTTTTTCTTGATACGGCAGATGACACCTTCCGCCCCTTTGAACTTCCCGTCGGTCACCCGCACACGCTCGCCCTGGTGGAACTTGGGGTTGTCTTCCCCGAAATATTCCATTCCCTCCTCGCCAGACGAGGTGACCAGCATGAAGATGTTCATTTCCCGCTCGGGAATGGCGAGAGGAAGCTTTCTCAATCCCTTCTGCCTTGTGTACAGAATCACCTTGTCCGTGAACTGCCGCTGTACCTCCAGGGCACGGCGGACAGTGGAACGGAAGAACATGAGTGAACTGATAACCGGACGGCGGACTTTCCTCTTCACGCCGTTGCGTTCCACCAAGGCTTCCTCACAAGGAATGTAAGTCTCCAACTTGTCTTTTTTCAACATGTCCTCAATCTCAAAAACTTTGTTATAAAATACTTTCAGGGCGAACCAATGCTCGATGGCGTGTGTTTCTATGTTCAAAGGAAAGCAATGTTACCGGGTTTATAAAAAAGATATAATTCTCATTCCTGTATCTTCTGTTTTTTTCAAGTGGAAGAAGATACAGCAATCAAGGTTAATCCGGTTTTCTTTCCTTATAGGACTTCCGGAATGCGGGCCACTCCTGACTACAGTGAGCGGATACCGTAACCCCCGTATTCGTACCGTTTCTATGTAAGAGATGGTA
>ULRR01028947.1_pt1 | contig 55793 bp, 42 predicted proteins | sample 1955651 | NCBI WGS metagenome assembly ULRR01 (sample SAMEA4835688, study PRJEB28245) | human gut metagenome | biome: gut microbiome; material: fecal sample | place: Denmark | collected 2008
TAAACTGAAATATGTGTGTCGTAAAAAGTCCTCTGGAGTGTATGCTTCGGAGGACTTTTTTTAGCATCGTTGTGTACGATATTGCTTCTCTTTCGGCAATATCCGATGATTCGTTCTCCAGCATCCGAAAGATTTCCAATAACTTTTCGAATTGTTCCGATACTTTTTGAAGTCCTTTTTTATGGTGTTGAGTAACTCCGTGTTTTCATTATTATTCACAGGACTTTATAAAGGTTCCCATGCTGCTTGTATCTATTTTACCAGCAAATTTGCCTGTTCGTGCTTCGTTTATGGCTGCAATGGTTTCCTCATTCGGCTCTGAATACATTGCGTCCATCAGTATGCTTTCAACAAAGTTGTTTAAGCTTCTGTTGGCTTTTCTCGCTTCTTCCTGCAAGACCTTTAACAAGTCCTCACGCAAACGAAAAGAGATTTGTTTTCTTATTACTGTTCCCATTTTCTGGTATATATTATATCACAAAAGAAATACATTACATTGTAAAATCCAAATATAAAGGCTTTTTATAACTCCGTGTGGTGATAAAATAACTTTGTCCTATTCATGTAAAGTCCTGTGTTAACCAAAATGAGCTGATTTGTTTCCTGTTCCTGAAATTTTCCGTAAATTAGCGGACAGAATTATAACTAATTGCAGAGAGAAATGAAAATAGGTTTATGTAAGAAATTGGTCTTTGCCGCTTGTCTGGTTACATCTTTTGCGGCTTACGGACAGGGGACGGAAGGGCATGTCAATCCGTTCTTGAGTGAGTTTAACACCCCATACGGGGTTCCGCCTTTCGAGCAGATTACCATCGAAGATTATCGGGAAGGTTTTTTGAAAGGGATGGAAGAACAGAAACAGGAAATCGATGCGATAGTCAACCAACGCTCGATGCCTGATTTCGAGAATACCATTGTGGCACTCGACCGGAGCGGAGCCATGTTGCGCCGGGTACAGATGGTGTTCGGCGGACAGAACAGTTGCAATACCAATGCCGAGATGCAGGCGTTGAGCCAGGAGATGGCTCCGTTGCTCTCTGCCCATAACGATGATATTTCGCTGAACAAAAGGTTGTTCCAGCGCGTGAAGGAAGTATATGACAACCGTGCGAAATTCAATCTGGACAAGGAACAGACGAAACTGCTGGAGAATACCTATAAAGATTTCGTGCGGAGCGGAGCCAACCTGAGCGATGCCGACCAGCAGAAGCTTCGGGAATTGAACGAGAAAATATCGATGCTCCAGCTTACTTTCGGGCAGAATATGCTGAAGGAGACCAATGCCTTCAAGCTGGTCATTTCGGACGAGAAAGACCTGAGCGGTTTGCCTGCCGGTCTGATAGCCCAAGCCGCCGAAATTGCCAAGAGCATGGGAGAGGAAGGCAAGTGGGTGTTCACCTTGCAGAATCCCAGTGTGATGCCTTTCCTGCAATATGCCGACAACCGCGACCTGCGCGAGCGCATCTACAAGGCATACATCAACCGGGGAAACAACGGGAACGATGCCGATAATAAGGAAGTGGTGCGCGAACTGATAACCGCCCGCTTGGAGAAAGCCAAGCTGATGGGGTATGAAGATTATGCTTCGATGGCATTGGAAGACCGGATGGCGAAGAATGAAAAGAATGTCTACGACTTGCTCGACAAGCTTTGGACGCCTGCCCTTGCCAAAGCGAACGAGGAGCTGGCGGACATCAAAGCGGAAATCAAACGTGAAGGCAAGGACTTCGAACCCGAAGGCTGGGACTGGCGTTATTATTTCGAGAAAGCGAAGAAGCACAAATACGATATGGACGAAAACGAAATCCGTCCGTATCTGGAGTTGAACCACGTGCGCGAAGGAGCTTTCTATATGGCAAAACGCTTGTATGGCGTCACCTTCCGTCCGTTAGAATACATGCCGAAACCTCATCCCGAAGCACAGGTGTTCGAGTGTATCGACAAGGACGGAAAGCCGTTGGGCATCCTGTATTTCGACTTCTTCCCGCGTGCCAGCAAGCGTGGCGGCGCGTGGTGCGGAAGCTATCGTCCCCAGTCGTATGACGAGAATGGGAACAAGGTGGTGCCTGTTGTGACCATCGTTTGCAATTTTACCAAGCCTTCGGCAGGCGAACCCGCCCTGCTGAGTCCCGATGAAGCCACCACGCTTTTCCATGAGTTCGGACACGGATTGCACAGCCTTTTCCGCGATGTGCATTATGCAGGCGTGAGCGGTGTGCCGCGCGATTTTGTGGAGCTTCCTTCTCAGATAGACGAACATTTCACGTTCGAGCCCGAAATGCTGAAGGTGTATGCGAAACATTACCAGACCGGAGAGACCATCCCGACCGAACTGGTGGAGAAATACGACAAGAGCAGCAAGTACGGACAAGGTTTTGCCACGGTAGAATACCTTGCCGCCTCGTTGCTCGACATGGATTTCCACACCTTGAAGTCGGTACCTGCCGATATGGATGTAATGAAGTTCGAAGCTGAAGTATTAGGCAAGCGCGGTTTGCCCGAACAGATTCCTTCGCGCTATCGCACTACCTATTTCAATCATACGATGGGTGGAGGCTATACGGCTGGATATTACAGCTATATCTGGGCAGAGGTATTGGATTGTGACGCCTTTGGTGCTTACGTCGAGAGCGGAAATCTGTTCGACCCCGAAGTGGCAGGCAAGTTCCGTAAGTATGTGCTCACTCCGGGCGGCATTGATGACGCGATGGATATGTACATCAATTTCCGTGGCAAGGCTCCCGATATCAAGTGGTTGCTCGAAAAGCGAGGCTTGGACACTCCTGCTCCCTTGAAGCAAGACAAAGAGTAAACGGCTGTTTTTTCACCACAGATTACACAGATTTGAAGAATTAAGAATGAAGAATTAAGGATGAAGAGTTTTTACGTATGTTATTATTATTCTTCATTCTTCATTCTTAATTCTTCATTTAATAAATCTCTGTGGTGAAAAACAGAATTTTTATTTGTACCTTTACCGCGAAATCTACTACTATTATGCCAAAATTATGAAGAACTCTTCGGAGATATCGTTTTCTTTTATCTACCGGTCTTATTACAAACGGGCATTCAGTTTTGCCAAGTCGTATGTCCACGATGAGGCGGTAGCGGAAGACCTCGCTTCCGAAGCCTTGATTGCCTTGTGGGAGAAGACAAAGGTGACATCTATTGAGGAAGTGGCACCTCTTTTACTCACTATCCTGAAAAACAAGGCACTCGACTGGTTGAAGCACGAGCAGGTGAAGGCTTCTGCCTTCGAGTCGCTTGCCGACTGGCAGAGCCGTGAGCTTTCGCTCCGCATTTCCAGCCTGGAAGCTTGTTCGCCTGAAGAAATCTTCTCGAGTGAAATCGGCCGCATCGTGCGTCAAACTCTTTCTCAACTACCCGAACAGACACGCCGTGTCTTTGTCATGAGCCGTTTCAGAGAAATGTCAAACCGTGAGATAGCCGAAGCGTTGGGTATCTCAGTCAAGGGCGTGGAGTATCATATCTCAAAAGCTTTGAAAGTGCTCCGTGTGTCGTTGAAAGACTATTTGCCTTTGCTGATAGTCTTCTTTCCTCATCTTCGCCTGTGATTTATGGGTTGTGCAGACTGGTTCAACTATGTGCCTTTGATTATGCAAAATTAGTTTCACCCTGTTTTAAAAAGGTGAAACTTTAGTTTCAGCTAGTTGAAACAAGTGTTTTACATACGTGAAACAAGTGTTTCACTTATCTGAAACTCCTGAAACAGTTGGTTGACGGTTGTGGTTGACTGCATATCTTCTTATCGATAAGACAGGTTGACTCATATTTTGTGTTATTTATATACCGGGTTGACTTGGCGGTATCCTGAACAAGTATAACAGGAAAATGTAATTGGCAGGATGACTTTTTCCGGTGACGCTGATAGATAAATGGGGATTTATACTTAATTTTGTAAAAGCCATAGAGAAAAAGACCGGAAATGATAAAGCGTTTACTCTTTCTGTTATTCCTGTGTATGGGATGGCTGGCAAAAATCGTTGCCGAAGTCCCTTTTGTTGTATTCACGCCGGTGGATGCGACAAAAGGCTTGTCGGGCAATCAGGTCAGAAACATTACCCAGTTATCCGACGGGCGCATGATGATTACTACGGCAGGGCAATTCAATCTGTACGACGGTACCGGGTTCAGCTACCTGCATTACGACGGTCGGCACATTTCCCGCCTTTCCGGTTATACCGGATTTCATCACACCTATACCGATGCTCATGGACGGGTATGGGTAAAGAACCAGCATCTTTTAGTAGCGGTAGATGCGTTGGCTGGCCGGATGTTGGAACATCCTGATAGCGTGTTGGCAGATTGGGGGATAAAGGAACCTTTGAAAGATTTCTTTATGGATTGCGGAAAGAACTTTTGGGTCGTGACGGAAAGCGACCGCCTCTTCCGTATCGAAGGACAAACGTTGCAGGCAGAAGAATTTATCTCCGGCGTTTCTTCGTTGGCCGGGAGCTGGGCGGATGTTCTTTATGATTTGGAAGTCGTGCAGGGGAGGCTTTTTCTGTTTTACCGTTCCGGTTATCTGTTATGTTATGACCTGAATGACGGGAAGGAGGTGTGCCGCAAGTCATTGAAGGAAATCTTGCCGGGCGGCTGGTATGGGAACACTTCGTATATGCTGGCCCATGGGAAAGGCATTTATCAGTTGTGCAACGGGATGCAGGGAGGAGTCTTGCTTTATTACGACCTGCAGGGCAATGTATGGAGAGAAGTCCTTCGTGCCGGTTATTGGTTCAATTATATTTCTTCCGACCGGCAAGGCAATATCTGGTTAAGTTGCCGGGAAGGACTTTGGTTTATTGCTTCGGATTGGCAGGAGAAACAGTATATTCCCGTATTGAAGCTGGTAGACGGACGTAAAATAGAAACCGAAGCCAGTACGGTGTATTGCGATGCCCAGGGCGGATTGTGGGTAGGCACATTAAATCGAGGCGTGCTTTATTATCATCCGTCCCGTTTCCGCTTCCGGAATATCGGGCGGACATTGTTTCCTGTATCGGGTGAAAAATCGTTGCAAGTGACGGGATTCAGGGAAACGGATGGCGGGAAAATCGAGGTGGAAACATCCGATGGCATGTTCAGCTATATGCCCGATGAGGTGTTTGTTCCGTTGAAAAAGATTTTGGCACGGCCGGCTGAAAAGGTATCGGCAAGATTGGAGCACAACGGGCAGCCGATTCTCCAGGAAATACCCTTGGGCAATGATTCCCTGGTGGGGATTACCTCCGAAGGCTGGTTCGTGCGTAGCCGGAAAACACGCCGTCTCACCTATATTCCCGCTTTGCATCCGTGTAATGCCATCTGTGTAGATTCCAGAAAACAGGTTTGGATAGGGCAGGAAGACGGGCTGGTGCAGTGGAATCCCGTGACGGGAGTGCATCGCACGTTTTATACCACCGATGGACTGGTCAACAATTCCATCCGTTCCATTATCGCGACCTCCGACTCTACACTTTGGATTGCTACAGCCAATGGTTTGTCGCGCTTGGATATCTGTTTGGGGAAGGACGGAGAGGCAAGTTATTCTTTTGTCAATTTCAATCAGAGAGACGGGGTTATCGGCAATGAGTTTTGTCCGCGTGCGGTTTTCCGGTCTTCCGACGGCACCCTGTATTGGGGTGGCATCAACGGTTTCAATAGCATGTCGCCTTTATCTCGCCTGCCGGAACCTTTACCGTTCGCTCCGGTATTTGTAGGCTTCAGCCTGTTCGGGAAAAGCCAGCCTTTGCCACAAAACCGGTCGGTAACGCTGGATTACGGCGAGAACTTCTTTTCTTTGGAATTTTCGGCTTTGAACTACATCAATCCTACACAAACCTATTACCGTTACATCCTGGAAGGAGTGGATAGAGAGGAGCAGGAAATGCGTTCGTCGGACGGGCGCGGATACGTCACTTATACAGATGTGCCTCCCGGCACTTACCTGTTCAAGGTGCAAGCGGCGCGGAACGGAGAGCCTTGGACACAAAAATACGCGGAGTTTCGGATTACGATAAAGCCTCCTTTCTGGCAGACGGTTTATGCTTATGTGCTTTATGTCGTGCTGGGAGCGGGGCTGATAGGAGGGGTGGCAACAAGTTATATACGGCGCAAGCGGCGCAGCCTGATACGGGAGCAGAAAGAGAAACTGGATGAAATGAAAGGTGTGTTCCTGCAGAATGTCCATCAGGAATTGCAAGCTCCCGTCGACCGGATGCTTGTTCCGTTGGATGAGGTGTTGTCTGCTATGGATGAAGGGCGTGCCAAGCGCCGGCTTCAGGAAGCCAGACAGGAGGCGCAGACGATGAAAGGGCTGATTGCCCAGCTGGCAGAAGGAGTCTTGCTTCCTCTGCCTTCCGATGGGAAAGACATCAATCTGGAAGCGTTGTTGATGGAAATGCGGCACTTGTTGGCACAACAGGAAGAGCGGAGAAAGAAAGCGGAACAGACGCCAGAAGAGCCTTTGCTCTCGGCAACGGATGAAGCATTTCTCCGGAAAGCGCTGCATTATGTAGAGCAGAATTTGGACAATCCGGCTTACTCGGTAGAAGCATGGAGCAACGATTTAGGGATGGACCGTACGGGACTTTACCGTAAATTGATGTCGGTAGTAGGGAAAACGCCTACCGGCTTTATCCGTTCGGTCCGCCTGAAACAGGCGGCAAGCCTGCTGGAAAAAGGATACACGGTGGCTGAGGTGGCAGACATGGTGGGATTCAGCACATCGAGTTACCTGAGCAAGTGTTTCCAAGAAGAGTTCGGCATCCGACCCTCGCAATATGCCAGCCGGAAGGGAAAACATTGAAAAACAGCCTTCTTTTCAACATTTGTAGGGTTTCTTGCAACAAATGTGCATCCTTTGTTGGCTTGAAAAACCGTATTTTTGTGGTACGATATTAAACATCTAAATGATTTACCTATATGATGAAAAAACGAAATTTGATTTTGCTTGCCGCATGGATGTCGTGCATGGCAACATGGGCACAGACTTACGAAAAGACGGCTAACGGTGTGAAGTTTCAGACCGCTTCGCCCGTACTCAACGGGGAAGTGATTTTCTATGCGCCTTCGATCGTGCGTGTCGTGAAGTATCCTTCGGCGGAAATGCCCGAAAAGAAAAGTTATCCGGTAATCAAGACTCCTGAAAAGGTAGCTATCACCTACACACAAAACGGAAACGAGGTGCGGATGGCTACCTCCAACTTATCAGTCACCCTTGATATCGCTACTGGAAAAGTATCCTACACCGATGCAGCCGGGAAAAGCCTGCTTGCCGAAAAGCCCATGGGAACCAATTTCATACCCCGCAAGGATGTGACGAAAGATGCCTATACGGTCAGCCAGTCGTTCATCCTTCAGCCCGAAGAAGTCATCTACGGATTAGGGCAACGCCAGAGCGGAGCAATGAATCACCGGAACCAGCAGATTCATTTGTCGAACGGCAATACGAATATCTGTATTCCTTACTTTACTTCGGAGAAAGGCTATGGCGTATATTGGGACAATCCGGGCATTTCGCAATTCAGCGACACGCCCTACGAGACTTTGTTCTCCTCGCAGGTAGGCCATTGCTCGGATTATTATTTCCTTTACCGCGACGGAACTCAGGACGGAGTGATTGCCTGCATCCGAGACCTGACGGGAAAAGCTACGATGTTCCCCCTTTGGACCATGGGATACTGGCAATGCCGTGAACGTTATAAAAGCCCCGATGAATTGTGCGACGTGCTCGACCGTTACCGCAAGCTGGAGATTCCACTTGACGGCATCGTGCAGGACTGGCAATATTGGGGATGCGACTCGAACTGGAACGCGATGAAGTTTATGAACCCTCGTTACATCAATAAGATGGACGACCCCGAGGCGATGCGTTATCTGCCCAATGGAGAAGACCCGAACGCCAAATACCCGAAACCACGCATCAAGAGTCCCGAAGAAATGGTGGACTACGTACACAAGAACAATGCCCACCTGATGATTTCGGTATGGGCAAGTTTCGGACCCTGGACCGGCCAGTTCAAGGAATTGGAGAAAATGGGAGCGTTGTTGAAATTCGAGACCTGGCCGCCCAAGTCGGGAGCATATCCGTACGACCCGTTCAACAAGGATGCACGCGATCTTTACTGGCGTTACCTCAGCCATCTGCACCAGATGGGCATTGATGCCTGGTGGACGGATTCGACTGAACCGGACCACTTGAACCCGAAGGATAGCGATTTCGACCTGATGACTGCCGACGGTTCGTTCCGTTCGGACCACAATGCTTTCCCGTTGGTGCACAACCGCGGTATTTATGAACACCAACGCGCCGTGACCGACAGCAAGCGTGTATTCCAGATGACCCGTTCGGGCTACTTCGGTCAGCAACATTACGGAACATTAAGCTGGAGCGGTGATGTGGTATCCAGTTGGAATGTATTGCGTCAGCAGATTCCTGCCGGATTGAACTTCACGCTTTGCGGCATACCTTTCTGGAACACCGATTTGGGCGGATTCTTCGGTTGGGAATACAACAATGATTGCACTAACGTGGCTTATCAGGAACTGCATGCACGCTGGTTCCAATGGGGATGCTTCATGCCGTTGATGCGTAACCACTGTTCTTCGCCGATGATGAACGAGATATGGCTCTTCGGCAAAGAAGGTGACTGGGCATACGATGTGCAGAAACGCTTCATCGAATTACGCTACCGTCTCCTACCTTATATATATAGCCTCGACGGGGCTGTGGTGCAGGAAGACGGCACGATGATGCGTCCGCTCGTGATGGATTTCGCCAACGACCGGAAAGCCATTCTGCTGGATAACGAATACCTGTTCGGTAAAAACATCCTGGTATGTCCGGTGACCGAACCGCTCTATACCAAGAAGGTGGAAGACAATAAAGGCATAGCTACTGTATCGGATATAGCTACAGCCTCTGCGCCTGTAAAGGTTTATTTGCCGAAAGGAACAAAATGGATTGATTTCTGGACCAATGAAATCCTTGAAGGCGGGCAGGAAATCAGCCGTCCGTGTCCGATAGACATTCTTCCGCTGTATATAAAGGCAGGAAGCATCCTCCCGCTGGGACCGAAAGTGCAGTATGCTTCAGAGAAGAAATGGGATAACCTCGACATTTGCATCTATCCGGGTGCTGACGGTGAGTTTACCTTGTACGAAGACGAGACTGACAATTACAATTACGAAAAAGGGATGTTCTCTACCATCCGCTTTACCTGGGATGACGCTGCCCGCACGCTCACCATTTCCGACCGTAAAGGCGAGTATCCAGGTATGCTGAAACGCCGTAACTTCCGCGTTACCGTCATGGAACCGGGCAAGCAGGCCGCCGAAACCGTTATCGTGAAAGCCGATAAGAAAGTAAGCTATTCGGGACGGAAACTGACGGTAAAATTGTAAAAAGACCATCCGTCGTAGATTACACGATTTAGTTATTTTTCCCTTTTAGAAAGACACGAAAGTGCAATGCTTATTTCGCTTTGGAAAATAAAGTGTTGCGCTTTCGTGTCTTTTTTACATTGTATTAAGTCTATCCATCCGTTCTTTGAGTAAGTCACTATACTTTTCTTTTAATTCAACACTTAAAAAAGAATTCTGAATGACAACCTCGAACTTAGGCAATAGCTTAACATACTTATTTATGAATCGGTTTACCACCACATTCTCTATACCCAAAGTGGCTGCCGATTTGATAAAATCATCTCTTTGAAGCTTTTTTTTCCGGCCATTCAAGGTCAATGCCAGTTCTTCATTATCTGTCGGATTGATAATAGCCGCATTCAGCAAGTCGTAAGCCGGAGTTAAACGTATCTTATTGTCCGGAGTTTCATACAAAGAGAAGTTTTTCAAGTGCATATCGTTGTTTCCTGTGATCCAAGAGAAAAGCACCAATTCGAAAAAATTGGTTACATCCATCTTGGGCAAAGACGAGTATTTCAATATCGCTTTGCCAATACGCTCATAGCTACTTTTGTACTTATGTTCCGTTTGCCTTTCTGTCAGTTGGCACATATCTTCCATCGCAATCTTCTCTCCGGTAGGAGTTCTGTCTATTCTGCGAGTAAGATAGCAAAGTGTATTATCGGTCATTCGCATCAATGTGTGAGGGACGACTTCTATGTGCGCCAATTCAGCAAGGTGCATAGTCAAGTCCTCTACCTCAGGCATCATTTTATATTGCGGGGTTTGAGGCTTACAAATGTAGCCACCCCAAAGTCCGACAATAGTCAATCGCTTGCTGCCCTCATACTCATTCAGATGTAAGGATAACTTTGGCTGAACACCTGTTAGAGAAGTCTGGTCTTGGATGATTTGCAGGGCAAGTTGGTCAAGTTGCTCTATTGTATAATCAAGGGTCGGCAATGTCGTTGTTCCAAAAAACTTCTTGATGCAAGTGGGATGCATATCCTTTTCTCCTTTTAAAAGAGGACGATAACAATATAAACAGTTAGCCATGGTTCTCCTCCTTTCTTTCAACCGGAACGACACTCACCGCTCCGATACAATCTCTACAACAAATTAACAACAATGACATCCGGTCAAGTATACTGATGTCTGTATTCCGTAATGCAACATCCAGCAACCATCCTTCCGGGATCAAGCCGTCAAAAAAAGGAAACAGTACAGGACTTGTATATGCTTCTTCCTGCAAAGGCAAGGTCAAGCTAACAGCTTTTGCTGTTTTTACAGACAAGTATTCAGGCAAATAATGAAATTCATATCCTGCGTCGTTTTCGGCCAGAATCCCAGCCAATTGGTCTTTGTAAAATATATAGGCCTGTCTCATCGGTTATCTGTTTTTAAAGTGGCAACCATTTCATAATTGAAGAAGTCGAGAAGTTGATTCACCTTATCGAGACGCAAGGTTTCCTTTCCTTGTTCAAGGTCACGGACAAAGCGCAATCCTACACCCGATTTCAATGAAAGTTCTTCCTGCGTCAGGTTATATTGTTTTCTCAACATCTTGACTGTAGTAGATAGATTATTCATAAGCATTCGGTTTTATACCTCTTCGGGTACAAAGTTAATACAAATATTCGAAATTATATCATAAAGGGTATAATTTGTATCTTTTCGGCATAATTATATCCTATCGGGTATAACTTCATGAGCCGTCAATCCTTATCTCTGCAAGCTAAGGAATTCCGCTAACGGTTATAAAAAAATTTTTTTTAATTGTATTTAGGGTAATTACATACTCAATCGTTATATTTATAAAACCACCTAAATATGGATACCGAATTATTACAACGATATATAGCCGGAGATGCAACTGAAGCCGAACAGAAACAGGTGATGGAGTGGATGGACGAAAGTCCCGAACACTTGCATGAGTATATGGCTCAGCGTAAGCTGCATGATGTTATGCTATGGCATGATGAAGAAAAAACAGAGAAACATCACATACATTATTTTTCATGGAGGAAACCTGTTTTGAATTTCTTGAAGATAGCAGCAATGATTGTTCTTATTCTTTGGGGAAGTTATTATTTGTGGGGACAACATGAACAAACAGAAACTTTTCAGTCAATATATGTTCCAGAAGGGCAACGGGCTGAATTGTCGTTGGCAGATGGTACAAAAGTATGGCTTAACTCAAGAAGTCGTCTAACCTTTCCAGGTACATTTGATGGAAAGACGCGTAATGTGAAGTTAGACGGTGAAGGATATTTTGTTGTCAAAGCCGATAAATCACATCCGTTTATTGTTAATACTGATAAAGGTGATATACGGGTGTTAGGAACAGAGTTTAATGTGATTGCGTATGCTTCGGATAGCATTTGGGAAACTTCGCTATTAAAAGGTAAGGTGGAAATATTGGCACAAGGTTTTAGTATGGAACTGACGCCTGATACGAAAGTAAGGTTGGAAGGAAATAAGTTTGTTAAACTTCCTGTTGGCGAAAAAGATTATTTTCGATGGAAGGAGGGGTTGATATGTTTTCATGATATTTCGTTGGAGAATATGTTGAAGAAATTCGAATTATATTACGGTGTAAAAATTGTAGTTAATAATCGTAGTATTCTTCGCAATCGTTATACAGGTAAATTTCGTACGAACGATGGCATAGAACATGTACTTCGTGTATTAAATTTGAATTGTAATTTCACTTATACAAGAGATGATGACGCTAATGTCATAACGATAAACTAACCCGAGTATTAACATAAAAGATATAGCCTATGGAATAGTACAAATTAAATAAGATTGAATAAGAAAGTGGACAGTGCTGCCACACTGCCCACGTATGAATAAGAGAACATAAACTTTAAGTAAAAACCTAAAATTTAATGCTGCAAATTTATGAAAAATAATTTGTATCAGGAATTTATTGTGACATTTACACATTCATTCCTAAATGTGAAAAACATTTTTTTAGTTTTATTTTTATGTATTGGTACAATTAATCTGTATGCCACAGAGTGGAATCCGCAAAAACAACATGTGACAATTGTATCAGATAATATTTCTATCAGTCAGATTATCAGTCAGATAGAAAAACAAACGTCATATTTATTTGTATATGATGTGAATGAAGTGAATCTTGACCAGAAAGTCAGTGTACACATGGAAAATCGTTCTGTACCTGAGGTGTTGGATGAAGTGCTTGAAGGTACGGGGTTGTCTTATGCCATAGAAGGTAAAAATATTGTGTTGATGAAGAATAAAGCCAAAGTATCTTCATCCTCTTTGCAACAAACAGGAACGACTCGTTTATTGAAAGGAGTCGTGACTGATGAGAATGGAGAATCGATTATTGGGGCTAATATCTTAGTGGAGGGTACTACGATAGGTACCATTACAGATCTTAATGGTCAGTTTTCACTTGATGTTCCTACTAACGCAGTATTACAGGTATCATATATTGGTTATGTAAGTCAAAACGTCAAAGTTGGAAATCGGCATGAACTTACTGTGCGTTTGTTAGAAGACACTCAAGCATTGGATGAAGTAGTAGTAATTGGTTATGGTTCAATGAAAAAGTCTGATTTAACAGGTGCGGTTGTGAGTGCTAATATTAAAGATTTTGAGAAATCTCCTAATACAAATATTCTTCAATCTTTACAAGGTACAGTTCCGGGCCTGAATATTGGACAGGTGACATCTGCAGGTACTACGCCAGATATTTCTATTCGTGGAACAAATACGTTGTCTGGTAATAAAAGTGTGTTAATTGTATTGGATGGAATTATTTACAATAGCTCTTTGTCATCTATCAATCCGAATGACATAGAATCTATTGATGTTTTGAAAGATGCCAGTGCTACTGCTGTTTATGGAGCGCAAGCAGCTAACGGTGTTCTTTTGATAACGACTAAGCGTGGAAAAGCCGGAAAGACACGGGTAAATTTTTCTACTTCATACACAACTTCTTCGCCTACCAAAGATTTGCGCCCGATGAATCGTAATGAATATTTGGATTTTGTCCGTACATTTTATTATGATGAAGCTTTTATAGGACCGGATTATACTACTCCGAATCCTGATTTTAGGGTTGCAGATAAATTGCCTGATGCAATTATGTTAGACTCTAACCAACCAGACGGACTGGTGCCGTATGATTATGACTGGTGGAGTGAAGGAACAGGCAATGCCTCGATGTGGGAAACTAAATTGAGCCTTTCTGGTGGAACGGAAAGTGCTTCTTACTTGATTTCATTAGCACATACAGATCAGTCAGGTTATATTATTAATGATGATTTTAAGCGTAATAGCATTCGTGTTAATCTTGATACAAAGCCGTTTAGTTGGCTAAAGACTGGTGTGCAAGCATTTGGCTCATTCGTTAACCAGGATGGAGCAGAACCTGGCATTTGGAATTTAATTACTCAAAATCCGCTTTGCCTTCCTTATGATGAAGAAGGAGAAATTATTCCATATCCATTCAATACATTGGATGTAAATCCTTTTATGGGATCAGATGTCAATGATAAGGAGAGACATAATTATTTCTTTGCTAATTTATATGCAGAGATACAGCTTCCTGTTAAAGGATTGAGTTATCGTTTTAATTTTGGAAATAATTATCGAATTGATCAACATTATCTTTCGAGCCAATATGGCGCCAGCTTGAATGGTGAAGCATATAAGCAGCATACGGAATATTATGACTGGACGTTTGATAATATCGTTAACTACAATGGTTCATTTGGTGACCATGATATTTCAGCAACTTTTGTATATGGAGCCAGCCAACGTAAACAGAATTATACGGAAGCAAAAGCTCAAAAATTTTCTCGTCTTTCACTGGGATATAATAGTTTGGAGCTTGGACAAGATCAGTTCACAACTTCTGATGCTTGGAGCGAAGCTTTGTTGTATCAGATGCTTCGTCTGAATTATAAATTTAAAGACCGTTATTTGTTAACTGCTACTGTGCGTCGAGATGGTTTTTCTGGATTTGCTGAAAATAATAAATCTGCCATATTCCCATCTGTTGCCTTAGGTTGGGTAATGTCTCAGGAAAAATGGTTCAAAGCTTCATGGGTAGACCAATTAAAAATTCGTGGAGGCTGGGGTATTAGTGGTAATCAGACAACTCGTTATAAGTCATTACCGACTATGACTACTCAGGCTGGATACGTATTTGGCGATGGTGGCACAACAGAAACAATGCAAACAGTTTCTTCTATGGGTAACCGAGATTTAAAATGGGAAAAGACAGCAGGTTTTAATATCGGTGTTGACTTCGCGTTATTTAAAAGCCGTTTAACGGGTTCGCTGGAATTGTATCAAACAACGACTCGTGACCTTCTTTATGATATGGTATTACCTTCAATGACAGGTTTTGCCAGTGTAAGTACAAATATTGGTAAGATTCGTAATAAAGGTATTGAGTTTACTATCACTTCCCGTAACTTTGTAACTCCTGATTTTGAATGGAGTACGACGTTTAATATTTCTGCTAATAAAAATAAAATTATTTCTTTATTAGGTCGGGATTCTGACGGTGACGGAGTAGAAGATGATTTGACAGCAAGTAATCTTTTCATCGGAGAGGCGGTTTCGGCTATTTATTCTTATCAAATTGACGGAATCTGGCAGTTGAATGATGATATACCAACCGGTTATCATCCGGGAACTTATCGGGTGATAGATACAGATAAAAGTGGAGATATTACGCCTGATGATCGTGTTATTATAGGAAAATCAGATCCGGCTTATCGTTTCGGTATCATGAACAAGTTGCGTTGGAAAAACCTTTCACTGAGTTTCTTTATCAATTCGGTTCAAGGAGGAAAGAACGGTTACATGCAAGCTAATTCGGAAACATTGACTCGAGGTGACGCTAATGCTATCCGTTGGAACCGTATCAGTGAATTAGCGGCAAATTATTGGTCGCCTACTAATCCAGATGGAGAATATGCTCGCTCTATCAATGGAGCATCAATTGCAGGAACGCGTTATCAGCAACGTAATTTTGTGCGTTTACAAGATATAACTCTTAGTTATGATTTGCCAAAATCTTGGATGCGTTCTGTAGGAATTGAAAATCTGAATATTTATGTTAACGGGAAAAACCTTTTGACTTTCACTAAGTGGGACGGTTGGGATCCGGAAGCTGGACAAGGCTATTTTGGTCGACCGGTATTGAAAAGTTTTACTGTTGGTTTGAATGTTACACTTTAAATTTAATGCGTTTATGAAAAAATGTATATTATATCCATTGACTATTTGCTTTTTCTTGATTGGTTGTAATGAAAGTAAATTTTTGCGTGAAGAGCCGGAAGATTTTATGAGTACATCTAACGCCTTTCAAACAGAAACGGATTTTGAGATGTCTATCAACGGACTTTATAATCGTGTCCGTTACGAATTCTATGGTAAAGATGAAAACAATCCTTTTGATTATATTTATGGGACAGATCTTATCTATGACGGAGAGCCTGGAACGACTAATCGTCATGGTAACATGCTTGCTGCTTATGATCCGACAGGAAGTATTCCTAAAAATCATTGGGATAATTTATATAAAATCGTTGCCGAGGCTAATACCATTATCGACAGAGTAGAAGTATCTGCTTTTTCAGAAGAAAGTAAACTGAGCATTACAGCCCGTGCACGTTTCTTCCGAGGTATGGCATACCGTACATTGGCTTATTTATATGGCGGAGTACCTTTGGAATTACACGAAGTAGAGTCTCCTAAAACTGATTATACGCGTGCAACTCGTGAAGAGACATTAAATCAAGCTAAGGAGGACGTTAAGTTTGCCGCTGAGAATTTACCGGATATTACAGCAGTAAGAGATGGCGAAGTTTCTTCACCAGCAGCTTATCATCTGCTTGCTGAAATTTATCTGGCATTGAATATGAATGAAGAAGCTAAAGATGCAGCAACGATTGTTATCAATAACTCATCTTTGGGATTAATGAAAACACGTTTTGGCTCACGCATGAATGAACCTGATCGGGATGGTGATGGAGAACCTGATGGAGATTTATATTGGGATCTTTTTCGGATGAATAATCAAAATCGTGGTGCAGGAAATACGGAAGGTATTTGGGTGATTCAATTTGAGACTGATTTACAAGGTGGAGGAAGTTCAACTGCTGATTTAAAATTGGAAGGGAATTATATGTTGGAACGTCATTGTGCTCCCCAGGTCAGCTTAGTGCGTTTAACGATAGATGGTAAAGAATATACTCCATTCAATCTTTGGCCTGTAGGTGATTATAGCGGTGGTAGAGGTATTGGCTGGGGTGTCTCTACTTCTTATTTCTCAAATACTATTTGGCAAAGTGATTGGGACAATGATATTCGTAATTCAAAATGGAATTTTGTGCGTACTTTTACCGTACAAAACCCTGAAGTGATAGCTCTTGGCTTTAGTGAAATCAATACGGAAAATCCGCCGGCAGAATTAAAAGGCAGCATTCCGCAACGTGGTATTTATGCTTATCAAAGCAAATGTACAACGCCTTACAATCACCCAGATGCACTCTATGATACTCGTGGAGATTATACGTTGAAAAGCATTGCAGGAACGACTTTTACAGATCAATATATGTTCCGCCTTGCCGAGACTTACCTGTTAAGAGCAGAAGCATATCTGAATTTAGGGCAAACAGATTTGGCAGCAGAAGATATCAATGTGGTACGAACCCGTTCGAATGCCACTCCTATCACTGCAGCTGAAGTTGATTTGGAATATATCTTAGACGAACGTATGCGTGAATTAGGTATTGAAGAAAAACGTCGTCTTACTTTGATGCGTACAGGAACGTTATATGAACGTGTCATGAAATGTAATCCGTTCTATGCGGATCCTACGACCAATGGTGACGGTGTGGGTATGCAAGAGCATTATAACTTATGGCCTATTCCTTATTCGGCTATTGAGGCAAATATTGGAGCGAAATTAGAACAGAATCCGGGATATTAATTTATGAAGATAGGTGCATAGGTCTATGAAAATAAGTTCATTGCTTGACAAAACTATATTTATGGACTTATGCACCTTTTATCAATAGGTGTTATTCTATAGATTAAAATATTATTTATTATATAATCAAAAAATCTTTATGTTTATGAGGTATATTGTAAGTAGTTTGCTTTTCATGCTTTGTGGGCTTTGTGCTTTCGCTCAAGTAAAAGTGAATAGTAAACTTGTAACTTCAACAGATTTCCCTTTATGCACAGGTAAAGAGGCATGTGATATTTATGTCAGCTCTGAAGATTTTGAAGTTGTGAAAAAGGTCGCTTCTTTGTTTGCAGAAGATATAGAGCGAGTAACAGGAATAAAAGGGCATGTGAGGGAAGAAAACCCGGCAAAGGGAGAAAATATTGTTGTGGTTGGAACGTTAAATCATAACCCGTTCATTGATGGATTGGTAGAGAATAATCGAATAGATGTATCTGATATTCAGAATGGTTGGGAACAGTATATCATTAGAACCATAGAAAATCCTGTTAAAGATGTAAAGCGTGCTTTGGTTATTGTCGGATGTGACCGGCGTGGTACGGCATATGGAACGCTGGTCATATCAGAAGCAATGGGAGTATCTCCGCTTTATTGGTGGGCGGATGTACCAGTAAAAAAACAACAAGCTCTGTATCTTGAAACACAAGAGTATGTGTCCAAGGCTCCCAGTATAAAGTATCGGGGTATTTTTATTAATGATGAAGGTTGGGGTATTACTCCATGGGCATCCAAAACATTTGACCCTCAATTAGGCGACATTGGTCCAAAAACTTATGCAAAAGTTTGTGAGTTGATTTTGCGTATGAAAGGTAATATGCTGGCTCCTGCCATGCATCCCAGTTCGGGCGCGTTTAATAAATATCCTGAGAATAAATTGGTTGCTGATAGTTTTGCTATTGTAATGACTTCTTCTCATTGTGAGCCTTTGCTTTTCAATAATGTGACGGAATGGGATAAAGAAACAATGGGAGAATGGAATTATATTACGAATAAAGAAGGAATCAATAAAGTGCTTGACAAAAGAATTTCGGAAAACGCTCCTTATGAAAACTTCTATACTCTTGCCATGAGAGGTATTCATGATGCTGGATTAGTAGGTGTTCCTAAAGAACGAGAAGTGAGTTTGATCGAAGAAGTGTTGGATGACCAACGAAATATTTTGTCTAAATATATAGATCAACCGATTGATTCCATACCGCAACAATTTGTGCCTTATAAGGAGGTATTGGATATTTATGAACGTGGATTGAAGGTGCCTGATGATGTGACATTGGTATGGGTAGATGATAATTATGGTTATATGAAACGCCTTAGCAATCCACAAGAACAACAGCGTAAGGGAAGAGCGGGGGTTTATTATCACACTTCTTATTTAGGAGCACCGCATGATTATCTTTGGATATGTACAACTCCTCCGGTCTTGATGTATGAAGAGTTGAAAAAAGCTTATGACACAGGTGCTGACCGTTATTGGTTATTAAATGTGGGTGATATTAAGCCGGCTGAGCTTGCTATCAAAACTTTTTTTGATATGGCGTGGGATATTGACCGATATGATATCCATTCCATTAACGAACATCAGGCTGCATTTATGGCAAGCTTGTTTGGTGATAATTATAAGGCCGATTTTCAGCAGCTGTTAGATGAATATTATCGTTTGGCATGGAGCCGTAAGCCGGAGTTTATGGGTTGGGAGCGCGAATGGGATACACCCGAATATAAGGAACTGGCTTCTACCGATTATTCTTTCCAAAACTATAACGATGCTCTTCGGCGTTTAGAGGATTATCAACAGTTAGCAGATAAAGCCTCACATTTGTATAATGAACTTCCTGAGCCCTATCGTCCTGCCTTCTTTGAAGTATTGGGATATCAGGCGCAGGCTGCTTATCAAATGAATCGTAAGTTTTTGATGGCGCAGTTGAACCGTGAGTTGCTTGCCGATGGTAAAATAGAACAAGCCAATTGGGCGGCAGTCCAATCGCAATTGGCGTATGATAGTATAGCATCACTGAATCAACGTTACAATACACAACTTGATGGGAAATGGAATCACATGATGATGCTGGCTCCTGGTTGGGTTGCTAAATATCAGAATATGCCGCAAGTCGTTTATACGAAAGGAAAAGGAGAAACGCCAGTAGATTTGTCGCTTCGTCCAGAACAAGATGTATTGGAGCGTTGTACATTGGTAGATCTTTCACATTATAAGGTGAAATCCGCTTCTGGACATACTTTACGTTTGGTGAAAGGGTTGGGATATGACTGGAATATTATTCAGTTGGGTAAGGCAACAGAAGCGTTGGCAGACCCAACTTCTCCTGCCGCTCCTCAAATTGAATATCAATTGCCTGAGATAGATGCTGATTCTGTAACGTTGCATATTTATTCTTTGCCTGTATTCCCGATATACAAAGGCAGAGGTACACGTTACGGCGTATCTGTAGATGGAGAACCGGTGCAGGTGACCAACAATGTGCCTGAAGAATATTCTAAATCATGGAAAGACCATGTGCTTCAGAATGGAGTGAAAGCGACTTTTACATTCCCGATAGACGCTACACGTCAGAGTCATACATTGACTTTAAGTTGCGGTGACCCGGGTGTCATGATACAGCGTATTGTCGTAGATTGGGGAGGTTTGAAGAAAACTTATGTAGGACCGGATATCCGGATATTGAAAAACAAATAAAAAACGCAGAGACACAAAGATACAGAGCAAAGTAAATCTCTCTGTGTCTTTGTGTCTCTGTGTTCAAATAAAAAGGATTAACGGCAATCTTTCTTATCTCGGATAATTCAGGTTGGCGTCCGTCAGTTTCTCCAATACTTCGTCGAGAAACTTTTGGGCTTCCCAACGAGCCATCGGGAGATTCATCATCAGGTAATTGCCGCAATCCTTGGGGCTGGCTCCGGGCACATCGCCCTCGAACGTAGCGATGAAGCGGAACGTTTCTTTCATCAAGTCCACGATGTCGGCAGACTGAAGGTCGCCTTTTACCACCAGGTAGTTACCCGTCAGGCAGCCCATCGGACCCCAGTAGATGATTTTGTCTGCCCATGTGGGATGGTTGCGCAAGAAGGTAGCCGCCAGGTGTTCGATGGTGTGGATAGCCGACGGGCTGAGGCATGGCTCGCGGTTCGGTTCTTTCATACGGATATCGAAAGTGGTGACGATTTCGTTGCCCACTTCGTCTTTGCGCGATACGTAGATGCCTCGCAACAAACGGATGTGGTCTACGGTAAAGCTGGGTATCTTTTTCATATACGTTTGGTTTTTAGAGTTTGTTCGGTAATGCTTTCAGGAAAGTCTCGGTCACCCGGAAAGAATTGTCGGCTATTTCGCCCCAGAAGTTCTTGTATTGTTCCAGATGCTTTTCGGCTCCCGGCGTATCGCTGATGATGCGGAAGCTGATGAAAGGCACCTGATACAAGTGGCATACCTGTGCGATGGCGGCCGACTCCATGTCTACAGCCAGTCCTTCGGGGAAGTTCTGCTTGATGGCGTCCAGTTCTTCGCGGTCGGTAATGAATTTGTCGCCTGTACAAATCAGTCCGCCGTGAATCGGAGTCTCGGTGTCGAGCGAGAGGGCACAATCATATAAGGTGTCATTGCTCTTGAAGAAGGTGGGGAAGCCCTGTATCTGTCCGTAGGCGTTTCCTTCGCCGCACCATACGTCGTGATAGACAATCCGGCGGCTTACGACTACATCCATTACGTTGAGTTCGCTGTCGATGCCTCCTGCCACTCCGGTGCTGATGATACAGTCGGGGCGGAAGTTGCGGATAAGCTCTACGGTCCCTGCGGCGGCATTCACTTTTCCGATGCCGCATTGCATCAAGATGTATGTATTGTTTTTCACCTTTCCTTCGATATAGGCGAAAGGCCCTTCCTGATGTTCCGTTTTGTCGGTCAGTTGGTTTGCCAGTTGCTTCTGTTCGGAAGACATAGCGGTAATGATTCCTATCTTCATAAATTAAGGGTTAATAATTGAAAATTAAAATCGTAATGCAGCCTGTTTTTAGGCACATGATTGATTTTACGGTGCAAAGTTAGCATTTTCAAGGAGTATTGTGTTATCTTTGCCCATTGAAATATTGAATCATTAAACTGCTTTTTATGAATGGATTAAAGAAACTTCTTCCGGATATAGCGGCGATTGTGCTGTTTGTGGTCATTTCGTTCGTCTATTTCTATCCGGCGGTATTCGAAGGACGTATCCTGGCGCAACACGATGCCGTGGCGGGGATAGGTGCCGGACGTGAACATCAGGAATATTATCAGAAACACGGGAAAGCTACCCGCTGGACCAACTCGTTGTTCAGCGGAATGCCTACCTATCAGATTGCTCCAGGGTATGACTCGAGCCGCACGCTGAACACGGTGCAGAACCTCTACCATCTGTATCTGCCTACTTACGTATGGTATGTTTTTGTGATGTTGCTCGGATTCTACATCCTGTTGCGCGCCTTCAATTTCAAGGTATGGATGGCGGCGTTAGGAGCGATTGTATGGGCGTTTTCGTCGTATTTCTTCATCATCATTGCCGCCGGACACATCTGGAAATTCGTGACACTGGCATACATTCCGCCTACCATTGCGGGTATGGTGCTGGCGTATCGGGGCAAGTATTGGGCAGGAGGCATCGTCACGGCGCTCTTTGCCGCGTTGCAGATTGTGTCGAACCACTTGCAGATGACGTATTACTTCCTTTTCGTGATGCTTTTCATGGCGATTGCTTTCGGGGTGAAGGCGTGGAAGGAAAAGACCTTCCCTTCGTTTCTGAAAGCGACGGGCGTACTGGCTATAGCCGGTGTGCTGGCGGTCTGCATCAATTTGTCGAACTTGTATCATACTTACCAATACAGCAAGGAGAGTATGCGCGGCAAGAGCGAACTGGTGAAGCCGCAGTCTGCCGAACAGACCGGAAGCGGACTGGAGCGCAGCTATATTACCCAGTGGAGTTACGGCATCGGCGAAACCTTCTCGCTGCTTGTGCCTAACGTGAAGGGAGGCGCTTCCGTTCCTTTGGCGCAGAACGAACAGGCGATGAGCAAGGCCAATCCGATGTATACGGGATTGTACAGCCAGCTCGGACAATATTGGGGAGAACAGCCGGGCACGTCGGGTCCTGTCTATGTAGGAGCTTTTGTGATGTTCCTGTTCGTATTGGGTTGTTTCATCGTGAAAGGACCGATGAAGTGGGCGCTGCTGGGCGGTACCGTGTTCTCCATTCTCCTGTCGTGGGGAAAGAATTTCATGGGGCTGACCGATTTCTTTATCGATTATGTGCCGATGTACAACAAATTCCGTGCCGTGTCTTCTATCCTGGTCATAGCCGAGTTCACCATTCCGCTACTGGCGATGCTGGCATTGAAAGAAATTGTCAGCTGTCCGGAGATTCTGAAAGAAAAGGCGAAATGGTTCTTCCTCAGCCTGGGTCTGACAGGCGGCTTGTCGCTCTTGTTTGCCATTGCGCCGCGTGTGTTTTTCCCTTCGTATGTATCGACTATGGAGATGAACGCCTTGCAGCATGCTCTTCCTGCCGAACATCTGGCGCCTATTCTGATGAACCTGGAAGAGATGCGCGTCAGCATATTCACTTCGGATGCCTGGCGTAGCTTCTGCATTATTCTGGTAGGTGTGGCATTGTTGCTGATGTATGTCCGCGGAAAGTTGAAAGCCACGGCCCTTGTCGTTTCGCTGGCTGTGCTCTGCCTGCTCGATATGTGGACGGTGAACAAGCGTTATCTCTACGATGCTCAGTTTGTGGCGAAAGGCACCGAGATGAAACCCTTTGCCCAGCCTTCGGAGACCGATAAGGCTATCTTGAAAGATACTTCCTATTACCGTGTGCTGAACCTTTCGACCAACACTTTCAACGAAAACGAGACTTCTTATTGGCATAAGAGTATCGGAGGATACCATGCGGCCAAGCTGCGCCGTTATCAGGAACTGATTGAGGCATACATTCAGGGCGAGATGAGCAGCCTCTTCTCCGAGCTTCCCGCTACGGGAGGGGATATGTCGAAGCTTGACCCCAACCATACACGCATCTTGAATATGCTGAACGCGAAGTATTTCATCTTCCCCTTGCAGGGCGGAGGCACGATGCCTGTGCAGAATCCGTATGCGATGGGCAATGCCTGGTTTGTAGACGAAGTGCGTTACGTGGGCAATGCCAATGAGGAGCTGGACAGCCTTGCCTTGGTGGACCTGCGCCGCACGGCTGTGGTCAATATTCAGTTTGCCGAGCAAGTGAAAGCTCCTTCGCAGGCATCGGCGTCCGATTCGACCCGCAGTGTGACGTTTAAGCATTATGAGCCGAACGAGCTTACTTACGAAGTCAATTCACAGGCGGGCGGCACCGTGGTGTTCTCTGAAATCTATTATCCTGAATGGCAAGCGTTTGTCGATGGTGAGGAAGTTCCCATAGGTCGTGCCGACTATGTGTTGCGTGCCATCAATGTCCCTGCAGGAAAGCACACCGTCCGTTTGCTCTTCGAGCCGAAATCCGTTACCATTACCGAAACCATCGCTTATTGTGCGTTGGGCATTCTGCTTGTCGGAGCCATCGTGTTGGTTGTGCTTAGGCTAAGGAAACGGAGTTGATAAGTATGAATTTATAGTTATAAGATCTGTGGTGTTGTTACACAGGTCGTCGTATAGCTCTTTATAGCAGGTCGTGAAAAGTCTCACAACAGTTTGTGTGAGGTTTCACGACCTGTCTGTTTTTCCCCTTCGATAAGAATCATCGAATCATTGACTGTATATTTTTGGGCGCTTATTTCTTATACAACAGCCTGAAAGCGAATTTCAGGTGAAGGGCGATGGTCTGCACGTAACCGTAATGGCGGCACATGATGCGGAAACGCTCACGTAAAGAAGCACGGTGGTTGCGTGTAGTCATCCCTTCATTGAGGTAGTCGATGAGTACGAGGTGGGTATTATGAAGTATACGGCTTTGCTTCATGACGCGGATGCACCAGTCGAAGTCGGCGGAAAAGCGGTAGTTGAGGTCGTAGGGTACGGCACGGTCGCGACGGGCAAAGAAAGCCTGGTGGCAGACAAGCATTCCTTGACGGAAGCTGCGCCAAGTAAGGTGTTCGGGCGGCTCAAGGCGGCGCATCCGCAAGAAGTGGCCCTCGCGGTCCACAATGGCTGTACGGCCGTAGATGACATCAGGCAGTTCGGAAAGTCCCGACAAGCTGTGCACCATCAGTTGGAGGGTATCATCTTCGTGCAGTTCGTCGCCGGCATTAAGAAAGCATACGTAGTCGCCTGTGGCGAGGCGGATGCCTTTGTTCATGGCATCGTATAGTCCGTGGTCGGGTTCGCTTACTACGGTATGAATGTGCGGACGGTAGCTTTCGACAATGCTCATTGTCTTGTCGGTGGAAGCTCCGTCGACAATGATGTATTCGATGTTCTTGTATGTCTGGGTGATGACACTCTGTATGGTGTCTTCGATAACGTCTCCGGCATTGTAAGTCACCGTGATGATGGAGAACTTGGGATGAAGGTGTTGCAGCATGGTTCAGTCGTTTTGTCCGGTGATGTGGTTGTAGATTCCGATATATTTCATGGCTACTACGCGTTCGGCGTATGAGCTGACGGCCTTGCGTCGTGCTTCGGTGCTGAGGCTTTGGTAGTCGCCTTCGTTCAGCGACCAGCAAATGCCGTTCGCCAAGTCTTCTGCCGAGCGGTATTGTGCCACATAGCCGTTGTGCAGGTGGTCAATCATCTGAGGGATGCCTCCTATATGAAATCCGACGCAGGGCACACCGCACGACATGGCTTCCATAATGGTATTGGGAAGGTTTTCCTGTAGCGAAGGGGTGACGAAGAGGTCGACGGAATTATAAATGAAAGGCATCTCTTTTTCCTTGCCTATATAGTTAAGGCAGTAGACAGGGAAGGGGAACAGGTCGGCGTATTGTTGCGACTCTTTCCCTACCACCACGACGGCAAGCTGGCTGCAAAACTCAGGCTGTTTCCGGTTGAGGATGCGGCAGGCTTCTACCAGGTAGTCAATGCCTTTTTTCTTGTCGGTAATCTTCATCGAGCTGAACAGCAGCAGTTTCTTATCGGTAGGCAAGTTCAGTTTCCGGCGTGCGAAGGTTTTATCATTCGGATGAAACAGGTTGGTATTTATCGGATTGGGGATATTGGTCACGGTATGTCCGGCGGTAAGCGCGCTCTGCCTTGCCAGTCCTTCCAGCCATTGGCTGCAAGCCACGAAAGTGATGTCGGCTTCGCGGTAAAGCTGTTGTTTCCTGGCAAACACTTTGTAGGAAAGGTCGTGCTTGTGTCCGTGGCAGAGCAGGGGACAGTCGTGGCATTGTGTCTGATAGTTGATGCACGTTTGCGCGTGATGGCAGATGCCGGTGACCGGCCACATGTCGTGCATTGTCCATACGATGGGTTTTCCCGACCGGATGATTTCCCGGATGTTCTTTAGTGAGAGCATTCCTTGGTTTATCCAGTGCAGGTGGATGACATCGGCTTGACGAAATTCGGGTAAAGAAGTGATGTCGGTTCCTGCGTTGGCGATATCTACGGCAAACAGGTTTTGCTTTTTGAAGCGGTTGGCTTTCCAGATAACGATGCGTTCCCATACGAAGTTCCATACCTGTTTCCACGATTTCTTTAGCGGGACAACGGTCACCTGGTCGGTCTGTTTGTCGCGTACGAGCATTTTCGCTTTGATGCCGCAGCCTTTTAATGCTTCCATAAGCCGGCTTGCCGCTATGGCAGCCCCGCCTATACGTTCGGATGTGTTTATGATAAGTACCCTCATATTTCGTCAAAGTTTTTGCAAAGGTACTATTTTCGTTGAGATAAATTCGCTACTTTTGTCCGATATGAAAAGAAAAATGATTTTTGTTCCTGCCGGAGGGGTGGCAAACCGTGTCCGGGCTACGCTTTCTGCCATTGCTTTGGCAGAAGAGGCAGACATTGAGTTGAAGATAATCTGGTTTCGCGATTGGGCGTTGCATGCAGCTTTCCGCGATTTGTTCGCCCCCGAGCGGTTGCCTTCAGGGGTATCGATTGTCGAGGCTTCGGTGACGGACCTGCTGGTGTACGACCGTCCGCGGCAAAAGAATTTCCGTCTTCCCGCTTTGTTTCAAAAGCTTTTGTTCCGTTCATGTCTGTACGAACATCAGATAGACGGGTTGCGGAAACAGCATTTCGATTTCGTCCGGTGGGCAAAGCAAGGTAAGGTGTATCTGGCTGCTTACTTGGCATTTCACCCGTATGCGCCCGAGTTACTGCACGGCATATTCCGCCCTGTCCCTCAAGTGGCGGCGGAAATCAATCGGCGCAGTTCGGCTTTCTCGGCTTATACCGTAGGCGTGCATATTCGCCGTACAGACAATGCCTTGTCTATCGAGTACAGCCCGTTGGAACTTTTCTTCGAATGTCTGGATAAGGAACTGGCGGGACACACCGACCTTTGTATCTATCTTGCCACCGACTCGGAAGACGTGAAGCGGGCGATGCACGCGCGTTACGAGGGAAGAATCATTTGTGCCGAAAGCAAAGCAGACCGGAGCACGACGGCAGGCATTCGTGACGGGATAGCTGACCTGTGGACATTGGCACGTACACAAAAAGTATACGGCTCTTTCCACAGTTCGTTCTCCGAACTGGCAGCAGAGTTGGGAAATATTCCGTTGATTGTCGTGAAGCAAGAATAAAGAAACAGATAGTGAATTAAAATTTATCGGATTATGTTGAAAGAGAATAATCAAGACCGGAAATGGACGGTTTTGGAGAGCGAATACCTCATCAAACGTCCGTGGCTGACGGCACGGAAAGACCATGTGCTGTTGCCTACAGGAGCGGAAAACAAAGAATATTATGTTTTGGAATATCCGGACTGGGTAAATGTGATAGCCATTACGAAGGAAGGGAAATTCCTGATGGAACGCCAATACCGGCACGGATTGGGATTGACTTGCTACGAAATCTGTGCGGGGGTATGCGAAAAAGGAGAATCGCCGCTTGAGTCTGCCAAGAGGGAGCTGTATGAAGAGACCGGATATGGTAAAGGTACGTGGAAGCACTGGATGGATATCTCTGCCAATCCCAGCACAACCAACAACCTATGTCATTGTTTCCTTGCCATTGATGTGGAACCGGTCTCTACCCAACACCTGGAAGAGACAGAAGACATCAGCATCGAGTTGCTTACGCCCGATGAAGTACGTACCTTGTTGCAGACCGACCAAATCAAGCAGGCATTGATGGCGGCTCCGCTATGGAAATACTTTGCAGCTTCTTCACCACAGATTAAGCCTTGAAATCACCTTTCAGTGTCCGCTTGATGCGGCGAAGTGCTTTTGCCCAAAATCCGTTGGTGCGATGGTAATAGCGGGCAAAGGCTTTACGGACTTCGGGGTTCTCGGCAATCGGAGTGATGGGCACTACAGGAAGCGGTTGCATCCATAAGTCGGAGGCATAGAGTCCGCCACCGCCGCAATTGGTTCCGGTACCGTCGAACCCGGTGTTTTGCACCAATGACTTGCCTACGTTCAGCGAGAGAATGTCGGCAAGAAACAGGCTGGCATTCCAGCGTATTGCCCACGAGTTGTTCTTCCCGGCTATTTGGCGGCGTAGCATACGGGTAAACGGATAGTTCCCGTTGAAGTCGAAGGTACGGGTGAGACGGCGTTCTTCCAGTTGGGCGAGCAATGCTTTTCCGTCGGGATTGAAATGTTTCCACGCGCGTGCCCAGGTTGCCCATCCCCAGCTTCCGGTCCATTTGATGAGGAAGGTGTCGGGCAATGTCGGGTCTTTGGTGAAATCACATGCCTGGATATGTCCTATCCGTTCTTCATCCTGGTAGGTATCCAGTGCGTCGTTCATAAAGCGCAGGAAGTAGGGCGATACCACCAAATCATCTTCCAGCACGATTACTTTTCCGTAGGCGTTGACTTGCGTGGTCACACCGTCGATGATGTTTCGGGCGAGTCCCCAGTTTTCGGTACGTTCGACGATTTGGATTTGTTGGAAACCGTCGATGCTCCGGATATACCGGCGCACTTCTTCCACACGGGGACGGTCGGCTTCACTCCGTGCCTGGTCGGCATAGATGAAAAGCCGGCTTTCGGCTGCTTCTGCATTGGTTTTTAGCGATTCGATGACCCGGTGGGTATGTTCGGGGCGGTTGTAAACGAAGAGTAGGATAGGGGCATACATAGATTCAATGAATAAATAAAGGTTGATAAATGAAAACAGTGCTTACAGGAAGTGCGGACCTTTCTTCTCGGTTTCCCTGCGGACGCGCCTTACTTCGAGGGGCTTTCCCGCCAGTTTCAGCGCCAGACGCAGGTAAGCGCATCCGTTTTTTATCTTCAGGCGGGCAAAGGCAGGCAGGCTCTTCTTGATGCAGGCAAGAACACTGTAAGCGAAAGCGTTTCCGAAACTACGGTTGAGATTGGTATATTCGGAGAGCAGGTACACATATTCCGTGCGGAAGAAGATTTCACGGGTGACGGGACGCGACTGGCGGTCGTGATAGCCGAATGCCGCCGGCACATAGCCCACCTTCAGTCCGTGATGATGCAGGCGGTTCACATAGTCTTTGTCTTCACCGTAATGATAGAAGAGCGGCGAGAATCCACCTGTCTTTTTCAACGTGCCGGCAGGAATGAACCAGAATGCCGCATTGATGAAAGCGGCTTCTATCACGTCCGGGGTCTGCGGTATCTGTGCCGGGTCTGTCTGATGCACATAGCTGGCGAATCCGTGGTCCAGCCGGTTTCCTTTTCCGTTCAGATGGACAGGAGACAGAATGCCGTATTCGGGATGCTTCGCGGCTCTTTCCGCCAGTACTCCGAGGGTGCCGGGGCTTATCCAGGCATCCTGGTTCATCAGGAATACGGCATCATAACCTTCCTGCAGCGCAAGCTGCATACCGATGTTGTTCGCCCGCCCGAAGCCCAGGTTCTTGCCGTTGGCGAGGAGGCGGACATGCGGGTAAGTTTCTTTGATGGTCTGCAAGGTCTTGTCTTTCGAGCCGTTGTCGATGACCAGCACATCGGTGGGATAGGTCGAGTGTGACAGGCTGTCCAGGCAAGGCTTAATCCATCGGGTGAAATTATAGGATACGATAATGGTCAGTATTTTCATTGTTTCTATTTTTTCAGTTTGCCAAGCAGGGTGGTGATGCGGTCGCGCAGACGTTTGCGCAGGCTTACGGTAGGGATACCCGTCAGTTCTTTTGCCTTTTCCCAAAACAGGTTCTCGTCGGCAGGCATTTGTCGGTTATTCAGGTAGCGGAAGAGGTGATACAATCCTCGCTTTTTCTCGTAAGGCAGGTGCCAGACGGGGAAATGTTCGTCGCCCGGATTGACATTATTAAATTGAGGAGTAGTCCACATCCGTTTCACGTATCGGTTGGCGATGTCGTTCCGCAACTCCAGGCGTTCGGCAAGGATGCTGAATACGTGTGCCTCTTCGTTCAGCCGGGTCGGGGAAGCACACGTAAGGTTGTATTGCCACAGCTCGGGATAAGCCCGGTTGACAAGTTTCACCTTGTCACCCCGCAGGCAGATGAATTCGCCCCCGTAATAGGCAAGGGGCGAGCGGGGAGGAGTGCCGTAGCAGGCTTGGTAGAACGCTTCCATTTGGGGTAAAGTGGTGCCGTTGATGGCGGCGGAACGGTCGGTGATGAACTCGTAAAGCGCGCTTCCCTGCTGCCGGGTCTCGTCGAAAAGAGAAGCGAGAGACGTGTGGCACAGGCAGTCGGCATCGCATACCAACAGCGTGTCGTCCGCTTCCATTCGTTTGCCCATATAGCCGAGGATGTCGTACAGGTAGAATTGGTTCTGCCATGCGCGGTACCAGTCTTTCGGGGGACGGCAGGTGTAAGGCAGGGTGACGACCTCTACGCTCAGCTTGTCGCACAGTTCTTGCAGGAAACGGGGCAGTTCGCTGCGTTTCAGGTTGGTGAAGAACAACAGCTGTGCCGATGGGTTGTAGTGACGGAAGGTGTGGAAAAAAGGCACTTGTATCTGCATATAGACGGAGTGTACCAGTGCCGAGTCGCCTTTCTGTCCCATCTGTGGGTAGAAGCTGGCTTCGTCAGCCGATTCGCGGTAGAACCAGGTAGCTATGTAGTCGGTAGGTCGGGTCATATTGCGTTTTGTTTTTTCATCGGAATATCATCTTCGGAATCACGCCCAAAGATAGTCTTATTTTCCGACAAACCATCCTGAATGTGTGTAAAAATACGCGATACGCCTCTTGCAGAAGGTTTTGCAGGTGTGTAGAAATCTACTTGATACTTTAGCGCTTTCTAAAAATTCTTCCTGTATGCTTGGATTGTCGGTCGGATTTTATACATTTGTAAAAATAAAGGTTATGTAAAAATTAAAAGTTATGAAAAAGTTTTTTGTATTTATCTGCTGTTTGATGACATCTGTCATTTTTTGCAATGCACAGAATGCCTATGAGCCGGAATTTATTGGCGAAGCGAATTTGTTATGTATCAACGGAAATGACACGATTTCAAAGCCCTTGGATAAGGAGAAAGCTAAAATAAAGTCAAAGGCAGCCGCTTCATTGTACCTTACCGGTATAGGTTCAATCAAGACGCGCTTACACGTAGAAGGGAAAACCTCTACATGTATAGCCGAACCTGGATGTGAATACAGACTCATTGTCAAAGGTGAGAATAATAAACAAGACCCTAATTCTTTCATCCAGTTGGTTAAATTTGAGGTGAAGAAAAATGAAAGGCGTTGTGAAATAGGAAAAGTGAATACATTTGAAGGGAGTTCTTCGGGTACGGAACAATTGGTGGAATACGAAGCCAAAAAATATGGAGAGAGTTCTTATTTGTTATTTTTTGAACCGGTTCCAGGAGAATATGGTATATTTATGTCAAATCCCGAATCAAGAGATGAAAAGAGAATCGTAGTACATTGCTTTACTGTCAATTGAGCATAAAAAAACCGCTGCTAAGTGTTTACTTGGTAGCGGTTTTTTCTTGAGAAATACGACCTAGCGTTCTCATTTGTTCTATCGGATGCGGTCAAATCGTTTAGGCAGATAATGCTGTATCCACCGGTTGACATCATATTGCGCTTTAATAGCTTCGGGAACCTCGACGCAGGGGCTTTCGATGAACGTACGGAGTTGTTCGGGACGGTCTTGCCCCCAGATGAAGACGTTCTCGGGACGGTAGAAGTCGTAGCGTGTTATCTTCGGGTTGTTTGTCAACAGCTTCTTGCCGTAGAAGAGGGCTTCGAGCGGGCGGCGGGTCAGTCCAGTCTGCTTTCCTTGGCAGACATCGATGACACAACGCGAATGGGCAAGCCGGTTCAGGTATTCGGGATAAGTGAGCTTGTCGGCAGGCGCAGAGGGGATGACAAAGTCGCACGTCAGCCCTTCGGATTCCAGCACAGAACGGAGTGTTTGCAAGAGGTCGGCACGGTCTTTTGGCAGTCCGCAGAAGAAACAGTCGCTGGTTGTCGTGTCGGGGAGTGGTTTGTCGGGATAGCGGAAATACTGTCCGGTGTACTTCATCCCGTATTGCTGTGCTTCGCAAGGGTCGAAGCTGCTTAGGCGGTAACCCAGGGCGCGGATGGCTTCCAGCTCTTGTGCGGGGTGGCGGAAGGTGGTGTACACGGGATTGCAATAGTAGATGTGGCACGGAACGCCTTCGGGCAGGAAAGGACGGATGGCGCGGAGTACCCGCACGTTGCACGCTTCGTAGAGCAGGATGCTGTCTCCCGGACGAGCGTGTCTCAACTGGTCGAAACAATCTTTGGGGAACCAATAGTACAAGACTTGTCTGGGCAGGGGGATTCGTCCGGCAAGCAGACTGCGGGTTAGTCCCTTGAACCGTTGTGTAGGATAGCGGAGGAAGTCGGGAAGCATCACGATGCGCGTGCGTAGTTGGGGTGTCAGACCATCGAATATGTCACGGGGTGGGCTGACTACGTAGAGGGTATTCATAAGCGTTTCTTTTTAAACAGGTAATCGGTGCATTCCTCCATAATCCGGGCATGTGTCAGTTTCATCACGAGGAAATAACAGAGGGCGGCAACAATGATTTTCGTAAGGAAGGTAACAAGAAGCGGACCTCCCATTGCCAAGGAAGCTGACCAGCCTGCCGCACAAGCCACCAGAGCGGAAAGCAAGAAAGGAAACAGGTCGGACACAAGCATCCGCAACGTAAGAAGGATGAACCGCCGGGCAAAGCGTTGCCATACGAAAAGCCATCCGATATTGATGCACACGTTCACGATGACCATCGCGCGGATATCACTGCCGAACTGTATCAGCACCAGAACGGTGACGAGCTGGAGCAGCACCTGCGAGATGATGTTCCACATATAGATATTCGATTTCCCCTGACTGATGATGAGGTTCGAAAACAGGGTATTGATGGGGATAAAAGCACCGCCTATGCAAAGCAGTTGCATCAGGGGGATACTGCCCAGCCACTTCTCTCCCACGGTAATCAGAATCAGTTCACGGGTAACGATACTGAGGCCGAACATTGCCGGGAAAGCGATAAAGGCACAGAAGCGGAGGATTTTGCGGAAGATGCGCAACGAGCGTTCACGGTCGTCGCTGATACTTGCCAGCACAGGTTGTGCCACACTGCCCATCATTCCGGTGATGAACTGATGTCCCGTGGCATTCCACTTGTTTGCCTGGTTATAGTTGCCTACCGCCTGCGGATTGAAGTATTTTCCCAGTATCACCGAGAGCAGGTTGTTGTTCAGCTGGTTGGCGATATTGGTGATAAGCAGCTTGCTGCTGAAAGCGAAGAGAGGTTTCAGCGGACGGAAATCAATCCGGAAAGTGGGTCGCCAGGGCGAGAAATACCAGCTGCAGAGCGTCACTACAACCAGGTAGGTAAGGCTTTGCGTGGCAATGCCCCAGTATGAAAAACCGTTGAAAGCAAGTGTAATGCCCAGACATCCCGACACGATGTGGGCGATGATGCCCGAAAACGCCTGTTGACGCACCTTCAGGTTGCGGAAAAGATAAGCCCCTTGTGCCGTTCCCAGTCCGGCAATCGGGATGGCAAGGAAGCAATAGCGTGCCAACGGAGTCAGAACCGGTTCATGATAGAAGCGGGCTATCAGCGGAGCGCAGAAGAACAGCACGAGATAGGCAGTGATGCCGATACCCAGGCTGCACCAGAATACGGCGTTATAGTCTTCGTGCCGGATGTGCTTCACGTTGACCAGTGCCGCACGGAATCCGCTTTCCTGCAGCGAGTTGCCAATCAGGGTAAAGATGGTGAGCATTCCTACCATACCATACTCTTCCGGTCCGAGAATCCGACCCAGAATGATGCCGAACACGAGCACAAGCAGTTGCTGGGCACCATTGTTGATGGCTCCCCAAAAAAGTCCTTTGGCAGTCTTTTCCTTCAGAGATTGTTCGGGCATAGCTGGATATATTTTCACCACAGATTACACGGATTTTTTATTTGTCTTTCTTCCTTTGATTTTTAATCAATAGACAAATCTGTGTAATCTGTGGTGAGAAATGAATATTATTTTACTTCGCTGCCTGGTTTCACTTCACGCAATACGGAAGTGACGGCCAGTGAGCCATCGAAATTCTCGGCACTCAATATCATACCTTCGCTTACCAGACCGTTCTTGAACTGGCGCGGAGCTAGGTTGGCGATGAACAATACCTGTTTGCCTACCAGCTCTTCGGGTTTGTAGTGCTGGGCGATGCCGCTTACGATGGTACGGTTTTCCAGTCCGTCGGCTATCTTGAACTTCAGGAGCTTCTTCATCTTGGGCACGTTTTCACATTCCAGCACGGTGCCTACACGGATATCCAGCTTGTCGAAGTCTTCGATGCTTACCGTTGGTTTCACGGGATTTGCCTTGTAGCTGGCAGCCTCGTTGGCTTTCTTTGTAGCGAGCAGCTTGTCCACCTGCGCCTGGATAACGTCGTCTTCTATTTTCTCGAAAAGCAATTCAGCCTTGTTCAGCACGTGTCCGGCTTCCAACAGGTCGGTACGTCCCAGTTGTTCCCAGCTGAAAGTATCCATATTCAACATCTTACGCAGCTTGCTTGAGCTGAAGGGCAGGAACGGTTCGAAGGCAATCGAAAGGTTTGCCACCAGTTGCAACGCGATATTCAGGATGGTTGCCACACGGTCCATATCGGTCTTTGCCAACTTCCACGGTTCGGTATCAGCCAGGTATTTGTTGCCGATACGTGCCAGGTTCATCGCTTCTTTCTGTGCGTCGCGGAACTTGAACACATCGAGCAGTTTCTCTACTTGCGCCTTGACATCGGCAAACTCCTGCAGGGTAGCCTTGTCGTAGTCGTTCAGTTCGCCGCATACGGGCACTTTCCCTTCGAAATACTTGTGGGTCAGAACAAGGGCACGGTTGACGAAATTGCCATATACGGCAACCAGCTCATTGTTATTGCGTGCCTGGAAATCCTTCCAGGTAAAGTCGTTGTCCTTGGTCTCCGGAGCGTTGGCAGTCAATACGTAGCGCAATACGTCTTGCTTGCCGGGGAAGTCTTGCAGGTATTCGTGAAGCCATACAGCCCAGTTGCGCGAAGTGGAAATCTTGTCGCCTTCCAGATTCAGGAATTCGTTTGCCGGTACATTGTCGGGCAGGATATAGCTGCCTTCCGCTTTCAGCATCGCGGGGAACACGATGCAATGGAATACGATATTGTCTTTCCCGATGAAATGGATAAGACGTGTTTCGGGGTCTTTCCACCATTTCTCCCACGAATCGGGCAACAGCTCTTTGGTGTTCGAGATGTAACCGATAGGCGCGTCAAACCATACGTAAAGCACTTTGCCTTCGGCTCCTTCCACCGGTACCGGAATACCCCAGTCGAGGTCACGGCTTACGGCACGCGGCTGAAGTCCCATGTCGAGCCACGACTTGCACTGGCCGTACACGTTGGGGCGCCATTCCTTGTGGTCTTCCAGAATCCATTTGCGCAACCACGCCTCGTGCTTGTCGAGCGGCAGATACCAGTGCTTGGTCTCCTTCATCACCGGCTGGCTCCCGCTGATGGCGCTCTTCGGGTTAATCAGTTCAGTAGGCGAAAGGGTAGAACCGCATTTCTCACACTGGTCGCCGTAAGCACCCTGCGCGTGGCAATGCGGACATTCGCCCGTGATGTAGCGGTCGGCAAGGAAGGTCTTTGCTTCTTCGTCGTAATATTGCATCGAAGTCTTCTCGATGAACTCACCCTTGTCGTAGAGGGTACGGAAAAACTGCGATGCCGTGTCGTGATGCACTTTCGAGGTGGTACGTCCGTATACATCGAACGAGATGCCGAACTCCTTGAACGAATCCTTGATGAGTTTGTGATAATGGTCCACGATAGCCTGGGGCGACACGCCTTCTTTCTTGGCGCGGATGGTGATGGGCACACCGTGCTCGTCCGAACCTCCGATGAACAACACTTCTTCTTTCTTCAGGCGCAGGTAGCGCACGTAGATATCGGCAGGCACATACACGCCGGCAAGGTGTCCGATATGCACCGGTCCGTTGGCGTAAGGCAGAGCCGAGGTAACGGTAGTCCGTTTGAATTTCTTTTCCATATAGCGTATGTTTTTTCTTTTGATACCAATAACGTTTGCAAAGATACGGTTTTTGAGTGAAGAATGAAGAATGAAGAATGAAGAATCTTCTTGAATGAAGAATTACGCTTGCATCTGTTTCTTCTTTTCCCTAAATTTGCAGAAACCAAAACCTTATAGGCTTATGAAATTGATGATATTCTTGTTACTGATTGCCCTGACCGCCTGCCAAAGCCGTCAAGGACAAAAACAAGCATTTACAAATACCAAGCTGATTGATACGGCATGGGTCGGGGCAGACGGGAAAGAACCGGTAATCATCGAATCTCTTCCCGGCATCAACACGCCTGTCGTAATGAACGGAGACACGATTTATACGAATGTGGATACACCGCCTGTGTTTTCTGCCGGAGACCTGGAAGACTATGTGTGCAAAGCCGTAAAAGATGTTCACATCGGCGAAGCCATCCCTGTCGTCACGTTCGTCGTGAACAAGGCGGGTTATCCTTGTTACGTCGCCATCAGAAGGTCGGCAAAGGTATTCATCCCTGACAGCCTGATTGCCCGGAAAATGGATTCCATCGTTTGCGAAGTGGTCCGCAACCTGCCCTACTTCATCCCCGCCGCCCTCAAAGGGAAACCAGTCAATTATGGTATGGTGGTGGCGGTGAGGTTTAAATAAAGCATATCGGTTGCCGATTGAAAAAAGACGAGGGATGAAACCCCGCAGACTTTTCATCTCTCATCGATTTGTATATTGTTATTATAGGAAAACAAAATTGGTTTGCAAAAAATTGTAGAGACGCAAGGCTAACCATACCAATAAAAACTATCCGTGAATACATCCGGAAATGCAAAAACTTACGTCTCTACGAGAACAAGACAAGTGATTTTCGCCATCCATTTTGATTGACTATATATAACATTTACTTCCTCACTCCTGATAAAGTAGGACTGTTGTCTTAACAGGCAAGGACTACAGTCCTACCCTACTGGGACTGCAGTCCTTGCAAGAAAGGATTTTAAGAGGACTGAGACGTATCGGACGGAGCAAGTTTTTATGTTATCAGATAGAGTCAATAGTGATTGATTTTCTTCTCGCCTTGCTTGTGATTGCTACCGGAGAAATTAGTCCTTTCACAAAAATAGCATATAAAATATCCATTGATTTCTTAGAAACGATTCATGCACCTATACTTACAGACCCATATAGCTAATCACTTGTTAAAGAAACACAAAAATCAAATCCTGTAAGGTTACAACTTACGGTTCATTTCCCTACCTTTGTACCCGGATTTAGAAAGAATCCTTGTTTTAATATGACTCAGAAGAAAACCTACATCGTCCGTTTCAGTAACAAAATCCATGATTTCCATGCATGGGGAGCAGCCGCTTTGATTTAAAGGCATCCCTCCAGGAAATTTCGAGAGACTTCAAAAATTCTTTCTATCACTAAAAAACATTTTTACATTTATGAGCAAAAGCTTTAGGCTCATGGCACTCGGTCTGACGGTGCTATGCAGCCCGTATCTGTATGCCCAGCCGCGCGTGATGGGCATCGATGAACTGTTCCGCCTTGCCGATGCGAACAGTACAAGCATACAGGCGTATGCGACAGGAAAAGAAGCTGCCGCCGAAGCGCTGAAGGCGGCAAAAGCGCAACGTCTGCCTGACATCAGCGCCTCGCTTTCGGGCAGCTATTGGGGCGACGGGAAGCTGTGGAACCGCGATTTTGGCAATGCCACCCACATTGACATGCCCCACTGGGGGAACAATTTCGCCCTCGAAGCCCAACAGGTTATCTATGCCGGAGGGGCGGTGAACAGCGGTATCGAGCTGGCAAGGCTTGATAAGCAAAAGGCGGAACTGGACTGGGAGAAGAACCGGCAGGATGTCCGCTTCCAGCTCGTGGGATATTACCTCGACTTGTACAAGCTGAACAACCAGGCGCAGGTGCTGGAAAAAAACCTCGCCCTCGCCCTGCAGGTGATAGCCGACATGCAGGCACGCCGCGAGCAGGGAACGGCATTGCAGAACGACATCACCCGTTACGAATTTCAGAAAGAGAACCTGAAACTGCAACTGGCAAAGGTGCGAGACGCATGCAAGATAGTCAACCACCGGCTGGCGACAACGCTACATTTGTCCGAAGAAACGACGATTGTGCCCGATAGCACTTTGCTGGAAGCGGAAGTACAGGCTCTGACCGAACACGACTGGCAGGAACTGGCTTCGCAAACCAACCTCGACCTGCAACAAGCGGAGACCGGCATCGAAGTGAACCAGCAATTAGTGAAACGCGAACGCTCAGAACGATTACCCAAGGTATCGCTCGTTGCCGCCGAACACCTGGACGGTCCAATCACCATCGAAGTGCCGGTACTGGATAATAACTTCAACTATTGGTACGTGGGTGTGAGTGTCAGCTACAACCTCTCGTCGCTCTTCAAGAATACCCGCAAGCTGAAACAAGCACGGCTGAACGTGCGTCGGGCGCAAGAGACACGCCGGCTGACACAAGAACAAGTAGAGAACGCCGTGCAGGCAAGTTATACCGATTTCCTGACCGCCTTTACCGAACTGCGGACGCAAGAGAAAAACGTGCAGCTTGCCAACGAAAACTACAGTGTGACCAGCAACCGTTACCGCAACGAACTGGCATTGCTGACCGACATGCTGGATGCCGGCAACACCAAGCTGAGTGCCGACCTGGCGCTGGTGAATGCCCGTATCGACCTGATTTTCCATTATTATCAGATGAAATACGTAACACATACTTTATAATTATAGTAGTTAAGGAGTTAAGAAGTTAAGGAGTTAAGTCAATACTTTGTTAAAAGGAGTGGACGTAATCTTTGATTCTACTCTTAACTTCTTAACTCCTTAACTTCTTAACTACTTAACTACCAAAGATTACAATTATGCTTTCCAGAAAAACTAAAAAACTGATTTACAACACGGTCATCATTGCTTTGCTGGCAATCGGACTGATTTATGTTTGCTCACGTTTCATCCATCCGGGAGTGGAATATACCGACAATGCGCAGGTGCGCCAGCACATCACGCCGGTCAACACCCGTGTGCAAGGCTTCATCAAGAAAATCTATTTCGAAGAATACCAACCGGTACACAAAGGCGATACCCTGCTCTTGATAGAAGATACCGAGTTCCGCTTGCGACTGGCTCAGGCGGAAGCCGACCTTGCCAATGCACTTTCGGGACGCCGTGCTACATCGACCGGCATTGCCACCACGCAGAACAACCTGCGGGTGAGTGACGCAGGAATCGAGGAAGTACGGGTACAGATGGAGAACGCCGAACGCGAATGGCACCGCTACGAGAAACTTCTGAAACAGGATGCCGTCACTCCCCAGCAATACGACCAGGTGCATACGGCATACGAAGCCATCAAGGCACGTTACGAACAGCTCTTGCGTGCCAAGCATTCTACAGCCCTTGCCAAAGACGAACAGACCTACAGGCTGGAGCAGAACGAAGCCGGTATCCGTCTGGCAGAAGCGGCCGTAGACCTGGCAAGGCTGAACCTGTCGTACACCGTGATTGTGGCTACGTGCGACGGTGTAACCGGACGTAAGGACATTCACGAAGGCCAACTGGTGCAACCCGGACAAACGATGGTGGACATCGTAGACGGCAACGACCTATGGGTCATCGCCAACTACCGCGAGACCCAGCTTCCACATATCCACGAAGGGGCAAAAGCGACCCTTACCGCTGATGCCGTTCCGGGCGTAACCTATACCGGTATAGTGGAATCCATCTCAGACGCCACGGGAGCTTCCTTCTCGTTGATTCCGCAAGACAACGCCACGGGAAACTTCGTAAAGGTAGAACAACGTGTGCCCGTCCGTATCAGCCTGAAGGGTAACGATGCGGAGAAGCTGAAGCACCTGCGTGCCGGATTCAATGTAGAATGTAAAGTGAAACATTGAGATGGGAGCGCCTGTACTGAACGGACCGTTCGTAATGCCGATGGTCCGCGGCTTTGTGCCCCGTCCGATACAGCCGTGGCTCTATGTCTGTATGGCGGTCTCCTTCCAGCTTTCGGGCGGGCTTTATCTGGGCACGCTGGCGGAGATGATGGGCGAAACCACCCTGATGCGCGAAGACCTGCTGATGTGTCTTTATGCCAACCTGGCGGGGATGGCCATCTATTTCCCTCTGTTGTTCCGGATGAAGTTCCGTTTCACCAACAAGACCCTGCTGTCAGCGGCGGCCACAGGCGTCATGCTCTGCAATCTGGCGGCACCCCACATCACCTTCCTGCCTTTGCTTTGGACGGTCTGTTTCGTGGAAGGCATCTGCAAGATACAGGGCACCTTCGAGTGTATGTCGAATATTCAGCTTTGGATGACGCCGAAGCGCGACTTCACCGTCTTCTTCCCCTTGCTCCACATCGTGATATTGGGCAGCATGCAGGTGGCAGACCTTACCGCTACCTACCTGATGTACTATTTTCACTGGACGTATATGCACTTCTTCATGGCAGGGGTGATGATGATCGACCTGCTCATCCTTACCGTCTGCACCCGGCATTTCCGCATCGTGAAGAAGTTTCCCCTGTTCGGCATCGACTGGCTGGGCGGAGGACTTTGGGCGTTGCTCTTGCTGGAGACGGCTTATTTCTTCTGTTACGGAGACTGGTACGACTGGTGGAACAGCCCGGTCATCCGTATCTTGGCTGTACTGATTGTGCTGACCTTGCTTGTGTGCATCGGACGGATGCGCCACGTGCGCCATCCTTTCCTGGAACCGAAGATGTGGACCTATCAGCATCTTCTTCCGGCACTGATACTGATTACGCTGGTCGAGGCGTTTCTTGCCACCGAACATGTGCTGGAAGAAGTGTTCTACGAGGAAGTGATGGACTATCCGGCTATGGTGAGCGTACAGTTCGACTGGCTGGCACTGGCAGGCATCCTGGCAGGCTGCCTTTTCGCTTACTGGTGGATGCACGTGAAGCGTCTCAGCTATCTGCGTCTGATTACGGTAGGAATCGCCGTGCTGGCATGCTACCTTATGGGATTCTATTTCACGCTTTCGGCGGAAATCCATATCTCGCAACTCTACCTGCCTGTAGCGTGCCGCGGCTTTGCCTACGCCGTGCTGAGCGCGACGTTTATGGTCTGTCTGGAGGAGATTATGACCTTCCAGCACTTTTTTCAGGCATTGAGCGTGTTCAACATGCTGCACATGGTGGTGGGCGGAGTCATGGGAAGTGCCGTTTATGCACAAGGCTTGCGCTATTACATTGCCGACAACATGGCTCGCTATGGTGCGGCGATAGACAACGTGACGTTCAGTGCTTCCCCCTTTGCCCTGGGCGAATACATGGAAGGATTTGTCTCGCAGATGATGGAAGTCAGCATCAAGCAGATTTACGGCTGGGGGGTTTACGCCTGCCTCCTGCTTTTCCTGCTCTTCCTGTTCTACGACGCTCCCATCCGCCGCGAACTGAAACAGATGCCCGGCTGGCGTGCCCTGCGCCGCGAAGCGGAAAAGGCGTTCAAATCAAGAAAGGAATAACGAAGCAGCCAGCGGGCAAAAACGGACAACCGATTGCCCGGAAAACGTCACGAATATAGGCATCTTGAAGCACACAGCAGTAGTTTCAGGCTGTTTCTTATAAGTGAAACACTTGTTTCTTATAGGTAAAACAACAGTTTCAGCTAGGTGAAACACTTGTTTCACTTATATGAAACTACTTGAAACTATTGGTTACATCAAGACAGGAATTATATGAAGTGATGGAAGTATCCATAATCGAAGGTCGTTTGAAAATAAGAGAAGGTGTGTCTGGATACTTGCAGGCACACCTTCTTCCGTATAATTAAAGAATAGCATATCGATTACAGATGCGGTTGAAGCACTTTGGCAGCTTCTTCCCCCATTGCTTTATAGCCTGCCGCATTGGGATGCAGCCGGTCGAACTGGTAATCGGAACGGATTTGTGTAGGATTGGCAGGGTCGCACAATACTTTATCGAAGTCGATGACTGCATCAAATTTACCGCACGTACGAATCCATTCGTTCACCGTCTGGCGGGCTGCTTCATGAAAATAAGACCAGTAATCGGTGTTGCCAATTGGCGTAATCGTTCCGCCATACACTTTCAGTCCTTTCTCACGTGCTTTTTGGATAAATGTTTCGTAAGCTTCGATAAGCTGTTGCGCCGTTTGTTCGGAGGCTTTACTTCCGCCTATATCGTTGACGCCTTCGAAAATAAGGATGCCGGTCAGTCCTCTTTGTCCCAGGATGTCACGGTCAAAACGCTTGACGGCAGGTTCGCTCAGCCCTCCTCTTAATACGCAGTTGCCGCCAATTCCTAAATTCAGAATCCCTACCTTACCGTCTAAAGCTTCGGCACATACATCAGTCCAGCGGTTTTGTTTGTCTGTTGTCGTTCCGCGTCCGTCAGTAATGGAATTACCTAAAACAGCAATACAAGGTTGGTTGGAAGCCATTACATCAATGGCAGAGATGCTGTACCAATGCGCTAATTGTTCGGCTACAACAAATTCTTTTTTAGGGTTCGACTTGCCTTCCATAATATAGGAAGTAGTACGCGAGCCACGGTGTGAGGTGGCATTCTTAGGAGTTTCCCCGTAGTGGATGGTAATGGAAAGCAATTGTAAAGGTTTTAAGTCGTATTCCAGTGCATCACTGAATACTGCCTTTCCACTTTCAATCGTAGCCTCTTTTTTGCCATCGAACTTCAGGTATTTGGCAGTTTTAGGATTGATATTTTTGCCATCGAGTGCGTCCGCAATATAAACCGACTGGATTTCTATCGGCTGGTTGCTTAGCTCGTTGGATAATTGCACGCGGAGTTTCTTGCCTCCTACTGATACATGTACAATCTGACGGACCGAATTGCCGGTTAAAGTCGTTTCTTTTGGCATATCACCTGCTCCTGTCCATTCGGGAGCGGCTGCCCACGTACCTGTCCAATTCTCTGCCGATGCCGTAAAGGCAGCTATCAGGCAACATAGTAATGTAAAAATCTTTTTCATGTTGTGCCTATTTTGATTTTAGGGTATGCTTACACAGCTGTTCGTCTGCGAATTTGCTTGCAAGATACGGAAGAAATGGCGGATTCACAACGATGAATAAATTTATTTTGTATGCATGCCTGCAATAAGCCCCTGACAAAGGGGCTTTATAGAATTATTTCACAAGGGGCTCGATGGGAGTACCGATACAGCCGTTAGGCATCTGGATGCGGAGCAATGCACAGACGGTAGCGGCAATGTCCGTCATACGGACAGGCTTGAACGTGTTACCCGGCTCGATGTGCCAGCCCATGAAGAGCAAAGGAATATGGGCATCGTAAGGGTTCCATACGCCATGATCGGTACCGCCTACTTTGTCGGGACGGTCGATACTGTAATATCCGGGCTGCATGATAAGCTGGATGTCCCCACTGCGCAGGCGGTTGTATCCGTTGATGGCACGTTCGCGCACGTCGGCAGGCAGGGTGGCATTGCTCAGGTTTTCCATATCCACTACATAAGCAAACAGCTTATAGCCTTCCAGAAAATCAACGGCACAGGTCTTTACGGCACGAAAATCAATGCCAGCCTGACGGATGGAGGCTTTATCGAAGAACACCTGATAATTGATGATGTCTTTCACCAGTGGTTGGGCAGACGGGAACTGTTTGCCCAGGAAGGCATTGAGCGAATCCTTGACCGTACCTGCATACCAACCGTCGGCTGGAATACCGTGGTCCTGCATCAAGCGATAATTATGGGCAGCAGCATGGTCGGCTGTAAGGAATACAAGGTAGTTGCCTTTGCCTACTGTTTCATCTAAAGTGCGGAAGAAATCGGCGAGGTCTCGGTCAAGACGCAGGTAAGTGTCTTCTGTCTCAATGGCGTAAGTTCCGAACTGGTGTCCTACATAATCGGTAGACGAAAGACTGACGGTGAGCATATCGGTTTCGGTTCCCTGCCCCAGCCGTTCGCCCTTCAGGGCAGCTTTGGCTAACTCCAGCGTGAGAGAGTTTCCATACGGGGTAGTACGGATAACGGTATAGCCTTTTTGTTTAAACAAATCTGCCGTAGGAACAGGCAATGTAGGGGCTTCACCTTCGACAAGCGGCAATTCATACATTGTGCTGTCTGCTGTACTTTCAGTATAAGTCTCGATGGGATAAAGTGTATTCCAGTCTTGCAAGAGATATTTGCGTGCCAGGTCCTGACGATTGAAATCATTCAGCCATTGGGGAAGCGACTGGCGGTAATACGTGCTGGTAATGAAGCGTCCGGTTTTATCATCGAACCAATAAGCTGCATCGGGGGTGTGTCCGGCAGGGAGAATCGAAGCACGGTCTTTGAGTGCTACGCCGATGACTTTCGAACGGAAGTTGGTAGCAAGCTTCAATTCATCGCCCATGGTAGTGACCAACAGGTTACGGGGAGACATTTCTCCGGCAGGACTATCACTGCCTACCCCTTTTACGGTGTGGTCATCGGTGCAGTATACTTGCTCACCGTCCTTGTAGAAATTATTTCCGGCAATGCCGTGGATGGAGGGAACCGAGCCGGTATAGATAGATGAATGTCCGATAGCGGTTACGGTAGGGATGTAGTTCAAATGTGTATTATCACAACTGAATCCTTCGTTCATCAAGCGTCGGAAACCTCCTTCGCCGAATCGGGAAGAAAACCGATACAGGTAATCCCATCGCATTTGGTCGACCACGATACCTACAACAAGCCGGGGACGTTCTACTAATTGGCGGGAATTGTTTTGTGCCCGCAAACCAAAGCTACAGCATACGAGCAATAACAGGGCAATGAAGCTCTTTTTCATAATCTTTTTACCTTTATAAATTTGCTTACAAAGGTGAGCGTTTCGTGTTACAAGGTCGTGAAACAAGTGTTACAATCGCGTGAAGACACGCCTTCTTTCAGCCTTTCCGTTGCACGATGCGTGCGCCTGCCGGTACGCTTTCGGTCACCCAGATATTGCCTCCGATGGTGGCTCCACGTCCTATTGTGATGCGTCCCAAGATGGTAGCGTTGGAGTAGACAATCACATCATCTTCCAGAATAGGATGACGGGGAATGCCTTTGATGGGGTTGCCTTGCTCGTCGAGTGGGAAACTCTTGGCTCCCAGGGTAACGCCCTGGTATAGCTTGACATGGTTCCCGATGATACAGGTCGCTCCGATAACCACGCCTGTGCCGTGGTCGATGGTGAAGTGGTCGCCTATCTTGGCTCCGGGATGGATGTCGATACCCGTTTCCGAATGTGCCATCTCGGTGATGATGCGCGGGATGAGCGGGACATTCAGGGTATAAAGTTCGTGCGCGATGCGGTAATTGGTGATGGCACGGATAATGGGATAACAGCAGATGATTTCACCGAAGCAGGTGGCGGCAGGGTCTCCGTAGTAAGCGGCTTCCACATCAGTGGCAAGGATATGGCGGATATGCGGCAGGCGGCTGATGAATTGCGCGGCGATGTTGGCAGCCGTAGCCCGGCACAGAGAGTCTTCGGGTGACTCCTCGGAAAGCTTGTTCTCGATGCCAAAGCACAATCCGGCTTCCACCTGTGCGGTGAGCAGACGGAAGAGTTCTTCCACATTCACGCCGATGTGGTAATTGAGGGTACGCCGATGGATGGTGGAATTGCCGAAATAACCGGGGAAAAGAATCTCGCGTGCCAGTTCCACGATGCGCCGGAGCGACTTGGCGGAAGGCAGCGGTTCGCCGTCCTTATATTGATGGAACAGCCCTTCGTATGATTCAGGAGCCGACAATTCGCTGACAGCTTTATTCAGAATAGGGGTATAGTCGGGTGTCATATCGTTCGTATTTTTGATGGTTTGTTGGCAAATGTACGAATTTTTTTTAGAAGTTATAGCAGAGTAGTTAAGGAGTTAAAGAAGTTATCACTTTGCTTCGCTTCGTTAGGAGTTAAAGCCAATAGTTTGGTTGCTGAAGTAGAAGTATTGGCTTAACTAATAGAATTGAGGAATACTTATCGACAAAAGTTGGTTACTGAAGTAGAAGTATTGGCTTAACTTCTTAACTACTTAATTACTTAACTACTCTACTATAACTTCTTTAACTTCTCTAACTTCTTTAACTCCTTTCAATAATGATTCCTCCTCCCAACACCCTATCGCCCCGATAGAATACGGCGGCTTGTCCGGGAGCGATGGAGGCTAACGGCTCGTGCAACCGGACCTGCAGGTGCTTGTCGGCGGTAAGGGCGACCGAGCAACGGTTGGCTTGCTTACGGTAGCGTATCTTGACGATGATTTCATCGGTGCTTCCGATAACTTCGTCGGGGCAGACCAGGTGCCAGTGCGAAAGTGTCATGCTGGTGTGTTCCAGCGCGCGGATATTGTCGGTGATGATGACCGCGTTGGTTTCGGGAACGGTTTCCTTGACAAACAGCGCCTTGTTCCGGTAAATGCCCAGCCCCCGGCGTTGTCCGACGGTATAGAACGGATATCCTTCGTGCTTTCCTATGGGTGTGCCGGCTTCGTCATAGAAAATGCCGGGAGTAATGCTTCCGGCTTCGGTATGTCGGCGCAGAAAGCTGCGGTAGTCTCCGGGGCAGAAACATACGCCCAGGCTGTCCCGCTTGCCGGCTATTTTCAGGAATCCCCGTTCGGCTGCCAATCGGCGTACCTCTTTTTTCGTAAGGTTTCCCAAGGGCAGAAGCATCCGGCAGAGGATGTCTTGCGGAAGTCCCCATAAGAAGAACGACTGGTCTTTGTCGGGGTCGGAACCTGCGGTGATGTGCCACCGGTTGTTGTACAGGCTTTTTTGTACATAGTGTCCGGTGGCGATGTGGTAAATGCCTTTTTCGTCCGCTATACGTTGCAGGAGCGGCCATTTCAGCAGGTTGTTGCAGAGCGTGCAGGGTACGGGGGTGTGTCCCTTCAGGTATTCGTCGATGAAATAAGTGATGATTTTCCGGCTGAAAGTCTCTCGCGCGTCATAAATAAGGTGGGGGATGTGCAACCGCTCGCAAAGTCCGGCGGCATCGTCGAGATACTCGGTATTCTCTTCTTTTTCATAAAAACGGAATGTAATGCCGGTCACTTCGTATCCGGCATCCTGCAGGATGATGGCGGCTACCGAACTGTCTGTTCCGCCGCTCATGCCTAATAACACGCGCTTGTTTTTTTCCACTGTCATAACGTACGGGCATAAAAAAAGGAGTACCGCTGTACTCCAACCTTTGTTAACCTTAAATCTAATACTATGAAAAACACGTTGCAAAGGTACGGACTTTTCCGAAACTTGCAAGAGTATGCACGTAAAATAATATGTTTTATAACACAGTTTAAGAATCCGGGCTTATCTTATACGTTCGTTAACAAAAATTCTTATGACACTAAATTGTGTTTTTGTTTCTTTTACCGAAGCTGGAAGCGTTCTTGCACGATGAATCCTGCCTTTTTCTTTGGCGGCTATTTCCTTTTTCGTTATTTTTGTAGCCTTATCAAAAACGAGAATTATGGAAAATAAACTGTTTATCTACAATACGTTGACCCGCAAGAAGGAACTGTTTGTTCCTTTGCACGCTCCTCACGTAGGAATGTATGTATGCGGTCCTACCGTTTACGGCGATGCTCATTTGGGGCATGCCCGTCCTGCCATCACGTTCGATATTCTGTTCCGTTACCTGAAACACCTGGGTTACAAGGTGCGTTATGTGCGCAACATTACCGATGTGGGACATTTGGAACACGATGCCGACGATGGCGAAGACAAGATAGCCAAGAAGGCACGGCTGGAACAGCTGGAGCCGATGGAAGTGGTCCAGTATTACCTTATCCGTTATCATAAGGCGATGGAGGATTTGAATGTGCTTCCGCCCAGCATCGAGCCGCACGCTTCGGGACATATCATCGAGCAAATCAAGCTGGTGGAAGAGATTCTGAAGAACGGTTATGCCTATGAGAGCCAAGGCTCGGTTTATTTCGATGTAGCCAAGTATAACAAAGACCACCATTACGGCGTGCTTTCGGGACGTAATCTGGACGATGTGCTCAATACGACCCGTGAGCTGGACGGCCAGGAAGAAAAGCGTAATCCCGCAGACTTCGCCTTGTGGAAATGTGCGCAGCCCGAACATATCATGCGTTGGCCTTCGCCTTGGAGCAACGGTTTCCCCGGCTGGCATTGCGAATGTACAGCCATGGGACGGAAGTATTTGGGCGATACGTTTGATATCCACGGAGGCGGAATGGACTTGATATTCCCGCATCACGAATGTGAGATAGCACAGGCTGTGGCTTCCGAAGGCCATCCGATGGTGCGTTACTGGATGCACAACAATATGATTACCATCAACGGACAGAAAATGGGTAAGTCGTTGGGCAATTTCATTACGCTGGAAGAGTTCTTTACCGGCTCGAACCCGTTGCTTACGCAGGCTTACTCGCCGATGACCATCCGTTTCTTCATTCTGCAGGCGCATTATCGCAGTACAGTAGACTTCAGCAACGAAGCCTTGCAGGCTGCCGAGAAGGGACTGGAACGTCTGCTGGAAGGCATCAAGAACCTGGACCGCATCACTCCTTCGGCTACGACATCGGGTATTACTCCTGCCGGACTGCGTGAGAAATGCTACGAGGCGATGGACGATGACCTGAACACACCGATTGTCATTTCTCATTTGTTCGATGCCATCCGTATGATTAATATCGTGCTCGATAAGAAAGCGACCATCAGTGCCGCCGACCTGGAAGAGCTGAAGAGCGTGTTCCATCTGTTCGCTTTTGATATCCTGGGACTGAAAGCCGAAGGCGAGAACAATGCCGCCCGTGAAGAAGCTTTCAGCAAGGTGGTGGATATGCTGCTGGAAGAGCGCATGAAAGCCAAAGCCAATAAGGACTGGGCTACGAGCGACAAAATTCGTGACAGCTTGGCCGCATTGGGCTTCGAGGTGAAAGACACGAAAGACGGATTTACCTGGCGTCTGAACAAGTAAAGTGTACTCTTGCACATATTGGTAGTCTTATATGTGCAAGAGATGCTTCTTGAGTTTGATTTGAAATTACATTTAATCATATAACAATACCAAAATGATAGCCTTATGAAAAAAACACTTTCTTTTTGTTGTTTGTTGCTGTTGCTGCATTGACAGGGTGTCGCAACAACACGAAAATCCAACTACCTGCCATCCGGAATTACGTACAAGATGCCGAAATTCTGAACCAATATGTAGAAACGAATGATGCCACTCACGAGTTTTACATTAACCCCGACAAGAAAACTTCAACGAGGGCGTACATTGAAGGGCAATCGGAAGAACTGAATCAGGTAAACTCCAACAACCTGCATCTATTCAAACAAAGTATGGCACGGGTAAACGCATACGCTACACAAATGGCCGCGAACCGGAGTGTAGATTATATTGTGATGATAACCGAGCGAGAAATCCATATCAACCGCATTAAGCCGGATTCTCCAATCACCCTTGTCAAGCAACTTTCCGGCATTCGTTACCAAGCCCGTATAAAGGCATTGCTTAATCTTGAAAACCAAGTCCAAACGTATGATGTCTATGGAAAACCTTCCGTATGGACTGTTATCGACTTGAATCCCAACACATACAACCACGCCGGGTGGGCATTTCTTGTGACGTGTAAAACAGGAAATCGCTACGACCTGCGCGAAGCCAAGGTGCTGGTATGTGGCATAGGCTACCCTTACAACTCTTGTATCCAATGGAATTGTACAGCTTCATACGGCCACGACACGGAATGGAACTTTACAACCCAATCGTTTAACGATGCCCCAATAGGACAATTAAGCTTTATCGAATGAAAAAGGTATATGTTTTCCTTTTGCTGCTACCTTTCCTGTGTATTTCGTGTGAACGGATGGGTTATTACAATGATGGCGAAATGAGTATCATCACAATGCTGTGCGACCGGGTGTGGGTACAGGAATCACACGACCAAGGTTACACCTATTACCTTTGTTATGATTTTGATCCTGACGGCACTTATACCCAAACCCATATTACTGTCGATTCCGATGGAAAAGAAACCCGGATGGAATGGAAACACGGCTGGTCATTCGGTGACCCGGCTTTCAATACCATCTATTTCTCCGATTACACGGATTATTGGGCCATTAAGAAATTGACCGAAAAAAAACTAGAAGTATACGAAAGAAGAGGTCAGATGGGCGAACCTGGTTATACTTCTGAGTACCTTGAGTTTGATGCCAGCGACAAGCTTCCGTAACATTTCTGTTGAATTGTTTATTGGCATAAGTGGCAAGAGCGTTTATATACCAGTTCTTGCTACTTATGCCTTTATCTCTATATACAGGGGCTATTATTTTTCTACAATCGAAGTCAACGGATGGCGGTTGCCTTTGATGTCGGTCAGGAAGGCTTTTGCCGAACCGAAGTTAAGGTACATGTCCAGACGAACGGGCAAGTGGTTCAGGTCATCGGTGACGAAGAAGGTGATGACCTCTTTCTCCTTGTTATTAATATATTCGACCAATGAGAATACCAGGCAACGGTAAGTCACACCGTTTTCGGATGTGAAGTTCTCTTTGCCCCGATAGATAAGGGTTTGTTTTTCCACGGCTTTGCCCGTAGCCATCGAAAAGAGGATTTTCATGCCTACTTTATAGTCGGTAGGGTCGTAGGAGCGTGCCTGAAGCAGGATGCTCAGCATGTCGTAGACACATACGTCCATTTCGTCGTGCTTCTTGGTGGTATTGCCTCTTAAAGTGCGTTGCTGGTCGACGATGCATTTCCCGTCTTTATAGCTGAATTCCACTTCGTCTACGGTATATCGTTTGCCTTCTTCGGCACCTTTACGGAAATAGAGCGGTTCCAGTTGCTGGCTGGTGATGCAGGTCAGTGTGTCGCGCATCTTGAACCATCGGTCGAACCGTTTGTTCGTATAAGAGTTCAGGTCGGTGCGCAAGCAAGGTTCTCCCTTGTAGCTGGATTCGTTTACGGTCATTTTCGCCCATCCTACGTTGAACCAGATGAATTTCCAGTTGAACTTCAGCTCATAGCTCAACGACTCTCCGGGCTTGATGGCGTTGTTTACGGCACCGCATTGGGCTTTCATTGCCACGCTTGCTATTAGCAGGCAGAGGCAGAGTACAGCTTTCTTTATCATTCTCTTCCTAATTTTTTGGCTCTTTCTTTATTTCGGTCTTTGATTTTCTTGGTCTCGTCCGGTTTCTGCTTCTTGATTTCATTCGGCTTTTGCTTGTCGAGCTGAATAGCATGGATGTCCCAGGTTTCTTCAAACTCGAAATTCGCTTTCATTTCCCATGTCTTCGGGAAGTAGAATACTTCCTCGGGTTGGAGTTTCTCGTCGTAATTGCCTGTATCCCATTTCCCGTTGTTGTTCGTATCATTGAACAGGCGGAGGTAATACTTCGTGCCGGGCTGCAGGAAATAGAAATCGCAGGTGTTGTTCTCTGCCACGGGTTGTTGGCGGATGGCGGCATCGTTGTTGTTCAAGAGCTGCACAATGGCGTGCGGACCTGCCCCCACGATGTTGAGGTAAAGCGTTCCGTAGGCATCCGTAGTCTTCACTTTCAGCTTGTTTTCCACCTTGTCGGTGTAAAGTCCGTAAATGCCTTTGAATCCGAGCGAATCTATCGTGAGCTGGTATTCCTGTCCGGGTTGCCAGTTGGCAAGAATTTCATACCGGCGCGGCACGATGGTGTCTGCCATGAAAATGAACGGGGTGTCTTGCCATACCGAGTCTACCATGGTTTGCATGTGGATGGCGGCGGTATCGATGCTTTCTATCGGTTCCTCGAAACTTATAATAACGTTCCGGTTGATGTCCAGTTCGGAAGGAGCGTCTACTTTCATGGTCAGGAACGTAGGTTTCACCGCGATGGTATCTCCTTTCTTTTCCTGTTTCTTGCGCTCTTTTTCGGCTTTCTCTTCAGCTTCCTTTTTCATGGCAAGACGCCGTTCTCGCGGAATCTTGTTGACCATGCGCAGGGTGTCGGTCGTAGGTACGAGCTGTCCGAGCGTATCGGTTTCCAGGTATTTCAACTCGATGGTCAGGGTATCACGTTCGCATAGCGTGGTGTCCTTTATCCAGTAGGTAATGCTGTCCTTGCGCAGGTTGGATTCCACTATCAGTTGCTTTTCGTCGAAATCCAGTCCTCTCAAAGTGGGGAGGGTATCGGCTTTCGCGCTGAAGTAGAGCGAGAACTTCTTCGTATCGGGACGCTCGTTTTTGGCAAGGTATTGCATGGAGCTTTCCTGCTTGAAGGCACGCAGCATGATGTCATCGGGCATGAACCGGGTATAATGTATGTCGTAAATGGTATCGATATGGGTTGTATCGATTTCGTTCCATACGGTGTCGTGGCGCAGGGCGGGTGCCATGCTGGGGATGATTAACGAGTCCGACCATGCCACGGTCTCTGTCTTCGAGTCGTACAGGTAGTTCTGGTTTCCGTCCTGTAAGGCATAGATGCGGTATTTGCCGGGTGCGACGCCCCGGATAGTAAACTGCCCGCGGCTATCCGTGCGCGAGATGCGGTCGAACGGAAGCTTGGTAAAGGCGGTATCGTTCAGATTCTTGTGCAAGCCTACCTGAATGCCTTTGATGGGTTCCAGGTTTTCGGCGTTCAGGACCGTACCCGAAACCGCCATCGTATCGATGTCGGGACCGGTAGAGAAAGCATACGAGAACAATCCCAGCGGATTGCCTTCGTTGTTGTCTACGATAGCGTCGCCGAAGTCAATCGTGTACGTGGTGTTTGCCACCAGCGAGTCGATGAACTTCACCACCACCCGCTTGCCGCTGGTCTTTACTTCGGGTTGTTCGCGTTGCGGAGGTGAGATGATGACCTTTTCCGAAGCGTTCTCCAGGTTGATGTATTCATCGAACTCGATGGATACGTTCTTACGCGTGTTGTTGATGGCGTTCGGTTCCGGCGTGGCACGGATAAACTTGGGCGGATCCTCGTCGTAAGGACCTCCGTCGGGTGTTCCGGTGCTGGCGCAAGCATAGAATCCGATGATAATCAACAGGAGTGCAAGGTATTTGGGTATAGGCTTCATGCGGTATGTTTACGAATTGAGTTTCAACATTTCTTCTATATAATCGCGGTTGTTGCTTAGGCGGGGCACTTTGTGCTGCCCTCCTAATTTGCCTTTTTGCTTTAACCAGTCGTGGAACAGGTTCGGACGTGCCACGATGATTTCCAGCTCCTGCAAGGTAATGTCCTTGTGGCGTTTCGCCTCGTAATCGGAATTGATTTCCTGCAAAGACTGGTCAAGAATGTGGCGGAACTTTTCTATCGAGTCGGGCATAACGCTGAACTCAATCAGCCATTGGTGTCGGCATTTCGCGTTGGCGTCCATAAAGACAGGGGCTGCCGAGTATTCCAGCACCTGGGCACCGGTAGCGGCACACGCCTTTGCCAGTCCTTTTTCGGCATTGTCCACCATCAGCTCTTCGCCGAAAGCATTGATGAAGTGCTTGGTACGTCCCGAGATGATGAACTTGTAAGGGTCTTTCTGGGTGAATTTCACCGTATCGCCCAGGATGTACCGCCATAAGCCGCACGAGGTACTGATGACGATGGCGTAGTTGCGTCCCACTTCGATGCCCGTCAGAGGCACGATGGTAGGGCTCGGGTTGTCTATTTCTTCCAGCGGGATGAACTCGTAGAACACATCGTAGTCTATCATCAGCAACATGGCAGGGTCGCTCAGGTCGCTTTGCAAACCGAAGAACCCTTCGCTGGCATTGTAAGTCTCCATGTAGTGCATCTTGTCGGAAGGGATGAGTTGCTTGTATTGCTCGCGGTAGGGCGTAAAGCAGACTCCCCCGTGGAAAAAGACTTCCAGGTTGGGCCAGACTTCGTTCAGGTATCGGGCACCCGTCTTTTCCAGGATGCGCTTGATAACGGCAAGCATCCACGAAGGCACTCCCGAGAGGTTGGTCACATTCTCATGGATAGTGGTTTCGGCGATGCGTTCCACTTTCTCTTCAAATTCGCTCAGCAGGGCAATTTCCTTGCTGGGCACACGGATGAGGTTTACCAGCGGATTGATGTTCTGTATCAGGATGGCAGACAAGTCTCCTACCAGGCTGTCTTTTACGTTATAATTCGGGCTGTGGCTTCCTCCCAATATCAGTCCTTTGCCTGAAAAGAATTGGCTTTCGGGGTTCGAGCGCAGATACAGGGCTACGGCATCTGTCCCGCCTTTATAATGGATGTGCTTCAATCCGTCCTTGCTGACCGGGATGAATTTGCTCTTGTCGTTGGTGGTGCCCGATGATTTGGCATACCAGATGACCTTCCCGGGCCACAACACATTCTTCTCGCCGTGGCGCATGCGGTCGATGTAGCCTTTGGCATCATCATACATTTGGATGGGCACCCGTTGGAAATCGGTATAAGTATGGATATGGGTATAGTCGTATTTCTTTCCCCATTCCGTCTCGGAAGCGTTTTCGATGAGTTTGCGGAACACTTTCTCCTGGATAGCCTCCGCTTGTGTATTGTAGTAGTCTATTTCCTTTTGGCGGGAAACAAACAGTTTTTCGATTAACTTAGTTGAAACCATTGATTATTTCTTTTACTTACGTTATTCGGCGCTGCAAAGTTAGCCTATTTCTCGTATCTGTTGCGTAATTTTATGTTAGAAAAGACAAATCTACGCTTTTTTCTTATAACTTTACCACATGAAGACAAATTTTGAAGGTTATGAGAATCGGAATTTTAACGGCAGGAGGCGATTGCCCGGGCATCAATGCCACTATCAGAGGGGTTTGCAAGACGGCAATCAATTATTATGGAATGGAAGTGTATGGCATTCATAACGGTTTCAGGGGCCTGTTGGATGACGATGTGGTGCCGCTTACCGAGGCTTCGATGGGCGGTCTGCTTACGCTGGGAGGCACCGTGCTGGGCACTTCGCGCGTGAAGCCTTTCCGCAAGAACGGGACTTTCTCGCTTTCGGACAGCAAGCCCGCGGCTTTGCTGAAGACGATTCAGGAACATGGATTGGATTGCCTGGTATGCATCGGGGGGAACGGCACGCAAACTACTGCCTCCATGCTGGTGGAAGCCGGGGTAAACGTAGTGACGATACCCAAGACCATTGATAATGATGTGTGGGGCACGGACACTTCTTTCGGGTTCGATTCGGCGGTCAGCATCGCCACCGAAGCCATCGACCGCCTGCACTCTACCGCCAGTTCGCACCAGCGTGTGATGGTGATTGAGGTGATGGGGCATAAGGCTGGATGGATTGCCCTTCATTCTGGCATGGCAGGAGGAGGCGACATTATCCTGATTCCTGAACTTCCGTTTAATATCCATAATATAGGTGATGTCATTATTGGCCGCCTGAAGAAAGGGAAGCCTTATTCGATTGTGGTGGTGGCTGAAGGTATTTCCACCATGCATGGGAAAAAGGCTGCCCAGTACATCGCAGAGGAAATCGAGTACGAAACCGGATTCGAGACCCGCGAGACGGTATTGGGATACATCCAGCGCGGAGGAAGCCCTACGGCGTTCGACCGTACGCTTGCCACCCGGATGGGAGGGCATGCCACCGAGCTTATCGCTAAAAAGCAATTCGGAAGAATGGTTGCTCTTCGGGGTTCGGAAATCGTTTCCGTCCCTCTGGCGGAAGTTGCCGGTAAGCTGAAGCTGGTGACTCCCGACAACGATTTGATTGTTCAGGGCAAACGTATGGGAGTCTGTTTCGGTTGATGCAAACAAATACATCGGACAACGGAATTACTTGCGTTGCCCGATGCACTTATCTGCGTTGCCCGATGCACTTAT
>ULRR01000666.1_pt1 | contig 54688 bp, 44 predicted proteins | sample 1955651 | NCBI WGS metagenome assembly ULRR01 (sample SAMEA4835688, study PRJEB28245) | human gut metagenome | biome: gut microbiome; material: fecal sample | place: Denmark | collected 2008
CTTACAGCTTGAAGATTATTAATCTTATCAGAAACGAAGCTATCTGCCCTGATTACTTGAAACAAATAAACACAAACACAGAAACACAAAGACACAGAGTGTTGATTCTTCATTCTTCATTCTTAATTCTTCATTTAATTGAAGCCCTCTGTGTCTCCGTGTCTCTGTGTTTGTGTTTGTTTCAGGTAACCAAGAGACTAGGTTTTAGATAGTTCAGCAAAACTATTGGCTTAACTCCTTAACTTCTTAACTACTTAACTCCTAAAAAAAGACCTTGTCAACTTGTCAACTATCCTACTTTAACTTCTAACGAAGCGAGCGGAGTGATAACTTCTCTAACTTCTTTAACTCCTATATAATAATAGGTATCTCCGCTCCTTCTGCAACGGTTTCTATTTGATACCTTGCATTTTTTTGAAAAAAAATAGCTAATAAACCTTGCTATTGTAAAATTTATTGTTTATGTTTGCGGTTGATTAACGAAGCAATTGCGTAAAAAGCAACTTGGCAAGTTCAGATTAGATAGCTGAAATTTGCTGTATGAATACTGAATTTAAGTAAAATGTGTCGCTACTCATAGTAGCGGGAACTAAAAAAGATAGATTATGAAGCGTTTATGGATTACCCTTCTATTGATGATAGGGGTTTCAGTCTATGCGCAAGAGTGGGGTTTGAAGACCAATTTACTTTATGATGCAACCACTACGATGAATCTGGGTGCGGAAGTGAAATTGGCTCCCCGATGGACACTGGATGTGTCTGCTAACTGGAATCCCTGGTCTTTTTCGGACAACCGGAAATGGAAACAGCTTGTGTTCCAGCCCGAAGCACGCTATTGGTTCTGCGAGGCGTTCAATGGTCATTTTGTCGGCGCACACTTGCTGGGAGGCATCTACAACATGGGTAACTGGAACACCGATTTCACTTTCTTGGGAACCGACTTCGGGCAGTTGAAGGATTACCGCTTCGAAGGCTGGATGTTGGGAGCAGGCGTAGCCTACGGCTATCAGTGGCTGCTGTCCAAACACTGGAGCGTAGAGGCGGAAATCGGAATCGGCTATGTCTACAGCCGGTACGATAAGTACGAATGCCCCCATTGCGGCGACTTGTTGGAAGAAAATAAGCCGCACAACTATTTCGGGCCTACCAAGGCTGCTGTCAACCTGATTTATGTATTCTAAAAACCGAAGGAGGAGAAGAAAAAGATGAAAGCAATCTGTCTATATAGTGTGCTTGCTTTGCTTCCATTCCTGCCGCTGGCAGCCGACGAGGCAAAGCGTCTGCCGGGCGGCGCTACGGTAAGCGATGTCGAGATAGAGAAGCAGCGCGACAGCGTAATGATACGCATGAACATCGACCTGAACGGAATGGAAGTGGCGCGCAACCGTTCGGTGGTAGTAACGCCGTTGTTTTATGCAGGACACGAAGCTCAGTGGCTTCCCGCTATCGAAGTGATGGGTCGCACCCGCTACCTGTATTACCAACGTAACGAGCAGTCGCTTTATGCCGACAATCCGTATGCCATCGTCAGATACCGGAAAGCATCCGCTCAACAAATCAATTACCAAGTGACCGTGCCCTACCGCAAATGGATGGACCGCGCACAACTGGTTGTGGCAGAAGACACTTGCCAGTGTGGCGAAGTCACCAAAGGAAACAGTGTCCCGCTGGCACAAGCCGACCTGGTGTTCCGTCCGAAGCTGGCATACATCAGTTCGCAGGCAGAAACCCGCAAGGCGCGTGCCTTGAGCGGAGAAGCCTTCTTGGATTTCCCCGTCAACAAGACCGTCATCGATCCCGAATACCGCCGCAATACGGTGGAACTGGCGCGGATACGTGCCACGATAGATACTATCCGTACCGACAAAGACTACAGCATCACGCAAATCAGCCTGCGTGGCTATGCGTCGCCCGAAGGCAGTTATGCCTCCAACCTCAAGCTGGCGGAAGGACGTACGGAAGCCTTAAAGGAATACTTGACAGAGAAATACGGCATCGAAGCGTCCTTGTTCCGCACCGAGCCGGGAGGCGAAAACTGGGAAGGCTTACGTAAGTATGTCGAGCAAAGCAGTTTGAAGGATAAAGATGCCATCCTGGCAATCATCGCCAGCGAAGGTGACCCCGACCGCAAGGAGCAGCGCATCCGTGCCGAATATCCCGAAGCCTACCGCACCTTGTTGCAAGAATGTTATCCGGCATTGCGCCGCACCGATTATACGGTAGACTATGTGATTCGTGGATTCAATGTCGACGAGGCGAAGGAGGTCATCAAGACCCGTCCCCAGAACCTCAGCCTGCAGGAAATGTTTGCCGTAGCGCAGACTTACGAGCCAGGCAGTGAGGAGTTCAATCACGTCTTCGATATAGCCGCACGCATGTATCCCGATGACCCGACGGCGAACCTGAACGCCGCCAATGCACTCTTGGAGCGTGGCGCAGCCGAACAGGCATTGAAGTTCTTAGAGAAAGCAGGCGACACCCCGCAAGCCGACAACGCCCGAGGAGTAGCCCTGATACTGATGGAGAGATACGATGAAGCCGAGCCCTACTTGCGCCGTGCCGCCGAAGCCGGACTAAGCGAAGCGAAAGAAAACGGAAAGGAGATTTTTTAGTTGACAAGTTGACGAGTTGACAAGGTTTTTATCTTAGTTGACAAGTTGACGAGTTGACAAGGTAACAAGGTTTTATTTTAGTTGACAAGTTAACGAGTTGACAAGTTGACAAGGTTTTTGTTATTAGGGAACTAGGTTTTGAATACATCAGCAGAAGTATTGGCTTAACTCCTTAACTTCTTAACTACTTAACTCCTAAAGAAAAACCTTGTCAACTTGTCAACTGATACCTTGTCAACTGGATTAAAAGAATAGAGATAATTTAACGCAATACTAATTTAAGTAAAATGCTTTTGTATGAAAAAGTTTAAGTTTTTTGCTTTAGCATTCGCGGCACTGAGTTTTGCCGCATGCTCAGACGATGCAATTGACGGGAAAGGAGGAAATACTGGCACAGCAGGCGACGGCACTCCGGCATACTTGACGATTTCGTTCTCTGCCAATAGTGGCAATAGCAGCCGTTCTACTGCGGATGATGCAAATAATAATGGGGATCAAGACGGCACAGCAGATGATAGCGGACATAGCAATGCTGGTACTGCAGACGAACGAGCTGTAGACCGTGTATTGATAGTGGTTGTTCCGGCTAATGGAGGTAATTCCTGTTTCGCAAAATTATATTCTACCCAAACAACTTCAAATGCAACGGAAACACCTGATGACCTTTCTGATGATGTGTATACTGTTGTAAATTCAACAGCGGGAGCAATTTATACCAACGATGCTCCCATAGAGTTGGCTATAGGGAAATACAATGTCTTGGTCGTAGCCAATCCGGTGACTGATTTGCTTACAAGCATTACAACAGGGGATTTAAATGCCGGTATTGAAGATAAAAATGAGGTGGAAGATTTATATAATCGAATCGTGACGGGCAATTACAACCCCTCTCAAGACGATTATACAAACTTGGCTGCAGGAAAGCCGTTTACTACAGGTACGAACTTTAGGGTAATGATGGCGAATAAAGGATTAAGCACAATTTCCGGTCAAGCTTATACGGTAGAACTGACAGGAGAGAATGTATCTCCTAATGATCCTGCAGAGGCACACGTTGAAGTGGAACGTGTCTTGTCTAAAATTACTTTCCGTAAAACAAACAACAATATCTATGAAATACATCCGAAAGTAGGTGTTGTAAGAGTTGAAACTGTAGATGGTGCTATACAAATAGACAATCCTGAAGAGGGAGCAGGAAACAAAATATGGATAAAAACCAAATTGAATGTTGCCTTCGATGCATTGGATAATCAGGTTTATGTTTGGATGCAGGAAAATGAAGGTGGAGAAAGAACTTATAGCGTTTGTAAACAAAGTGGTACACAAACGGTTGGAACTGAGTCTTTAGACGCTTATGTACCTCTTGAAGCTAAAAGTGTAGAAGAATGGACGGATGATACAGATAAAACCACTTATTACGCTGTAGAGGATATTACTAACCCGATGGCTTCCATTACTTATCAACCGGATGATACTGCAATTCCCGAACAGACTTGGTATGTACGTTTGGAAGGTTATGCATTGGTGAACTTATCGAAAAATGTGCACTATGTGCGTCATACCATTACGCAAGCAGGCGGTGAAGTTCCTTTTGGTGTAGTGGATAATAAAGGTACTTATCTGTATACTCCATATTGGGGTGAGAAGAATGCGGTTGATGTGACAGCTTCTGATTTGACTTTGCCTAAGGCAGGAACATGGTTCTATAATACATTAGCAGATGTCGCAACAGAAAGTGAGAAAATGACCATAGTAGATGGTCAAAGTGGTAGTGTGACATTTACAGCAGATAATAAACCTGCAATATATTATCAACCGTTTGCCACATTAGGCAGTGAAGGTGGAGCGGTTACAGGCGAAGGTGATGAGCAACATACTGATGAAGATAATTTGTCTCCTGTTGGTAATTTTATGGCTTATTGCTTCGAAAACTCAACGGATTACCTACATCAGGTACATGGATTGAGTACCGGCATTTCATTTGTGGCGAGAATGTATAAGGAAAATAACAATGGAACCTTAAGCGATCCTGTACAAAGACTCTATCGGTATGGTAATAGCAACCTGTTCGAATCTTTGGCTGCTATCCAAGAGACTTTTGGTGAAAATTTCTTGAGTAGTAAATTCAATGAGTTGGTTGAAACAGAAAAGGATGGAACTGTTATTACACAACAAATGTTAGAGGATGCTAAAGAAGCTGTAGACAATCCCTTAGTGGAAAATGTTGAAGTCTACAATGGTAACATCTGTTATTATTACACCACCGAAATCAAGCATTTCGATAATGGCAACAATTCTGAATTAGGACCTATGGAGTTTGCCATCATGCGTAACAACATCTATTCGTTGGCGGTAACAGGAATCAACATGGTGGGTGACCCTGTTATAGTTCCGAAGCCGGGTACACCGGATGAATATCCTAAACCGGAAGAAGCCGCTCTGAATGTACAGGTAGAAATCCTTCCATGGATTGTCCGCTACAACGACATAGAGTTCTAATCCGAGTGAATAAACGAATGTAACAACCTAAATATGAAATGCAGGTTAATGCGGAAGACACAGAGAAATGAATTATTAAATCTGAGTAATTAATAATGAAAAAAATCTGTGAAATCTGTGGTGAAACAAAAAATCCGCGAGAATCCGCGTTAATCTGCGTTTCAAATAAAATAGAACACAAAGACACAGAGAAATAAATTTAATCTGCGTAATCAATTAAGAAAAAAATCTGTGAAATCTGTGGTGAAAAAACAAACAATAAACAAGAAAGAAAACAATGAAACCGCTTTACTCCATACACCGCAAGGCATGCCGGTTACTGCTGGCTATGGCAGCTGTATTGCCCATGACTTCGTGCCACACCGTTTGGGACGATGACGACGATTGCCCCGTAGACATTGAGTATCGGGTAAAGTTCAAGTATGACTACAACATGCTTTATGCCGATGCATTTGCCAGCCAAGTACATTCGGTTACCCTTTACGCTTTCGATACCGACGGCAAACTTGTTTTCCAGCAGACCGACCAAGGCGAAAAGCTCGCCGATACGGATTATTCGATGCTGTTGCCCCTTGAGGCAGGCAATTACCGTCTCGTGGCATGGGCAGGCGTGCAGGATGGCAATGCTTTCACAGTCCCATCGCTGACCGAAGGATTTTCTACCATAGATGATTTGACGTGCCGCATCAACCGTTATCCTGCTATGCTGCATGGCGAAGCGATTGATTCGGTAGGTTACCTTCAGCCACTCTGGAATGGACAATTAGACATGCAGGTCTCGGCAAGGGCTGCCGACCGGACAGACTATTTCACCGTTCCTTTGGTGAAAAACACCAATACCTTCCGTATCATTCTCCAGCAGATGGCTGCCGGACCTGTAGATGCTTCTGATTTTGAATTCACCATTGCCGACGAAAACGGACTGATGCTGGCAGACAATAGCCTCGATCCTGCCGACGGCATGCTGACATACATGCCTTACTACCAGGCACAAGGCTCGGCTGGCATTGACGGGCCTGCATCGGAAGACCAGCTGAACATGGCTGTAGCCGAACTGACTACAGGTCGCCTGATGGCAGACAGCGATGTCCGCCTGACTATCTCCAGCCGCGAGACAGGCGAAACCGTGCTCTCTATCCCTCTGATAGACTATCTGGAACTTTGCAAGACGGTAGCCAACTACGACATGCCGCTGCAGGAATACCTCGACCGTGAAGATACGTACACCATGACGTTCTTCCTCGACTCGAACAACGCTTGGATTAATACTCAAGTGATTATCAACGACTGGATTGTCCGCTATAACGATATAACTCCTGAATTATGATGAAACTGCATTCGCTATATATCATGTTGTGCCTCTGCTGCTTGCCTGCCTTGACAAGTTGCAGGGATGACGCGGCGCTTCCCGATGGGCAAAGCAACGTGCCAGCCAAGACACTGCTGGTATTGAACTTCACCATCGATGGGAAAGACGCGGCTTCGCGGACAGGAGCGGATGATACTCCGGAACATCCTGAGGCAGACTGGGAAAATAACATCGTATTCTTTCATCTGTTTATCCGGCATGCAGACGGAACATGGGAAGAACCGATTATACTCTCTGCCATTGATGACAATACAACTTACGAAATAGAATTGGATCAGGCTGATTTAGAGGGTGATTTCATTTATTTAGGCGCAAACCTTTCTACACAGCAGGCCACTACCTTCATGCAACAGGCTAAAGAGGCATCTCAAACCATGCCTCCCTATAACCTGGCAGGAGAAGGATTCAATCTGGTCACAGACTTTTCACCGTATTCTACTTACGAATCAAATCCCGGGCGCAATCATATTGCGATGTTCTGCACAGAGGCGGGTACGCCGGTAAAAACCGATGCAACATTGAATACCTACACGGTCGATTTTGACTTGAAACGGATGGTAGCCAAAGTGTTGGTGACTTGTAAGACTGATGACCAAGGCTATGTACCGGTAGGAGTCAATGAAGATAATTCTGATTTCAAAGGTTGGATTCGTCAAGAGGATGTGAAATACTTGGTGAACGGACTGAACCGGAAAGCATACATCATGCAGCAGATTAACGGCAGTGTGACAGCAGAAAACGCATACGCCTACGTGATAGACCCGAACAATGCGTTGTCTGCAACTGTAAGTGAAAGCGACTTCTTTTTCCAGCAAGTTGAAGGAAAAATCGATAACGGATTCTTCCGCCCGACAGTGCAGTTCGATAAGACCCGTCTATCTACTGATGAAAATTATACAGGCAGCAATCCTTATACCGAAGGCATCTATTGTCCGGAAAACACATTCGCCATCCCCGATGCAGGGCTTATCCTGGAAGGCGAACAGGCGCAAGTAACCCATGTAAATGTAGCAGCCCGATTTACACCGGGTAAGCTGCATGTGGGAACAGCAGAGGATTTAAAAATTTTTATTGCTAATGACACAGATGTACCGGCCGAGATAAGACAAGCAGTGGCAGATTTGAACATAACTGGCGGAGTAGTTGATTGCCCTTCAGAAGCCGTAGCCCGCCAGTTGCTTGCTTCTTCATTGGAAATGGCAGCCAACAACAACGGATTCCCTTCAGGAACCTATTTCTATCATCATACCGACAAAACCTTTTATACGTATGGCGGCATGGTAGAAGCATTAGGACATGATGTATCAATAAGCGACATAGAAACCAGCCAAGGCAGGTTTGGCGACTTTGTACCGTACCTCGACGGTTGGGGATATTATTATACGTATGTCGACAACCGAAAGGACAATTATGGGAAACCGGCTGATACGAAGGCCTACCAATACGGTCAGGTAGAGCGCAACCGGTATTATATCTTGAATATAACGAAGTTCACACGCCCAGGCTCTTCTGTGACCAATCCGGAATATATACAGGTACACACCTATTCATTCCCGTGGGAATACGGGGGTGAAGGTGAGATTACATTAGACCCAAATGATGAAGTACAACAATGAAACGGTTTATTGACTATATTGCTTTAGGTGCGGCAGGAAGCGTTTTACTCTTCCTGTCTGCCTGCGGTGCCGACGAGCGGACAGAAGAAATCCCTGCATCGCGTGTCCCGATAGAAGTATATCTGAATGCCGACGGAGGTGCCTCAACATACAGCACCGAAGAAGGGACTTCCGCTTTTCTGATGTTTTGGGACGAAACCGGATTCCATACATGGGTAAGCAGTGATGATGCCCAGCCTTCTCCGGCATTTACCTGCCGGCAAAGCGGAACAATCGATGACTATACCTATGCAAGCGGAGTGGCTTATCAGGTGCCGCACGAATACCTCCCGAATAACGAATATTATTATGCAGCCGGATATGCGCCAGCCGATGCATTGACACCTTCCGAAGGGTTTACCTGGCTGAGAGTCAACGAAGCATATCAGGATGCCACAACCGATTTCCTTTCGTGCGATGCCAAAGAGGAACACAGAGGTGCTGCCGATGACCGTTTCATCGAAGAAGAACACGAATTACAGTTCCGTCACCTTACGGCACGCATCCGCTTTGTGGGTGTACGTGAGGAGGTGATGTGGAGCAAAATCGGTGTAAACCATGTCAACATCACATTAAGCGAAGGCAATGGCCTTTGCATTCCCGTGACATTTCAGAAGGAGGTAAATGCCGGTCAATCTCAAAGCACCTACGTAGCGTCAGAGCTGAGTGCCCCCCAAGAGATTACAATAGAAGGGACGGACGAATACATTCCGGCCACCAGCGAAGGGTTGACCTTAGGCTCATGCTACGTATTGCATGCCACGTTGCCCGAGAGGTATGATCCGTTTACCGAACCCGCAAGCCAAAATGGAACAATAACTTTGACTTTCGATATCGAAGCGAATTTGTCTTATGTAATGGGCGACGGCGAATACGAATCATACCGTACAGCAAAGTGGGAAAATCAACGTGTAACGATTCAAACCGTTACAGGCGATGACCTTTATCCGGGCTATGAATACATCGTCACTATACGGTTCGAGAACGAAAGTATCTCGTTGCAAGGCATTCAGAAAGCATGGGAAAACGGAGGTACACATTACCTGCCCATTACCCCGCCAAGCGACGAGACACAAGCAAGTGGTAATAACGAATAAAGATGAGGAATATGAAAAAACATATTGAAGTAATTTATCGGGCGGTATGCGCCAGCCTGCTGGCAGGGGTGTTTGCCGTGTCGTGCACCGATGACAACATAGGCAGGAATATCGGTACAGACGGAAGCCTAACCTTGTCTCCCTATAAAGAAAAAGTGATGTCGCGTGCCATGGAAGCCGGTGACTCTTATTTTGACGAAGGCACCAAGTATCGGATTTGGATTACCGATCAAGGGACTTTCACTCCGGAAGAAACCGATGAAGCAAAGGGCATCGAAGCTACAGAGGGCATGCGTGGCAATATCCATATCATTAACATACGCCCCATAGAACGCACTACGCCCGATTTCTACGGCTTTACGCAAAATTCGACAACAGAAGTGCCTGGCGAAAACGATGTCACAGGAAGCTATGAGATTGCTTTACAACCGGGAACCAATGATTACATCGATTACCTGCGGGGAGAATTGAAAGCTCCTTACGAATCAAGCGACTATGCGCAAGGCGACATCCTGCAAATGCCTTTCAAGCACATCATGTCGCAGGTAACGTTTCAGGTATCCAAAGATACAGAGCTGGACACGGAAATACAACTGGTAAGCATCGAGATGGTAGGAAGCAATACGGATAATCCAGGAACCGAAAACATTACTTCAGCAGGCACTTACCAAGTGGCTACGAACGAATTTGTTTTCGAAGAACAAGGCATCCGCTCAATTGATGGGAAAAATATGGAAGTACCCAGTGCCGATTTAAGCTCGCAAAGTGTAAAAGAGGTAGCCACCATTTTGACCTTCCCTACTTTTCCGACCATTGCGGACGAAACCTCTACCAGAGAAACGCCCTTGACATACCTGCAGGTCACGTTCACTGATTCTGAGAATTATTATAAGCTCCAAGATACAGAGGGAAACAGTACGGTACTGGTTCCTATTTACAATACCCTTACTTCGGTAGAGGGAGGCACTGCTCCTCTGGAGTTTAAGCAAAACTACCACTATACTTTGCACATCGCCTTTTCATCCGATGTACGCCGCGTGGTGACATTGGTGCCCAAAGTGTACGAATGGATAGAAGGAGAAGGAGATGAAAGTACAGAATTTATGCAAGAGCAGGATATGGGCCAGCCTGTTACTTTCAATGGCGTATTGTGGAGCGACCGAAACTTGGGAGCCACAAGCGGAAACCCTACCCGCAGCGTAGATGACTGGTATAATAGCATCGGATATTTGTATCAATACGGAAGGAATATTCCGTATTATCCGTACACCGTAAATGGTAGCACTATTGATTTTTCTACTCCGGCATCGGTTGCTTTAGGAACAAATGGCAGAACAGTTTATCCGGTTATTGATTATGCGTCATGGGGACTCAATCTTGATGATTTTGGAACTAAGTGGTGGATAGGTCCAACAGGAACTGACACCTATTTAATTTGGGACTTAGATCCGGTAAAAGCTAAAAACGATTATACCCTAATTGATTTTGGCTATTATAATGATAGTGGTGATAAATACAGGCTTTCTTACTTAAAGGATTACGACGATGGATGGGAAAAGAACACGAATACCCCTTGTCCCCCGGGATGGCGTTTGCCGACCACACAAGATTTCATGGGCATCATGCCAAGTAGCGGATATTCAGGGAATATCACATTCCGTATAATAACAAGCATAAATTCTAATACAGGAAGTTGGGATGCAGATCGAGAAGGGGAATACGATTATGAGATTAATGAAGAAAATCGCACGAAGTTAGAAGGTTTAGATGATCTCCTCCTCAGTGGGACTCAGAATGCCTACCAGGGATCTTATCCTTATTTATTCAGAGAGGAAAAAGATGATTTTAAAGATGGAACTGGTAAAAGAGGTGTGTATATACTCAGTATGGGAGAACAAGATAAAGTCGCAATAAGAGATTTAAGTAATGGATTAGGGCGAACTAATGGTGCGAACTATACGTATCATTGGGGAGCTATCTATGGAATCAAAAACCAAGGGACCAATAATGCTTACCGGGTGAAATGGAACATTGAATTAATTAATGATGAAATACCCAAAACAATATATGATGAGGATAAAAAGGAATCAGTTTGGGTGTATGAGAACAATCCTTTTAAAGGCCTGCTGGTAATATCCCGTTACGAAGCTTCCCCTACAGATGATTTTACGCCGGACGCAAACGGTTCTTACGAACACAATGTGACAACGACATACGACTGGGATCATCCGGTAGAGGTGATGTATTTACCCATTGGCGGTTATTGCGATGCTGAATCATCAAAAGGACAATTACTTAACATCGGGACAGAAGTCTGGTACGCGACCTCGGAAGCAAACATTGAGGGAAGAGTTGATAACGACCAAAGAAAAAACATGATATGGATTAAATATGCAGGACGTTCCAGCCAGAATAGCCAGGCGATAGTTTATTCCGACTTGTCACGACTGGGAGCAGCCGTATTTGTCCGTTGTGTCCGAGATTTATATTAAGCAGAGGAAGGAGGAAAACCAGATGAAACGAAACATCATATATAATATAGGTATAGGCATCCTGACCAGCCTGCTCTTTGCCTGCACCCAAGAAGAGCCTGCCGCAGACATTCCTGCTCCGGAAGCTCCCCAAGGAAAAGTGGAAGTAAGGTTTACCTTGCCCGGCATGGTAGCCGAACCTTTGGACGGATTCGCAGCAGAAAGCCGTTCCATTTTGACCGATAAGAACATACCGATAGTAAACCTTCCGGACGGGACTACCCTTTGGCTGTTTGCCGAAGATATCACCGCTGGAGCATCAGGCGAGGCAGAACTGAAAAGCTATGTAGTACGCGATATAGACGGCATGTATGACGAAGAAGGAAGACAGCTTCAGCAGCTTCTTCCTTGCGAAGTGGACGAAGAAGGAAATCTGATACAGGAGTCTTCCGTGCCTCTGTATTTGACATTCGGGAAAACCTATCGTTTCCGTGCAGTCTCTCCTGCCCGCCAGTTTATAAAAGACGCGGTAGATAACAGCGGAAATCCGGTATATGCGCTCTATGTAGACAATAAGGAATATGTAATAGCCACCGATGACCGTTATGAGGAAACTGCCGCTACCGAAGTAACAATTAGCACGGAAGCTGCCGGCGAAAGCAGTACGGGCGTAGAAATAGTGGAAATGAATCCACTGATCAACCAGACTGCCCAACTGGAATTTACCATCGAGCCGGAAGCCGGCAACGAGTATATCCACTCCATTTCGGTATTGCCGCAAGGCATCGAGATATCGGGCGTGCAAGACCGCTATGCGGCTTCGTCAGCAAATAACGTACCGTGGAACTGGTCGACGGGTGAACCCCTGCATGCCTATACGGGCGACAATAACACCCGCTTCCAGATACGGAAAGACACGCAATTTGCAGACGCGTTTATCGAAGAACGCGAGAACGGCACGCTGTACATCCGCTGCCCGATATTGCCTACCAATGCTTTTTCGACTTCCATTATCGTAATATTCAACTTGCAGATAAACGGAAGCCCTACACAATATGAGATGATGCTGAACCAGAAAATCTATCAGGCTGCCTATACGTATCACTATAAAGGTACGGTCAGCATTCAAGACGGTGTGAGCGTCATTACTTGGCAATATGTGAACTGGAGCACAGAGTCGCCCATTATTCCACGCAATTGATGAACCTAAAATTTTGAGCAGTTATGAAACCGATGACTATTCTAACTATATGTATGCTGGCTGCGGGGGCGCTTCTGACAGCCTGCACGCAACAAGAAGAACCGGAAAGCGCAGGTGAAAACACTCCTGTATTGCGCGATTTCACCATAAACACTTCGGTTGCCGCCATGCAAACGGGAAGCGGCGGCACAACCTCGCGCAGCCTGCAGCCCATGGGACCGGAAGCCGAGAACCCGGTAAAGTCGCTTGCCATCATCCAGTTTGACTCGGAAGGAAACCTGTTGCGGATAAATGAAAACGAAGGAAGCGGCATCGAAAGGTATTACCATTACCGCGATTTTACAGAAGGAGGCACATTGCCGGGCAACCTGTCGCCCCAGTTGACGGGCATTTCCCTTTATACCGGATTATCGCAAACACGTGTTTGCTTTATCGGCAATATGGACGAAGCGGCTGTAGAAGAATTGCTCTATCAGGACGGTACGACCAACCCGGTAGGCTGGAACGACTTTCAGAACAAGACGGTTACCATCCGTTACATCACCGAAGGAGACGAGGTGGGACACGTAGAACAGATTTATCTTTTCGGCTATTATGAAGGTGCCTTGGGCGCAGGAGGAAGCAGCTTGGATAATGGAGAGACAGCACAAGCCATGTCGGTCGTATTGTCTCGCCTGATAGCCCGCCTGGAAATCAGCATCAATTTAGGAGAAGGGGTTACATTGCCGGCAGACCATCATATTTATTTCCGTTTGCAGAATGTAGAGGAAAGAGCTTATCTGTTTTTGAATGTAGAGCGCACAAACTATGTACACCAACATGCGGAACTGATGCCTACAACCGACCGGACTGACTACATCACCGGAGCCGAATTCAGTACCTTCTACTTTTATGTAGCTCCCCACTTGGTGATGAGCGAGCTGGCTGATACGAATGCTACCCGGCTGTTGATATGGTGCACGACAGAAAGTGCAGAAAATCTAAAGGAAGATGAAGCCGATGCCAAGATATTGCTGTGCAACGATCCGCTGGGAGAAATGCCTACCGCAGCCGGCGCTTTCTGGCTGAACCGAAACAGTATTTACCACGTAAATATCACATTGACTTACGAAGACGGCAGTTCGAGAGCAAACGGAGAGACAGACAGCCCATGGGGAGTGAAGGAAGCAGACGGAAGCTACCATTACAGGATAAACCTGAAAAACTAATTTTTTATATCTCTATCAAAACGTGAGGTAGCGTCCTCACACACATTTTAATTAGTAATCTCAGAAACCGGTGCGCAGGGATGCGTGCCGGTTTCGTCTTTTTATAAAGAAGCATATACGGCTGCAAGAAATGGAGTAAATCTCATTTCAAACAAAAAAAATGCTTTGTGGAAAACAATTTCGTGCTTACTGATGTTATATGGATGAAGGGAAGAAATTCCCATCCAAACATATCTCTATCAAAACAAGATGAGGAAGCGTCCTCATGCATCAAACTTAAATCAGTAATTCGGAAAAGCCGGTACGCAGTGATGCGCGCCGGCTTTTTTTCATTTATATAACTGAATTTGCTTTTCGAAAACAGCAGAAAAACATTCCTGTTCGTTTTTCGTAATGCCCAATCGCGTAGCCAATGCTCGCCATTCTTTGATGGCATCCAGAACCTCATTGATGATTTGCAGAGCTTCCTGTTTCTGGAGCATATATTCCTCACAGGAATTCAGCAATTCATTCAAATCCGATTTATTGGTATAGCTGTTAATTAACAAACTTTGATACTCATTCAGTGTAGGATTCATATCGTATGCCGGAGACAGGGTCCATCCCTTGGCAGTCAGAAGAAAACCATGATTGCGAAAATGGTCATCCGTATTGCCAATGCAGATATTGAATGCGACCCTGCGATACAGTTCTTTCAGATTTTCCTCCACGTTGGTACAGTTCTGAAGTATGAAGTCGACCATATCCAGATAGCCGTTGCCGGTATTGGCATTATCGCCATCATTCAAGCCTAAAAGCGTCATGGCTGAAGCAAAGTGTATGCGCTTGCCGTCTTCCCTTCTGTCAAATCGTCGGGAAAGCAAGGTATGGTATTTGTCGTTTGTAGAGATTACTCTTGTCTCTGCAGCATTGACACCAGCTTTCTTTGCCAATAGATGTGAGAAATGTTCCCAAAGCCCAGCATTATAATTATCTTTGCGGGACGGAAATTTTGCTATATACAAGATCTTGTTCTCGTCTATCACGCTTGCCTTTGGACGCGCTCCGCCAAGAGATGAACCGGGCTGTATCAACTGTGTAATCCAACGCATTTCAGGCAACTGGTTTTCATCTTCACTTTTCTCTATTTCGAAACTAGCCGCAATCAACTCACGAATGTCTGTCAGTGGGGGAATGCGCAGGACTTCGCTTGCATTGATATATGCTCCATCCATAGATTCCTTGAATCGAAAAGCGCCCATACGGGAAAAATCCTCAATTCCGATAAGATAGTCGAATGAAGAAAGCCGACGTACCGGACGTTTCTCTTCCTTTGCCAGAATCTGTTCCCGACGATTTATCAATGTACGTCCCCATCTATCTGGAAGGGCATCTGAAAAGCATCCGAAAATATCTTTGCCGGGAGCTGTGTATTGCTGTCCGGGATAATTGTTCAAGTCATCGCTAAGAAATAGATTGCCATAATCCTTAAGCCATTCATCACTGTAGCAAAATCCATAACTGTCAGAGCCGCGGAGTGATTCGTAACTCAGCTCTCCAATCAGCCTGGGTTCTCTCAGCCAATCAAAATCGGCAAACACATAGAGTCTTCTCATAACTTATTCTTTTTTGGATGCCCTTTCCCGTTTCTTGAGACTCAAATCCTGCAAGGCTTTTCCCATTGCATCTTCTTTTGCAAGCAGAAGAATATCATCATCCAACTGAAGTGCATAAAGCACCCTGAGATAAATGCCTATTGCCACTGTCGGTGTGCCTTTCTCGATGCGTGAAACCGTAAGCGGTGAACAGGTGGCACGTTCGGCAACTTGAGCGATACTGAGATTTCTGCGCAGTCTTGCCAGCCTTATCTGCTCGCCTACTATCTGCATCTTTTGCTCTAACTTCCTTGGCAACTTGGTGCCCATTGTATTTTTTGTCATAATCTCAACCTATCATATAATATGCAAATATAGTGATTTTGCTTTATTTTATGATAGGTTATAGGGCTATTTTACTCAAATATTCTATCCAACGATTGAGATTGTCTTTTTCTCTGTGCCTCTGCGCCGCTGCGTTTAATCTTGCCGACCGGTTTTGGCAAGCACCCCGATGCGGTTGCACATCGGAGTGCTTGGGAATATAGGTTTATTTCTTCTTCTTGAACAGGTTGAGCGCTTTGTCGATGACCGATTCTTTTTCTTCCCCGTCATCGCCTGTCTTGTCTTTCACCAATCCTTTCAAGGCTTGTTCGGCTGCGTTCTTGGCAAGGCTTTCCATATCGATGCCTACCTTGGGCGAAGTGAATGTGCCGCCGATGGTCATGTCTACAGTGCCTAATTTCGAGCCGATGCCTCCCGAGGGCAAGGTAATCTTGCCGGTGTAGTCAATGGTCTGGTCCAAGCCTGTCGAGCCGGAAAGGTTCATGGTGTAGTCGCCCAGCTTCAAGTCGAACGGTTGGGTATTGACTCTTCCGTCTTTTATCTCGAAGCCGATGTTCAGGTCTTTCACCTGGATGTCTTTCATCGAAGGTTTCTTCACGATGTCTGCCACCTGGTCGATAAACTTCACGCCGCTCAGGCTCAAGTCTTTGGTCGAGAGGTTGCCGCTGCCTTGCACTTGTTGCATAACGGGGCTCATCTGTCCGTCGAGCGGAGTGTCTATCTGCAGTTTGCCCGAGAAGTTGCCTTTCAAGCCCGAGAAGATAGGAGCCAGTTGCTGTACCAGTCCCAGTTCGTTGTAAGCCTGGGCAAATCCGATGTTCTGCATGTCGAAGCCCGCATTCAGGTGAGGCTGTTTGCCTTTCGGAGCCGAATAGGCACCATTGGCTGTAATGCTTCCGCCCATGGTGTCGAAAGACAGGTTGCGCATATCGACGGTGCCGTCTTTTACCGCCAGCACACCGTTGACACGTTCCAGCTTCATCTGGTCGAACAACACTTCTTTCAGGTTGGCTTGCATGGTGAAGTCGATGTTTTCAGGAATGCGGATAACGCCAGCAGAAGAGGTGCTGACAGCCGTTGTATCGGTAGCGGCCGGAGTCTGCACCGCTGTCGTGTCGGTACTGATGAAATCGTTCACGTTGATGTGGTTGCTGCTGAGGTTGAGGTTGCCTTTCAGCGTAGAGCCTTTCAGTACATAGCCTAGGTAGTTCTCGAAACGGCTGTCCAGCGTCAGGTCGTTTTGTCCGATGTTTACAGTCGTTTCGCTCAGTTGCAGGTAGCGGGGCGAGAAGCTGAAGGTAGAGCGTTGGATGTCGATTGCCGGCAGGTCTGCCATATTGAGTTTCATGTTGTTCAGCTGGATGCTTCCGGCTGCCTGCATTTGGTCATACTGTTCTTTCTCGATGTAGGAGAGTTTGCCTGCCAGGTTCATGTCGGCTTGGATGGTTCCGTTCAGTTCCATGCCTTCCAGCGGATAGACTTCCTTTATCTTGCCCAAGTCGAGTGTCCCTTTGGCTGTAGCCTGCAGGTCGGGGTCGCTGACCGGTGTCTTTACGATGGCTTTCAGGCTGAACGGATTGCCAGCCAGTACAAACTCGAAGGGGCTGACAGTGATTTCGGTGGCATCGATGTTGCCTCCCGCATTCTTTACGTTGGCAGAAATGTTGATGCCGTCTACACCCGCGGGCAAGGAAGGATAGCGGAACATACCGTCTTTCACATCCAGTGCCACTTCGAACTGAGGCATTTGGTCTTGGGTCAGTGTGCCTTTGGCATATGCCGTCAGACTGGCTTTGCCGTCGGTCTTCAGGTCTTCAAAGTCTTTGGCATAAATGGCGGGAATGAGCGAAAGCAGTTCCTTGAACCCTACTTCGTTGGTATTCAGCTTGACATCCATCCCGATGCCGTCTTTCTGCATGGCTGCCCAGCCGTCGATGTTGACCTGGATGGCATTCAGACTGATGGAATTGTCTTTCAGGGTATATTTGCCGTTGGTGAAGTCGGCATCCACATTCATGTCGGCTTCCAGGCTTGCCCGGTTCAGGAAAGGAATCCCTCCGGTGCGGTAGGTGAGTGAAGGAGTTTTCAGACTCAGGTCGACAGTGGTGCGTTCGCTTCCGAAGTCACCCGAACAGGCAGCCTTGAGGTTTTCGATGGCGGCATACATGCCTCCTTGCCGGTCATCGTAGCTGACCGACAGGTTATCGATAGACAACTTTTTCAGCTTGATGCGTATCGGCGAGCTTTCGGTTGAGGCTTCCTGAACCGTATCAGCTTCGGCGGAAGATTTCATTACGTCCCAGTTGGGATGTCCGTTCTCCAAGACAATCGCCTTTACCTTTGTGTCTTCAATAATGATTTTGGAGATGTCGTATCCGCTGTTGCCGAAGAGCGAAAACAGATTGACAGCTGCAGTCAGTTCGCCTGCCTGTATCAGCGTGTCGTTTTGAAATTCACCGGCTCCTTTCAGCCAAAAGTCTTCCAGTGTGACCGAAGCGGACGGGAAGTTGCGTAACAGACTGATGTTTAATGCACGGAAATCAAACTGTGCGTTGAGCATCTTGTTGCCCTCTTGCTTGACAATCTTTTCTATTTTACCTTGAAAAGCAAAAGGAAGGACCAAAAGCAGAATCAGAATCACGCCCAGCGTGATGCCTGCGATTTTCAATACTTTTTTCATGATTTGCCTCCTATAATAATGATTATATTTTAGAACCACACATTTCCGCAAATTATTATTTAGGTTGTTTGATTTATCATCTGCGAGAATCTGCGCTAATCTGCGTTTCAAATCGCTTGCTCGGGGTACAAATGTAATCGTTTTTTTTGTTCACTGTCTGTTATCTTATTGAAAATTTTCTACCTTTGTGTACCGAATAGTAGTATATAAAGGAGAAACAAGATGAAAATAGGAGATAAAGTCCGTTTCCTGAGCGAAGTAGGGGGCGGAATCGTGAAAGGATTTCAAGGCAAAGACATTGCGCTGGTAGAAGATGAAGACGGATTCGAAATACCGATGCTGGTGAAAGAATGTGTAGTCATTCAGACGGATGATTACAACATCCCGTTGAAATCGAACAAGAAGCAAGCCGAGCCGGAAGCGGAAGAAGAACCCGAAGAAGAGGAAAAGCCCGTCACTTACCGGGCACCTGAAATCAGAGGAAATGATGTGCTGAACGTGTATCTGGCATACGTGCCGCAAGATGTAAAAACGATTTCCGCTACGGCTTTTGATGCATATCTGGTGAATGACAGCAATTATTTTGTCGATTACCTTTACCTGTCGGCGGAAGGCAAAAGCTGGACCTTGCGCAGCAGAGGCACAGTGGCACCCAATATGAAGCAGCATCTGGAGGAATTCGACAAGGCGGAACTGAACAACCTGGAGCATGTCGCGGTACAGTTGCTGGCTTATAAAGACGACCGTACCTTCTTGCTGAAGAATGCCGTATCGATGGAGCTTCGCATTGATACTGTCAAGTTCTATAAATTGCATACATTCCAGCAGACTGATTTCTTTGCCGAGCCGGCATTGGTGTACGATATTGTGCGCGATGATGAATCGGCAAAGCAGGTCTATGTATCGGCAGACGACATCAAGGAAGCTTTGTTGCAGAAAAGCATACCTGAGCAGCCTAAGGCATCGAAAAAGCATCAGCCCAAGGTGAAGAACGACATTGTGGAAGTGGACTTGCATATTCATGAGTTGCTGGACGATACGGGCGGCATGAGCAACGGCGAAATGCTGAACTATCAATTGGACGTGTTCCGCAAGACGCTGGATGAATACAAGAACAAGAAAGGCCAGCGCATTGTTTTCATTCACGGCAAGGGGGACGGTGTGTTGCGCCGCGCCATACTGGACGAACTGAAACGTAAATACAAGAATTATTCCAGCCAGGATGCTTCGTTCCGCGAATATGGTTTCGGAGCAACGATGGTGACGATTCATTGACGTACAATTCTGATACTGTAAAAACTACTATCTTTCGAAATGTCTTTTTTGCCTGTTGCCTGTGTGGCGGCATGGCATTATCGTCCGGTATGGCTGGAGGTTCTTCCGGCTGTAGCGGTCGACCATTATGTATTGGATGCGCAAGCCGACGGTACTTTCCGGGCAGCGTTGCGCATGAGTGCTGATGCTTCGGGTTATACTTGGACGGTTTCAATAAAAGGGTTGAAGGATGGCGAACTCTTGCTGACCACAAATGGTAAAGAACAACTGACGTTCTCTTTGGGCAACTCTTCTGCCGAGCAGACTTTCGAAGGCGCATCAAGTTTGTTTGTTATTCTTCAACAACATATTCCGATATTCCGACGGATACATTCCCAACCGTTTCTTTACGTAGCGGCTAAGGTAAGAAACTGACGAAAAGTGCATCCGGTCGGCAATATCGGTCAGGGTCAAATCCTTTTGGCAGAGCAGGCGGCAGATTTCCTGCAGGGTGAAGCGGTCTATCCAGTAGGTGGCGGGCAGCCCGCTTGCTTTTCGGCAGATCTCGGTAAGGTAATGGGGCGTGATGCAGAGCAGCGAGGCATAGTGTTGCAGGTCGCGGTGCTGTTTGTATTCGCCTTCGTAGAGCAGTTCGATGAAGCGGCGCAATGAGGTAGAAAGGCGTTCGGAAAGCTGGGTGAATGCCTTGCCACGTGCGTGGATGTCGTAGAGGTTGAGGATATGTACCAACAGCAGATGCCCCATCATCTCCTCACGGAAAAGGTGTGCTGTTTCCATCAGTCGTGCCCGGATGCGCATCAGGTCTTCCAGGCAAATCATAAAGTCGTGCCGGGAGAGCTTCATTACTGGGTTCTGCATCAACAGCAGTTGGCCGATAATGCCATAGTTACTGCGTATGCCCAAGGTGTTGACAAAGACTGACGACAGTCCCATCATCTGTGCATCGAAATCGTCCGATTGCGTCAGGCCTGAGAGAAACAGCAGGTTAGGCAGAATCACATAATCCCCTGCCACGACATTGTAATGTACTCCTTGGAAGGAAAAGCTCATGCTGCCCTCCATGCAGAGAATGTGAAGTACGCAGTCGGACAGGGATGTAATATCATAGTCTTGAATAGAATCGATAAAGAATAGTTTCCGTTCTAATGAATCTTCCATATCCGTAAAGTTTGAACGTTTGTTTTACAAAATACCACAAATAGTGCATACGTTGTACCGGCTAAAAAGCTGTGTTTAACGAAAATATCTTTCTATGGCGTATAAATGCTTCTGTACATGTGCGTTATTTATTATATTCCCGACAAAAATATACTTTTTCGATGATTCATTCACTGAAAAACCACATTTTTTCGATGATTCATTGACTGAAAAACTACACTTTTTCGAGGATTAATTCTAATATCCGTTTGTATATTGTGTGAGAAGAATATGTATGAACCGCTGAATCTGTTTACGAATAGATAACGAAATACCACGAATAGTGCATACGTTGCTCCGAATTTCATAACAAGCAGTTCGGATTGTATCGGTAACTTTGCGACAAATAGATAAAACTTTCTTTATATGAATAACGTAAGATTGAACAACGGGGTAATGATGCCGGCCATCGGTTTTGGCGTGTATCAGATTCCCGAGAATGAGACAGAACGGATAGTCACGGATGCATTGGAAGTGGGCTATCGTATGTTTGATACGGCTGCTTCTTATTTCAACGAGGAGCAAGTGGGAAACGCTCTTCGTCACAGTGGGCTGAAACGGGAAGATGTTTTCGTTACTACCAAACTGTGGGTACAGGATTATGAGTACGATGATGCCCTGCGTGCCTTCGACCTCTCGATGAAGAAACTCGGGCTGGACTACCTTGACCTTTATTTGTTGCACAAGCCATACGGCAACTATTATGCAGCCTGGCGTGCGGCGGAACGTCTGTATAAAGAAGGACGTATCCGCGCCATTGGTGTGACCAGTTTCAGCAGCGAGCGGCTGCAAGACCTTTTCTTGCACAACGAGGTGAAGCCTGCCGTGAACCAGCTTGAGACGCATCCCTTTTTCCAGCAGCAGGCAGCCCACACATTCTTGAAGCAAGAAGGCATCCAGCACGAGGCGTGGGCTCCGTTTGCCGAAGGACAGAATGACATCTTCAATAACCCTGTGCTGAAGTCCATTGCCGAGCGTCACGGCAAAACCGTAGGCAATGTCGTACTCCGTTGGCTGAACCAGCGGGATATAGTGGTTATTCCCAAGACGGTGCGTAAAGAGCGGATGATAGAAAACCTTGCCATCTTCGATTTTACCCTGACCGATGAAGAAATGGATGCCATAGCCCGTCTTGATACAGGACGCAGCCCCATCTACGATGATATGGATTTGGCAACAACGAAATGGATTGGGCTGCACAAGATTCACGAATGATTCTTGCTTTTCCAAGCTGGCACACACTTTCTATGCAGTCGATAGTGCTTCCAAAAGATTTTTAGCGCTATCTACGCAGTCGACAGCACTTCCGGAAGATTTTTAGCGCTGGCTACTCAGTCGACAGTGCTTCCAGAAGTTTTTTAGCGCTGTCGACGCAGTCGACGATGCTTCCAGAAGTTTTTTAGCACTGTCGACGCAGTCGACGATGCTTCCAGAAAATTTTTAGCACTGTCGACGCAGTCGACGATGCTTCCAGAAGTTTTTTAGCACTGTCGACGCTAACGACATTTAATAATAATCATTTAAATCGAAGCAAATATGAAGACAAGAAAATTAGGAACATTGGAAGTATCGCCCATCGGTATGGGCTGTATGGGATTCAGTCACGGTTATGGAAAAGTACCGTCTGAAGAATATGCCCTTGACGCGATACGTGCGGCCTACGATTTCGGCTGTACCTTTTTCGATACGGCAGAGGTCTATGGCAAGGAACAATTCTACTTCGGACATAACGAAGAGCTGGTCGGCAAGGCCATCGAACCGTTTCGCAAGAAGGTGGTGCTTGCTACCAAATTTCACTTGGGTGAGAGCGAGACGCTGAAGGATGCCGACCTGTATGCCGAGATTCGCCGTCATCTGGAGGAGTCGATGAAGCGGTTGCGCACGGATTATATCGACTTGTACTACCTGCACCGCACCAATGAGTTGGTATCGCTTGCCCGGATTGCCGAGGCTATGGGTCGCCTGATACAGGACGGGGTGATTCGTGCCTGGGGACTCTCGCAAGTATCGGCCGCACAGATTCGCGAGGCGCATGCCGTGACTCCCGTATCGGCTGTGCAGAATATCTATTCGATGGTAGAGCGCGATTGCGAGGTCGAGATATTCCCGTTGTGTATGCAGGAAGGCATTGGGGTGGTTCCGTTTTCACCCATTGCCAGCGGGTTGCTTTCGGGCAAGGTGACGACACAGACGCAGTTCGGTTTCGACGATGTGCGTAAATTTGTCCCTCAGTTGACGAAAGAGAATATCGAAGGCAACCAGCCCATTCTCGATTTGCTTGCCCGCTATGCGGAGGCGAAACAGGCGACGATGGCGCAAATCTCCCTCGCCTGGATGTTGCATAAATATCCCAATGTGGTTCCCATTCCCGGTTCGAAGAATAAGGAACGTATTTTGGAAAACCTCGGTGCCTGGAACGTCAGCCTGACGGACGAAGAGTTCAACCAGCTACAGACCGCCTTGGATGCCTGCACGGTGTATGGACATCGCGGATGCGTGGAGTCGGAGCAGACCAGTTTCGGCAAGAACTGGAGTCGGGAACAGAAAGAAAATGTGTAAACCTATAAAGCGTATTTACAGACCCCGAGCTGGCGAAATTCCTGTTGGGATACGATAAGCAGTTCAATCCTGTATATAAAATCTATCTCTTGCATCGAAAATGCACAACTGATTATTCTGGCTTGTTTTGTAATAGAAAGATTCTATCTTTGCAAACCAATAAAAAACAGATTGTATGTATTTAGAAACAGAGAGATTACGATTACGTCCGTGGCGTGAGGCTGACGCTGAAGCGTTGTATGCCTACGCCAAGGATGAACGTGTGGGACCGATTGCCGGATGGCCTGCCCACCGCAGTGTAGAGGAAAGTCGCGAGGTTATCCGGACTGTCTTTTCTCAGGAAGGGGTATTTGCCGTTACGCTGAAAGACGACGACACGGCCATCGGTTGCATCGGGCTGATTACCGGCTTGCGGAGCAATTTCCCGATAGGCGACGATGAGGGAGAGGTCTCCTATTGGATTGGCGTCCCTTTTTGGGGCCAGGGTTTGATTCCCGAGGCTATGCATGAAGTCATCCGCTATGGTTTCGAGGATTTAGGACTGAAAACATTGTGGTGCGGCTACTTCGACGGCAATGAAAAGTCCCGGCGTGCCCAAGAGAAATGCGGTTTTCGTCCGCACCACACCGAGGAAGAGAAGTTTTACCCGCTGACCGGCGACCGGCGGATAGAACACGTCAGTCGCCTGACGCGGGAAGAGTGGAAACTGTGAGTGGTGTTTTGTTTTATACAGGACAAGGCTTCCCTAAAGAATATTTATGTAGATATGGCGGGGCGATATATTTTTCATATCTTTGCCGCCATCATTGTAAAACCTAACGAGAAAATAAGATGAAAAGCTTTCTTATTTTGCTGGTTGCGATAGTGTTCGAAACCGTCGCGACCTCTTGCCTGAACAAAAGCGAGCAGTTTACCAAGTTGTTGCCTTCTGTGGTGAGCATCCTTTGCTATGCTGTTTCGTTTTATTGCCTGAGCGTCGCGCTCAAGACGATGCCGGTAGGCATTGCGTATGCCATCTGGTCGGGTGTGGGCATTGTGCTGATTGCGCTAATCGGCTTTTTCGTTTTCAGGCAACATCTCGATTTTCCGGCAATGTTAGGGCTTGCGCTGATTATTGCCGGCGTGATTGTCATCAATGTATTTTCCAAATCAGTCAGTCACTAATTAAATCTTGATTTAGTCGACGGGTTCGCCGTTTATCCGTTTTTTCAGCTTTTGCCAGGCGGGAGGTCCGAACAGACAACTGTCGCGCATCGTGGTACACATTTCGCGGAAACGGGACATCGGAACGGAAAAACTGAGTTCGTCTGCCTTGAAATAAGGACGGGCAGAAGGGTCGAACAAGCCTAAAAAGGTTCGCCTGCCGCCGCATCGGTTTTCTTTTACGGTCAGTGTGAGGGTAGAGCAACAGCCCGAGCCAAAGGGTGTGGAAACGGCGTCGGGAGCATTGTTGTCGAAGCAAGCCCACGTGACCAGTCCTGCAAGTTGGTCGGGGGTAGCGATGAAGAGAATGCCTTCAGCCTCTGTATCCGGCATCGCTTGGTCTATGCGGGCAAACCAGAGGTAAGGTTTGGCAGCGGGAAGAATCTCCAGGTCACGGATATATTCCGATACCATTTCCGGCGTCTGCTTATACCGCTCTTTGGTGGAAACGAATCCCGGCACGTGGTCGGGCATCGGAGCAAAGCCGGTATAGAGCTTTCCTCCTCCACAGCTAAGTGTTTCCCTGCTGACACAAAGGCTTTTGCCTGCCCTCACGGCATCAAAACACTTGAAGATGCAGCCCCGTGTCTGCACCAGTTCACCGATAATCTTGTCCGAATAGCCGAAGCAAATGGGCAACGCGGCATTGTCGCTGAAAGCTTCCCGGTAGTTGCTGATAAATTCCTGTACATTCATAGACTCCTTGTTTTTCTTTTGTTACGAAGATACGCAAAATATTTCAATCCACTATCCACTTCTCAATATTCCGGGTTCGGGCGCTGAAGTTTATTCCTATCTTGAAAAGTTTTCGCCGGTCTGATTGGAAGGGCAGGGCGTATTGTTTTTCTTCAATTTGACGGAGAGCTTCTTCGGCTGAACCTTCCAGCTTGAATTCCATCACATAAATAAATTTGTCGGTTTGTACCACGAGGTCAATGCGTCCTTGCGAGGTGTGGTATTCCGCTTTGACGTACAGACCGATTAGTTTGAATACGATGAACAATACGTTTTGATAATGCAATTCCCGGTCGCGTATCAGCTCGTAAGGTGTATCGGCAAAGAGACTTTGCAGGCGGCAGAAGAAAGCGTCAATATCTCCGTTGCGAATTTCCTTGACAAAATTTTGGATAGCAAAAGAGGTTTGTGTATTGTCTATCGGTGTGTAGTAGGGAAGAAGGAACTTCATAAATCCTTCTTCCACTTCTTTATTGGGAAACCCCAAATGATATATTCCGAATTCTTCATCATAACCTTGTATGGTCAGGTAACCGCTTTGGAAGATAACCGGAAGCGGTTTGTCATCGCCATATACATCGTTCAGCACGTGCACATCTGTTGCTACGTGTGCTATTTCTTCCAAGTTGTAGCGGGTCTGTTTCAGTAGTTTTACCAGATAGGTAGGTGTACCGGTCTCGAACCAATAGCTGCCGAATCGTTTCTTCTTGAATGTGTTCAACAAGCTGAAAGGATTATAGATGCCTTCTGTGTCGGGAGCGAAATGATAACCGTCGTACATTTCTTTCAGCTTGTTGCAGGTTTGTTCGTAAGTCTGCTTTTGTGCGGAAGCCAAATCGTGAAGTTCTTTATCCAGGCAGGTTTTGATTTCCTGCTCCGTCACGCCGCAGAGACTTACATATTCTGGGTCCATCGATATGTCTTCCAGGTTATTCAGGTCACTGAAGACGCTGACTTTGCCGAACTTGGTAACCCCTGTCAGTATGGCAAACTGGATGCATCCGTCCATTGTCTTTAATACCCCATAGAAGGGTTTCAGCGTATCACGGAAAGTCTCTTGAAGCTCCTTGTTGCCAATGGCCTGAAGCAAAGGCTTGTCGTATTCGTCTACCAGAATCACCACTCTTAAACCGGAGTTTTTGCAAGCCCGTTCAATGACTCCGGCAAAGCGCATGGCTAATGTCTGTTCCGATGGGTCGTTGCCATATACTTTTTCCCAAGCAGTCACATACCTGTTCAACAGCTTATCCAGACTTTCCGGTGTATCATATTTGTCGATATTCAAATCTAAATGCAGTACCGGATATGTTTTCCATTCCGTTTCCAGCGTTTCCATTGCCAATCCTTCGAATAGTGAACGCTTTCCTTGGAAGTAGGCTTCGATGGTGGAAAGCAACAAGCTTTTCCCGAACCGACGCGGACGGCTCAGAAAATAGTAGTTTCCACTGGTAATCAATTGATGTATCAGTGCGGTCTTGTCTATGTAGAGAAAACCGTCACGACGGATTTTCTCAAAGCTTTGTATGCCTATCGGATATTTCATGTCTGTGGAAAATTTGTGGTCGGTTCCGCATACAAATATAGAGATTTATTCTGAGAAAACCTATGTTTCCGACTGGAATGGACATTACTGATAAGTCGCAATTGCGTTTTTTATCATTTTTATGGGAAGAAAAGAATTTTGTTTGTAAAGACAACCTGCGAAGTGAATAACTCGAAAATGGGTCAAACCGGTATAGGAATAAGCTGAACCTTGGGTCAACCTTTATTGTTTTTAAGAAGAGATTAAGTCCACTGAAACCGTACAACAGCTTGTTTCAGGAGTTTCATATAGGTGAAACAACTGTTTCAGTTGCTTGAAACAACTGTTTCACCTATATGGAACAACTGTTTCAGCTTTTTGAAACAGGGTGAAACTATTTTTGTATGGCTGATATCAGTAGGGCTTGTTTTTCGATGGAGCTGTTTGGTGAGCGGTTAATCGGTGGGTAAAAGAGGTTTTTCTTTCCGAAGTGGCGGGAGACGGATTGTTTATTCGCTGATTTATGCGTATTTTTGTTTTTATCGGAATGATATCTAATGAAAACAGGGAATGGCTATGAAAAAGAATCTTTTGAACGGAGCCATTGGGATGATGGCTTGTGCATTGTTTTTGTCTTGCACTTCGAAAACCGGTAAGGACGTGGCTCCCGAAGCGAAAAACGATACGGTGGTTGCCGTGAGTCGGGATGCTTCATTGGGCGAATGGAAAACCCAAGTGTACGAAGGCTTGTTACCTGCCGCCGACGGACCGGGTATCTTTTATTCGCTTACGGTGCGCCATCAGGAACATAGCGGCGACGGGACTTTCACTTTGGCTCTTACCTACAAAGAGGCGGAAAACGGCAAGGACAAGACTTTTACCTATACGGGACGCCGGTATACGCAACGGGGCATTCCCGGGGATGATAATGCGACCGTCTGGCAATTGGTGACGGACGATAAGCAGGACGTGTTTTCTTTTCTGCTTGAGGATACCGAGACGCTGGTTCTCCTTAACCAAGTGTTCGAGCGGACGGATTATCGCCTGAAGCGGGTGCAGAAACCGTAAGCCGCGAGTCAGGACTTTGTCTTCCTTTTTTGTTTATTTTAATGGAAACGGGTGCAGTACTTCGGAAAATATTTTGTTTCTTTGATAAAGACCAAATGAAAAGCGATATGAAGACGAGCAAACTATTGCGCGGACTGATGATGATAATCATCGGTCTGTTGCCTTTCCCCATCCTGGCGCAAAGCTATGACCGGTTGTGGAAAGAAGTGGAGACGTATCAGAAGAAAGACCTGCCCAAGTCGGTCATCGTAACGGCAGGGAAGATTTACGAGAAAGCAAAGGCCGAACGCAACCTGCCTCAACTGATGAAGGCGTCTTTGGTGCGGGCTTCCCAGCAGGTTTCGCTTACGCCCGATAGTGCCGAAGTGGAATATGCAGCGTTGAGGCAATGGGCGGAGGAGGAAAACGATACCGTAGGGCGTGCCGTGTTGCATAGCATTGTGGGCTCTTGGATGATGGCAAACGAACCGGACAGCATGGAGGCGGCTATCGCTTATTTCCGTGCTTCGGTGGCTCCCAAGGAGGTGCTGGGACGCACTTCAGCCAAAGAGTTCCGCCCGATGACCGAATCGGGCAAGCAAAGCGAACGGTATTTCGGCGACAATATGCTGGATTTGCTCACCCGTACGGCTATCCAGCAGATGTCCACCCTGTATAGTCCGGCGCACCTGCCTAAGGCGAAAGCGTGCATGGAACTGTATGACGGGCTGATAGATTATTATAAGCAAGCACAGAACCGGGAGGCTGCCCTGCTCACCGAAGTGGCGAAACTCTGGTTCCAGAAACGGAGGATGGACAATTTCAAGCCGTACCGCCTCACGGATGATGAGCTTATTGCCAGCCTGCACGGGTTGATTGACACGTATGCCGGCCAGCCTGCATGTGCGGATGCATACGTGAAACTGGTGGTGGCTTACCGCGATGCCGGCCGCTTGAAAGAAGCCGTGGAGACGGCTCGCGAAGGGCTGGCGAAGTACTCCAAGGGCGAATGGGCAAAGGACTTGCAGGGGCAGATAGACTACATCACCCGTCCGATGCTGAACGTGGATATCCCTTTCCTTTATCCGAACTACGAAACCGATGCGAACGTGACGTATGCCAATATCGAAGGCGTTACGCTCGAACTCTATCGCCTGAACCTTGCACCCACGGCGGCACAGCTCCAGTTCCGCGAAGAGACCGACCGCGATGCCTTGCTCAAGCAATACGGGACGAAGGTTTCCAGCCGCTTCTATGCCCTCCGCGCCACGGAGGATTACCAGCGGCGCGATACCGTGTTGCGCTATACATTGCCCGGCGAGGGCATCTATATGCTGAAGCAAATCCCGAAAGGAGTGGAAAAAGGCATCGCTTCGGCGGTGATGTTTGTCTCGCCCTACCAAGCCATCGAGCTACCGGTACAGGGCAGGCAACATGAGTTTATAGCCGTAGACCGCCTGACAGGACGTCCTGTTCCGGGTGCGGAGATAGTGACCTACCAGCTGAATATCTACGATGCGAAGGCAGACTATGCCTTGTGGAACGTGCACCGGACGGATGCGCAGGGACGGACGGCGTTTGAAGTGCCGAAACGGACCGGCGCTTATTACAATGTGCGTACGCCCGGACACGACTTTATGGCTATCACCCGGTTGAGCACAAACAATGGTATAGTGGATGTGGCTTCGGAAGGGTGGAAGAAACAAGCCGACCTGTTTACCGACCGTTCGTTGTACCGTCCCGGACAGACGGTGCATGTATCGGGTGTGGTGTACGAGCAGGATGGCGACTCCATCCGTGCGGCTTCGTATGCCAAGGATAAGCTGAGGCTCTATCGGGGGTCTCAAAATGTGGGCGAAGCCGATGTGTGGACCGATGAGTTCGGGGTCTTCTCGCACGAGTTTGCCTTGCCCGATAATTTGCTTCCGGGGCAGTATTACCTGTCAGGTTATGACCGGTCGGTGGTGATTCAGGTAGACGAGTACAAACGGCCTACTTTCGAGGTACGGTTCGACCCTTATAAGGAAGCCTATACGATGGGCGATTCGGTGCGTGTCTCGGCTGAGGCAAAGACGTATGCCGGTGCTCCGGTGCGCAATGCCCGGGTGAAATACCGTGTTGTCCGTACCGAAATGTCGTGGTTCCGCTGGCAAGGGGCAACGGAAGAATTGCTTTCGGGCGAAACGCAGACCGATGCCGATGGCAAGTTTTATATCTGTGCCAGGCTGACAGAACCCGATTACGAGGCGGAGCATACCTATTATATCTATAAGGTATCGGCGGATGTGACCGACGGTGCCGGCGAGACCCGTCAGGGCGAACTGGCTTTGCCTGCCGGCGAGCAGACCCTCGGCTTGCAACTGAAGGGATTGAACGCAAATGTGATGCGCGAAAAGCAGGAACGCATCCAGGTGCAGGCGATGAACCTGAACGGACAGCCCGTGCAGGTGGAAGTGGCATACAAGGTATATGCCTTGGATAAGGAGGGCAAGAAAGGTGCTTTGCGTTACGAAGGCAAGGCAGAGTCGATGCAATCGTTTGTGCCTTCGGACGTGTGGGCATTGCCTTCGGGCAGGTACCGCATGGAGGTCTCGGCACAAGATGAAAAGGGTCGTCCTTGCACGGCAGAGCAGGATTTCGTGCTTTTCTCTAAGACAGACCGCACCTCGCCGGTAGAAGAAACCGCCTGGTTTTATCAAGACGGCGATAGCTTCGGAAGCCAGGAGCCGCCCACGTTCTATATCGGTACGAACGAGGAAGGGGTATGCCTCTTCATCGATGTATACGATGGACAACGGCGTATTGAATCCCGGCAAGTGACGCTGGATAAGGAACTCAAGGCGTTCAGTTTCCCTTATCGTGAAGCGTATGGCGATGCGGTGACCGTAGCATTCACCTTTATGCGCAAAGGGAATTTGTACACGAACCAGTCGCTCCTGACTCGTCCCGTGCCCGATAAGCGGTTGGTGATGAAATGGGAAACATTCCGCGACCGCCTGCAACCGGGCGGACAAGAGACTTGGACGCTGCACATCGCCCGTCCTTCGGGGATGCCGGCGGAAGCCAACCTGATGGCTACGCTTTACGATGCTTCTTTGGACGTGTTACGTAAGCACGACTGGCGTTTCGGGCTTTCGTTCCCACGCCGGGCGATGTACGTGCGTGCCGATTTCGCTTCGGCATTCCAGCGGCTACGGATGTACGGTGATTTCCCGATAACCTATCCCGGCGAGGGCTTCGACTTGCTTTATGGAGACTATAGCAGGCTATATACTACGTGGTTGGGAGGTTTCCGGAGAGGATTTACATTCTTGAGTCGTGCCAATGCGGTTCAGGAAGAAATGATGGAAGTAATGCCATTGAGTGCATTGGAGGGAGCGGATATAGCTGATTTGCGTGAAGTAAGATATGATGCTACGGCTGCACCGGCTCCCGCTTTCCAAATGAAGAAAGGGGATGTAGGTGGAGGTGAAATACAAATCAGCATCGCCGATGTGAAGGGTGTAGGAAGTGCGGAGGCAGAACAAATGCCGGTGCCTGCCCTGCGCGAGAATTTTGCCGAGACGGCTTTCTTCTATCCCAACCTGCGCACCGATTCGTTGGGCAATGTGAGCGTCTCCTTTACCGTGCCCGATGCCCTGACCCAATGGCGTTTCTTGGGCTTTGCCCATACGCGGGCTATGGATTATGGTTTGTTGGTTGATACGGTCCAGACCTCGAAACCCTTTATGGTGCAGCCCAACTTGCCGCGCTTTATCCGGAGGGGAGACCGTGCGGTGATAGCGGCTTCGCTGGTCAACTTATCAATGGAAACCGTATCCGGAATTGCCCGCATTGAATGGTCGGATCCGGTTACAGGAAAGGTCGTGGCACACGATAAGCAATCGTTCTCGGTAAGTGAAGGCGAGACGGGAACGGTGCATTTCACTTTCGAAGTGCCCGAAACCTATGATGTGCTGGTCTGCAAAATCGTAGCGGAAGCCGGTGAATATAGCGACGGGGAACAACATTACGTACCGGTGCTGACTGATAAGCAATGGATGACCGAGACCGTACCCGTACAACTGGACGGAACCGAAACAAAATCGGTAGCTGCCGAGGAATTGTTCAACAAGCAGAGCAAGACCGCTACAGAGAAACGCCTGACGGTAGAGATGACCGCCAATCCGGACTGGTATGCCGTACAGGCACTTCCGGTGATGGGAAATCCTTCGGAAGAAGACGCCTTGTCGTGGGCTTCGGCATATTATGCCAATGCATTGGCTGCGCACATCGTCCGTTCTAATCCGCATATCGAAGAAGTGTTCAAGGCGTGGAAAGCCAATGGAACGGACAAGGAAACCTTGCTCAGCAACTTGGAACGTAATCAGGACCTGAAGAACCTGTTGCTTGCGGAAACTCCGTGGATAGCGGAAGCCGCTGATGAAGCCGAGCAGAAACGCCGTGTCGCCTTGTTGTTCGACTTGAACACGATGGCCAACCGCCGGCAGACGGCTGTCGGCAAGCTCAAGGCCTTGCAATTACCTGACGGTTCGTGGAGCTGGTACAAGGGAATGACAGGCAGCCGCTATATCACGACGCAAATAGTGGAGATGCTGGCACGCCTGCAAGCGATGAAGGTGACATTGGATTCGGGCATAGGCGATATGTATGTGCGCGCGATGGAGTATCTGAAGAAAGAAGCGCAGGAAACCTACGAAACAATGAAGCGCCGGGAAGCCGAAAAGGACCTTCTGGTAGTTCCCGACCAGCAGACTATACATTATTTATATATATGTGCGCTCGACCCGTTGGCAGCCAACCATGCTGACAAGCAGGTGAACAGCTATTTTATCTCGAAGCTGGAGAACCGCTCGGCGGAATATTCCATCTATGAGAAAGCGTTGATAGCCCTTGTGATGCAGGGAGCAGACCGTCAAGAACAGGCATCCGAACTGGTTCAGTCCATCAAGGAATATGCTGTAGGTACGGAAGAATTAGGCATGTATTTCGATACGCAGAAAGCCGCTTACTCATGGCGGAACTATAAGATTCCGACTCAGGTAGCGGCGATGGAAGCCATCTTCCGTATAGCGCCGGACACGGAAATGCTGAACCGGATGAAGCAATGGCTGCTGAAGCAGAAGCAGGTACAGGCGTGGGAAAGTTCCGTATCCACCGCCGATGCCGTGTATGCCTTTTTGTGTATGGGCGGCAATGGGCTTGCCGAAGGCGGACAGATGGAAGCTACGGTAGGCACAACTACCTGGCAGACCCCGCAAGACGCGTTGGGATACATCCGCAAGACCTTTTCCGGAACCGATGCAGAAGCCGGTGAAATAAAGATGAAACGTACCGGCGAAGGACTGGGATGGGGCGCGGTTTATGCCCAATACCTGGAAGATATGGATAAGGTAATGCCTGACAAAGGTACCGGACTGCAAATCGAACGGGCGTTTTACCGTGATGGCGAAAAGCTTTCCCGCCGTGCGGAACTGCACGTAGGCGATAAGATAACGGTACGTCTGACGGTATCGGCAGACCGCGATATGGATTTCGTTCAGGTAAAGGATGAGCGTGCGGCTTGTATGGAACCCGAACAACAGCTCTCCGGTTACCGATGGGGTGGAGGCATCGGTTATTATCAGGTAGTCCGTGACGCCTCTGTTTCCTTCTTTATCGACCGGATGCGGAAAGGCACCTATCAGTTGGAATACACCGTCTATATAGACCGTGCCGGGACTTATCAGGCAGGAAGCGCCACCGTTCAGTCGGCTTATGCTCCGGAATATAGCGGGTATACGGCTGGCGAGACATGGGTCGTGGAATAGATTGAGAATAGACAAGCGGGGCGGCAATGCGTCGGACAATATAAACTATCCGGCGCATTGCCGCCCCGCTTGCTTGTCAACTTGTTGCTTTAATTTTTGTTCGTCATTGATTTTCTCTTTATCTTTGTTCTCTCAAATTCAGAATAGACAAAAGATGATGAAACGTATTCTATTTTTATTCAGCATATTGCTCGGTACGGTGCTTTCGGCATACGCTCAGCCGAAAATCACGTTCGACCGTGAGAAGCAGGATTTGGGCTATCTCCTTTGGCGCAATCCGACTACGGTTACTTATTCGTTTACCAATACCGGCGACAAGCCTTTGGTTATCTCGAACGTAACCGCTTCGTGCGGATGTGTCAGTGTCGACTGGACGAAACATCCCATACCGGCAGGAGGGAAAGGAACGGTAAGCGCGGTCTTCGATGCCGAAGCCATCGGACATTTCTATAAGGAAGTCGGCGTGTATTGCAATGCCAATCCCCTGCCTATTTACCTGGAGTTCAACGGAGAGGTGACAGCCGATGCCAAGAACTATTCGTTTACCCATCCGTACGGGTTCGGCTCGGTACGCTTGAATCAGGAGGAAATCGAGTTTGAGAATGTCAATAAGGGCGACCGTCCCGAAGTGACGATATTGGTAGCCAATACGTCGAGTAAGACTTATGCGCCGGTATTGATGCACCTGCCGCCCTATCTGTCGGCAAAGGCTACTCCCGAGGTCTTGGGAAGAGGGAAGAACGGAAAGATTGTAGTGACGCTTGATACGGAAAAACTTCCCAAGTTAGGCATTACGCGCGCTTCGGTCTACTTGTCACGTTTCCCCGGCGACAAGGTAGGGAGCGATAACGAGATTCCGGTATCGGTTGTGCTCTTGCCCGATTTTTCCAATATGACCGAGCAACAGAAAAACAATCCTCCGCAAATCTCGCTTTCCGCTACCCAGTTGGACTTTCCCGATTTAAAGCCTACGCAGAAGAAGTCGCAGAATGTGATAATCACCAATACAGGCAAGTCGAATCTGGAAATTCAGGATATGCAAGTGAACAGTATTGCGCTTGGAGTCAGCCTGAAAAAGACGGTATTGAAACCGGGCGAGTCGACGAAGATGAAGATTACGGTATTGGCGGAAAATCTCTCCCGTGTAAAAGGAACACCACGTGTGCTGATGATAACGAACGACCCGGCAAAGCCTTCGGTTACGGTCCGGGTGAAAGCGAAATTAAATAATAAGTAGTTAAAGGAGTTAAGAAGTTAAGTAGTTAAGTCAATAGCTTTTCTTCTTAGAAGTTAAAGGAGTTATCACTCCGCTTCGCTCCGTTAGAAGTTAAAGCCAATAGTTTTGAGGATGTAAACGTCAATAAAATGTATTGACTTAACTACTTAACTACTTAACTTCTTAACTCCTTAACTACTATACTATAACTTCTCTAACTCCTTAAAAATAAAAAACTATGGAACACCCCGAGAACAGTAATGAATACAAAGGGTTGACTGTAAACAAAGGAATAGACCAACCCACCAATGTGAATCCTTACCTGAAAGCAAGGAAACGGGCACGGCGCCGGCAATTTACCGCGGGCGAGTATGTAGAAGGCATCTTGAAAGGAAATATTACAGTGCTGAGTCAGGCAGTTACGTTGATAGAAAGCGTCAAGCACGAACACCAGGCTTTGGCGCAGGAGGTCATCGAAAAGTGTCTTCCTTTCTCGGGCAATTCCATTCGTGTAGGCATCAGCGGTGTGCCCGGTGCCGGCAAGAGCACTTCGATTGATGTCTTCGGTTTGCACGTTTTGCAAAAAGGTGGCAAACTTGCCGTACTTGCCATAGACCCCAGCAGTGAACGGTCGAAAGGAAGTATCTTAGGCGACAAGACCCGTATGGAGAAGCTTTCCGTTCATCCCGATTCGTTTATCCGCCCCAGTCCTACAGCCGGTTCATTGGGAGGTGTAGCCCGCAAGACGCGCGAGACCATAATCCTTTGCGAGGCTGCCGGATTCGACAAGATATTTGTAGAGACGGTCGGAGTAGGGCAAAGCGAGACGGCTGTCCACTCGATGGTAGACTTCTTCTTGCTGATTCAGCTTGCCGGGACGGGTGACGAGCTGCAAGGTATCAAGCGAGGCATCATGGAGATGGCAGACGGTATCGTTATCAATAAGGCGGACGGCAACAACATCGAGAAGGCAAAACTGGCCGCTGCTCATTTTCGTAACGCCCTTCATTTGTTTCCGGCGCCCGAATCGGGCTGGATACCGAAGGTCTTGACTTATTCCGGCTTCTATGGTATCGGCATTCAGGAAATCTGGGATATGATTGACGAATACTTTGCTTTCGTCAAGGCAAACGGTTACTTCGAGCACCGTCGCAACGAGCAGGCGAAATATTGGATGTACGAAACCATCAATGAACAATTGCGCGATCGTTTCTATACCCATCCCATCGTAATGCCGATGCTGGCACACGAAGAAGAGCAGGTACTCTCGGGTAAGACAACTTCGTTTTCCGCTGCCAAACGGCTGTTGGACACCTACTTTAATAAATGAAGAATGAAGAACGAAGAATTAGTGGATGTTTTCTATTCTTCATTCTTAATTCTTCATTCTTAATTTTTAATTCTTCATTTCTGTAAATCTGGTACAATCATCTGTGATTTGGTTAGGCGGTAATTGGGAGAAAGCGTTTATCTTTGTGCGTAGAGATAACCATTAAAAGCGATTACCTATGAAACCGTTTCGACTGAACATCAAGAAGGCACTCCTCTTGGGGATGCTTGTATCAACAACTAATATTCAATGTATTATGGCACAAGAAAAGATTACACAGACTGCTGGTCGTACACAGTTGGGAGAGTTCGCTCCCGAATTTGCGAAAGTAAACGATGACATCCTCTTCGGTGAGGTATGGAATCGTCCGGGACTGAGCCCGCACGACCGCAGTATGATTACCATTGCTACCTTGGTAGGCAAAGGCATTATCGACTCTTCGCTTACCCATCACTTGCAATTTGCTAAAAGCAACGGCGTGACCCGTACCGAGATTTCCGAACTGTTGACTCACGTTGCTTTCTATGCCGGATGGCCCAATGCGTGGGGAGCTTTCCGTCTGGCTACGGAGGTATGGGCGGAAGATGTTGCGGATGATAACGGAAAAGCCGCTTTCCAGCGTGAAATGATTTTCCCGATTGGTGAACCTAATACCGCATACGCGAAGTATTTTATCGGTAACAGTTACCTGGCACCCGTTTCACGCGAACAGGTAGCATTCTCGAATGTGACTTTCGAACCGCGTTGCCGTAACAACTGGCACATTCATCACGCTACGAAAGGAGGCGGTCAGATGCTGGTTTGTGTAGCCGGACGCGGCTGGTATCAGGAAGAAGGCAAGCCTGCCGTACAGATGCTTCCGGGCGATGTCATCCATATTCCTGCCAATGTAAAGCACTGGCACGGCGCGGCTGCCGATAGCTGGTTTGCTCATTTGGCTTTCGAAGTTCCCGGTGAGAATACTTCCAACGAATGGCTGGAACCGGTATCGGATGAGGAATACGATAAGCTTTAATAAATGAAGAACTGATTAAATGAAGAATGAAGAATGAAGAATAGAAAACATCCACTAATTCTTCATTCTTAATTCTTCATTCTTCATTTACTTGTTTCTTTCTTCAATCACGCAGTCGGCTGGCGCCTTGATGTTTTCGTCCAGAGTGACGGAACCGATGCTGTCTGCTGTGATGCGTCCCGATGTCGGGTTCTTGATGTTGGTTATAGCTCCGCGGATGTCTGCCTGTAAGGTGCTGTATTCGAAAGCCCGGTCGCACGACGGGTCGAAGGTGCAGTTTTCCAATATCAGGTTTTCGGCATAGCACAGCGGTTGCTCGCCCGAGATGTGGCAATTCACCAGACGCAGGTTCTTCGAATGCCAGCCCAGGTATTCGCCGTTCAGTTCCGAATCGTAGATAGTTACATTCTCCACTTCCCAGAAAGCGTCTTTGGTCGTAATCTTCGCGTGATGGATTTCCACGTTCTTCACGTATTGGAAGACATATTTGCTGTCACTTTCCAGCCCGTCCACGTAGATGTCGTTGCTGAACATAAACGGATAAGTCCCGTCGTGCAGCTTGAGGTTCTTCACGCGGATGCGGTTGCACCGCCAGAACACTTCGTCGGCATCGTTCATTTGTACGTTTTCTATGTCGATATCATTCATCTCACGGAACATTTTCGGCGCGTCGATGACCGTATCTTTCATTACCAGATGGTCGGAATACCAGAGTGCCGAGCGTCCGCCTACAGCAAAATAACAGTGGTCGATGGTAAATCCGTGTACGTGCCAGAAAGGATAGTTCCCCTCAAAGCGGCAGTTGGTGGCCACGATGTTGCTGCACTCTTTGATGCCCGACTCGCCTTCGCGTATGGTCACGTTGTCCAGGTGAAGGTCGTGCGAAGCGAACAAGGGGCGTTCGCCTCCGAATTCTTTGTCTTTAATCAGTTGCATAGTTCTATTTAGTGTTTTATGTCTTTTCCCGGATGCAAATTTACAACATTCTTCCCATACATTTGTAAATGAATTACAGATGATGTTACCACGATTACAGAAATAAGGCCGTCTGCCATATCGGGTGGCAAGAGATATTGAAAAATCATCTTATTGTAACGATATTACTGAATATATTCTGTACCTTTGCACGCTGAAAACAAAAAAGAGATATGCAGACAGATAGCAGACCGATTATCGAGATAAAGGACGTGTCGAAGTATTTTGGTGAGAAAACAGCCCTTGACCACGTGAACCTGTACGTGCGCAAGGGCGAGTTCCTGACCATCCTGGGGCCTTCAGGATGTGGGAAAACCACCTTGCTCCGCCTGCTGGCAGGGTTTCATACCGCATCGGAAGGCGAGATTTACATCAGCGGGCAGGAGGTGACACAGATGCCTCCTTACCGTCGTCCCATCAATACCGTGTTTCAGAAGTACGCTTTGTTCCCGCACCTGAACGTGTTCGACAACATTGCCTTCGGACTGAAGCTGAAGAAGATGCCCAAAGCGGACATCGAGCGGAAGGTAAAGGTGGCGTTGCGTATGGTGGGAATGACCGATTATGAGTACCGTGACGTCGACTCGCTTTCGGGCGGACAACAGCAGCGGGTAGCCATAGCCCGTGCCATTGTGAACGAACCGGAAGTGTTGCTGCTGGACGAACCGCTTGCGGCCCTCGACCTGAAGATGCGCAAGGATATGCAGATGGAGCTGAAGGAAATGCACCGCCGGCTGGGGATTACCTTTGTTTATGTCACCCACGACCAGGAAGAGGCGTTGACCTTGAGCGACACCATCGTGGTGATGAGTGAGGGGCGCATCCAGCAGATAGGCACGCCTACGGACATCTACAACGAACCTGTCAATTCGTTTGTGGCAGATTTCATCGGCGAGAGCAACATCCTGAACGGCACAATGGTGCGTGACAAGCTGGTGCGTTTCTGCGGGCACGAATTCGAATGTGTCGACGAGGGCTTTGGCGAAGATGTGCCTGTCGATGTGGTGATACGCCCGGAGGACTTGTATATTTTCCCCGTGACCCGGCGCGCCCAGCTGCGTGGCGTGGTGCAGTCGTGCATCTTCAAGGGCGTGCACTACGAGATGGCAGTGGCGGTAGACGACTATGAGTTTATCGTGCAAGACTATCACGCTTTCGAGGCTGGTATGGAAGTCGGCTTGCTGGTAAAGCCTTTTGATATCCACATTATGAAGAAGGAGCGGATTTGCAATACGTTTGAGGCGAAAATCATTGACGGCACGCACGTGGAGTTTCTGGGATGTACGTTCGAATGTCTGCCCTCGGCGATGCCTGCTTCAGTGTATGGCGGTCAAGATGCCAAGGTGGAAGTGGACTTCGGCAAAGTTATTCTTCAGGATAACGAGGAGGACGGCATGCTGACGGGCGAGGTGAAGTTCATCCTTTACAAGGGCAACCATTATCACCTGACGGTGCTTTCCGACTGGGACGAGAATGTATATGTCGATACCAACGATGTGTGGGATGACGGCGACCGTGTGGGCATCACCATTCCGCCCGAAGCCATTCGTGTAACCCCTGTAACTGATAAGACGAAATGACAAGGATTGTTCGGTTTTTTGTTTCACGGAAAAGCTGGGTTTTGCCTTATCTTATCTTTTCCGTCATTTTTGTGATTGTCCCCTTGCTTCTGATTGTGGTGTATGCCTTCACCGACGATGCCGGCAGGCTGACGCTGGAGAACTTCCGGAAGTTTTTCGACCATCCTGAAGCGGTCAACACGTTTGTTTACTCCATCGGCATAGCGATGATTACCACCGTGGGATGCATCGTGCTGGGCTATCCGGCAGCGTGGATATTGAGCAACTGCAAGAAGTTAGGTTACGCCCGCACGCTGATTATGCTGTTTATTCTTCCGATGTGGGTGAACATCCTGGTGCGTACACTTGCCACGGTAGCTTTGTTCGACTTTTTCCGTTTGCCCTTGGGCGAAGGTGCCTTGATATTCGGTATGATTTACAACTTTATCCCTTTTATGATTTATCCTATCTATAACACGCTTCAGAAGATGGACCGCAGCTACATCGAAGCGGCTCAGGACCTGGGAGCCGATTCGTTTCAGGTGTTTTGGAAAGTGGTGTTCCCTTTGTCGATGCCCGGTGTGGTGAGCGGTATTATGATGGTGTTTATGCCTACCATATCCACCTTTGCCATTGCCGAACTGCTCACGATGAACAACATCAAGCTGTTTGGTACGACCATTCAGGAGAATATCAACAACAGCCTTTGGAATTACGGGGCTGCCCTTTCGCTCATTATGCTCTTCCTGATTGCCGCCACTTCGCTTTTCAGTTCTGAAGACAAGAACAAGGTAGAGAAAGGAGGTGAGTCGTGGTAAGACGTATTGTCGGGCAGGTATATCTGTGGGTGCTGCTGATTCTTCTGTATGCCCCGATAGCGATTATCGTGATTTATTCGTTTACCGATGCCAAGGTCTTGGGCAACTGGAGCGGCTTCTCGCTGAAGCTATACGAGTCGTTGCTCGATACCGGTGCCCATCATTCGCTGATGAATGCTTTTGTCAATACCATTCTGATAGCTTTCATCGCGGCTACGGCTTCTACCTTGCTCGGAAGCCTTGCGGCTATCGGCATCTTCAACCTGCGGGTGCGGAGCCGGAAAGCCATGGGATTCATCAATACCATTCCTATCCTGAATGGGGACATCATTACCGGTATTTCGCTGTTCCTTCTGTTCGTGTCGCTGGGCATTACGCAGGGCTTTACTACGGTAGTCCTTGCGCACATCACTTTTTGTACCCCTTACGTGGTGCTGAGCGTGTTGCCTCGCCTCAAACAGATGAATCCGAATCTGTATGAAGCCGCCCTCGACCTGGGAGCAACGCCGATGCAGGCATTGTGGAAGATTATCATTCCCGAAATCCGTCCGGGAATGATCAGCGGTTTCTTATTGGCGCTGACCATATCGATTGACGATTTTGCCGTGACGGTTTTCACCATCGGCAATCAGGGGCTGGAGACTCTTTCCACCTATATTTATGCCGATGCCCGCAAGGGAGGCTTGACGCCGGAGCTTCGTCCGTTGTCGGCCTTGATATTCATCGTTATACTGGCATTGCTGATTATCATTAACCGGAGAGCAGGGAGAGTGAAGAATGAAGAGTTGAAAATGAAGAATTAAGAAGGCGGAATGAGAAAGATAGTTATCGGATGGATATTGGTTTGTCTGGCATTGACCGGGTGTTACAATACCGGCGAGCCGCGTGAGAACATATTGAAAGTATATAATTGGGCAGACTATATCGGCGAAGGAGTGCTGGACGATTTCTGTGCCTATTATAAGGAAGAGACCGGAGAGGATATCCGTATCGTGTACCAGACGTTCGACATCAACGAGATTATGCTGACGAAGATAGAGAAAGGACACGAGGATTTCGATGTGGTTTGTCCTTCGGAGTATATCATCGAGCGGATGTTTCGTAAAGGGTTGCTTTTGCCTATTGATACCACATTTGCCCGTTCACCTAATTATATGAAAGGTGTGGCACCTTACATCCGCCGGCAATTGGACCGTTTGGGAACGGCGGAAAATCCTGTAAGCCGCTACGCGGTATGCTATATGTGGGGAACGGCAGGCTTGCTCTATAATACGGAATATGTTACAGCCGAAGAAATGTCTACCTGGGAGTGCTTGTGGAACAAGCGTTATGCCGGCAAGATTCTGATGAAGGATTCGTATCGCGACGCATACGGCACGGCGTTGCTGTATGCTTACCGCAAGGAGTTGGCTGCAGGCAAAGAATCGGTAGCGCAACTGATGAACGACTATTCGCCGGCAGCAATGGATACGGTAGAGAAATACCTGAAGTTGTTGAAGCCCAATGTGGCAGGATGGGAAGCCGACTTCGGCAAGGAAATGATGACCAAGGGCAAGGCATGGATTAATATGACGTGGAGTGGCGATGCCCAATGGGCTATCGAAGAAGCCCGCACGGTAGGTGTGGATCTGGCATACGAAGTGCCGCGTGAAGGAAGCAATATCTGGTATGACGGATGGGTGATACCGAAATATGCCAAGAACCGGAAGGCGGCAAGCTATTTCATCAATTTCCTGTGCCGTCCCGATATCGCTTTACGCAATATGGAGGCTACTGGCTATGTATGCTCTATCGCTTCGCCCGAAATTATGGAGGCAAGCATCGACTCTACGTTGACAGAAGAGGTGGATGCCAGTTATTTTTTCGGACCGGAGGCTACGGATGTCAAGTTGAGAGCGACTCAATATCCCGACATTTCGGTTGTAGAGCGTTGTTCGATGATACGCGATTTCGGTGATAAGACGGTAGACGTACTCGAAATATGGTCGCGTGTCAAGGGTGATAACCTGAATAGCGGCATCGTGGTTTTCATCCTGGTGGTAGTGGCAGGCTTGAGCGGCTGGCAGTTGCGGAACCGTTGGCTGAGCTGGAAGCGTAAACGTATGTCGCGCCGCAGACGGAGAAGAATTGTATGAAACATAGAAAATAATGGGCTTATAATATTAGTCGTGATGCCCGTGTGACAAGCACCGCTTGTACAATGCCTCGCAGAGCGAGATAGATAATGAATCCCATCCATAGGGCATGATTCTGGAGCGAATCATGCAAGCCGTAATAGATAAGGAAGAAACTGGCTGAGGCTACAATCATGCCTTTCAGCATGATGCCGGTAGCAGTGGCACCGATACAGATGCCATCGAGCAGAAAGGCGGAAAAGCCGGCAAGCGGAATAGCCAGCACCCAATAGAAATAGGCTCCCGATGCATCGATGACTTCCTGTTCGTTGGTGAGCAGACCGAGGAAACCTTTGCCTCCTATGCCGTATAATAGGGTGAAGAACAAGGCAAGCGCGATGCCCCATCCGAAAAGATGGCGGACGGTCAGGCGGAGTTCCGTGCGGTTGCGTGCGCCGATGTATTTGCCGGTCAGTGCCTCGCCGGCGTAAGCAAAGCCGTCCATGATGTAAGAGAACAGGGTGAAAAGTTGCATCAGCAGGGTGTTGACGGCAAGCGTCACATCGCCGTATGCCGCTCCGGTAGAGGTGAAAAACACGGTGACCGCTACCAGGCAAAGCGTGCGTAGGAAGATGTCGCGGTTCACCTGAAAGAAGCGTGACATTGCCGTGCGGGTGAATACAGACCGGCTTTGGACGTACTTGCGAAGGGGGCGGTAATAGCGAAGCCAGAGCAGGTAAGCCATGAAGAGTCCGGCATATTGGGCGATGAGCGTTCCGAGGGCGACACCTGCCACTTTCATGTCACAGACAAATACGAAAAAGAGGCTGGCGGCAATATTCACCACGTTTTGTGTTATGGCGATGAACATCGGGAATCTGGAGTTCTGCATCCCGATGAACCATCCGGCAAAACCATATAACCCTAACGTAGCTGGAGCTCCCCAGATGCAGATGTGGAAGTAGACTGAAGCAAGTTCCCTCACTTCGGGGCTGGCATCAATCAATTGGAAAGCTATGGCACGGATGGGGTATTGCAATACGAGCAGGATGAAAGCCAGAATCATTCCGATACCTATCGAACGGAGCAAAATACGGGTAACTTCGGGCAGGTCGTGCGCGCCGTATGCCTGTGCGGTCAGTCCGCTGGTTCCCATCCGCAAGAAACCGAATATCCAGTAAATCATATTGAATAACATGCCTCCCACAGCGATGGCGCCGATATAGGAGGCAGAACCCAAATGGCCGACAATGGTGACATCGACCAGCCCCAGTAAGGGAACGGTAATGTTTGAGACAATGGAAGGTATGGCGATATGCAGGATGCGTTGGCTTGTTGGTGACATATATTAATAGGTATAAGGGTTATAATTCGAATGCGACTTCCTTGAACAGGTATTTCCGGCATTGTCCTTCCGAGTCCTCCAGTATCAGTCTGCCCGAAGGTTCTACGTCGCGTATGCAGGCTTGGAAGATTCCCTCGCGGTCGCGGTAGGTGTAAAAGCCGTCTTTACGGTATAACAGCCTTTTGTAGCGGTCGGCTATTTCATCGGTCTGTCCGTCTTGTAGCAGGCGGTAATACCAGCCGATGCGTTGCATCACTTGGCGTAAGATTTCTTCCGGCCTGTATGTGTCGCCGGTGATTTGCGTAAGCGAGACCGGATTGGGAGCGTCGCTTACGAAATGTTTTTGGTTCAGGTTGATGCCTGTACCCGAAATGGAGCGGCTGATGTATCTGCCTGTCAGGTCATTTTCGATGAGGGTACCGCATAGTTTCCGGTCTTTCCAATAGATGTCGTTCGGCCATTTGATGGCGATGCCTTCCGTGTATCCCGACAATACATCAGTAAGAGACAGTGCCGTGACTTGCGAAAGAAAGAACTGACGTTCGGCTTCGAGACGTGTGGGATAGACCACGAAGCTGAACAATAGGTTCGCTCCCGGTTCCGATTCCCAGCTGTTGCCTCGTTGTCCGCGACCGGCTGTTTGGTAGGAAGTATATACACAGGTCAGGTCTTTTTGAGGCATACGGTTGCACAGGTCGGCAAGATAAGTGTTGGTGGAAGTGGTTTCCTGTAAGGATATAGGTTCGGGAATTTTCATCGGTTTGTCGTTTTATCATGTTTTACCAAATAGGAGGCAGAAAGGCGTCTTCGATGTGTTCGATGTGGAACGGAGGCTTCTTGCCTATCACTGTAATGATGTCAAAGCGTGCCGGAAGGTCGATGCCATACAGCTTGATATAGGAGTCTGCCAGCGAGACCAGCGTGCGTATTTTCCGGTTGTTTACCGCGTCTTCAGCATGTCCGTAAGTTTCGTTTCTTCGGGTTTTCACTTCTACGAAGACCAGTTGGCGGTCTTTTTCCGCCACGATGTCCAGTTCGTTCTTGCCTCTGCGCCAATTCCGGTGCCGGATGTAATAGCCTTTTTCGGTCAAATAGCGTGCCGCTTCGTTCTCACCTTCCTTTCCCAGGTCGTTGTGTTCTGCCATATCGCTCCTTTTTTGTGCGCAAAGTTACGCAAATCCGGCCGCATTCCCTTACATTTTCGATTTTTAATCCGTATCAGTTTTGCAGATAAAGAAAAAGAGCGTTAATTTTGCGCCATGATGAATAATGGAAAGAAACGGAAGAAAGTGCCTGCCTCTGTGCCTCCACGAAGGCGGAGAATGGTGTGTCTGCTCAGTGAGGAGGAGGCACAGATTATAGAGCGTTACCTGAAACATTATCAGATAACCAACAAGGCACGTTGGTTCAGGGAAACGGTTCTGACGTTCATTCATCAGAAGATGGAGGAAGATTATCCCACTTTATTTAAAGAACACGATATGCGGAGGTGATATATGGCAGACGATGCATTTTATATGAAGCAAGCTTTAGCGGAAGCCGGGAAAGCGGCGGAACGGGGAGAGGTGCCGGTAGGAGCGGTTGTAGTATGTCGCGACCGTATCATAGCCCGTGCGCATAACCTGACCGAAACACTAAACGATGTGACGGCACACGCCGAGATGCAGGCTATCACGGCTGCTGCCAATGCTTTGGGTGCCAAATACCTGACCGATTGCACGCTTTACGTTACCGTTGAACCATGCGTGATGTGTGCCGGAGCCATAGCTTGGGCACAAATCGGCAAGCTGGTGTTCGGTGCTGAAGACGAGAAACGCGGTTATCGTCGTTATGCGCCCGATGCGCTTCACCCCAAAACGGTAGTCGTGTCGGGGGTGATGAAAGAAGAATGTGCCGCCCTGATGAAAGCATTCTTCCGTCAGAGGCGGTGATGTGAGGTTATCTCCGTTCGTAGTCTACAAAGCTATAAGCGTAGGCATGTTTCTCGTCGGTAGTGTGCATTTCGCGTTTGGTTTCCTTCCATACGTCTGTGTCAAATGCAGGAAAGAACACGTCGGCTTCTTTCTCCGTATCCTCGATTTCAGTCAGACAAAGCCGGTCGGCAAGAGGCATCGCTTCGGCATACAGGCTGGCTCCGCCGATGATGTAGATATCTTCCCCCGGCGTGCATTGCGCAAGTGCCTCTTCCAATGAATGGAAACATTCGGCACCGGGAAAACAGGCATTCCCTTTGCTCAGTACGATATTTCTTCGGTTAGGCAATGCTCCTTTCGGAAGCGACTCGAATGTTTTTCTTCCCATGATGATGGTATGCCCTGTGGTCAGCGCCTTGAAGCGTTTCAGGTCGTTGGGTAACCAATACAATAGTTTATTCTCGAAACCCAGTCCGCGGTTTCGGTTGACGGCTGCGATGATGGTAATCATAATTCTGCTTTAATTCCTTGTGGTTATACGGATACTTTGCCTGCGATGTGTGGCCACGGATTATAGTCGCTCAATTCAAAATCTTCGTATTTGAAGTCGAAGATGTCTTTGATGTCCGGGTTCAGGTGCATCTTGGGAAGCGGACGCGGTTCGCGAGTCAGTTGCAGGTCTACTTGTTCCAGGTGGTTCAGGTAAATGTGAGCGTCACCCAGCGTAAGGATGAAGTCACCGGCTTCCAGTCCCGTCACTTGTGCCATCATCTGCAAGAGCAGGGCATACGAGGCGATGTTGAACGGTACACCCAAGAAACAGTCGGCGCTACGCTGGTACATTTGCAGGCTCAGCCGTCCGTTTGCTACGTAGAATTGGAAGAACATGTGGCAGGGCGGCAGGTTCATATTCTTTAGGTCAGCTACATTCCAGGCATTGACAATGATGCGGCGTGAGTCAGGATTATGCTTGATGGTCTCTATGGCTTCGCTTATCTGGTCGATAAATCCTCCTTCGTAGTCGGGCCACGAACGCCATTGGTATCCGTAGATATGACCCAGGTTGCCGTCGGCATCTGCCCATTCGTTCCAGATGCGTACACCGTTTTCTTGCAGGTATTTTACATTAGTATCTCCACGTAAGAACCAAAGCAGTTCGTAGATGATGGATTTCAAGTGCAGTTTCTTGGTCGTTATCAGCGGGAAACCGTCGGCGAGGTTGAAGCGCATCTGGTATCCGAAGGTACTGATGGTTCCTGTCCCCGTGCGGTCGTGCTTCTGTACGCCTTCTGTCCGGATATGTCTGAGCAGGTCTAAGTATTGTTTCATTTTGATAGGATGTTTTTTTGCTTTTTCCGGCAAAGGTAGGCAAAAAGCTTCGATTATCAGTGAAAGCGATGAAGAAAAGTAGGGTTTTTCCGTTGACGGAGTTTGTTCCTGTGCCAAATCATTTGTCTGATATGTATTGATTTTGTACCTTTGCATAAATCCTGTATGTTATGAGATACTTGAGTCCTATGGCCGACCTCACTTTCAAGAAAGTGTTCGGCGAACATCCTGATATAATTATCAGTTTTTTGAATGCTTTGTTGCCTTTCGAAACTCCGGAGGAAGAAATTAAGGAAATCGAATATTTACCGGTTGAGTTGGCACTTGATGCACCCTTCAAGAAAAACAGCATTGCCGATGTAAGGTGTAAGGACATGGACTATCGAGGAAATAGAGGCTTTGTAAATGTATGATAAATCTTCCAGTTGATTTTATAGCCAGAACCACTGCCTTGCTTGGCGAGGAGCAGTTTGCTGCCATGCGTGAGGCGTTGATAGAGAAGGAATCTCCGGTGAGTATCCGTGTAAACCGACTGAAAACGGACAAGATGCCGGATGATAGCCACAGGGTAGCGTGGTGTGATACGGGATATTACTTGTCTTCACGTCCTACGTTTACCTTCGACCCTTTCTTCCATGCCGGTTGCTATTATGTGCAAGAGGCTTCGTCGATGTTCCTGGAACAAGTGTTGAAACAATATGTATCCGGTCCGGTGGTGATGCTTGATCTTTGTGCAGCGCCGGGTGGAAAGTCGACATTGGCACGTTCGGTGCTTCCCGAAGGCAGTCTGCTGGTGGCTAATGAGGTGATGCGTGGTCGTGTACAGGTATTGGCTGAGAATATGACGAAATGGGGTCATCCTGATACGGTGGTATTAAATAATGACCCGGCTGATTTTGCTTGTTTGGGTGAATTGTTTGATATTATCTTGACCGATGTGCCTTGCTCGGGGGAAGGAATGTTCCGAAAAGATCCGGTGGCTGTGGAAGAGTGGAGCGTAGAGAATGTGACACTTTGTTGGCAGCGTCAGCGGCGCATTGTGCGCGATATCTGGTCTTGCCTGAAACCGGGAGGATTGCTGGTGTATAGCACGTGTACCTATAATCGGGAAGAGAACGAGGACAATGTGGCATGGATAGCCGAGGAATTGGGAGCAGAAATATTGCCGGTGGAAGTGCAGCCGGAATGGGGCATTGTAGGGAATCTGACAGAAACAGAGTTTCCGGTTTATCGTTTCTTGCCTCACCGTACGGAAGGAGAAGGACTGTTTATGGCAGTCTTGCGGAAGACAGGAGAGTCGGATGCGGATGACTTTATCGTGTCTCGTAAAGGGAAAAAGAGCAAAGGCAACAAGGAGAAAAGCAAACTGCCGGTCGTGCCCCAAGAAGTCAAGGCATGGATAAAAAATGCCGATGCCTATTCGTTTATGGCTGACCAAGGACGGGTAATGGCTTTCCCGCTTGCTTATCAAGAGGTTTATAATCGGCTTCGTGACCGGATGCGTGTGATAAGCGGTGGTATTCAGCTGGCGGAGTTTAAAGGGAAAGACTTGATTCCTTCCCATTCCCTGGCTATGTCTGCTTGTAGGAATGATAAGGCCTTTCCTGTTGTGGAAATCAGTTATGAGCAAGCGATAGCCTATTTACGGAAAGAGGCATTTGCCTTGGATGCGGATGTCGCTCGTGGTTATATATTAATAAGGTATAAAGGAATGGCTTTAGGATTTGTGAAGAACATTGGCAACCGTGCCAATAACCTTTATCCGCAGGAGTGGCGTATCCGGAGCGGATACCTGCCCGAGCAGGTTGTTTTTGCCTTATGACGGCAATGTCACAGATAGAACAGATTTCCTTGAGCTTGTTTTTAGAATCAAGTAGAATCTGTTCAATCTGTGGTGAATGATTCAGACAAACGGCTTGCGGAAGGTGCAACCGTTCTTCCATTCCGAACAACCGTAGGCGGTTTTTCCTTTCAGAATGGTTCCTTTTCCGCATAGCGGACATTTCATTCCGATGATAGCATCGCCTTCAGGCAAGGCATTGTCGGTCTTAACCGCTTTCTTGGTCCGTCTGGCTGTGGTTGTTTTTTTCTTCTTGGGCGCTTCTTTGGCGACTGTCTTGCGTGCAGGTTCTTCCACCGTAACGCTGACACGTCGGTTGGTATTGTCGCTCAATACGCTGTGGACTATCTCGCCGACCATTTGCTTCAGTTCATCTAGAAATTGTTTGGCGTCGTAACTATGGCGTTCTATTTCGCGCAGTTTCTTTTCCCAGATGCCGGTCAGCTCTGCCGATTTCAACAATTCCTCGTGTATCAGTCCGATTAGTTCCACTCCGGTTGGGGTGGCAATCAGGTTTTTGCGTTCTTTACGGATATAATGGCGCTTAAACAAGGTCTCGATGATTGCCGCACGGGTAGACGGACGTCCGATGCCGTTTTCTTTTAAGGCATCGCGCAATTCTTCGTTGTCTACCAGTTTACCGGCGGTTTCCATGGCCCGAAGCAAGGTGGCTTCGGTATAAGGCTTGGGCGGTTGGGTCCATTTTTCGTTCAAGGCAGGCGTATGCGGTCCGCTTTCTCCTTTGGTAAAAGCAGGCAATGCGCTTTCTTCTTCTCCTTCCTTGGTTTCGTTGTTCGGCTCTTTGCCGAAGACGACACGCCAGCCGGGGTCGAGTATCTGTCTGCCGCTTACCTTGAACTCGATGCTGTCCGCTTCTCCGATGACTGTGGTGGTCGAGTATTTGCAATCGGGATAGAATACAGCGATGAAACGGCGGGCTATCAGGTCGAATACATTCTTTTCCATATCGGTCAATCCCCGCGGTTGCACTCCGGTAGGGATGATGGCGTGGTGGTCTGTCACCTTTGAGTTGTCGAACACCTTTTTCGATTTGATAAGGGTCTTTCCGGCAAGCGGAGTTGTAAGAGCCGTATAGTCTTTCAGCCCTTCCAGTATCTTGGGACATTTGGGATAAATGTCATCGCTCAGGAAAGTGGTGTCTACACGCGGGTAAGTCGCCACTTTCTTTTCGTAAAGCGACTGGATGAGTTGTAAGGTCATGTCTGCCGAGTAGGCAAATTTCTTGTTGCATTCCACTTGCAGCGAAGTCAGGTCGAACAAGCGGGGAGGAGCTTCTGTACCTTTCTTCAGGCTGATGTCGGTAACAGTAAAGGGAGCTTGGCTGATGCGTTCCAATAGTGCTTTGCCTGTGGCCTCGTCTGTGATAGGCGGGATTCCCCGGTTGGCGTCTTCTTTATTGGCTGTCTTTTTGGCTGAAGGCGAAGCTATGTTTTGTGCGGCTTCCTCGGCTAACTCTTCATCGCTCTTGCGCACGATGGCGCTGAACGTCGTGTCCCTATATACGGTTTTCAGTTCCCAATATTGTTTGGGGACGAAATGCTCTATTTCCTGCTGGCGGTTGACGATTAGGGCAAGGGTAGGGGTTTGTACCCGTCCGATGGAAAGCACCTGACGGTTTTGCCCGTACTTCAGTGTATAAAGCCGGGTAGCATTCATCCCCAACAGCCAGTCGCCTATGGCACGGCTCAGTCCGGCTTCGTACAGCGATTGGAATTCGGTCTGGTCTTTCAGTTTGGCAAAGCCTTCCCGTATTGCTTCTTCGGTCAGTGAGGATATCCACAGACGTTTTACCGGACAGCGTGCGCCGGCTTTCTGCATCACCCATCGCTGGATAAGTTCGCCTTCCTGCCCGGCATCACCGCAGTTGATGATTTCATCGGCTGCCTGCATCAGGCGTTCGATAGTCTGGAATTGTTTTTTTATGCCCGGGTCTTCGATTAGCTTGATGCCGAAACGAGGGGGAATCATCGGCAGGCTGGAGAGCGACCATGCTTTCCATGCAGGCGTATATTCGTGCGGTTCCTTCAATGTGCAGAGGTGTCCGAATGTCCAAGTCACCTGGTATCCGTTCCCTTCGATGTATCCTTCTTTTTTCTGTGTGGCTCCCAGTACGTCGGCTATATCGCGTGCCACACTGGGCTTTTCGGCTATACAAACTATCATATACGTTTCTGTTAGATACATGTCCGTCTGCTATCCATATATTTTCATTTTGAGGGATGCTGCTTGTAGTGGACATGCATGTTTTATGCGTTGCAAAGTTAGTCAAAAAAAGCCTATGACGCATGGTTGTGCGGTTTTTTCTTGATTCCTGTCTTATCGTATTGCAGCTATTGGTTTTTTTCTTACATTTGTATGGAATTTCTAATAAGTACCGAACAATATGTCCCAGTTAGCCCCTCTTATCAGCGATTTGGCATTGATTTTGATTTGTGCCGGAATCATGACGCTTGTGTTTAAAAAGCTGAAACAGCCTTTGGTTTTAGGTTATATCGTAGCTGGTTTTTTGTGCAGTCCGCATTTTCAGTTTACTCCGTCGGTGACCGATGAGGCTAATATCCATCTGTGGTCGGAAATAGGTGTCATCTTCCTGTTGTTCGCTTTGGGGCTGGAGTTCAGTATGAAAAAATTGCTGAAGGTAGGCAGTTCTGCCGTCATATCTGCCTGTACTATTATCCTCTGCATGATAGTCATCGGCGTTTCGGTAGGTTGGATGTTCGGATGGAAACAGATGGATTGCATCTATTTGGGAGGTATGATAGCCATGTCGTCCACGACCATTGTCTATAAAGCTTTCGACGATATGGGTTTGCGCCAGCAGCATTTTGCAGGTGTTGTGTTGGGTATCTTGATTATTGAAGATATCCTCGCCATCGTGCTGATGGTGATGCTTTCTACGATGGCGGTCAGTGCCCATTTCGAAGGCTCGGAGATGGTGTATAGCCTGGTAAAACTGGTGTTCTTCCTGGTGTTATGGCTGGTTGTCGGGCTTTATCTGATACCGTTGCTGCTGAAACGGGTGCGCAAGCTGATGAGTAATGAAACGTTGCTTATCGTGTCTTTGGCACTTTGTTTCGGGATGGTTTATTTCGCGGCTGCGGTAGGTTTCTCTCCTGCGTTCGGTGCTTTTATCATGGGGTCCATTCTTTCGGAAACCATTGAGTCGGAACATATCGAACGGCTGGTTGCCCCGGTCAAGGATTTGTTTGGCGCTATCTTCTTTGTTTCGGTCGGCATGATGGTAGACCCGAATATGATAATCGAATATAAGTATCCGATTCTTGCCATTGTAGCGGCAGTCCTGTTGGGGCAGACCATTTTCGGTACGATGGGCGTCTTGCTTTCGGGACAACCGTTGAAGACAGCGATTCAATGTGGTTTCAGCCTGACGCAAATAGGCGAATTTGCCTTTATCATCGCGACATTGGGTGTCAGCCTGGGGGTAACCAGTGATTTCCTTTATCCGATTGTGGTGGCTGTATCGGTAATCACCACTTTCCTTACACCTTATATGATTCGTCTTGCCATACCTGTTTACAATGTGATAGAAAGTCATCTTCCGGAGCGCTGGAATCTGCTGTTGGAACGTTATTCGGCAGGAGCTTCTACGGTGAATCATAAGACTAATTGGCAAAAGCTGATGACTGCCGTGATTCGTATCGTTATCGTCTATTCCGTGCTTTCGGTAGCTGTTGTCCTGGTTTGTCTGCACTTTGTCGGACCTTTGGCTAAAGAGATGTTGGGCGATTTATGGGGAAGAATCTTGACAGCAGTCATTACGGTAGCGGTAGTATCCCCATTCCTGCGTGCGTTGATTATGAAGAAAAACCATTCGGAAGAGTTCCGCACTTTATGGGCGGATAACCGCTTCAACCATGCCTTGTTGATTTCCTTGATTGTGTTTCGGGTGCTTATCGCTGTAGGGTTCATCGTATTCATTATCGAACGTCTGTTCCATACATCGGTCGCATTGATGGTAGGAATCGCCATCTTGCTGGTATGTTTCATGATTTTCTCCCGTTTTCTCAAGAAACAGTCGATTGTATTGGAGCGTACGTTTGTGATGAACTTGCGTTCAAAAGAAATGCAGCAGGAATATTTAGGCGGCAAACGTCCCTCGTATGCAGGCAAGTTGCTCGACCGTGATTTGCATTTAAGCGATTTTGTGCTGTCTCCCGATTCCGATTGGGTGGGGCATACGTTGAAAGAACTCGATTTAGGCAAGAAATATGGCGTACATGTAGCTTCGATTATTCGTGGGAACCGCAGGCTGAATATCCCTGACGGTGCTTCACGTATCTTTCCGGGTGATACCTTACAGATTATCGGTACAGACGGTCAGTTGTCAGACTTTGCCTCGATGGCTGTAAAAGCGATACATGCTTCCGATGACGGAGACTTTGAGAAACACGAGATGATGCTGAAGCAGTTCATTGTAGACAAGGATTCTCCTTTTGTAGGGCGGAATATCATCGAGTGCGGCGTGCGTTCGAAGTATCATTGCCTGGCGGTCGGGATAGAGTCGGCAGGCGAGAATGTGCTCCGCGCTCCCGATGTGCATGTGCCGCTGAATGTAAATGATGTGGTTTGGGTAGTAGGCGAGGAGGCGAATCTGAAACGTCTTTTTGCGGCAGAGTGAATAGGAATACCATTGTTTAACACATAAATAAAAAAGAGTAATGAAAAGTGATCCGAAAGATTGTCTCTATTGTCAGAACAATGAGACATTACACAATTTGATGATTGAAATCGCTCCGCTGAGTGTTTCACGTGTTTTCTTGTTCAAGGAACAGACTTACCGTGGCCGTTGCCTTGTGGCGTATAAAGATCATGTAAACGATTTGAACGAGTTGAGCGATGAAGAGCGGAATGCCTTTATGGCAGATGTGGTACGTGTGACTCGCGCTATGCAGAAAGCGTTCAATCCGGAGAAAATCAATTATGGAGCTTATAGCGACAAACTGTCGCATTTGCATTTCCATTTGGCTCCCAAGTATGTAGATGGTCCCGATTACGGAGGTACTTTCCAGATGAATCCGGGCAAAGTATATTTATCGGATGCTGAATATCAGGAGCTGATTGATGCCATTAAGGCAAATCTTTGATTGTTATTATAGAAAAGCGGCTGTCCGTTATGCACTGTTGGCATAACGG
>ULRR01028360.1_pt1 | contig 53827 bp, 37 predicted proteins | sample 1955651 | NCBI WGS metagenome assembly ULRR01 (sample SAMEA4835688, study PRJEB28245) | human gut metagenome | biome: gut microbiome; material: fecal sample | place: Denmark | collected 2008
GGTTTTTCCGATTTTATTTCCTCTTTTCCATTTTTTTATTTACATTTGCTCTAATCATAATCAATAACCTTTTAAAAACAGAAGCGTTATGAACGAGCATTTTGTAATCAATCTCGGCCGGCAATTAGGAAGCGGCGGAAAAGAAATCGGAGAGAAACTAGCAAAAGATTTGGGCATTGCCTTTTATGATAAAGAACTGATTAATCTTGCCTCAAAAGAAAGCGGGCTGTGCAAAGAGTTCTTTGAGAAAGCCGATGAAAAGGCTTCGCAAAGCCTGCTGGGAGGATTGTTCGGTACACGGTTCCCTTTCATTACCGAAGGAGCCTATCCCTATAATTCGTACCTAAGCAATGATTCGCTATTCAAGATACAAAGCGATGTCATCCGTCACCTTGCCGAGAAACAATCGTGTCTCTTCGTAGGCCGATGTGCCGACTATGTGCTTCGCGACCATCCGCGATGTGCCAACGTATTCGTGTCGGCTTCGCCCCAAGCACGCATCGAACGGCTGACCAAACGATTGAACATCAGCGAAGACAAAGCGGAAGAAGTGATGGAAAAAGCGGACAAGAAACGTTCTTCCTATTATAATTACTACAGTTACAACACATGGGGAGCCGCCGCTACCTACCACCTCTGCATCGACTCGTCGGTACTAGGCATCGACGGCACGGTAGACTTCATCAAGCAATTCGTCAAGATGAAACTTCAACTTCCCTAACTCCATACAGCCATGACGCGAATAGGACTCTTATCGGACACACACGGCTATTGGGACGAACGCTACCTGCAATATTTTGAGTCGTGTGACGAGATATGGCACGCAGGAGATATCGGCTCAATGGATATTGTCCGACGGCTGGAAGCATTCCGCCCCCTACGTGCCGTATATGGGAATATCGACGGGCAAGACATCCGACTTTGCTTTCCCGAAATCAACCGTTTCACCCTCGACGGAGCCGATATCCTTATCAAGCACATCGGAGGGTATCCGGGTAAATACGACCGGTCGGTACGGGATATCCTACTTGCGCATCCGCCCCAATTGTTCATTAGCGGCCACTCGCACATCCTGAAAGTAAAATACGATACCCAATTAGGCTTACTACATATCAATCCGGGCGCGGCTGGGAAATATGGATGGCATACCGTACGCACATTGATACGTTTTTCCATCGACCAGGGAAACTTTTCTGACCTAGAAGTAATAGAATTAAACGGGTAATGCTTGTTTGATTAAAAAATCTTTCCGAAATTTGCACCGCGAAAATAAAGTAACATTATGAAAACCTATTTAGTTACAGGAGCTGCCGGATTTATCGGTGCCAATTATATAAAATACATACTCGCTAAACACGAAGATATACGAATCGTTGTACTGGATGCCTTGACCTATGCGGGCAATCTTGCCACTATTGCCAAAGACATCGATGACGAGCGTTGCTATTTTATCAAAGGAAATATCTGCGACCGTAACCTGGCAGACCAATTATTCTCGGAATACAAATTTGATTACATCATCAATTTTGCCGCCGAAAGCCACGTAGACCGCAGCATTGAAAACCCTCAATTGTTCTTGGAAACAAACATCCTGGGTACACAAAACCTGCTGGATGCCGCACGCCGTGCCTGGGTGACCGGTAAAGACGAACAGGGATACCCGACATGGAGACGCGATGTGCGTTTCCATCAGGTATCGACCGACGAGGTGTATGGCTCGCTGGGGAATGAAGGCTTCTTCACCGAAGAAACCCCTTTGTGCCCGCACAGCCCGTACAGCGCATCGAAAGCCAGTGCCGACTTCATCACCCTTGCTTATCGCGACACGTATAAGATGCCGGTAACGATTACCCGTTGTTCGAACAACTACGGTCCATATCAGTTCCCTGAAAAACTGATTCCGCTGGTCATTAAGAACATTCTTGAAGGCAAACGCCTGCCTGTATATGGCAAGGGAACCAACGTACGCGACTGGCTGTACGTAGAAGACCATTGCAAAGCTATCGACCTGGTAGTGCGCAACGGAAAGAACGGCGAGGTGTACAATGTAGGAGGACACAATGAAAAACAGAATATCGAAATCGTCCACCTGATTATCGACACCATACGCCGGATAATGGAGGCGGAACCCGAATACCGGAAAATGCTGAAGAAAAAAGAGACGGACGGAAACGGTCAAATCAAAATAGACTGGATAAACGAATCGCTGATTACGTTTGTAAAAGACCGCCTGGGACACGACCAGCGTTATGCCATCGACCCTGCCAAAATTACGCGTGACTTAGGTTGGGAACCGGAAACCAAATTCGAGGATGGTATTGTAAAAACCGTAAAATGGTATCTCGACAATCAAGACTGGGTGAAAAACGTCACCAGCGGCGATTATCAGAACTACTACGAAAACATGTACAAAAACAAATAAATGAAGAATGAAGAATTAAGAATGAAGAGCAGGGAGTGCCTTATTCTTCATTCTTAGTTCTTCATTCTTCATTTATTTAGTTCTTCATTTACTTTATTTTCCCATCAGGTATGCCTTGAACGAGGCGAAGTCTTTCGACATCGGGACGCTCTGCTTCGTTCCGCGCATAAATGCCTGAAGCTTTTCGGGTATGACCACTTTCGTGCCGATAATGGCTTCTACCGTCTGCAAGAACTTGGCGGGATGCGCCGTTTCGAGGAACACGCCTGTTTCGCCGGGCTGCAAGCCTTCTGCCAGCGCACGATAACCGCACGCGCCGTGAGGGTCGAGCAAGTAACCCGTCTCTTCGTAAGTTTTCTGCACGGTCTCCCGAATCTGCTCGTCGGTATAGGTTTCTCCGCTGATTTCGCCCGAAATAGCTTTGTGGCTTCCGCCATACAAATCCAGGATACGGGCAAAGTTGCTGGGGTCGCCCACATCCATCGCATTGGCAATCGTAGCCACCGAAGGACGTGGCGAATACACACCCGTCTTCAGGTATTGGTAGAATATATCGTTGCGGTTATTGGCCGCGATGAAGCGTTTCACCGGAAGCCCCATCCGCTTGCCGAATAGACCTGCCGTGATGTTTCCGAAGTTCCCGCTCGGCACGCAGATGACTAGGTTATCCGCCTTGCCCAACTTCTTCATCTGGGCATACGCGTAAAAGTAATAAAAAGCTTGCGGCAAGAAGCGCGCCACATTGATCGAATTGGCGGAAGTCAGCTGCATATGGGCGTTCAGGTCCTTGTCCATGAAGGCATTCTTCACCAGCGCCTGACAATCGTCAAACGTGCCGTCCACCTCGATGGCGGTGATATTCTGCCCCAGCGTGGTGAACTGCTTCTCCTGAATCTCGCTCACCTTACCCTTGGGATAGAGCACATATACGTGAATGCCTTCCACGCCCAGAAAACCGTTTGCCACGGCACTGCCCGTATCGCCCGAAGTGGCGACCAGCACATTCACCTGCTTCTTCCCTTCCTTGCGGATGAAATACCCCAGCAAGCGCGCCATAAAACGTCCGCCTACATCCTTAAACGCCAACGTAGGGCCGTGGAACAGCTCCAGCGAATAGATATTGTCTTTCACCTTCACCACCGGCGTGTCGAAGCTCAGGGTGTCATATACAATCTGTTTCAAGACATCCGCGGGCACATCTTCGCCAAAGAAGGCGTCGGCCACGCGATAAGCGATTTCCTGAAACGAAAGGTTTGCTATCTCGTCATAGAACGATGGGGGCAAGGGCTTTATCGCGCGAGGCATATACAGCCCCTTGTCGCCCGCCAGGCCGCGCACCACCGCCTCTTCCAGCGTGGCGTCCGAAGCCTGCTTGTTTGTACTGTAATATTTCATAATTCCATTTTTGATTTGGGGTTCAATCTATCTGCATGAATAGGTTCATAAACTCGTCTTTCTCCAAGGTGCCGTATCCGCCTTTTTGACAAGACACCTCGTCGTATGTCTGCACTCCGTCGGGTTCGATACCGGGGTAATAGATAAGGAAAGGTATCGGCTCTGCCGTGTGCGTGCGGAGCTCGCAGGGCGTGGGATGGTCGGGAAGCACCGCTATCGCCACCGGCTCGTCCCAGTCTTTCACCGCTTCCCAGATGGGGCCCACGGCCCGGCTGTCCAGGTATTCGATGGTCTTCAGCTTCAGGGAGACATCCCCTTCGTGTCCTGCCTCGTCGCTGGCCTCGATATGCAGGTAAACGAAATCATCGGTCTTCAGGGCGTCGATGACCGCTTGCGCCTTTCCCTCGTAGTTGGTGTTATACAGGCCCGTAGCGCCCTCCACATCGATGCACCGAAGCCCCGCATACCTGCCAATGCCCCGTATCAGGTCGACCGCCGTAATGACCGAGCCTTTATGGATGGACGGATATTTCTTTGCCAGCGGCTCCATCCGCGGACGATAGCCGGGACTCCAAGGCCAGATGCTGTTGGCAGGGTCTTTCCCCTCGCTCACGCGCTTTTGGTTGAGCGGATGTGCCGCCAGTATTTCCTGTGATTTCAGAATCAAACCGTTCAGCAGGTCAGCCGTCTCCTGCGCTTCGGGACAAAGGGCCTTCACCAGATTCGGACGGAAGGGCTGCAACGGAATGTCGTGGGGCGGCACGCAAGCCAAGCGCTTGTCTCCTCCCTTCACCACCAGCAAGTGACGGTATTGCACGCCGGTATAAAAGTGGATGCGATCGGATCCCAACCGTTCTTCGAGGGTCCGAATCAGTTCATCAGCTTCTTCGGTGGTGATATGCCCTGCCGAATGGTTTTTCAGGATATCCCCTTCCACGCAAACCAGGTTGCAGCGCATAGCCATATCGTCGGGTTCCAAGTCGACCCCGATGCTGGCCGCCTCCAGCACGCCTCTTCCCTCGTAAACCGTAGGAAGGTCGTATCCCATGACCGACATGTTTGCCACCTCGCTACCCGGATGGAAGCCGTCGGCCACGGTCTTCAGCATACCGGTACGCCCCATCCGCGCCAGCATATCCATATACGGCGTATGGGCATATTGCAACAATGTTTTATTTCCCAGCGAAGGAACAGCCCAATCCGCCATTCCATCTCCTAATATGATAAGATGTTTCATTGGTTTTTGTTTTTTAGTTGACAAGGTATCAGTTGACGAGTTGACAAGGTTTTCTTCACCACAGATTTCACAGATTAAAAAATTTATTTCTCTGTGCCTCTGTGTCTCTGTGTTTTTTCTATCTGAATACATCAGCAGAACTATTGGCTTTAACTCCTAACGAAGCGAAGCGGAGTGATAACTTCTCTAACTCCTTTAACTCCTGATTACAAAAGCCTTGTCAACTTGTCAACTGATTTCCTCGTCAACTATATATTAGCAATACTCATAATATCGGCGAACACACCGGCGGCGGTTACGCCGGCACCGGCTCCATAGCCCTGAATAAGCATCGGATATTCATTATAACGCTCGGTGGTCAGGAGGATGATGTTGTTGCTTCCCGCCAGCTCGTAGAACGGATGATGACGGTCTACTTCCATCAGCTCTACCACTCCCTTTCCGTTCTCGAAACGCGCCACGAAACGCCAACGCTTGCCTTCGCGCTCCAGCACCTTGCGGCGTGCCTCGAAGTCGGCATCCAGCGAAGGTATCTTGCGCCAGAAGTCGTCCAGAGAACCTTCGAAAAAGCTGTCGGGGATGAACAGATGTTTCTCCACATCTTCCTGGTTCAAGCGGTAGCCTGCCTCGCGCGCCAGAATGACCAACTTGCGCACCACATCGGTCCCACTCAGGTCGATACGCGGGTCGGGCTCGGAATAGCCCTGCTCTTTCGCGTTCCGTATGGTCTGGCTCAAAGGCACCTCGGCACTGATTTCGTTGAAGATATAGTTCAGCGTGCCGCTCAGCACTGCTTCTATCTTCAGTATCTTGTCGCCGCTGTTTATCAAGTCGTTGATGGTGTTGATTACCGGAAGCCCCGCCCCTACGTTAGTCTCGAACAGGAACTTCACGCCCCGGTGCCGGGCTATCCGTTTCAGCTCGGCATAAATCTCATAGTCCGAAGAGGCCGCTATCTTGTTGGCCGCCACCACCGAGATATTATGCCCTAGGAAATCTTTATACAGCGAAGCGATTTCCTCGCTGGCGGTGCAGTCCACGAAGACCGAATTGAAGATGTTCATCCCGATAATCTCATCGTGCAACACTTGCGTCGACGACGGAATGCCTTTCTCCTCCAGTTCCTCACGGTAATGGTCCAGGTCAATCCCCGCCCGTGTGAACATCGCCTTGTGCCCGTTGGCTATCCCCACGATTTTCAGGTTCAGCCCGCGTTCCTGCTTCAAGCGTTCCTGCTGGCCGTGTATCTGGTCTATCAGGCTATGGCCTACCGTGCCGATGCCGCAAATAAAAAGGTTCAGCACCTGGTATTCAGAAAGAAAAAACGAGTCGTGAATCACGTTCAGGGTCTTGCGGAGCGAACCGCCTTCCACCACAAACGAGATGTTGGTCTCCGACGCGCCCTGCGCACAGGCGATGACATTGATGCCGTTCCGCCCCAGCGTGCCGAAAAGCTTGCCCGCAATGCCCGGCGTATGCTTCATGTTCTCGCCTACAATGGCCACGGTGGCCAACCCGCCTTCGGCCTTCATCGGACTGATTTCGCCCATCTCGATTTCCTTGGCGAACTCCTCGTCGAGCACCTTGCAAGCCAGGGCGGCGTCTTCGTTGCGCACACCGATGGAGGTGGAGTTTTCCGACGAAGCCTGCGACACGAGGAAAACGCTGATGCCGTTCTCGGCCAGGGTCTTGAAAATGCGGTAGTTCACGCCGATGACACCTACCATGCCCAGCCCCGTCATCGTGATGAGGCACGTGTCGTTGATGGACGAGATACCCTTGATGGCTTTCGAAGAATGGTCGGCCTCCTGCTTCACGATGGTACCCGGGGCCTCGGGATTGAATGTATTCTTTATTAATATAGGTATATTCTTATGACACACCGGATAGATGGTAGGCGGATAAACCACCTTCGCGCCGAAGTTGCAAAGCTCCATGGCCTCCACATAGCTCAGCTCTCCGATGGGGTAAGCCGTACTGATGACCCTCGGGTCGGCGGTCATGAAGCCGTCCACGTCGGTCCAGATTTCCAGCACGTCGGCATCCAGCGCCGCGGCGATGATGGAAGCGGTATAGTCGGAACCTCCCCGTCCCAGGTTGGTCACCTCTCCCGTATCCTTATCGGTAGAGATGAAGCCCGGCACCAGCGACACGCGCGGAATCTCCCTGAAGGTCTCACGCACCAGGCGGTTGGTCAGCTCCGAGTCGAGGATATGCTTGTTGTGCTTCTTCTCGGTCTTGATGAACAGGCGCGAGTCGAACCATTGCGCCCCGTCTATCAGTGTGGCCACGATAATGGACGACAGGCGTTCGCCGTAGCTCACGATGGTGGCGGAAGTCTTTGCCGACAGGTCGCGTATGAGGTAAATACCTTGGAAAATGTCCTTTAGCTCGCTCAGCAGTTCGTTCACGCAGTCCAGCAGCAGCTCGCGCTTCTCGCCCGCAGGAATCACCGTATAGACCATCTCGATATGGCGGTTCACGATTTCCTTCATTTCCTTCTCATAACCCGAATCGCCCGCCGCGGCCATATTCGACGTGCGTATCAGCTTGTCGGTAATGCCTCCCAGCGCCGATACCACCACGATTACCTTATCATCTACAGCCTCTACTATCTTCTTTACATTCAACATGCTATTGACGGAGCCTACCGATGTTCCGCCGAATTTCAATACTTTCATACGATTGTTCGATATAAAAAATTCTGAAAACCAGTCTCTCTCCTGCAGGAAAAAGCCTGATGAAATAAAATAAACTTGATTAAAATAAAAACGAAAGCCTGCGTCCACAGGCGTGTATCACGTAGAAACACATATATACAACCGCTCAACCCCGAGGGGTCATCCCTGTGGCAGATGTATAGAGGGACATGCGCCCGGCAACACACATCATAGTGATATGGAGATTGGTTTTATTCACGTATATTTGTTTTATCGGTGGCAAATATAGTAACATTTTTCTATAATCAAGTATATTCCTCATTTTTTTTGCGCATTTTTCGTTCCACGGCTTCCGGACGGCCTCACTCCTGCCTTGCCTTTCCGCTGGCGCATCTTGCCCGAACACGTCCCTGCTCCGGGCACGCAAATCAAAAGAAATGTAAAACTTGTGGCAGGTGACTCAACGCACAACTACCTGATAATACAGCAATTATCCGCACGAACTTACGGCAATGCGTCAAAACCTCCGCGAAATTCGCCCCCAACTATTGCAAAAGAATAAAAAATGACCTATTTTTGTTCATCTAAATACATTTAAAAGCAATAAAATATGGCAGATTCAAAAACAATCCTCAGCGGTGCTGAAGAAAAAATGGATATGGCGGTTATGTATCTGGAAGACGCATTGGCACATATCCGTGCCGGAAAAGCTGACGTTCGTCTGCTGGACGGCATCCGTGTAGACTCGTATGGAAGTATGGTTCCCATCAATAATGTAGCGGCAGTAACTACCCCTGACGCACGGAGCATTGCCATTAAACCATGGGACAAGAGCATGTTCCGCATCATCGAAAAGGCGATTATCGACTCCGACTTGGGCATCATGCCTGAAAACAACGGTGAAATAATCCGCATCGGTATCCCTCCGTTGACCGAAGAACGACGCAAGCAACTTGCCAAACAATGCAAGGCTGAAGGCGAAACAGCCAAAGTAAGCGTACGCAATGCACGCCGCGACGCTATCGACGCTCTGAAAAAAGCCGTGAAAGAAGGCATGCCTGAAGACGAGCAGAAGAACTCGGAAGCCAAACTCCAAAAGTCGCACGACAAGTATATCAAACAGATAGACGATATGCTGGCTGCCAAGGATAAAGAAATCATGACTGTATAATTAAGGTAACAAGGCTTTTTATAGTTGACAAGGTATCAGTTGACGAGTTTTTATAATAGTTGACAAGGTATCAGGTAACAAGTTGACAAGGTCTTAAATACATTTACCTAGCTATTTAAAACCTTGTCGTCTGATACCTTGTCAACTATAAAAAACCTAACTAAAAAGAATTACATTTGGAAAAAGGATTAGTCATTAAGAACACAGGAAGCTGGTATGTGGTGAAAACCGAAGAGGGTCGGCTGGTAGAATGCAAGATAAAGGGAAATTTCCGTCTGAAAGGCATCCGGAGCACCAACCCTATTGCGGTGGGCGACCGCGTGCAAATCGTTCTCAACCCCGAAGGCACCGCCTTTATCACTGAAATAGACGACCGCAAGAACTACATCATCCGGAAGGCTTCGAACCTCTCCAAACAATCGCACATCATTGCCGCCAATCTTGACTTGTGTATGCTGGTGGTCACCGTGAACTATCCCGAAACCTCTACTATCTTCATCGACCGATTTTTGGCCTCTGCCGAAGCCTACCGAGTGCCGGTAGCCTTGGTATTCAACAAGACCGACCTGTACTCGGAAGACGAATTACGCTACCTCGACGGACTAATCCACCTCTATACCCACATCGGTTACCCTTGTTTCCGTATCTCCGCCCTTACCCAAGAAGGTATCGACCAAATAAAAGATGAGCTAAAAGGGAAAGTCACGCTCTTTTCCGGACATTCGGGCGTAGGGAAATCGACACTCATCAACGCCATCCTGCCCGACCAACACCTGAAGACAGGAGAAATATCGGTTGCACATAACAAAGGCATGCACACCACGACTTTCTCGGAAATGTTCCCCGTAGAAAGCGACGGATACATCATCGATACACCGGGCATTAAGGGCTTCGGCACCTTCGACATGAAAGATGAGGAAGTAGGGCATTACTTTAAAGAAATTTTCGAATTTTCGGCTCATTGCAAATACGGAAACTGCACCCACCGGCACGAGCCGGGATGTGCCGTACGTGAAGCCGTAGAGAACCATTACATCAGCGAGTCGCGCTACGCCTCTTACCTGAACATCCTGGAAGACAAGGAAGAAGGCAAATACCGGGCGGCTTTCTGACCTATAAAACAACACCACTTCATGAAAACACGACCGACCAAGATGAGCAATTTCCGCTGGCTCATCTGCTTTATGCTATTTGCGGCAACCACCATCAACTACATGGACCGCCAAGTGCTCTCGCTCACATGGAAAGACTTCATCGCCCCTGAATTTCACTGGACCGACACCGACTATGGATTCATAGCCGGCGTGTTCGCCATTGTCTATGCGTTGGGAATGCTTTTTGCCGGACGCATCATCGACTGGATGGGCACCCGCAAAGGTTACCTGTGGACCATCGGCATCTGGTCGCTGGGAGCCTGCCTGCACGCCTTTTGCGGAATAGCCACCGAATGGTGGGTAGGGGTAGAGAACGTAGAAGCCCTGAAACAGGCAGAAGCCGGCTCGGCACTGGCTTTGAGCATTGCCACGGTGAGCGTGTATTTCTTCATCGCCGCCCGCTGCATCCTTGCCATCGGCGAGGCGGGCAACTTCCCCGTAGCCACCAAAGTGGCGGCAGAATATTTCCCGAAAAAAGACCGTGCCTTCCCTACCAGCATCTACAATAGCGGAGCAGCCATCGGCGCACTGATAGCGCCGGTAAGCATCCCGTCATTGGCAAGCTATTTCCGCGATTTGGGCGTAGGCAACGGCTGGGAAATGGCATTCGTCATCATCGGCGCACTGGGATTCGTATGGATGGGTTTCTGGGTATTCCTCTACAAGCATCCGCGTGAAAACCGCTGGGTGAACAGTGCCGAACTGGCGTACATCGAGCAAGACCGCGAGGAAGAAGCGGCACAAACACCTGCAACTCCCGATGCCGAACTCCCCAAAATGTCGTTCCTGCAATGTATCCGATACAAACAGGCGTGGGCTTTCGCCGTAGGAAAGTTTCTGACCGACGGTATCTGGTGGTTCTTCCTGTTTTGGACACCAGCCTATCTGAGCGATGTCTATCACCTGCCTTCCAACGCCCCGATGGCACAATTGCTCATCTTCGTACTTTATGCCATTACGATGCTCTCCATCATCGGAGGCTGGCTTCCTACCTATTTTGTGGAAAAGAAAGGAATGAATCCCTATAAAGGACGCATGCGGGCAATGCTCATCTTCGCGTTCTTCCCTATCCTGACCTTGCTTGCCCAACCGCTGGGAGCCTACTCGTACTGGTATCCTATCATCATCATCGGCATTGCCGGAGCTGCCCACCAAGCCTGGTCATCGAACATCTACTGCACCCTGAGCGACATGTTTCCGCAAAACGCCATCGCTACCATCATCGGGTTCGGAGGAATGGCGGGCGGTATCGGCTCGTCGCTCATCAACATGGGTTCGGGGGTATTGTTTGATTATGCCGCCGAAACGCAGCTCGCCTTCTTAGGTTTTACCGGCAAACCGGCAGGATATTTCATCATTTTCTGTATCTGCTCGGTAGCTTACCTCATCGGCTGGGTAATCATGAAATCGCTTGTGCCCGAATACAAGCCTATCCGGCAATAATAACAAAATAAAAACTAAAAACTACAATTATAAAAATAACAATTACAATGAAAAGACTACTCGCATTAAGCTGGCTGCTTGCGGTGCTGGTGTGCGCCTTCGCACAACAGAAAGTGACCCTGCAAGACGTGGCAAACGGTACATACCGGCCGCAAAACATCTATGGCATCAAACCGATGCTGGACGGAGAACACTACACACAAATCAGCGCCGACCGGAAACGAATCGTGAAATATTCATTCAAGGACGGCAAAGAGACGGAAACCTTATTCGATGTATCCACGGCACGGGACTGCCCCATCAAGACATTCGACGACTACATCATGTCGCCCGACGAAAAGCTGATTCTGATACAGACGGAAACGAAACCCATCTACCGGCGTTCGTTCACCGCCGAATATTATATCTACAACATCCGGAACAACACCATCGAACCGCTTTCGAAGAACGGGCCGCAACAAGTGCCTCTCTTCTCGCCTGACGGATACCAGATAGCCTTTGTGCGCAACAACAACATCTTCCTCGTGAAACTGCTCTTCGGCAACAGCGAATCGCAGGTGACGAAAGACGGTGAATACAACAAGGTACTGAACGGTATTCCTGACTGGGTGTACGAAGAAGAGTTTGCCTTCAACCGGGCATTCGACTTCAGTGCCGACAGCAAGATGATTGCTTACATCCGCTTCGACGAAAGCCAGGTGCCGATGTACAGCTTCCCATGGTACAAGGGGCTGGCTCCCGAGCGCACGGAATATGCCACCTATCCCGGAGCCTATACTTACAAGTATCCGAAATCGGGCGAAACCAACTCGAAGGTGACCGTACATACCTACGACATCAAGAGCCACGTAACCCGCCAGATGGACCTTCCGCTTGACCCGGACGGCTATATTCCCCGTATCAAGTTCACTTCCGACCCTGAAAAGCTTGCCATCATGACCCTGAACCGCCACCAAAACCGTTTCGATGTGTATATGGCAAACCCACGGAGCGCGGTTTGCAAAAGCATTATCCGCGACGAATCGGAACAATACGTCAAAGAACAGACATACAGCGACATCCGCTTTTATCCCGAAAACATCGTGCTGATGAGTGAGCGCGACGGATACAACCACCTCTACCTGTATACCATCGGAGGCAACCTGGTGCGCCAGATTACCCAGGGCAAATTTGAGGTAAAAGACTTCCTGGGATGGGACCAGAAAAAGGATGTATTCTATTATTCGAGCAATGAGGAAAGTCCCCTGAAGACCGCTATCTATAAAATAGACCGCAAGGGCAAAAAGACCAAGCTTTCTACCCGCACGGGCACCAATACCGCTATCTTCAGCACCGACCTGACGTATTACATCAACAAATACTCCAGCAAAGACACCCCTACCCTGATTACCATCAACGACAACAAAGGACGCGAACTGACTACCTTGCTCGACAACGGCAAGCTCAAGCAAGAACTCGCTACCCTGAACATGCCGGTGAAAGAGTTTTTCACCTTCCGCACCAGCGAAGGCGTGGAACTGAACGGCTGGATGATGAAGCCTGCCGATTTCGACCCGAACAAGAAATATCCGGTTATCATGCACCAGTACAGCGGTCCCGGCTCGCAACAGGTATTGGACCAATGGGGCATCGGAAGCTTTAGCGACGGTGGCATGTTCGAAGCTTATATGGCGGACAAAGGCTATATCAGCGTATGCGTGGACGGACGCGGAACAGGCGGACGCGGTGCGGCATTCGAGAAATGCACATATCTCACGCTGGGAACCAAAGAGGCACACGACCAGGTGGAAACAGCCCGATACCTGGGCACACTTCCTTACGTAGACGCAAACCGCATCGGCATCTGGGGATGGAGCTACGGAGGATATACCACACTGATGTCGATGAGCGAAGGTACACCGGCATTCAAGGCGGGCGTGGCCATAGCCGCTCCCAGCGACTGGCATTTCTACGACACGGTATATACCGAACGCTTCATGCGTACCCCGAAAGAGAATGGTGACGGATACCGGGCTTGTTCGGCTATCCTCCGTGCCCCGAAACTGCACGGAAACCTGTTGCTGGTACACGGAACAGCGGACGACAACGTACATTATCAGAATTGTGCCGAATATTGCGAAGCATTGGTACAGGCGGGCATCCAGTTTGACATGCAAATCTATACCAACCGCAACCACGGCATTTCGGGAGGAAATACCCGCACGCACCTGATGAACCGCGTAGCCAATTTCTTCCTTGAAAACCTGTAAACAAATAAATGAAGAATTAAGAATGAAGAATCTGCGTGAATCTGCGTTTCAAATTAAGAAAACATCAACCCATTCTTCATTCTTAATTCTTCATTCTTCATTTTATTGTGAACTATGGAACACGTAAGAAAGCCGGAATGGCTTAAGATTCAAATCGGTGCTAACGACCGATATGCGGAGACGAAACGCATTGTTGATACCCACAAGCTTCATACCATCTGTGCCAGCGGACGATGCCCGAACCTAGGCGAATGCTGGGGAAAAGGAACCGCAACCTTCATGATTGGCGGAGCGATATGTACCCGCTCGTGCAAGTTCTGCAACACCATGAGCGGCAAACCGCTTCCGCTCGACCCCAAAGAACCTGAACGGGTAGCCGAATCCATCCGTCTGATGAAACTGGACCATGCCGTCATCACCTCGGTAGACCGGGACGACCTGCCCGACTTCGGGGCACATCACTGGGCTGAAACCATCCGGCGCATCAAAGAAATGAATCCGCATACGACCCTCGAAACGCTTATCCCCGACTTTCAGGGACATACGGAACTCATCCGGCTGATAACCGATGAACACCCCGACATTATCTCGCACAACTTGGAAACCGTGCGCCGCCTTACTCCCGTGGTGCGAAGCGTAGCCACATACGAACGCAGTCTGAACGTCATCTGTGCCATAGCCGAAAGCGGTTCTACCGCCAAGTCGGGCATCATGGTAGGGCTGGGCGAAACACCCGAGGAAGTAGAACAGGCTATGGATGACCTATTAAAGTGCGGATGCCGCATCCTGACCATCGGACAATATCTCCAGCCCAGCCGGAAACATTATCCCGTAGCGGCTTACATCACGCCCGAACAATTCGAAAAATACAAGCAAACAGGGGAACAAAAGGGATTTTCCATCGTAGAAAGCGGTCCGCTGGTACGCTCGTCGTATCATGCGGAGAGACATTTGATTTGAAAAAGGAGTTATCGCTTCGTTAGAAGTTAGAGAAGTTAGAGTATTATACTTTAACTCCTAGCGAAGCGATAACTTCTCTAACTTCTTTAACTCCTTTCTTTAACTTCTAAAAATCAAAAATATACACGGGATTTTGGTCAAGTCGGGCAAATGGCCTTTCCATTCGCGCACCGTTTGGGTGCGGATGTATTCGCCTTCACATGTAATGTTAGCCGCTATACATAGTCTGGTCTGCGGACGACAAGTCTTCAAAATATCTTCTGCCATCTTGTTGTTCCGGTACGGAGTTTCGATGAAAAGCTGGGTCTGCTGTTCGTTATATGCCCGTTGCTCCAGTTCTTTCAAGCGTTTGATGCGTTCAGCCGGCTCAATAGGCAGATAACCGTGAAAAGCAAAGCTCTGTCCGTTGAATCCGGATGCCATTACGGACAGGATAATCGAAGAAGGTCCTACCAAAGGCACTACCTTCAGATGTTTGCGCTGGGCAATAGCCACCACATCGGCACCCGGGTCTGCCACGGCTGGACATCCTGCCTCCGATATCACTCCCATCGAGTGTCCTTCTTCCAACGGTCTCAGATAACCGGAAAGAGCATCGGGCGAGGTATGCTTGTTGAGCGGATAAAAGGTCAGTCCGTCAATATCTATATCGCGGTCTACTTTCTTTAAGAAACGGCGGGCAGAGCGCACATCTTCTACAATAAAATGCTTGATTTGCAGGATGATTTCCTTATTATAGGCAGGAAGAACTTTTTCTATTGCCGTGTCTCCCAATGTTACCGGCAACAAATATAAGGCTGTATCCATATATATAATGAACGTTCGAAAAAACTAATTACTTTCCATTTTTACTTCAGCGTCAGCCCACCGAAGTCCTCACACGCCAGCAAGGTCTCGACAGATGCATCTGGATGTTGCTTCATATATTTATCGGTCAACTGCATCCCCAGCCATATTCCGATAACAGGAGGAATCCGTTCTCCCTTCAATATCCCGTTGGGGTCGTGATGCGTATAGGCACGGATTACCATCGGGTCAGTACTCGACAGATGACCACGCTCCACCATCCAGTTCCACAAAGACTGCTGGTTCTTCTTACACCAGTTTTCCTCCTCTTCCGTATAGCCCAGCATTTCTGCGTTCGAATCAATATCCAGAATTTGACGCACCACCCAATTGATTTTCCCTTGATGCATCATCACATCGAAAAGCGTACGATGTCCCGACTCCCATCCGAAGGGATACAGACTCATCAGATAAAAAGTAAAACAGTCGGGAAGAATGCGCTCCGGTTTCATCGAGCGGCGCTGGTAAGCATAATAATACCGTTTGTAGAGCGGATAGTCCGCCCCCATATACTTGTCTAAGCTGATTCCCAGCAAGCTGTCTCCTACAACCACCGACTGGTTTAATGCCGAAATCTGCGAATAAACCGCCGGCACCGGAAGCGAAGGGATTTCCTCTTTCAAGCGGCGGAAGCCTTCAGTCAAGCCTTTTTCTATCGGCTCCATATCGCTATATTTCTTTTCCGCGTCTTCCATCAGGCGGAACAAAATCGAATCGGAATAATAAGCGCACATACGCTCGTTGATGTTCGGTTCATCTACCCTTCCCAACATCAGCACATCTTCTATCAGGATACGGGTGGCTTGCGGGCAATCCAGATTCATCTTCTGAACAGCAGCAATGCTGTTCATAGCAGTCGCCTCGTATTGCAACCGGTCGTAACGGAAAACCTTTATTCCTTTATCAAACAAAGCGTCATCGCTTTGCATGTCCGAACGGCACGATGCAAAGGCAATGACACTTAGTAATATGAATAAAAGTTTCTTCATTCAGCCAGTTATCCGTAAATGATATTTCCGTTTTCGTCTTTGTATTCATCCAAGCCCTTTTCGTAAGTAGCCATGGCACGGAGGCTCATGCCTACGCTCGAAAAACCGCCATCATGATACAGGTTCTGCATAGTCACCTTACGGGTCAGGTCAGAGAACATCACGATGCAATAATCGGCACATTCATCTGCCGAAGCATTGCCCAGCGGCGACATGCGGTTGGCAAAGTCGAACAATTTGTCCATACCTTTCACGCCCGAGCCGGCTGTAGTCATCGTAGGCGACTGGGAAATAGTATTGATACGCACATTGTGCTCGCGGCCATAAATGTATCCGAAGCTGCGCGCGATAGACTCCAGCAATGCCTTTGCATCCGCCATGTCATTGTAGCCATAGAAAGTACGCTGAGCAGCTACATAACTCAATGCCAGAATCGAACCATAATCATTAATGGCATTCAACTTCTTGGCGCTCTGAATCATCTTATGAAACGAGATAGCAGATATATCCAATGTCTTGTTCAGCATGTCATAATCCAGGTTGTCATACGTACGTTTCTTGCGTACATTGGGCGACATACCGATAGAGTGCAAGACAAAATCGATTTTTCCACCCAAGATTTCCATGGAACGCTTAAATACGTTTTCTAGGTCTTCTACGCTTGTGGCATCTGCCGGAACGATTTCACAATGCAGCTTTTCAGCCAGCGAGGAGATTTCTCCCATACGAACAGCCACAGGAGTATTGGACAATGTTATCGTAGCGCCTTCTTCTACAGCCTTTTCAGCTACTTTCCATGCAATCGACTGAGCGTTCAGCGCCCCAAAAATAATTCCTCTTTTACCTTTTAATAAATTATAACTCATACGTCTTAAACTATAAATTCGTGACAAAGATACAAACATTTCCTTTATCCCAACCATTTTCGGCTTACGAAATATCAAATCTGTACGATTTTACCTGCTTCATGGCAATATTGTACATCCTTTTATCGCTATCCCCGCTCAAAAGTCATTAATTTGCTCATTTTTTTCACCTATTCAGTCAAAAAGTTCACATCTGTTTTGTCTAAACCCACTATTTTTGTGGATAATAGCCAAGAGTTTTTCAAAAGGGAAAAAGGAAACAGAAACTTTAAACTATAATATATATGATGAATTTTAACACGTTAAGACATTGGATTCTCTCATTAGGAATTGCCTCGTTCATTTGGAGCGGAACAACAGATGCCATAGCCAGTTCGCCTGTCCTGCCCGATGAAGTGTATAGTAACCTGCCTTTCCAGATGGCAAAAGTGCAACAACCCGAATTCCCTGCCTATTCGCGTTCCATCACCGAATTCGGAGCCGTAGCAGACGGTGTAACGCTCAATACAGAGGCATTCGCCCAGGCCATCGATGCCGTAGCACAGCAAGGGGGCGGAACCGTCAGCGTACCCGCAGGCTTATGGCTTACCGGACCTATCGTGCTGAAAAGCAACATCAACCTGCATCTGGAAGAAAACGCGCTCGTCTTGTTCACCGCCGACCATACCCAATACCCCATCATCAAGACCTCATTCGAAGGACTGGAAACACGCCGTTGCCAATCGCCCCTCTCTGCCAATGGAGCCGAGAACATCGCTATTACCGGTAAAGGGGTAATCGATGGAAACGGAGACACCTGGCGTCCTGTAAAGAAAAACAAGATGACCTCTTCCCAATGGAAAAACCTCCTTGCATCGGGCGGTGTGCTCAATGAGAAAGGAGATATCTGGTATCCAAGCGAAGGCTCGATGAAAGGTGCCAATGCCTGCAAAGAGTTCAACGTGCCCGAAGGAATCGAGACCGAAGAAGAATGGAATAGTATCCGCGACTGGCTGCGTCCTGTATTGCTGAGCTTTATCAAATGCAAAAAAGTATTGCTCGAAGGCGTCACCTTCAAAAACTCACCCAGCTGGTGCCTGCATCCGCTCTCGTGCGAAGACCTGACGGTAAACAACATCAGCGTATCCAACCCCTGGTACTCGCAAAACGGTGATGCCCTCGACATCGAGTCATGCAACCGCGTACTGGTACTCAACAGCAGTTTCGATGCAGGCGATGACGGCATCTGCATCAAGTCGGGCAAAGACGAAAGCGGACGCCTGCGCGGTGAACCTTGCCAAAACATTATCATCCGCAACAATGTGGTGCTCCACGGACACGGAGGCTTTGTTGTAGGAAGCGAAATGTCGGGAGGTGTGAAAAACATTTATGTAGACAATTGTTCTTTCCTCGGCACCGATGTAGGCTTACGTTTCAAGAGCACAAGTGGACGTGGAGGTGTGGTAGAGAACATCCACATCAACAACATCAATATGATTAACATCCCCAACGAAGCCTTGATTTTCGATTTGTTCTACGGAGGAAATGCACCGGGTGAAGGAGGAAAACCAGGAGCACCGGAAGAAGAAACTGTTCCCCCCGTCACCGAAGAGACACCTGCTTTCCGTGACATTTTCATCAAGAATGTTACAGCCAAAAATGTAGGACGTGCCATTTTGTTCAACGGACTTCCCGAAATGCCTATCCGGAATATCTTCCTCGAAAACGTTATCATCTCGGATGCTAAAGAAGGAGTCACCCTGAACCGTGCCGACAAAGCCACATTGAAAAATGTGAAAGTCGTAACCCTCAAAGGAGGCGATAACCTGAAGATGATGGGCGTAACCGACATTACCGTCGGAGATAAGAAATATGACAAAGTCGGAAACAAGACCGAATCGTATAAATTCTGACAGGAGAAATTAAGTGGATTAACCAGTTAAAACGTATATTAGTATCAGAACCGACACAGAGAACGGAGATAATCCGTCAAAGTCTCTGTGCGGTTCTGCATGTTTTTATGTATTATCATTTTAAACTATTACACATCTAAATTATATGAAAGCATCAATTATCTTCTGCTTGGTCCTATTGGCAGGAAGCGCACAGGTTTCCGCACAAGCGCTCGAAAAGAAGATTCAAGTTATAATAGAAAACCCTTGGCAATCTACCAAGACCGATGAGCCGGTAGTCATCAACCTCCAAAATCTGGAAACAGGCTTCAGCATCAAATCGGCGATTGTATTGGATGGAGACACCGAAATCCCTTCCCAACTGGATGATATGAATGGTGACACCCGTGCCGATGAACTGGCTTTTGTACTCAATCTTCCTGCTACAAGCCAAAAGATACTGACCGTGACTCTTTCCCCCCAGAAAAATGACAGGCAATATCCTGCCCGGGTATATGCTGAAATGCTTTTCCGTACATCGAAAAAGAACCAATATGCCAAAGGGCACGCCATTTATGCCGATGGCAAAGCCAATACTTACAACATCCAGCATCATCATGGGGTAGCCTTCGAAAGTGAACTTGTCGCCTACCGTATCTATTTCAACGAGAAACAGACCACCGACCTTTACGGCAAATTCCATCAACAGCTGGAAATAGAGGAAAGCCAGTTCTACCCTACCGATGAACAATTGAAACGCGGTTTCGGAGACGATGTCATCAAGGTGAACAATAGTTGCGGAGCAGGCACCTTGCGTGGCTGGGACGGAAAAGAAGCTACCATGATTCAGCCCGTAGCCGTTAGAGGTCAACGTATTATTGCCAGCGGTCCGGTGCGCACTATAGTGGATGCCGAGGTGAAAGGCTGGCAATACCAAGGACAAGAATTGAACATGATTAACCGCTACACCCTCTATGCCGGACACCGCGATGCACAGATAGACGTCATCTTCGATGCTCCTCTCGGCGAAGAAACATTCTCTACCGGTGTGCAGAACATCACGGGACATGCCGCCATGTATTCCGACCACGAAGGACTGGTGGCAAGCTGGGGGACAGACTGGCCCGTAAACGATACCGTGAAATACAAAAAAGAAACCGTAGGACTTGCCACATACATTCCCAAGAAATATGTAAAAGAGGAGACCGCCGACAAAGAGAACTTCCTCTACACTGTGAGTGCTCCCGGACAAAGCACATTCCGCTATTACACTACCTTCACTTCGTGTAAGGAAACGTTCGGCTATCCTACCCAAAACCAATGGTTCGCCTACGTACAAGAATGGAAAAAAGCACTCGAACAACCAATCAAAGTAAAATTAAGAACGATTAAATGAAGAATGAAGAATCAAAACTCTGTGTCTTTGTGTCTCTGTGTTTAATATTATTTGAAACGCAGATTCTTCATTCTTCATTCTTAATTCTTCATTTATTTAAAAGAACTATAACCAATGAAAAACATTTTACTCTCAATGCTGCTGGGGAGCTGCCTGTTCCCCGCCCTGCAAGCACAAGACAACTATGTATCTGAAGTATGGGTTGCCGACCAAGGAGACGGGACCTATAAAAACCCTGTACTATATGCCGACTATTCCGACCCCGATGTCATACGTGTGGGAGAAGACTACTACCTCACAGCCTCCAGTTTCGGATGTCTGCCAGGCTTGCAGATACTCCACTCGAAAGACCTTGTGAACTGGAGCATCGTAAGTGCTGCCATTCCCTGTTCGTTGGCTCCGCATACCGACACAGCTCCTCAACACGGGAACCGTGTCTGGGCACCCTGCATCCGATACCACAACGGTGAATTTTATATCTTCTGGGGCGACCCCGACCAAGGCATCTTCATGACCAAAGCAAAAGAGGTAACTGGCACCTGGACCGAACCCGTGCTGGTGAAAGCAGCCAAAGGAATCATCGATACTACCCCTCTTTGGGACGATGACGGACGGGTATATCTGGCTCATGCCTACGCTGGCAGCCGTGCCGGCCTAAAGAGTGTCATAGCCATATGCGAACTCAGTGCTGATGCCACCCGCACTATCAGTCCCTCGCGCATCGTTTTCGATGGCCATGAAGCCCACGAGACTTGCGAAGGTCCGAAGTTCTACAAGCGCGACGGATACTATTACATGTTCTTCCCTGCCGGCGGAGTGCCTACGGGATGGCAAGTCGTGGCACGCTCGAAAGATGTTTACGGTCCTTACGAATGGCGTACCGTGATGGCGCAAGGCGATAGCCCCGTCAATGGTCCTCATCAAGGCGGATGGGTGGACACTCCTTCGGGCGAAGACTGGTTTATGCACTTCCAGGATGTAGGAGCCGCTGGACGCTTGGTTCATCTGCAACCGATGAAATGGATAGACGGATGGCCCGTCATCGGCATCGATAAAGACGGCGACGGATGCGGCGAGCCGGTGCTGGCCTATCAGAAACCGAACGTAGGCAAAACCTATCCCATCTGTACCCCGCAAGAGAGCGACGAGTTCAACACCAACCTTTTGGGATTGCAATGGCAATGGAATGCCAACATCAACGACAAATGGTACTTCTGCGACCAGGAGCATGGTTGCCTGCGTCTTTACTCCTATCCTGTCAGCAAAGACTATAAGAGCCTTTGGGATGTGCCTAACATGTTGCTTCAGAAATTCCCTGCCCCCAGTTTCCAAGCTACCATGAAGTTAAAATTCGCACCCATTGCCAAATACAAGGGTGAGCGTACCGGACTGGCAATAATGGGCATGGACTATGCCGCTCTCGTCATCGAGAACACCGAAAGCGGACTGGTGCTTTCGCAGGTAGAATGCAAGAAAGCCGACCGTGGTGGTACAGAGACGGTAAATGCCATAGTGCCTCTGAAAGAAAACGAAATCTTCCTGCGTGCCGAAATCGAATCTACCGGTGAGAAAATAGCCAAGAGCGAAGGCGGTCATGACCTCATGGTGATGTGCCAACTGAGTTATAGCACCAATGGCAAGAAGTTCCAAAAGCTGGGCAAACCTTTCCAAGTGAAAGAAGGCAAGTGGATAGGTGCCAAGATAGGCACATTCTGCACCCGCCCCGCCATCGTGACCAACGATGGAGGCTGGGCAGACATCGACTGGTTCCGCATAGAAAAATAAAGGAGTTTTAGTAAAATATATTCACACTTTAGATACGAGTAAATGCCGTACAAATAAAGGTGGTTCATTTTCGAATTTGCCATGAAGCGAACAGATAAACAGATCTAAACTAAAATAATTAAATCTATTTCAAAATAAAAACTGAGATAGACTTATAATCTATAAGTTACAATAAAAAATCTCCTGATTTTAGCCCTATAATTGAAATAAACAAAAACTAAATAGGAGATTTTTTATTTCTAAGTTTCAACCTATAAGATTTTAACTTTAGCAATCCTATTTTGAGACAGCATCTTTGTTTTGCCATATATTCTCTATATCAATTGTTTCGTTTTCAGGACGAAATCCAGCTTCTATCTTATCTATTTGTACAACAAGTGACATTTCAGCAAGTTGACCTGCAATTATACAAACCCCCGTTGATAATATCGGCAATGATTCAACTGAAACCTTGTCTAGATATGAAATTGTATTGTTTACTTGTTGTATGTCCTTTTCATTAACAAGCCGATGTATAAAATAATTATGCAATTGTGATATTATAGTAGAAGAGATATCAGATGGGCGTTGACTGGCAATAGTCATGAATACTCCGAATTTTCGACCTTCTTTAATAATTTCTTCAAAAACTTCTAGTCGATAATCTTTCCACTCTTCACTTTCACGTGTTGATTGATAAGACAATATATTATGCGCTTCATCTACTATCAAGTTTAAGTATTTTTGAGCTTTTCCGGTTTTTTTATGTTCATTGTATAGTTTATTGGTTAGCAACAATGGGATACGTTTCTTTGTGTCAGTATTTACATCGCTTAAATCAACAACTACAACATTAGAATCGCCCCAAAAATCGCCCATATCTTTTGAAGAATTAAATATGCGAGAAATGTCTGATTCTGATTGACGAAGCTTATGAATTGCAGGAGCAATGTGCTCATTTAGTGCTCTGTTTGCTAACACATCATATATCATCCTCATGTACATTATACATATAAAGTTATGAATAAAACTTTCTGTAAACTTAAATTGATCTACATGCATGTATATACTTCGCGTTTCTATTCGATCCGGATGGTCTTGCAAATTGATAAATTGGTTATTTGAATCGAGAAAAAAATAACAACTACTATTGTTATGATAATGAAAATCCGTTTTTAATCCTATATCTATTCCATTTTCGTCATATTTGGGAGGAAGTATTTCTGCTACATAATCAAGGAGCAATTCACTCTTGACCTTATCAGACATTATTAATATATCCTTAATTTGCTTTTTTAAAAAATTACGAAACATGTTTTCATCCTTATCAATCTTTTTATATAAATCAATACTTCTTGCGATGAAAGGTCGTTGTGTCTTTTCCGTTGCATTAGAGAATATACTCAATAAATTAATATCCAAAAAATCGTCATCCGCTAATGGAATTTTATCTCCATTATCTTTTCTTGTATTCAATTTATATACTTTTTTGTCAGAATCCGAAATAATGCTATTATGGGAAGAATACTCTCCATTAAAATCAAAAAATAAAAATTGAGCATTTTTCTTAAATGTACTATTGCCAAAATAATGAGTAAAAAGCTGTCTATAAATTTTGGCCAATGTATATGACTTGCCTGATCCTGTATTGCCAAATATTCCGATATGACTAGAAAAAAGTTTTCCAATACCAAGATTTACGGGAACAAGTGAATCATTTGCTAGATGACCTACCTCAATAGTTTCTTTGCCGGATCCAGCAAACGTATGAATAAGATTAAACTCTTCATTTGTTAAAAGATGGCATTCGTTATCGATTAATGGCAATTCATTAATTCCACGACGAAAAGCCTTGTTGTCAATAAAACCAATTAATTTAACAATTAAAAATCTATTTATGGCATCTTCCACTGAAATCAATACTTTATCTTCTTGTTTACTCTCATCAATATACTCTGATTCTACCTTTCCAATAATCGGAGTGTATCCTTTAAGAATTTTTACATAGCTTCCTACAGAAACATTTTTTATCAATGTCCCTTTATAAATCAGATGGGAAGAATTTTTATTATGATCTACACGAATCTTGACCTCACGCCCATTTACCGAATATACTACTCCAACTCTAAATACTGAATTATGTATCCCTATATGTTTGTTATTCATAACTTACGTGGATTGTTTTATTTATATATTCGAAAATCTTATTAATTGCATTCATATCTAAATGCTTAATACCACAAATCGCGTTTTTATATTCATCATCCACGTTCAATTCTTTCATTTTTGTTGGCGTAATGATAAGAATATTGTTATTGACACAAGTAGAATCAATACCTATATTCTTTTTAAACGCCTCTTCTTCTTCATCACAAAACGCAAAAATAATCACTTTTAAAATTGGATTATTTTCTGCTGAACGTCTTGTAAGAGTTGCAATATGTTCATCGGCAAATGAAAATCCAACAACAAAAAGAACCGAATTTTCTTTTTCCAACGCATTGGAATATAATCGCATTAACTCATAGAAATGGTAATCTAGTACCGTTTCTGCAAATTTTCTTTTTGTCGGATTGATTATTATAAATTTTTTATACGCAGTGATAAAAGCATCATAATCGGAAACATCATATGATAATTCAAGTTCTTCTGCATCTTCTATAATTTGCTCATATGTTTTTTCTATTTTTATTTCTTCCGACTCAGTAAACAGATCGATAAATTTATCATCTCCCATTTTTTTTATTTCTTCATCTACATAATAGTACCAAAAAGGTTCATGTACAATGTGGCTTTCTTGTTCTCTCCAATTAATAGAACCATGTATTTTAAGTAAATTAAATACTGGTATTTCAGATGTGTGCTGAAAATGTACGCTTGTCTGCATTATGGATTTCATAAAATTGGCTTCGTCATAAATAGGATTAATGCTTCCTCTAAAACCATCATTCAACTCTATATCCATTCCACTTGCAGCATCTTCAATCATTAAGTCGATGTTTGTTGTAAATATATTTAATTGTTTATTGAGAATGCGAGAATGCCTTTTGTTTAATAGGTCATTCCATGTAATTAGATAGTTTTGATAATTGCGCTTTGTTTGCAAATAATTACCTTCGGATTTGCAATACAATTTATTTGGCGCAATCACTGAATCGTAAAATGCTTTGTATATAGATGCTTCTGCAATTTTATATTTATTCTCATGATGAGAATGTATATCATCGTTTAATCTAGTGAGCAATTTTTCTATCGAGTCTAAAGTTGCAAGATATGGGCGTGAAGCTCCTGAGCCAATTAAAAAATTAATATTAGCTGACTGAATGTAATAAATTAATTCTCTTATATTCAGAGCCTGTTTAAATTTCCCGATAAAGTCATATTGTCAGGTCTCTTTTGAGTTTGTTTCCGGTCTGTTTTCCCGATTTTATGCGTCAGATAGCCCGCTATCCTCCTTATAAAATCAGAAAAACATCCTCGAAAACAATTCTCAAAATAAACCTGAGCAAAATTTAAACAGGCTCTCATATGTATCAACTATTTTTCAATTATTCATATTTCTTATAATTCTCCACCTGCTCCAGCACTTTCTGGAAAACTTCATCATCCCACAGAGGAGGGTACCCCTCTTTGTAGAGAAGGTAGGTAAGCTGACTGGCGAGTTTACTTTTAAGGTTGTCGTTGTTCAGCCAATCGGCATAGATGGCTGTATCGTCTATCAGTGCTTTGATTTTCTTTGCCAATGCTATGCAACGCTCATCCGCATATTCAAAACTGTGTTTATCACGCACTTCGACGAGGACATCAAAGAAGGCTTTTTCTTCGAACGTAATGCCCAACTCCTTGAACTTTTCACTGTCTGCCTTCAGTCCTTTCAGAATATCCATCAGCTTGTCTGACAATCCATTGATTCGATAAGAGACCATATCAACCACTTCACTCACTACGTTTTGTGTCACTTCGTTTGTAAAAGTGAGTTTGTCACGAGTATTGTAAGCGTCGATTGTTTCTTCGAGCATCTTCTGGAAATGTTCGGCTTGTATCTTGTTCGTCCTGCTGTATGCTCTGATGGCTTTTGCGACGAGCTTGCAAAGAATCTGGAACTTAGTGAACGGCATTTTTATTTCATCCACCTCTTTGGTAAATGAATCACTGAAAATATTTTCTTCCACACCTTCATTCATTACACGCTCCACACCACTTGCGAGAATTGCTTCCTGCACCATCTGCTCCACATGCCTGTTCATGCTTTCCGCATCATGTTCTGTAGCGGTCATTTTGTTTACGTATGAGCAAATACCCATAAAACACTGGCTCCACGACACTTCTTCATCTGTCAGGATACCAGCAGGGTTGCAAATATTATAAGCGGAACGCAGACGCTTGACGTGTTCTCTGAAAAGCTTCAGAAACGAGACCTCACCTTTTCGTTCTATGTTGTTGGCAAGTATGTATTCTGCAGCTTCCTGAATGAACTGAAGTCTTGCAAAGTCATTATCTCCGAAGAAACGTGTGAACGAAAGTCCCGACAATCGTTCCTGTAAAAGTTGCAGTTCATTTTTCAATATCTCATGGGCTGTTTCCAAATCTTCTTGCGGACCGACCTCTCCACCATATTTCTTCATGGCTTTCTTCATTTCCTCGCGAATTCCGATATAGTCGATGATAAAACCGTATTCTTTAGTGCCATACCTACGGTTTACTCTTGATATGGTCTGAATCAACGTATGCTTCGACAATGGTTTGTCATTATACAGCATAGTCAGGCAGGGCACGTCAAATCCGGTAATCCACATATCCACATTGATGGATATATGAAAATTGGATTTCTCCGATTTGAACTCGGTGTCCAAGAAGTCCCTATATTTCTTGTCACCTAAAAGATTATATAATTCTTTTTCATCGTCTTTGTCACGTGTCATCACCATATTGACAAAAGCGATGTCTTTTAATTTCTCTCTTTCATCGGCAGTCAATACAAGTTCGTTCAACGCTTTCTTTTTCTCGAACCAATCCGGCTGCAATTCACGCATAATTTTATACAACCGGAACGCTATTTTCCTGTCAGCACAGGTAATCATTGCCTTTTGCAGCCGATCGGTTGTCTCCGTCCTGCATTTGTAATCGTCGATAATATCTTTGGCAACCCGGCGCAACACATCTTCATCGCCGATAATCACCTCCATGCTCGACATGGCAGCCTTGCTTTTGGCAATATCTTCCGGTGTAGCTCCTTCGTCTGCACACAGTCGGTAATACTCCTCCACTTTATCTGCCTGTTCTTTATTCAGAAAAACCCGAGCCAAACGAGGGTCATATTTAATAGGTACAGTAATGCCATCCGTTTCCGATTCCTTCATTGTGTATTGGTCAACCACATCACCAAACACGTGGATGGTCTCATCGATAGGTGTTCCGGTAAAGCCCACGTAAGTCGCATTTGGCAAAGCATCCCGGAGGTATTTAGCAAAGCCGTATGTAATTCGTGCCCCTATTTTGTCGGCTTCACCCTCTGTCTGTATAGACAACTTAGAACCGATATTGTTCTGTGAACGGTGTGCCTCATCACTCATACAGATAACATTGGAACGTTCTGTCAACAGTCCGGTAGATTCTGCAAATTTCTGTATCGTGGTGATATAGACACCTCCCGTTTTCCGGGTACTCATCTCTTCGGCAAGGTCTTTACGAGTATCAAATACTTTTACGGCTTCGTCTTCCAGATAACGTTTTGAGCGGCGGAACAGTTTTCCGCTTTGTTTTTCCAGGTCTTCCCTGTCAACAATGATAAGTATAGTAGGACTGCCCAACTGCTTTTTGCATCGCAAAGCCAGTTGGCGGGCAAGGAACAGCATCGTATAGGTTTTGCCGCAACCAGTGGCTCCGAAATAGGTTCCTCCTTTTCCATCACCTCCTACCGAACGCAAGTGGGTTAAAATATGGTCGCGCAGTTTGCGTGTGGCAAAGGACTGTGGATAACGGCATACGATTTCAGTCGTATTATCTTCTTCCGATGAATCTGGGAAATAGACATAATCCCGTAAGATTTCCAATATGCGCTCTGGTGAGAGTGCTCCACGGATTAATGTCCGCAATGTATCGAGTCCTTTCCCTGCTTTGTCTTCATTGTCTACTTTCTTCCATTCGTAGAAAAATTCAAACGGAGTATAGGTTGTTCCGAGTGCGTTCTTTGCACCGTCACTAATAACCGCCAGCGCACAATATTTCAGCAATGCCGGTATATCCCGCATATAGCGGGTACAAATCTGGGTATGTGCATCACGTATAGTCGCGTTTTGCTTGGTGGGGTTCTTGAGTTCGATGATGCAGACCGGTATACCGTTTATAAAAAGCAAAATATCAGGACGGCGGTTTTCATTCCCCTGTTCCATAACAAACTGATTGACACAACGGAAAATATTATGGTCAGGATGCTCGAAGTCGATGTATTGCAAGCGAAAGGGATTGTCACGTCCATCGCTGTACGCAAAGTCGAAGCCATCGCGATAGAGCAAGAACGTATTCTGCAAGGCAAAGTAGTCGTTCTGTCCACCCGTATTGCGCAAGTTGGCAACAATGCTGTCCATCTCGGCTTCTGTCAACTGTTTGTCTTTATACTGTACGGCGAGGAAGTTCCGTAAATCCTTCTCTATAAGTGGGTCGGTATATTTACGATGAATATCATCACCAAATGTATATTGCCAATGCGATTCACGGAGAAGACTAATAGTAGCCTCCTCAAACTGACTTTCATAGTATTTTCCGTTTGTTGCCATAACCGTTGTTGTTTTAAGAATGTATGACGTGTTGAAGCAATGCCGGACAGACTTCACGCGAAAGCCGGTCTGCTTCTTCGGCTATCTGATTGGCCTCATTGGCACACTTGTAGATATTGACAATAGCATGCTGAACTTCAATAGGTGGAAGAGGTATTTCTATGTCAATAAATCTATTCCAATCCAAATTTGCTCTCACACTTGAGTCACTATAAAACCAGCCTAATCTATCCATTTCTGAATTTTTGAATATCATCATAAAATATTCTGGAAGAATAGGTTCTTCCTTATCAAGGATGAAAGTTGTATAAGCAGGAGAAATTAAAGCTGGAATATCTTTGTCGTACAAAGCGATACGAATACACTTATCTCGGCCTGTCTGCATGCCACTAAATGCGAATTCTCCTTTTCTAATAATTTTGTATTTGCTTATGTTTATTGTGTCCATCGAAGCGACTGTCGGCATAAACATTTTATTATTGTTTAATCCTAATACCTCATAGGGGGTGCCATCTTTATTAGTCTCATCTATGACTTCTATTGCATTTCCGACACGATAATTTCGTACATTATTCTTCTTTTTTATTTCTTGGATATAACTCTGACAGACTTGCATCAGCGGAGCAGCCTTTGCCTCGTTTTGCTCTTTGATCTCCCGGAAGGCTCGCCATGCGTTCACCACTTTCTGTTGTTCGGCAATAGAGGGAAGAGGTATTTCAATATCAAGGAAACGAAGCCAGTCCAAATTGGCTCGAATGCTGGAATCGCTAATAAACCAGCCATATCGATCGCTTTCGTCCCGATTGAAATACATAAAAAAGTATTCCGGTAAAACGGTTTTCTTATTATTGATGATAAAAGTAGTATATGCAGGAGAAATTAAAGCAGGTTGATCATTGTCGTATAATCCAATTCGAATACATATATCACGACCTGTTTGCATACCACTAAATATAAACATCCCTTTGGAAATAATTTTGTATTTAGTAATATCAACACCATCCAGATTGGCAACTGTTGGCATAAAAGTTTTGTCCCGATTTATGCCTACAACAAGATAATTATAACCTGCCGTATTTCTTTCATCACACTGCTCAATATAATCACCGAGCCTTACCCATTTTACACTGCTGCTTTTCATATCACATTTCCTCCTTTCCATGCTGTTCCATAAAAAAGCGTTTTTGCTGCTCTATCTCTCTGCTCAACTCTTCTTCTGTCGGCATATATGCCATATATTTGGCCGCGAAAAGTTGCTCGCTACCGTTAAGAACAGAGTATCTTGCCAACACCTTGTCGGTTTCAGTACAAAGCAGTATGCCTATAGTCGGATTGTCGTTGTCATCTTTTACAAGGTCATCATACATCCGCACATACATATCCACCTGTCCCACATCGGCATGTGTCAAAGGATGCGTTTTCAGTTCGAATAACACATAACGCTTGAGTTTAATATGATAGAACACGAGGTCGATATAAAAATCCCCTGTGTCCGTCGTAATATGTTTCTGCCTGTCAACAAAGGCAAACCCACGCCCCAATTCCATAATAAACTGTTGCAGATGGTCAATCAAAGCCTGCTCCAATTGACTCTCATCATATTTGCTGTCCTTGCGGAATCCCAAGAACTCGGCTACTACCGGACTCTTAATATATTCCAATGGGTCGCTGTTGGGTTCAATCTCCGGCGCGGGCAATGTCAGTCCTTCTCTTGCGCAAGCCATACGCCGGCCATAATATTGTGTACCGATGTTACGGCTAAGTGTTCTCGAACTCCACATCTGTTCCGAAGCTTCCTTTACGTACCATTCTCTTGCCTTGGGGTCTGCCACCTGTATAATCATACGAAAGTGCGTCCACGTCAGATTGTGAACGCACGCGTTCACAATCTCCAAATCATTGAAACACAGATAAAACTGGCGGAAATAATCCAAATTACGCTTGTTGAATGTGCTCCCGTATTTAGGCACCAGTTGCTCTGCCAATGTTTTAATCAACCGCTTACCATATTGCGCACGGGCAGCTCCCTGCTGTTCTTCTTCCACAATGCGCCGTCCGATATGCCAATAAGTAAGCACCACAATCTGATTGGTTGTTGCGTATGCCTGCTTCCTGCCCCGTTCAATGATAGTTTGTATATCAGTCACGAACCCTTCAGCCACCAAGTTTTTTTGCACCTTATTCTCTTCCATATCCCAAAACCTTAAAAGCATTTACCAACTCTGCTTCGTTCGCATCCCATCTTCTTTTCAGTTCATCAAATTTATGACTCATTTCAGTGAGTGCAGCCTTATAGTCTATTTCCGTATCCCGGTCAACAAACTCAATATATCGGGAAGGCACAAGCGAATATCCTTTTTCCCGGATTTCACCGATATGGGCAGCATAATATAACTCAGGCTCGGCATATTCGGCATAATTCTCCGTCTGCCAGTCAAAATATATTTTGCAAACTCGCTCAATCTGATTTCCCGACAGCCGGACATACTTCTTCTCATAAATGTTTTCGTTCCAAGTCCGCAAATCAATAAAGAGAATCTCACCTGTGCGGTTTCGCAACTGCCTGCCATGCCAAGGTCCGCCTTTCTTGTTGTTGTTTAGAATCCAGAGCGTAACAGATATATCAGTGGAATAGAACATATTGCGCGGCAAGACAATGATAGCTTCAACTTTGTCATTCTCAATGAGCTGTTTGCGTATCCCCAACGTGTCACTGTCATCCAAAGCACCATTGGCAAGCAAGAATCCTGCCATGCCGCGACTGACATTCAGTTTGTTAAGGATATGAAGAATCCAAGCATAGTTAGCATTGCTGGCAGGTGGGACACCATAACCTTTCCAGCGCGGATCCGTCTCAAAACCTCCGTACTCAGCATACTTCTTCAAATTGAACGGCGGATTGGCCATAATGTAATCAAATTTGAGGTCCTTGTGCTGGTCATCGGAAAAGGTGGACACCGCACGGTTGCCCAAGTGATAGGAAATACCACGAATAGCCAGATTCATCTTAGCCAGTCGATAGGTCGCCGGTTCCGATTCTTGTCCGTATACATTGACGGCTTTCGTGTTACCGCCATGCGCTTCTATAAATTTCGTGGCCTGTACGAACATACCTCCGGAACCGCAGCAAGGGTCATAGACCGTACCATCGAACGGCTCAATAAGCGAGGCGATAAGCTCTACGATGGAATGTGGCGTGTAAAATTCGCCTTCCTCTTTGTCGGCATTGATGGAAAAGGCTTGCAGGAAATATTCATACACACGCCCTATAAGGTCGTGATCTGTAAACTTCTGTGGATCTATCTTGTTAATCTCGTCCACCACGCTTTTTAAAACGCCCGGTTCAAGAGCCGTTTTCGTAAAAATCTGCTGCGGCAGGGCATTTTTCAGTTTGGGTTCATTATCGTCCAGTGTTTTTATGGCTGTATCGAAAACAATAGCCATACTAGTAGGAGCCGTAAGAATCAATTTGTCCCAAAATGTTTCATCAGTCAAAAAAAACACACCATCCTGCATATACTGATTAGGACGAGACAGTTGCAATTCAACAAAAGCTTCATCATGAATGCCTTGAATCTCTACAATTTCATGCCGGATTTTGTCCTTCTGCTGTTTGAACCGTTCTCCTATGAATTTCAGAAACACCAGAGTCAATAGCAAATCGCGCTTATCAGTCATGGCGGCACGTCCCCTCAAACTGTTGCGGCAATTGAAAAGTATTGTTTCTAAGTTTTCCTCCTTTGCTATCTTTGTTTGTTTCTTTGCCATTGTCTTATTTCTATCAATTTTGTTAATCTAAAAGTATGTGCATCAATCTCTTTGGGTAAATTTTGATATTCCAACTTAGTTTCCAGACCCACAACTATAGCATATCGTTACAAAGTTAATTAATTCATCTAAAAAAAACGTAGAGTATAAGTAAAAATCACTTCAAGTTTTTTACTCATAAAAACCACATAACACTAATTCTATTAATGTGCTTCGTCAGATAGATGCTTAACTCAGCTATTGTTTCAAACAGTTTCACATAGGTGAAACACTTGTTTTATATAGGTGAAACACTTGTTTCAAGCAGCTGAAACAGTTGTTTCACCTTTTTGAAACAGGGTGAAACAAAAATTGCATCGACTCAAGCTACCTGATATCTGCTGCAAGACATCTGATTCTGTCAGGCTTCGCATAGGCTGAATCTTCCACGCGGGAACGCCTGAAGGCACAAAAAAAGCCAACCTATCCACTCGTTTTGAATATGGATGGGTTGGCTCGTTTGATTATCGGTGCAATCCCTGCATCAAGAAGGGACTCAAAGCTTATAGCCCCATTCGTCGAGGGCAAAGCCCCAGTGCTTTTCCACCAGTTCCACGGTTTCGGACTTATACTGGTATTTGTTCTTCTTGTAGCCTTTCTTCTTGTTGACGTAGGCTTCGATGGCAGGACGCGCTTCGTCAAATCCGGGCAAGGAAAGTTTCTGGTAAATCTCCTGCGTCAAGTCGAAAGCATTCTTCTCGTAATCCTCAAAGCGGATTTCCACCAAATTGCCTTCGGGGATGAAATGCTTGTCTGCCTCGTACTTGTGATACAGCTTGGCATATACCGTGAGGATGTTCTCCTGAAGCTCTTCGGGAGTGATGTCCTGCAACTGAAGCGGCTTGATGGTGTTGGTAAAGAAGCTCCGGGTAGACTCGAACACGGTATAAGGGTTGCGCATCAAGTAAATGAACTTGGCATTGGGGAACATCTTGACCAGCTCTTTCACACGTCCGGTGTGAGGCGGGTTCTTGCTCAGGAACTGTGTGCCTCCGGTATTCCATAACGAAATCTTGATGAGTTTGGTGAAAGTCTCTTCGAAGATCTTCAGTTCAGCATCGGTAATGTCGTCGAAAAGCAGATACTTGTCGGCATACTCCTGCGTATGGCGGGGCAGGAACCAGAAGTTGTAATACGTGTAAGGCATCATGTTGGTCAAGGCGAACTCTTCCTCTTGCGGAAGGTCGACCGCCAGCTCCATGTTGTCGGTAGGCCGCTTGTCGGGCATCAGCCAACTCATATTTTTCTTGAAGAAAGGCTGTCCCCACATCATCAGGTGCGGAAAGACGGTCTGATACGTGGTATTATAGCCGAAATGCTTGTCACACGAAAAGACATTGTGCATAAAGGTAGTTCCGCTCCGCCAATGTCCCAGGATAAATACCGGGTCGTGTTCGAGCGGCTTGGAAGCCAACAGCTTTTCATATTTCTTGTCTTGCAAAGGCTTCAACGTAGAGAGCAGGCGGCACACGGCTTTCGTCAGGCGGAACTTGCCCTGATAAGCAGGACCGATGACACGCCCTTTGGTTATTTCATTGAATGTTTTCCAGTCGGCACCCACCAGGGTGTTTACCGGCAATTTGCTGAATTCTAATAAGCCCATAAATAATGAAGAATTAAGAATGAAGAATTAAGAATGAAAAATCAGTTGATGCTTGAAGATGTGTCCCTGTCACGCTGAATTTATCATCCAGGAAGTTGTCTTCATTCTTAATTCTTCATTCTTCATTTAATTAACGTTTTACTTCAATCGCGTATCCTTTCTGTTCCAAGACCTTCACCACGGTTTCTATGGCATCGTAGTGTTCGGGAGCAATGCCCAGTTTGGGCAGGTCGAGCACAGGAATCTCCATCGTAGTGTGCATATCTTTATCGTCTACCTTGCCGATAATCATTCCGGCGGCACTGGTATTGTTGGTTATTGGGTCGATGAGAATAAAAGCACCTGTCGCCTTGTTTTGTGTATAAGGGTCAAAGAAAAGCTCTTTCGACGAAGTGATTACCACGTGGGCAATCTGATTCAGTTGCAAAGGCACATCGTCTTTGTTCAACTTACCGTTCTCCACACTCAGATGCTCCATCGTATTGACATCTACCTTATATTTGATGCTATCAATGCGCGAACGGCTGGTGTTGGTAGTCTGCTTCAAGAAGAAAGATTTTTCCATATCCATCTTTTCTTCGTCCATCCAGACAAGCATAGCTTCGAAATTGCGTCCTATCTGCGGCATATTGTCGGGATGAACCAGCATCTCTCCGCGTGACACATCGATTTCGTCTTCCAAAGTCAGTGTAACCGACATCGGCGGAAAAGCATAATCGCATTCGCCGTCGGGCGAATAAACGGCTTTGACACGGGTTTTCTTGCCCGAAGGCAATGCCACCACCTCATCCCCCTTATGCACAACGCCCGAAGCTACTTTCGAAGAGAAGCCCCGGAAGTCGAGATTGGGTCGCAACACGTATTGCACCGGATAGCGGAAGTCGGTCAGATTGTGGTCGTTCCCGATATGAACGGTTTCGAGATACTCCAGCAAGGCAGGGCCGTCGTACCACGGTGTACGTGCAGATTTCTCTACCACATTGTCCCCATCAAGCGCGGAAAGCGGTATGCAGGTAACATCGGGTACACCCAGCGGAGCGATGAACGCCTTGTAGTCTGCCACAATCTTGTCGAACACTTCTTTCGAGAAGTCTACCAAGTCCATCTTATTGACCGCCAAGACCACATGCTTGATGCCCAGCAGCGAAACTAAATAGGAATGACGGCGGGTCTGGGTAATGACGCCGGCACGGGCATCCACCAGAATAACCGCCAGGTTTGCGGTAGAGCCTCCGGTAATCATATTGCGCGTGTACTGCTCATGTCCCGGAGTATCGGCAATGATGAACTTGCGGTGGTTGGTAGAGAAGTAGCGGTATGCCACATCGATTGTGATTCCCTGCTCGCGCTCTGCCTTCAAACCGTCGAGCAACAAGGCATAATCGATGTGTTCGCCTGCGTTTCCCACGCGCTTGCTATCGCGCTCAAGGGCATCAAGCTGGTCTTCGTAAATTTTCTTGCTATCGAAAAGCAACCTGCCAATCAAGGTCGACTTTCCATCGTCGACCGAGCCGGCGGTAAGAAAGCGAAGCAAGTCTTTTTCCTCGTCCTTCTTCAAGAACTCTTCAATCGACATCTTGCCTCTGACTTCGCCTTCCATCGGATTTCCACATTTGGTTTTATCTATTTCTTCCATGGTGTTCTTTTAATCAATAATACTATTTCCTTCTTTTTTGCCGAAAGCCTCTGCGCTTAGAAATATCCTTCGCGCTTCTTTTCCTCCATGCTGGCATCCTGGTCAAAGTCGATGACACGGGTAGTACGTTCACTCTTGGTGGTGGTCATCATTTCTTCCACAATCTTCTCAATGGTATCGGCTTCGCTCTCGATGGCTCCCGTCAGCGGCCAGCATCCCAATGTGCGGAAACGGATTTTCTTCATCTCAATCTTGTCACGGTATTTCTCGGGCAAACGGTCATCATCGGGCATAATCAACTGACCGTCTATATTCACCGTAGGACGCACCTTGGCGAAATACAAAGGAACAATAGGTATCTTTTCGAGACGGATGTATTGCCATACGTCCAGTTCGGTCCAGTTGCTCAACGGGAATACACGGATGCTTTCTCCCTTACGGATGCGGGTGTTGTAGATATCCCACAATTCCGGACGCTGGTTCTTGGGGTCCCACTGGTGGAACTCATTACGGAAAGAGAAAATACGTTCCTTGGCACGCGACTTCTCTTCATCACGGCGCGCACCGCCAAATGCGGCATCGAACTTGTATTTATCCAGCGCATGAAGCAACGCCTGTGTCTTCATCAGGTCGGTATGTACCTTGCTGCCATGGGTAAAAGGTCCCACTCCGGCACGGAAAGCTTCCATATTGCTTTCCACAATCAGTTTCCAACCGTGTTCTTTGGCGTATGCGTCACGAAACTGAAGCATTTCCTTAAACTTCCATTTCGAATCAATGTGCATCAGGGGGAAAGGTGCTTTGCCTGGCGCAAAGGCTTTCTCGGCAAGACGCACCATCACCGATGAATCTTTCCCGATACTGTACAGCATCACGGGATTCTCGAACGCGGCAGCCACCTCACGGATAATGTGAATCGACTCGGCTTCGAGTTCTTTCAAATGGCTCAAGTTATATTCTTCTTGCATAAATCTATATTTTAATCTATTTTCAGCTTTTTCAGCAATCATTTCTTAGTGACACGCGGCAAGACCACATCCAGCAACCGGCGGACAGAGTCTTCCAACGAAAGCCGGGACGTATCGAGCGACAAATCGGGATGCACAGGAACCTCGAAGGGAGCAGAAACACCTGTGAACTCCTTGATTTCTCCCCGGCGTGCCTTGGCATACAGCCCTTTCACGTCACGACGTTCACATTCCTCGATGGGAGTGCTTACATAGACTTCGACAAAATCTTCTTCGCCGATAATATGTGCTGCCATCTCGCGCAACGCATTGCTCGGACTGATGAACGCGGCTATCGTAATGATACCCGTATCGACAAACAATTTTCCCACTTCGGCTATACGACGGATATTCTCCACACGGTCTGCTTCCGAAAAGCCTAAGTTGCTGTTGATGCCGCTCCGGATATTGTCCCCGTCAAGAATACGGCATAACAAGCGACGTTTCTGAAGTTCACGCTCCAGGGCAATGGCTATCGTACTCTTTCCCGGACCGCTCAGCCCGGTGAACCAGACCATCAGACCGCGTTGCCCCAACAGGGCTTCTTTGTCGGCTCGTCCCAACATCTTGTCAAATATCGGATAAATATTATTCATTGGCTTTATTTCTTAGTTTACAATTAATAGGATTCTTGGTGACAAAGTGACGGCATCCCACTCAAGCCGGCACGAAAGGCCATATCAAAGGGATAAGCCCCACCGACAAAATCATGACAATCAGGTCCATCGGAAGACCGATTTTCAAGAAATCGGTAAACTTATAGTTTCCGGCTCCCTGCACAATCAGGTTGGTCTGATAACCGATAGGAGTAGCGAAACCAGCCGATGCCGCGATACAAATGGCAATAAAGAACGGCATCGGGTCTACGCCAAACTTGTCTGCGGTCTCAAGAGCAAGCGGGAAAGCCAAAGCCGCCGCGGCATTGTTCGTAATCAGCTCGGTCACAAGCAGAGTTACAAAGTAGAGCAGAGCAAGCGCGCCCCACGCACCCAGCGAACCCGAAACGTCTTTGATGAAATTGGCTATGAGTGCCGCCAGTCCCGATTCTTCCATCGCCGCACTGATGGCAAAGGCACAGGCGATGGTGATAAGGATGTCCCAACTGATGTATTTGGTGTATTTCTTTGGCGGGAAAAGTTTGAGCCACGCCATCACTACGGCGGTGACCGAAGCGAAGAAGAACATATCCATCTTCACGTTGGGGAAAGCTTCCTGGAAATAAGGCAGTTCGCCGATTGTGGCGCCGATAATCATGATGAGCAGCAATGCCAGTGCTGTCCATTTCTTCCATACAGGCATCGGACGGGAAGGAATCTCCTTGCCGTTCGTCATCATCAGGAAGACCGAAGAGTCACCCCAAGTCTTAGTAAAAGCCTCATCGGCAAGCAAGACCAGCGTATCGCCTTCCTGCAACCGCACTTCACCCAAGTTTTCGGTAATGACCTGTCCTCCCTGACGTATTTCTTTCACCTCTGCACCATAACGCCGCTTGAAGTCGAAACTCTTCAGTTTCCGTTTCAATCCCGGAAAACGTGAGGCAAGCACTACCTCTACGATATGTTGCCCGGACTCTACCGCCGCGTCCGCCTCTTCTTCTTCGAAGTTATCGGGACGCTCGTCGGGGAGCAGCTTTTTCGAGGTCAGCACGATGAAAAGCAATCCAGCCACCGTAATGGGAATACCGATAAAGGCAAGGTCGAACATTTTCAGTCCTTCCAGCCCACGGTCAATCATCATTCCGTGCACCACCAGGTTGGTCGATGTGCCGATAAGGGTACACAAGCCACCCAAAATCGTGGCATACGACAACGGTATCAGGAACTTGGTGCACGACAATCCCACCTTCTTTGCCCACGTTTTCACAATCGGGGCGAAGATAACGACTACGGGAGTATTGTTGAGGAAAGCCGACACCGCGCTTACTACCGGGAGCAAACGCAACTGGGCTTGCATCACCGTCATCTTCCGCTCGGGCAGAAGTTTCTTTATGACCGTGGCAAGTGCACCGCTCTGACGGACTCCTTCACTTACCAAAAAGAGCAAAGCTACCGTTATCATTCCCCGGTTGCTGAAGCCGGCCACCATCTGTTTGGGAGTAATGATACCTGCCGCCATGAACACGACCACCAGGCTCAGCAAGACGATGCCCGGACGCATCTTGTCGAGAATAAGCGCGACAAGCATCCCTATCAGCCCCAGCAATACAAAGATTATCTCAAAATTCATACGCTAAATTGAATGTTTAATAAGTCTGTTTCCGCATGTCCTTATTCCAACCGGTGCGGATAAACAATGAACGATGGGTTCAACAAATTTTCTTTATTGTATGCCAAAGGCACGGTAGTACCTGCCTGATACACTTCGCCTCCGGCCGCACGCACGATAGCATGTCCTGCCGCCGTGTCCCACTCCATCGTGGGAGCATAGCGCGGATAAACATCCGCCTTGCCTTCGGCTATCAGGCAGAGCTTCAACGAACTGCCTTTCGACACGGTTTCCACTTTCGGATGTTTCTCCTTTACCGTTTCAATAAAACGTTCCGTTTCGGCGTTGAGATGCGAGCGGGAAGCCACTACCACGTATGCGTCCTTTTGCGCGAAATCTTTTACGGGTAAGCGCATGCTCCGTTTTACCAAAGCGGCATAGTCTTCATCCGAAGCCAAGGAAGTAATCGATTCTACCTTAAAGGCTCCTTCTCCCATCGTGGAAAAATACAATTCCCGCGTCACAGGCACATAGATGACACCTCCTTCGGGCTTGCCCTCGCACACAAAAGCGATATTCACCGTAAACTCTCCGTTACGCTTGATGAATTCTTTCGTTCCGTCCAAAGGGTCAACCACCCAATACGTATGCCAGTCCTTCCGTTCGGCATAGGGAATCTGTTTTCCCTCTTCGCTCAATACCGGATAAGGCAAAGCCGACAACCGGCGCATAATCACTTCGTTCGAGCGCTTGTCGGCTATAGTCAGCGGCGAATTGTCCGCTTTCCGCTCTATCTCGAAATCCGCATTCGGATCTGTATAGACTTCCATGATGGCTGCTCCTGCCTCCAATGCGGCACGGATGGCTACCATAAGTTCATTCATTTCCATAGCTACCTGTTTAATTTGGCGTAAAATAACAGCTTTTTAATCTATTTTCATTCGTTTATATTTCGCTTTTTCTGTTCGGTCGCTTTGTTTATAACTTCTTTTATCATTTTCACGTATGTTCTCTTGCCTGATGCCATAACCGCCACATATAGTAAGCACAATGGGTAAAGGCAAAGACAAAGGAAATGACCAGCAAGGTCTTGTCGGCATTCCAGCCTACGGTCTGCTGATGCCACAAACCGGTAATCACGCTCAGCACCGCCAGTACCAATCCCAAGACATTGAGCACCGTATCACCTTTGCGGTATGCTCTATTGGGTTCCAGTCGGCTGTGCTTCCGTCCGTAGGAGGCATACACATCCAGCCCGACCAGCATCCAAAGCACCAGGCGTATCCAGGTGTCTGCCGGAAGGAAACACATCATGCACAGGCAGGTCAGGATACCCATAATCGGGACAAAGGGTACAAACGGAGTCTTGAACGCCCGATGCACACCGGGCATCGTCTTGCGCACAATCAGCACCGCGGCACATACCAGTGTAAAGGCAAGCAGGGTGCCGATACTGGTCATCTCGCCCGCCACTTGTGCCGGGACAAAACCTGCCAACAGGCTCACTAAAACCATAAACAGAAAATTGCTGTGCACCGGCGTACGGAAGCGTGGATGGATGCGCGAAAAGAAAGGAGGCAACAATCCGTCGTGACTCATGCTGAGAAATACCCGGCTCTGTCCGAGCAACGTGACCATAATCACCGAGCAATACCCAAAAAGGATGGCAAGGATAATCGCCTTATTCAGCCACGGATAAGCCGGCACAAGCACCCCCTGGGCATTGACACTGCCCATGTGCTCGATAGCTACCGCCACCGGAGCGATGCCTTCCTGTCCTTCGAATTCGGTATAATGAGCCACCCCCGTCATGACGTGCGCGAACAAGATATATAATATGGTACATACCAGCAAAGACACCAGAATACCGATGGGCATATCCCGCTTGGGGTTCTTCGTCTCTTGCGCGGCGGTACTGACGGCATCAAAGCCCAGGAAAGCGAAGAACACGATGGCCGCTCCCCGTAAAATACCCGATAGTCCGAACTCACCCAACTTCCCGGTATTTTCGGGAATATAAGGCACATAGTTGTCTGCCTGAATGAATTTCCAGCCTAAAACAACGAATACCAGTATCACACCGATTTTCAAGAATACAATCAGTCCGTTGAAGAAAGAGCTGCCTGCCGTTCCCCGCATCAGTATCAGGCTCATCAACACCACTATCAGCATGGCAGGAATGTTGATGATGCCTCCGTCCCACGGGCAGGCGGTAAACTCATGAGGCAAATCGATGCCTACGCCTTGCAGGAACACTACCAGATAACGGCTCCAACTGATGCTGACCGTAGTGGCAGCCACGGTATATTCCAATACCAAATCCCATCCGATAATCCAGGCAATCAATTCCCCCATCGTGGCATACGAATAGGTATAAGCGCTTCCTGCCACCGGAATCATCGAAGCGAACTCGGCATAACAAAGCCCGGCAAAACAACATCCGATAGCGGCAATGATGAACGAAAGCGTAATGGCAGGTCCCGTATATTCCGAAGCTACCGTGCCCGTGATAGAGAACAGTCCCGCACCGATGATTACGCCTACACCCAATGCCACAAGACTGACCGGTCCCAATACCCGTTTCAAGGTTCTGGCACCTGTCTGCCCGGCTTCTGCCTGCAAGGCATCTATGCTTTTTCTGACGAATAATCCTTCCATCTTTGCAAGTTGCATATCAATTCAAGCTGCAAACTTACAAAAAATATGCGAGTTTCACGCTGGAACTGCCCAAAAGATTAAAAAAATGAAAAAGGATTAATAGAGTCAGTTGTCAAGAGGATTCCTCGCACATATATGCGTGAGCCGTGCAAGTTAGCTTCGAAGGCTATCGGATATAGTTGCGATGCGCCACGCATCTATAATCATTTGACAAGCCTTTTATTCACGTTTTATATTCCGCATGCTGAACTCGCATCCGCAATATTGCTGGTTATAGAAATCATATTCCTTGATAATCTGAATACGGCGTTCGCTCAGTCCACCCTTACGCCAGTTCCTGTCCCACCACACGACATCGGGATATGGCTCTACCGCATAGCGTCCGGCTTCGTTTATCTGCTCCAGACTCTTCCAGCGCGAAGAAGCAAGCGTAGTGGTGATGACCGTAAACCCGTGTTCGTGGGCATAGCGGGCTGTGTCACGCAGGCGAAACTTGAAACATTGTAGGCATCTGCCTCCGCGTTCCGGTTCTCCTTCCAGTCCTTTCACCGCACACCGCCATGCATCGTGATTATAGTCGGCATCCACGATATCCAGTCCGAGCGCTTCGGCATACCGTGTACACTCTTCTTTCCGGATGCGGTATTCCTCCGCCGGATAGATATTCGGATTACAATAATAAATGGTAGGACGCACCCCGTGCTGCATTAGGCATTCGATAATGGCAGACGAGCATGGCGCACAACAAGTATGCAATAACACCCGGTCGGCATTGCCCGGCACTTCCCAATCTTCTTTCTTCTTTTTCATAACCGTAATATAACTTGAACGTATGCGAACATACGGGCGCACAAAGGTAACCAAAGTTTTCCCAAAGCATTCATTTCTTATTCAGAAAAATGGCGTGGCACCAACAAAAAAAGCCTAGCAATACAAGTCGTTCAAATAGGCTCTGAATACATTCAAACGACATTTTGCAAGATTCGTGAATGTTCATTGCAAGATTTATTACACATCATTGTGTTATCATTTTCCTACATTTGCAGCCGTAATTAACTTTAAAACAAAACGCATGAAGAAACATTTCTTAAATCTATCACTATGGGCACTACTTTCAATGTCCGTGTGTGTGACGGGATGTAGCGATGACACTACCTATCCTGATGTAGACGGGCAAAATCCCGTTGCGGAAATGACAACCCTGCACATTCAGACTGCGGCAGGACGTACATTCACTATTGCAGGCACCCTGACCGATGCTGATGGTATATCAACCATCCATCTGCAATGCGATGCCTTGTATCTGAACAAAACCATCGACTTGATTGAAATCTATGGCGAACCTAAAACCGAGTATGAATTGAGTTATAACTTCGCTATGCCAAGCGATGGCATTGCCGATAGTTATACAATAACTGTAACAACGACTGATGTAGGCGGGCGCTCGGTTTCAGAGGATGTGCTAGTAACTCCGGACGGAGACTTTGCGGCACCGACATTTACCGTCGCACCTTCAGACACAATCCGGTTATTGACCAAAAACGGCACCGTTAACCCCTATCCATTAACTGTTAGCGTATCTGATGACCGGGCTCTTAAATCCATCGAAGTAACGATTGAAGGAATTCCTGAATATCAGAATATTATTCAAGAAATAGAAGGTGGCACTTCATACGATTATAGCTTGACAATCAATCTTCCGGGAAGCGTCAATAATTACCCAATGTCTATTATTGTAAATGACCAAGCTGAAAAAAGCGATACACTGCATTGTGTATTGTCTGTAACAGAACTTCAGGATTTCGCCAAGATGTATTTGGCTGATGTCGCTACGGATGAAGAATTAAACAATGACGTATTCGGTGTTCCGATGCTTATCGAACATACCGGCGAATTCCAATATCGGGCACGTTATTATTGTCAAGAAGCAGGAACCGAAATTTATTTCTTGCCTCAAAAGAACAGCTTCAGTCCGATATGCTATGGAGTTGACCCTGAAGACAAGACCAAATTGAGTGATATGGCTGGTGCCCAACCTTTGGTTTTGGAAGAAGCCAACGTTTATTATTTGATAGATTTCAACATATCTGATTTAACCTACACTATCGACACTTATAGTATTGAAGAAGCCATTGACCCGATTCCCGGTGAAATGGGTGATGTGATTGTCCCCGGTCCTAACGGAAATGTAGAATTATATATCGGTTATACTTCTACCGACCCGACTGGAACTAAAATCTTCGAACAGGATGAGACTAATCCTCACCTTTTCTATTCAACAGAAGAAACGGACATAACCTTAACTGCAGGTGATTCTATGCATTTCATTATTACTAACTGGCATAGTAGCCAATGGTGGGACTTCTGCTCTTGGAGATGCGATAACAAACTAGAACCTGAAGCATTCCGAATTTCAACGAAATCAGAAGCCAATATTAATCCAGCTTGGAAAGAAGCTGGCCGCAAATTGGAATCTGCCGACAATTGGGCTGAGCCAGCCGTTCTGAAATCAGGTACATATAGATTTACCTTTGACGCACACCTGCAACGTGCAAAATTGGTATTAGTAGAAGAGTAATTAACCAAATAATTATCTAATATGAGAAAACAGATATTGATTACATGTTTGTTGTTGCTATCCATATGCGGTTTTGCACAACAGATAACCGTGAAAGGTATCGTGACTTCGGATGCCGACAAATTAGGGCTAATCGGAGCTACTGTACAGATTAAAGGTACGACCCAAGGTACCATTACAGGATTGGATGGTGATTACATGATACCCGATGTACCCAAAGATGCCGTGCTGGTATTCTCTTCCATCGGTTATGAAACACAGGAAATAGCAGTAAACGGACGTACGACTATCAACCTGGTGATGAAAGAAGCGACCGAGTTGCTGGACGAAGTAGTAGTCATCGGTTATGGTGCCGTAAAGAAAAGCGACTTGACCAGTTCTATTGCAACTGTAAAAGGTGAAGAAATCACCCAGACCGTTACAGGTAACGCCATGGATGCCTTGCAAGGTAAGGTAAACGGTGTGCAGGTAGCCAGCGGTGGTGGTCCGGGCACTACCCCGAAAGTCTTGATTCGTGGTGTAACCACCGTCAACGGTTCAGACCCGCTCTATGTAGTAGACGGTATGCCTATCAGCGGCAACATCAACTTCTTGAACAGCAACGATATCGAATCGATGCAAGTATTGAAGGATGCATCTGCAGCCGCTATCTACGGTACACGTGCATCGAACGGTGTCATCTTGATTACTACCAAGAAAGGTAAGGCAGGACAGACACACGTCAACTTCAGCGCTTCGGTAGGTTTCCAGACCATTGCCAAACCGAGCATTGCCGGTCCGGCAGAATACAAAGAAGTGTATAACACCCGTTATACCAACGACGGACTGACTTCGAACTGGAACGATACAGGGGCTACTACAAACCCCAGCGGTACAGACTGGTGGGATACGGTAGTAAACAAGACAGCCCTGACACAAAATTATTCGCTCAGCGTATCGGGAGGTACCGACAAGCTGGTTTATAATTTAAGCTTGGGTTATTACCGCACCAACTCTCAATTTGATGTAGGTTACTGGGACAAGCTGAATGCCCGTCTGAACACCGAATACACCTTTAATAAATATGTAAAGGTAGGATTCGACATTGCTCCGCGTGTAGAATCGTGGGATGATACTTCGGTACAGTTCTCTTCTGCTATGTCAATGGACCCGACTACGCCGGTATTCCGCCCGGAAGCAGAATGGGAAGACAATGAGTATAACAACTATCAGCGTTCGTACAACAACCAGACTTGGAACCCTGCCGGCTCTATTGCCCGTCAGAACAGCCACTCACGTGAAATGGGTGCGATATTGAACACCTATTTACAAATCAACCCGATTGAGAAACTGACTTTGCGTACCCAATTTGGTGCTAATGCTCACTTCCGCCGTTCGGACAGCTTTGTTCCCCAGTTCTATATGGACGCGTTGGAACAACAGACTTTAAGCGACATTTCCCGCCAGTCACAAGAATGGCTTGACTGGAACTGGACGAATACCGCTACTTACATCGATACATTTGCCGAAAAGCATAACCTGAACGTGATGGTAGGTTTCACGGCAGAACGTGACGCATGGTATAATGTAAAAGCGACACGCGACAATATTCCCAACAACATGGATGTCATGCAGGAAGTGAATGCCGGTGACCCGACCACAGCAGAAGGTTTCGGAGAAACCAGCTACAACACCTTGGTTTCATTCTTGGGACGTGTCATGTATAACTACGAAAACCGTTACTACATTTCCGCTTCTCTCCGTGCCGATGGTTCTTCACGCTTCCCGAAAGGCAACAAGTATGCCCTCTTCCCGGCTGTATCCGCATCATGGCGACTCACCAGCGAAGAGTTCATGCAAGACCAGGAACTGTTCAGCGACCTGAAACTCCGTGGAGGTTGGGGACGTGTAGGTAACCAGGCTATCGACAACAATGCCACACTGACTTTGCTCGACCAGACCCAATACGCTTATGGCGGCACGATTACAAACGGATATTTCATTTCTTCTGTAGGAAACAATAACCTGAAATGGGAAACCGTAGAAGACTGGAACGTCGGCATCGACATGTCATTGCTGAAATCCCGTTTGGGTATCACCTTCGAATACTTCCAGAAGAAGTCTACCGACATGCTTTACGAAAAGCAGAATATCCTGGCGGTAGGTTATCCGAACTGGAACAGTACGGTATGGATGAACATCGGTAGCATGCAGGCACGTGGTTGGGAATTAGGCTTGAGCTGGAGAGACCAGGTAGGCAAAGACTTCTCGTATGATGTCAGCGTCAACTTGTCATCCGTACGCAACAAAGCCATCAAGTTCTCTGGTGACGGTCCGATTTATACCGGAGGATTCAACAGCGACCAGATTATCAGCAACGTAGACGGCGGCTTGATTTCACGCTTCTATGGTTATGTAGCTGACGGGCTTTTCCAGAACTGGGAAGAAGTATATGCACATACCGACGAACATGGAACTTTGATTCAGCCGAACGCACAGCCGGGTGACATCCGCTTCAAGGATTTGGACCACAACGGCGTACTGGATGCCAACGATAAGACCTTCATCGGTAATCCGTATCCCGACCTGATGATGGGTATCAACATCGGTCTGCGTTATAAGAATATCGACTTCGCCGCCAACTTCTACGGAACATTCGGCAACGATATCTTCAATACCACGAAGGGATTGTATTCCGGTGCCAACGGTCAGAACGTATGGGCAGGAACCCTGAATGAAGCATGGCATGGCGAAGGAACCAGCTACGATATTCCGCGCTTGTCGTATAGCGACCTGAACCTGAACTACCAGCGTGTATCCAGCTTCTATGTAGAAGACGGCTCATACATGCGTTGCAAATTGTTGCAAATCGGTTACACATTCCCCGAAAAATGGGTGGGCGGCTCACAACTGCGTATCTCGTTCTCGGCACAGAATCCGTTTACCATCACAGGTTATTCGGGTATGGACCCCGAACGTCCTTCATTGGATGGTAGCGTAATCGAAACTGGTATCGACAATACAGCTTACCCGAATCCGCGTACCTTCCTGTTCGGTATCGACTTTAAATTTTAATCATTAACGACTATGAAACATTTACTTAGCATATTAACAGTAGTTGCCACGCTGACTTTCACTTCGTGTGAAGACTTCCTGACCGAAGAGGTGCGTGGACAACAAAACCTGGACACCTATTTCTCTACATTGGAAGAATGTAATTCCTATATTACCGGGTGTTACCAAGACATTACTTGCGGCGGATGGTGGAATATCAACACCGTATGGCTGCTTTCTGAAATGTGTAGCGACGATGCCTGGATGGGTAATACCACCCAAAGCCAGAGTGACTATATCTCCCTGGCTCACTACCAAGGTAACGGTGCCAGCAACGGCCCTATCTCTAACTTCTGGCAATACCGTTATAAAGGTATCTTACGTTGCAATGTAGCAATAGACCGTATCAGCCAAGCTAACCTGACCGATACTGAAACCCGCGACCGTCTGGTGGGTGAAGCCCGCTTCTTGCGTGCTTATTACTACTTTGAATTGGTACGCAACTTCGGCGGAGTACCCTTGATTACCGAATTCTTATTGCCCGAACAAGTGCAAGGCATCACCCGTAAGTCAGCAGACGAAGTTTATCAATTCATCCAAGATGACCTGCTTGCTGCTGCTGATGTATTGCCTGAACGCAGCGAATATGCACCTGCCGATATGGGACGCGCTACCCGTGGCGCAGCTCTCGGCTTGCTGGGAAAAGTATATCTGTATCAGGAAGAATGGCAGAAAGCACACGATGTACTGAAAACCGTAATGGATAGCGGCGAATATGACTTACTGCCCGAATTTGGACAGGTATGGGACTTGGAATATGACAACAGCATTGAAAGCCTCTTCGAAGTGCAATACGAATACCATCCGACATTAGCCTTGGGCGGTTCATTAGCTACCGTTACAGGTGCACGTAATGGTCCCGGCGACGGTTGGTCATGGTGTCTGCCTACAGCCAATCTGGAACAAGCCTTCATCGATGCAGGCGATACGGTACGTCTGAAATGGACGATTATCACGAGTGGTTGCACAGAAATTGCCGGTGAAAACAATTTCGACCAATTCATAGAAAACAGCAAAAAGATGGATAACTATCAAGAATACATTGATAAATACGGCTGGGATCCGAATTGTTACATCATCGATCCGGCACAACATAAGTCACCCCGTGTCATCCGGAAATATTTCTTGCCGATAGAAGACCGTCCGGAAATCTATAACACCGACAAGAGCCCGTTGAACCACCGTATCCTGCGCTTTGCCGATGTGCTGCTGATGTATGCCGAGGCTTGCTACGAACTGGGACAAAACGGCGAAGCACAAGAAGCGTTGAACAGAGTCCGCAACCGTGCCAAACTGCCTTCTGTAACTGCTACAGGCACACAACTCCGCGACGCCATCCGTCTGGAACGCCGTCTGGAACTGGCATTCGAACAAAACCGTTTGTATGACATCCGCCGCTGGAAAGACGATAACGAACAGCCTGTCATCGCCAGCATCCTCGGCCCGAACGGAAGCTTTGTACAATGGAACATGAATGAAGAGACCCGTGACCCGCTTGAATGGGAAAACCAAGGTGAGGCAAGTAATAAAGGTATCACTTTTGATGTAAACCGCGACTTGCTGTTCCCGATTCCTCTGTATGAAATTACTCAGTCGAACGGTTCTATCGTACAGAACCCGGGCTGGAATTAATTCTGATTAAGTAAAGAACGATGCTGGCAAGCGGACGAAACTCCATGATGTTTCCAATAGGCTGTCTGCTTGCCGCCACGTTCAATAGCCGAATACGAATTTACACATTTTTAACCGACACAATAAGGATAACAAAATTTAGACTCAATAGGTTGACCTGATTATAAATGCACGAAGGTGTGGCAAAGAACAATTTGAACACACCTTCTTTTTTATTATAAAGACCCTAAACAATAACCCATGAAACTGAAACCATTACTCTTTGCCTCGCTGGCAGCAGGACTGGCAGCCTGCAGCGATGATGCCACTGACACGCCTCAACAGGAAATACCCAATGACGAACCGGAAGTCAGCGTGGATAAAAATGTCACCATCAATGCCGGACAGACTTACCAGACAATGGCAAGCTTCGGTGCCTCCGACTGTTGGATGCCTGCCTTTGTAGGGGAATATTGGACATCGAACCGTGACGAAATAGCCGAACTGCTTTTCTCTACCGAAATATCCGACGGACAACCTAAAGGCATCGGACTCTCCTTGTGGCGCGTCAACCTGGGAGGAGGAACCATGGAACAGGGAGACGAAAGCGGCATTACAGACAAGTCGCGCCGTGCCGAATCGTACCTGACCGACGACCTCACATTGGACTGGACACACTGTGCCGGACAACGCTACTTCATGCAACGTGCCAAGGAACTGGGATGTGAACAATTCATTCTCTTCAGCAATACGCCGCCGGTGCAATATACCAAAAACGGGAAAGGATTCGCGGATAAAGGCGGAAAGGCTAATCTGAAAGACGATTGTTACGATGATTTCGCCGCTTATATGGCAGACGTGGCTGCCCATTACGAAAGCGAAGGATACGACATCACACACATCTCGCCCGTCAACGAACCTCAATACGATTGGGATGACGGCGGTCAGGAAGGCAGCGGATGGACCAATGACGAAATAGCACGTCTGGCACGTGAATTGGACAGTGAACTGACTGCCCACGGACTTACGACCCAAATCCTGCTGGGAGAAGCAGGCGACTGGGAGTACTTATACCGCACCAAAAACGACGCCAACCGCAGCAATGTGCTTTCAGCTTTCTTCGACCCCTCTTCTTCTGCCTATGTCGGCGACTTAAGCCATGTACCCGACCTGATATGCGGACATAGCTATTGGACCGACGGCACTTGGGAGGGCATGCGGAACGTGCGGGAAAGACTGGCACAAACCGCTTCCCAATACGGCGTAGAAGTATGGCAAAGCGAATGGAGCATGCTGGGCGACAATTACAGCCAGACAGAGTTCGGAAGCTATGATGCAGCTAGTACGATGGATATTGCTCTCTATATGTCGCGCGTCATCCATAACGACCTGACCGTAGCCGGAGTGACCTCATGGAGTTATTGGACTTCGATGAGCATCTCACAATGGGGACAAAAGAACCGTTTCCTGCTCATCTCGCTCTTACCTGACGGTTGGACAGGCGACGGAGGCGATATGGATGCCTTGCGTAACGGAGGAAGCTATGAGGCTACTCCTACCCTCTGGGTATTGGGCAACTACAGCCGCTTCATCCGTCCGGGTTATCAGCGTGTCGAGCTGAAAGCCAACGACTCGATGCACTTCTTCGGCTCGGCATGGGTTTCACCCGACAAGAAAGAAATTGTAGCCGTTTATACCAACTATTCGGACACAGGCGTCCGCCTGAACGAAACGCGGACAGGATGGAACGGTGAAGTGGCTTCCATCAAGACCTACACGACTACCCAAGAAAAGAATTTGAAAGAAAAGTCATACGAAGGAGACGAAACCGTGATACTGGACGAAGAAAGTGTGACGACAGTTGTTTATACTTTGAAATAATGTCTGTAACTTTGTAAAATAAAAGACACCGATATGAAAAACAAAATTAACTATTTCCTGCTATGCGTGTTGACGTGCTTGACATGCTTTCCAGTGCAAGCACAGGTATCATTCGGCAAAGCGGAAAAATTCAACGAAGACTGGCTATTCAACCTGAAAGATGATTCGCTCAGCCTGCAAACCAACTATGATGACAGCAAATGGCGCAAGCTGGACTTGCCTCACGACTGGTCAATCGAAGGACAAGCCTCGCCGACACTGGCAAGTTGCACCGGTTATTTACCCGGCGGCATAGGCTGGTATCGCAAACATTTTGAAGTGACCGATGATGCTCCGCGTCATTACATCTATTTTGAAGGAGTCTACAACCGCAGTGAAGTCTACCTGAATGGTCATCTGTTGGGCAAACGGCCGAATGGCTATATCTCGTTCATGTATGATATGACTCCTTACCTGAAACAGGGAGACAATGTGCTGGCAGTCCGCATTGACCACAGCCGTTATGCCGATTCGCGCTGGTACACCGGCTCGGGCATCTACCGCGATGTATGGATGATAGCCGCGCCTGATATTCATTTTGCCCAATGGGGTGTGGGATGGAAAGCCGTTTCGATTACAGACAAACGCGCTACAATTGCTGTAGATATGGAAGTGGAGAAACATGCCGACACGACCGGCAAGCTGGAAGTGAAAGCCCTGCTCTACGATGCATCGGGCAAGCTGATAACCCAACAACAGAAAAAGCTGGACGATGGCAAGCAAGGCATAACCAAGCAGAACCTGAGTCTGAACATATCGAAGCCACATCGCTGGAACCTGGATGACCCTTATCTATATGTATTAAGGACAGAACTCTATCACAACGGAGAGAAAATAGACGGAAGCGAGACACGTGTAGGTCTGCGCACCCTCCAATTCGACCCGAACAAAGGATTTGCCCTGAACGGGGAATGGATGAAGGTAAAAGGTGTCTGCCTGCATCACGATGCCGGCGTACTGGGAGCCGTAGTGCCGAAAGAAGTATGGCAACGCCGCCTGACCAACCTGAAAGGCATCGGCGTGAACGCTATCCGCATGAGCCACAATCCGCAAGCGCCTGTATTATACGATTTATGCGATGAAATGGGTTTCCTGGTAATGGATGAGGCTTCGGACGAATGGGAATTTCCGAAACGCAAATGGGTGCAGGGCTGGAATGTAGGCGAACCCAGCTTCGACGGTTCGTTTGATTTCTTCGAAGAATGGATTGAACGCGATGTAACCGATATGGTACGGCGCGACCGCAATCATCCTTGCATCTTCTTGTGGAGCATCGGCAACGAAGTGGATTACCCCAATGACCCTTACTCGCATCCGGTATTGGATGGTACGACCATCAACCAACCCATGTTCGGAGGCTATAAGCCAGACGCTCCCGACGCCATGCGCATCGGCAAGATAGCCAAACGGCTGGCTGCCTGTGTGCGGAAGATAGACACCTCGCGACCGGTTACCGGTGCACTGGCAGGTGTTGTCATGTCGAACCAGACCGAGTATCCCGAAGCGGTAGACGTGGTAGGATACAACTATACAGAGAACCGCTACGACGAAGACCATGCCACTTATCCCGACCGCATCATCTATGGAAGCGAAACAGGAGTAGGCATTGATGCCTGGCATGCTGTCCGCGACAAGGAGTTTATCTTCGGACAATTCATCTGGACAGGAACCGACTATTTGGGTGAAGCCGGACGCTGGCCTTCACGAGGACTTTATACAGGACTGCTGGACTTCGGCAGTTTCCCGAAGCCACGCGGATATTTCCGTGCTTCCTTATGGCGCGAAGACCCGGTAACTTATATCGGAACTTACCCGATAAAGAAAGGGCAAGACTGGCTTTCGCAAGACGCCTGGGACATCTGGAACTATGAACCCGGGCAGTTGATTCGCGTGGTTTGCTATACTAATACACCGCAAGCCCGCCTGTTATTGGACGGAAAAGAAGTGGGAAGCATGAAACCTTACGATGACAAGAGCGGCATTATCGCCTGGGACATTCCCTATCAGGCAGGAGAACTGAAAGCAGAAGGCTGCGATGAAAACGGCAAGGTGCTCTCTACTTATTCCATTACTTCATCGGAACGCCCGTATGCCATCCGTGCCAAAGCAGACCGCACCACCCTTTCAACCGATAAAGCGACCGCACACATCACAGTAGAAGTGATAGACGAAAAAGGAACGGTCGTAAAACTGGGTGACAACAACATCACTTGCCACATCGAAGGTCCTGCCAAGCTGCTGGGCTTGGAAGGCTCGGACAACAGTGATATGGGCGACTATACCGACAACCGCCAACGTGTTTACCACGGCCGTCTGCTTGCCTATATCCAGACCACGGGCGAGAAAGGCGAAATCCGCATTAAGTTTACTTCTCCCCTGCTGAAAAGCACCGAAGTGATGCTGAAAGCGGAATAAGTTATTTAGTTGACAAGGTATCAGTTGACAAGGTAACAAGGTTATTTTAAGAAGTTAAGAAGTTAAAGAAGTTATCACTCCGCTTTGCTCCGTTA
>ULRR01010872.1_pt1 | contig 53419 bp, 58 predicted proteins | sample 1955651 | NCBI WGS metagenome assembly ULRR01 (sample SAMEA4835688, study PRJEB28245) | human gut metagenome | biome: gut microbiome; material: fecal sample | place: Denmark | collected 2008
AGCAGGGACAGCTCCCCGGCATGCCGCAGGCTCCGGTCGGTGTTCCGTGGGCGCGATAAATGATCAGTCTGCGGGATTATCAGCAAACACTGATTGACCGTATTGCCGCCGAATACACCGCCGGTTCTCCGTCCGTCTGTGCCGTTGCTCCCTGCGGAGCAGGCAAGACGGTTATGGTGGGCTGGATGGCCGGGAAAACAGCACTCATCGGTAAGCGGGTTCTGTTTCTTGTGCACCGGCGGGAACTCATTGACCAGTCGGATCGGACGTTCTCGGCTATGGGTATTAATCATGGGATCATATCTGCCGGAGCGGCCTGTGACTATGCCGCAAGTGTGCAAATTGGAAGTACGCAGACCGTTGCACGACGGCTGGATAAAATCCAAGCACCGGATTTTATTATCATCGACGAGGCGCATCACGCTACAGCCGGAACATGGCGAAAAATCATTAACGCGTTTCCGGAAGCTCTCACGCTGGGTGTCACGGCAACGCCTGCACGGCTGGATGGTAACGGATTGGGTGATATTTTTCACTCACTCGTTATCGGTCCGTCGGTTGATGATTTAATCAGCCGGCATTCGCTCACACCGTATGACTATTACGCGCCGCCGCTCAAGGCCGATTTAAAAACGGTGCATATCCGGTTCGGTGATTATGTCAAATCAGAGTTGTCCGCCGTGGTTGATGATATAGATGTTATCGGCGATATCGTCAAAAATTACAGGAAATTGGCCGACGGCCGTCAGTCCGTTTGCTACTGCGTCAGCCGGGCTCATTCAGAGCATGTATCACGGGAGTTCCGCGCGGCGGGAATACCTGCAGCTCACGTGGATGGCGAAACGCCACGGGCAGAGCGGGATCGGATTATTGCCGATTTCCGGAATAAAAAAATCCGCATACTCTGCAATGTGGATTTGCTGGGCGAGGGCTTTGACGTGCCGGGGATGGATACGGTTATTCTTGCCCGCCCGACGGCGTCACTGACATTATTCATTCAGCAATCCATGCGGCCACTCCGTCCTGATCCGGATAATCCGAATAAGCGGGCAGTGATCATCGACCATGTAGGGAACTGTTTTCGGCACGGCTTGCCGAACGCGCCGCAGGACTGGTCTCTGGCATCGAAGCCGAAGAAGAAACAAAACCGCACACTCGCATTGCATCAATGCTCAAAGTGTTTTCAGGTCTGGGATACAGCGTCACGCACCTGTCCGTATTGCGGCTATGCGCCGCCGATCCAGGAGCGGGAAGTTACGCAGCAAGACGGAACGCTGGCAAAGGTTGAATCACTTGAATTGCTTGAGAAAAAACGCCGTCGTCAGGAAGTCGGCAGGGCACGGAGCCGTGCCGATCTGGAAGATATCGCCGTGCGCCGTGGCTACAAATTCGGCTGGGTTCGGAAAATGATGGAAATTAAACATATAGGAGGCTCATATGGAACCTAATCAAATTATCAATCCTGCAGAGCGTAAGATACAGAATGATATTCGCGTGCATATATCCGAATATCATCTGGGGACGTTTTTTCGGGCAAATGTCGGCACCGGATGGGTCGGCAGGACGTATATCAATGAATCAAACGACTGTCTGCGAATATTGCACCCGAGGCGGTTTTCTACGGGCTTACCGGATGGATTCCCGGATTTATTCGGTTTCCGCGAAATTACCGTAACGCCGGAAATGGTCGGGCAGAAAATCGCCGTATTCTGCGGAATCGAGGTGAAATCCCCGCATGGCTCTTTGCGCAAGAAGCAGCGGTTAATGCTGAATTATATGACGGAGAATCATTGCTATTGCGGGGTTGCCCGTTCCGTCAATGATGCGGAGCGGATATTAAGTGGGGAGCATTATGGATATTAAATCATTTTTTTCGGAATTGTTCCGGAACTGTCCGGGATGGATATATCTGTGGACGCTGCAGCATAAGCGGTCTTATCCGATCCCGGTTAATCCGGACATGCCGGAGGCGGTGACGCAGTTATCGCAGCGGCTGACAGACGACGGTTTTGATGTCTATTTTTCGCTCGGCTGCACTCCGGCTCCGGTACCGGAAAATAAACGGTCTACGGCGGCCGGGGTGTCTGCTCTCGGCTGCATCTGGGTCGATATCGATATCGCTGATGATACGGCTCACGCATCACAGAAACTGCCGCCGAATATTGAATATGCAGAACTTATATTACCGGCTGATATTCCGCCATCTGTGATCGTCAGCAGCGGACACGGTCTGCATGCATACTGGCTCTTAAAGCAGCCAGCTATGCTGACGGCGGAAACACGGGAGACGGTTACTCTGGCCATCCGAAAGCTGCAGCAGCTTTGTAAGGATCGGGCTGCTGCCCGCGGGTGGACGGTAGATTCCACGGCTGATTCGTCGCGCATTCTGCGAGTGCCGGGAACATGGAATTTCAAAAATCCGATAGAGCCGGTCAAATGCGAAATTATCGAATCATCGGATGTCCGTTATGATTTGTCCGTTTTCACGGCTCTGGATGTGGACGTCGCTGAACCTGCCGCCGAAATTCGGGAACCGAAATTTAAGCGGAATCCTACGGACGGCAATGCAGCTGCTATGATGGCAAACTGTAAATTTCTGCAGCACTGTCAGCTGGACGCCACAAAAATCACGTATGAGGAATGGGTGGCGGCATTATCGAATCTGGCACGGGCGTCTGACGGTATCGAAGCGTGCCACGAATTGTCAAAAATCGATGCAAAGCGGTACACATCTGCAGATACGGATCGTAAGATTGCCGAGGTGCTGGACAATATGTCACCGACGACCTGCGATTACATACAGCACACGCTGGGCTTCCGGTACTGTGATCAATGCCCTGTCAAATGTCCGTCGGGCTGGTCGCTGGGGAAGTTACCGCAGGCGATCGCGACCGTGCGAGCAGTGGCCAATCCGACACCGGACACTGTATTCACGCCGGAGGTGATCGGCGCACTGGCAACGGTGCAGCAGCAGGCACCCATTGAATTCGCACGTTTCAAAGCTAAGCTGCAGGGGGCAGTTAATCTTGGTGACCTGAATAAATCAATCGCCAAAGAACGCCAAAACCGGCTCAAAATCGCGTCCAAAACGTCCGGGGGTACATCTGTATCGTCCGACGGTCGCAAGGCCTTAAAATCGACGGCACAGCTCGTTTCTGATTGCCCGATAGACCTTATCATACCTGCAGGGTTTTCGTTTAATCAAACCGGAGTGGTGGAATATAAACAGCGGATGGATGGCGAAATCATCAGATATCCCGCTTCCGGAACGCCGGTGGTGATTACCGGCCGTGTCTATAACATGGATACATCCGAGGAAAAACTGGAACTCAGCTTCAGATATTACAATTCATGGCGAACCGTGCTGCAGCAGCGGTCGACGGTCTATTCTGCCCGCTCTATCGTTAAATTATCGGATTATGGACTGAATGTATCGTCGGAGACTGCGAAATATCTCGTTAAATTTCTGCAGCAGCTGGAATCGGTCAATCCGGATGCTATTCCACTTAAATATTCTGTGGGCAATCTGGGCTGGCGTCATTACGGTGATGAATTCGTGCTGCCCGCTATTTCGAAGTATGCCATTGAAATGGATGATGAAGGGGCTATCACGGAGGCCATGCAGGTATCAGGTACTATGGCCGGATGGATGAAAACGGCGGGAGAGGTTCGTCAATATGTGTTTTCGCGGCTGATCCTCGCGGCATCTATGGCTACTCCGTTACTCTATCTGTTTCACCAACGTAATTTCATGCTCTATTTCTGGGGGACGTCCGGCGGCGGTAAGACAGCGGCTATGAAGGCCGCATTGTCCGTTTGGGGCAATCCAGATCAGCTCATGACGTCATTCTTAACAACTAAGGCCGGATTGGAGCGTCGGTTATCACTATTATCCGATTTTCCGGCGGCCATTAATGAACGGCAGGTGGCCGGTCCGGGGCGCGAGAAGCAGGAATATCTTGAGTACATCGTATACATGCTGGAAGGCGGCAAAGGAAAAGGCCGTGCCAGTAAAACCGGCCTGCAAAAAACGTCCTCATGGCGGACGATCGGCATGGCCAACGGCGAAGAACCGCTCACACGTGAGACATCAGTGCGGGGCGTAAAAAACCGAATCATGGAAATTAATACCTATCCGGTCATGCCGGACGATCTGGCAAAACGTGTCCATCAGATGCAGGACTACGGCTGGGCAGGAGCGGAATATATCCGGCGTCTGCTTTCCAGCAAGGATCAGGCACATGATATCTGGACATCCCTGCACGATAAGATCAGTCAATCGTACGGGGAATACGCATCGTCACATGTGGATGCTATGGCGGTTATTCTGACGGCGGATGTATTGTCGAGTATGTGGCTCTGGAATATCCATGAAGCTGAGGCTGTGCGGCAGGCGTTATATCTGGCGTCAGAGGTGTTTAAATCGTTGCTTACAGCACGGGATATGTCCGATCCGGATCGTGCATGGGAATTTATTCAAAGCTGGATCGTGTCGAATCCGAATCACTTCGAGCGTGAATTTTTGTCGCGTGATATCCATATGCAGTCACCGCTCTATGGATTCATCCGAGGCAATGCGACTTACGTATTCCCCGCGCATTTGAGAAAGGCTATGGATGAAGAGGGCATCAGCTACGAAAAATCACTTAGAGAATTGGTACAGACAGGGCGAATATCAACAAATACGAAAAATGATCCTGATCGAAATTTCAGACCAACAAAACAGATGAAATATAACGGTAAGGTTGTTAGAGTGATTCCAATTCCGGATTGCGAGTAAATCAGGTTACTTGGGTTACCTCTTGGTTACCTATGGGTTACCGTGATTTTATTCGATAACGCCTATATAAATATAGTATAAGTAACCCGTAACCCGTAATTATATATATACACATAAGGCGTGTTCTCTATATCTATACCAGGAGGGACTTATAAAAAGGTCTTTTTAAAAAGCAATATGTATTTCAGAATTTTCGGGTTACCTTTGTTAACCGTGTCAAACTACCTGATTTTATGGGTGTTCCGAAGTTTGCGGGGGTAACCCATGGTGGTGGGTTACCATACCATTTCGATAAAAATCGATTGCATATCCGACTTTGAATTTGCGAAAGGATAAACTAAATGAAAACTAAATCTAAACAAATTATAGACGATTTAGAAAATTTTGTTATAATTAAGACGGTCGAGATGAATGCAAGGCGAACGCTCGTTCCGCAATTGCAGAAAATGGCCGCAGAAATAATCGTTGACCCGTATGGTGCGTCTGATTGGCAATGCTGGACGGAGTTATTAGATAAGGCTCGAAAACGGAATGTGAATTTGTTTCAGGATTTGTTTATGATTCGGGGTTGCGGGACAACGCTTACGGAAAATCAGAAATACGGTATATGCCAAATCGGATGGCCGTATAATTTTAATCCGGTTATTGGTCATGCAACGTGGCCGGATACAAATACATTCCAGTGGTATATGCAGGGATTCTGGGAACGCTGGGGCGATGAAATGTATAGTTTATTAGTTGGTTTGTGGAGGTGTAAGCATGATGGATATTGATAGTTTGAAACAGGCGGCAGAAATAATTGATAAGGCGCGCAAGGATTATGAGCGTCAGGGTATGCGGGGACAGAAGCTGTATATCGTCTGCGATTTGATAAAAGCGGAAGATTTAATTTACTCGGTTATTAGTGAATTTGAAGAGCAGGAGAACGTATTATGAAAAAGTATGAATTCACGGGAGAAACAAAGATTATAGCAGGCGTAACGCTTAAAAGAATCCGCGCTTTGGTTAGTTTCGGTGATGTCGTTAAAGGCGAAATCGGCGGATTTATTGAAGACGAAAAGAATTTGAGCCACGACGGTAATGCATGGGTGACTGATAATGCATGTGTGACTGATAATGCACGGGTGGCTGGAAATGCATGGGTGACTGACACCACAGATTATATGCTTATCGGCAGTATTGGTAGCCGTAACGATTTTACAACGTTTTACAAGGACATAGATGGTGGTATATCTGTTAAATGCGGGTGTTTTAGTGGGACGATAGAAGAATTTAGAGAAAAGGTCGAAGAAACACATGGTACGAACACTAAACATGCGAAAGTATATCAAGCCGCGGCAAACTTGGCTGAAGTGCAGATTTTAGAGCAGGAGGCAGAATAATGGATTGGAATGAAGTTTTGAAACGGTTACATATCCTTGCGCTTTATGTAGAGCATCATGAAGCGCATGACTTGCCGATTAGCGCGTTCGTGGTATTGCGTAAATTGCAGGAAATTTCGGCGGATATACGGAAATGTACCAATACAGTTACCTGTGATCAGTCTGACGGCACTGCTGCTACGGCTACTCATTATCAGATAGACGGCGCAAGGCTGCAGCCTGTGGAAATGTTGCAGGATATTCTCACGCCGGAAGAATTTCGCGGCTGGCTCAAAGGAAATATGTTTAAGTATTTCTGCCGTGCGGGGAAGAAACCGGGCGAGCCGTATGAACGGGATATGGCTAAATGTTTGCAGTTTAATGAGTGGCTCAAGCAGGCGGCCGCCGGAAAGAAAATCAATCCGAGGAAATAATGATGGATGTATGCAGTTTTTTGGAACGTGTCCGCGGGCAGCGATACCGGTTGTCTGCGCTGGAGGATGAGTTAAAACAGTGCCGGGCGGACGCTGAATTAATATCTTCTCCGGCTTTGTCTGAACGGGTGCAATCGTCGAATCAAAAAGATATGTCCGATCTGTTCATAGCGATCGAGCATTATGAACAGTTGGTACAGCAGGCGATCGCTGAATCGATTATGTATCGTGAGCGGGCATTAAACGTGATTTCTTACGAAACAGATAATGTTTCTTACTCGGTATTGCTCCGCTGGTATATCTTAGATCAGTCATGGGAGGAAATTATACGGGAGATGCATTATTCGAAATCGGTTTTAAGTGACCGGAAAAATGAATCATTGACATACTTATCACGAGTCATTCCGCCGGAACTTTTAGAGGTTCGGACGTAATCGGACGAAATCGGACGCCAAAATGTGATATTATGGTAGCGTGAAGATGAAGAAATAATACTCCTGAATGTTTCCATGATTCATCTCCTCCTTAATTAAGTAAAAAGCGCACTGACCTTCCCACGGTGCGCTTTTTACATTGTGCGTGAGGTACGTTATGATACCGGTTTATTGTGCGTATGTAGACATGCGCGATCCTGAGACGCTGGTGCCGAATCCGCGAAATCCGAATCAGCACAGCGATAAGCAGATTATTCTGTTGGCAAAAATCATACAGACGCAGGGCTGGCGTGCTCCGATTACTATTTCTAAGCGTTCCGGGTTCGTTGTCCGTGGTCATGGCCGTTTGCTGGCTGCATTATCCTTAGGGCTGACGGAGGTGCCTGTGGATGTGCAGGAATATGAATCGGAAGCTGCAGAGTACGCGGATTTAATCGCGGATAATCGTATTGCTGAATTATCGAATATTGATAATGACCTGCTGGGACAGTTATTGGCGGATACAGGCGATTTTGCGGACGTCACCGGCTACTCTGACAGTGATATAGACCGGCTTGTCGGCGAGGCTGAATCGGAAGCCGCTGGTAAGGGGGTTGGCGAGGATGATTTTGATGCTGAGGCGGCCGTTGCAGATATTAAAGAACCGGTGACGCAGCCGGGTGATATCTGGGAGTTGGGGAATCATCGGCTGCTGTGCGGGGATTCGACGAATCCGGACGATGTTAAAACCGTTATGGATGGGCAGCTGGCGGATATGGTATTTACCAATCCGCCGTACAATGTGGAATATGTCGGCAAGACTAAAGATCACCTCACCATACAGAATGATAAGATGGATGAAGATGAATTCCGGCTGTTTTTATCAGAGGCATTTGTCGCCATGGCGGCAGTACTCAAGAATGGCGGGGCGTATTACATATGCCATGCGGACAGCTCCGGCGATATATTCCGGCGAGCGGTTCGGGATTCCGGCTTGCTGTTAAAACAGTGCTTAATCTGGGTCAAGAATACGATTGTTTTAGGTCGTCAGGATTATCAATGGCAGCACGAATCGATATTGTACGGATGGAAGCCGGACGGTTCGCACAAGTTTTACGGTGGGCGAAATAAATCTACTGTGATTGATGAACATCTTCCGCTGTCTATTACGGAAACGGATGATGGTTATGTGCTGAATTTCAAGACTGATATGCAGGATATCAATATTAAAGTACCAAGTTATGATGTGGTTGATTCCGGCACTGACGCTGATACTACAATCTGGCGGATACCGAAACCGACGCGGTCGGAAGATCCCCCGACAATGAAGCCGATTGCGCTCTGTACGTGTGGGATCTTGAATTCAAGCCGGAAAGGCGAGATTGTTTTTGAACCGTTTTGCGGTTCGGGCAGCACGTTGATTGCGTGCCAGCAAACGGGGCGGAAGTGCCGGGCGGTTGAACTCGATCCGGTGTACTGTGATGTGATCGTTAAACGATATATTAATCAGGTAGGCACTGCTGCTGATGTTAAATTACATCGCGGCGGCGAAATAATTGATTATATAGATTTATAATTTACATTGCGGAGGTGAGGTGATGCCGCGGCGGAATGAGGACAAGTATAATGCTGCTTATAACGATTTCAAGCGAGGTATTGCCTGTGCCCAAATCGCAAGTAAATACGGATTATCGAAAAATACAGTTTATGGATGGATACGGAAGTGGCGGGGCGAGCCGCATAAGAAACCGGTATTATCAGGACGTAATTTGCGGCACAATCTGTACAGTCAATATTTAACGCCGGAAACGCTCAAGGCTGCCGCTGAATTGCGGGGAGTATCTCCGCTTGATATACAGTGGATGTTGATCAGCTTGAAATTCGTCGCGATCATGACGTCGTGGCAGGCGATGATTGAATTTATCCGACAAGGCGATACGGAAGTCACTACTACGGATAAGACAGTAAGCACTGATACGACCGGTAAGCGGGTAGTGACTGTATCAACGCATACCGAGAAAGTGTTGGTCTTTGACAAATGGCAGTCATTTTTGAATACACAAGCCAGAGCAATGGCTACACTATCACATATGCTAAGAATATATGAGGATATGCTCCCGGAATCTCCGGAGAATGAGGAACGTATTACTCGCATTGATAAGATGCGGGCAGAAATACAGAATATTAAACGTCTGGGGTCTGCAGATGGCAAGCCCGATCTGGCGGGCTATATAAATGCGTTACAGGCTGGAACGTCGGAGGTGTGGAATAATGGCGGTAATTGATAAAGGTGCATCGTTTCAATTTCTGCCGTTTTCCCGAAAGCAAAAACAACTTCTCTCATGGTGGATGCCGGAAAATTCGCCGTATGCCGATTATGATCTGGTGATTGCGGACGGCTCAATTCGTTCTGGGAAAACAATTGCTATGGTGAATGCGTTTCTGCTTTGGTCACTCAGTCAGTTTGAGGGGCAGGCGTTTATCGTGGCGGGGCGGTCGTCCGGAGCGTTAAAACGTAATTTGCTTAGGCCGATGTTTCAGATCCTGCATTCAATACAGGTGCCGTATACATATAATCGATCAGAGAATTATATAACGATCGGCAGTAATACATATTACTGTTTCGGTGCGAGTAATGAGGCCAGTCAGGATGTGATTCAAGGGTTGACTGCCGCCGGAGCTCTGGCGGATGAGGCGGCATTGTTTCCACGGTCGTTCGTTGAACAGATGATTGGCCGCTGCTCTGTTAAAAATTCTAAAATCTGGATGAACTGTAATCCGGAATCACCGTACCATTACATTAAAACGGATTACATTGATAAAGCTGAAGAAAAACGAATCCTACACTTGCACTTTACGCTGGATGATAACTTATCACTTACTGATGAGGTGAAAGAGCGTTACATGCGGCTATATCAGGGGATTTGGTACAAGCGGATGATTCTTGGCTTGTGGGTGATTGCCGAAGGCGTCATTTATGATATGTTTACCGATGCGAATCTGTATAATGATAATACGCGGCCGGAGCAGTTGCGCGGCCGGAGCCGGAGATATATTTCCATAGACTATGGGACGATTAATCCCATGGTCTTTTTAGATGTTTACGATGATGGCACCGACCTCTGGTTAGACAAAGAATATTATTACAATTCCCGCAAAGAGGGACGGCAGAAATCCGATGCCGAGTATCTGGAAGACTTTAAGCAATTTGTCGGCGACGAAGATCCCGATTATGTGATTATTGACCCGTCCGCCGCCAGCTTCAAGGTGCTACTGCGACAGGCGGGGTATCGTGTTAAGGACGCGGATAATGACGTCAATGACGGAATCCGTATGGTAGCCATGCTATTTCGGACGCAGCATCTGCATATACATGAGCGGTGCCAGAATACTCGAGATGAATTGGCGTCTTATGTCTGGGATGAAAAAGCCGCATTAACTCACGGGCAGGAAAAGCCTGTAAAACAATCTGATCATGCATGCGATGCGATGCGTTATTGTGTAAAAACTATGGTTAAAAGCTGGAGGCTGTCTGCTTATGAAGAAGAAAAGTAAAGCTCGCCGTTTAACGAACGACGCCGGGCAGAACGTGGGGCGGAAACTCACACTGGATGAGTTTGTAAATCCGCTTGCCCGCAGCGGCGCAGGTATGCCTAACCTGCTCGAGGCGACAGAATATCCGCTAACGAGGTTTACTCAAAACTGGCAGGTATTGAACTCTCTGTACCGGTCGCACTGGGTCGTCCAGAAAATCATTAACACTATCCCGCAGGATATGATGAAGAATGGCTATGATTTCCAGTCTGATATCAATCCCGACCAGATACAGAAAATATCAAAAATTATCCGCCAGACGCGCCTGCACTCGAAAATATTAAACGGGTTGTATTGGGGACGTCTGTACGGTGGAGCTGCCGGTATTATTATGATTGACGGCGAAGCTGACCGCATGGACGAACCACTGGATCTGGATCGTGTGATGCCGGGGGCGTTTAAAGGATTACTGATTATGGACAGGTGGTCTGGTATCCAGCCCAGTGCTGATTTAATCACCGACATCACCGATCCGGATTTCGGTATGCCGGAATATTACGAGGTAACGCTGCCGGAAGGACAGGGCGTTATCCGACTGCACAACAGCCGCGTCTGCCGGTTCTCCGGCCGTGAAATGCCGTATCTCGAGAAATTGGCCGAGAACTACTGGGGTACGTCTGAAATGGAACACGTTTTTTCGGAATTGAAAAAGCGGGATAATGTTTCTTGGAATATCGCTCTGTTAACGTTCATGGCCAACATCCGCGTTATGAAAATTGACGGGATGGAGCAGCTCCTGGCGTACGGCGGCGATAAGTCGCAGCAGGCTTTATATAATACGCTCGAAGGATTGAATATGATGCTGAATAATAACGGCATTCAGATTCTCGGGAAAGATGATTCCTACGAATCGCACCAGTATACATTTTCTGGGCTTGGAGAAGTCTATGACAGGTTCATGATGGACGTTTCCGGAGCGTGCGGGATTCCTGTCACGAAACTATTTGGTCGGTCGCCTGCGGGCATGAACTCTACCGGCGATGCCGATATGGATAATTACTATGACACCATTGAGCAGTCGCAGGAATCGCAGTTACGTCCGGTGCTTGATAAGCTGCTGCCCATTGTCTGTATGTCAGCATTGGGGGCTGTGCCTGACGATCTAGATTATATATTTAATCCGGTACGCCGCCCGAGTAATGATGAAAAACAGAGCCTTGGCAGCCAGCAAACGGCAGCTGTCGTGCAGGCGTATACGGCGGGGCTGGTATCAGAAAAGACTGCGCTCCGTGAATTGCAGGGTTCAAGCAAGCTGACCGGCATGTGGACGAACATTACCGATAAACAGATCGAAGCAGCGTCTGATCAGCCGGAAGCCGCCGGTGAAATGGATATCCCCGGCATGTCTTCGATGGAAACGCAGGACGCCGATTTTGAAGAAAGCAAACATCCGCGCAGTGATGACGGTAAATTTACTGGCGGTGGCTCCGGTGACCCTAATATTATTGGCTTTAAGCAGGAAAGCCTTGATCTATTAGGGCAAGAGCATAAAGCTCCTCACGGAGATGCTGCCGTCCAAAAATTACTTGATTGCAAAAATGGACATATCAAAAATGCATTTATTCGTTCTGATATTGATGACATTACGTTAATTTGGGGAAATGATGCAGTCGGGCTGAAGCATATTATTAAACGTCGCAAGGAAGAAAATGAAGATGTCGATGAACTTGTTTCGCATTTATCCGACACCATAGAAAATGGAACGTTGAAAATAAATAAGCGTGGCCGTTTTGTGATTACTAAAGGTAAGTATCAAGCTATTATTTCTCCTGAAATATTCAATGATAAACTGAATTTTCTTGTTACCGGATATTTTGTATATGACAAAAAAGATCAAGGAAGTCATGAAGACGATTAACTCTCATGACTTTACGTTAGAAAGACATACTCTTCTAACAACCTTGATCTCTTCTGTCTTGATTATATATCTCTTATGATGATAAATCAATTGTGAGGTTATATATGCCATTATGGGAGCCGAGACGGCGGATTGAGCTGGCGTATCAGCGGGCATTGGAGCGTCTGTTAAAGCAGGCGCTTTTTACATGCCGCGACTGCAGCTCATATGCCGCATTTAAGCGGGCGATGGACGCTTGGTCAAAAACGGCGGAATTTCGGGAATTTTCTGAAGCTCTGGCGGGTAAAATGATTACCGGCTTGTTTGCTGATGTCGGCAGAAACTGGCGTGAGGCTGCACGCTATAACTCTAAAACGCGTGAAATGTATATGCGCTTGATAAAATCCATGGCCGGTCAGCGGGGGCGTCGAATGCAGGAGATGATACGCGAAAATGCCGCGTTAATCCGAACACTGCCGCTGTCCACTGCTGAACAGGTTAGCGATTACGCTGCTGAGCAGGCAGCGAAAGGACGAAGACCTGAAGATATCGAAGCGGAAATATTAAAACTGTTTCCGAACCGAACGCGGGCGAGGTCAAAGCTGATTGCTCGCACAGAAACGGCGAAATATCACACAGCTATGATACAAGCAGACTGCCAGGATCTGGGACACAACTGGTATTTCTGGCGCAGCGTGCGGGATGAACGCTCCCGATCGGCGCATAAAAAAATGGATGGCGTTCTGTGCTCTTGGGATGATCCGCCGAATCCGGAGGCGTTATTTCCCGGATATCAGAAGCCCTATGGTCGATATCCGCCCGGCGGCACGTTTAATTGCCGATGTACGCCGGAGCCGGTTATTGTGCCGGAACAAATACCGGACACGGTACCGGTACATAAAAACGGAAAAATTACACGTATGAACAAATCGGCAGTTATTAAAATGGTAGGAGGTCTGATATAATGCAGGCTTATTACGGAAGCCGCTTTTCGCCCAACATGACGAGGACGACGGACGGCTTTTTAATCTGTCATAATGTCCCGCTTGCCCGCACGGGTGAGCAGGACTACCTGGGCAGCGAGGTCGGAATGAGCGATAGCTCAATCGTGAAAGTGTACCGAAAACCGGAAGAAGTCTTTAAGAAGTCTACTTTAGCGAGCTTTGAGGGAAAACCGGTAACGGACGATCATCCTGCTGAATTTGTAGAACCGGGAAATGCGACCGGTTATATCCGTGGTACCTGCACGAATGTCCGCAGGGGTACCGGTAAAAATGCCGATTTAATTATCGGCGATTTGATTATTTATGACGCTACGCTGATATCCGAGATTGAATCCGGAAAGCGGGAAATATCTGCAGGGTATCTTTGTGACTACCGGGAATGTGACGGCGGAATGGAACAGTGTAATATCATCTGTAACCATATTGCCGTTGTGCATAACGGTCGAGCCGGTAGTCGAGTAGCCATCAGGGATGAAAAACCAGTTATTAAAAACGGAGGTAAGACAATGAGTAAAAAAGGTAATATTGTAAGTCGAATGCTGGCGGTCTTTGCGAAAGATGAAGATACCACGCCGGAAGATTTGAAAAAAGCTATGGACGCGGTGAATGAACCTGAAGAAAAGCCGGAGACCAAACCGGAAGTAAAGCCGGAAGTGAAAGATGAAGACGTACCGGAAGAAAAAGTAAAAAAAGCACTTGATGCGGCGCTCGCACCGTTCATGAAGCGCATCGCCGATCTGGAAGCTCGCGTGAAAGACAGCGAACCGGACGATCTGGATAATCTTGAGAAAGAGCTGTCCAAAGATGAAGATCCGATTGATAACGAGGAGTCCGTCACCGAAGCTCCGGAAAATATTAAAACCGAAGACGAGGACGATGAAGACGAAAAACCGACTGTTGACCGCGCGGTAGCTCGTTCTATTCTTCGGGCGATTAAACCGACAATTGCTAACCTGCCGGCCGACCAGCGTCAGCTGGCAGTTGACAGTTTGCGCGATGTTTTGATTCCACAAAAGAAGAATAATGACGTCTATGCAAAAATGCTGCATGCAAAAGCTGCAGACCATGGCATGGCTCACGCATCCGATTTCGGGGAAGCCTGCAGAAAAATGAATCCTCATTACAGAAAGGAAGGTAAATAATTATGCCAGGAACAGTTATTGGAAAAACTCTTAATTTCGGATATCCCGGACAGATTAGCCGTCAGGGGGATGAAATTTCTCGTACCAGACCGGTAAAGAAAGGTGCTGCGAATATCCCGTTCGGTGCTGCCGTTGAAATCGGTGCTGACGGAACCTGCACGCTGCTGGGTGCAGGGGCAGGCACCGCCGCTGCATTTGCAGGCGTTGCTATGCGCCGTGTAAAGTCCGCGCTCGTTTATCCTGATCAGAACCACGGATATTATGCAGCCAATGAAAACTGCGATATTCTCGAACGCGGTGCGGTCATGGTTGAATGTGTTGCAGGGAATCCGACTGTGGGCGGTGCCGTGCATGTATACAAAGCAGCCGCAAGCGGTCACAAAATGGGAGAATTTGCAGCAGCTGCAGATGCAACAAATACAGTACAGCTTACTAATGCGAAGTGGGCGACCGGTAAAGATGCGAATAACGTCGCCGAGGTCGTTATTGTAACCCGTCAGGGCGTTTAACAGGAGGTAAATAATAATTATGGGTAGAAAAATCACGATGCCATCCATGTACGGGAACGCCGTACCGACTTTTGACAGCTCTGCTATTTCCGGCGGTCTGTCCTTTCTCGTTTCTGAACTTGAAAAAATCGATCCGAAACTGCGCGAACCGTTGACAAGCACTACATATCCCCGTGATATTAGTATTCAGTCCGGCGGCGGATGGGTAGAATCCACCAGCGCGATGAATGTCGACTATGCGGCGGTCGGCGGTAACTCCGAAACCGGCGGCATCCAGAACGCAATCCGCAGAATTCAAGCGAACGTCGGTAAAGACGTATTTAAGGTGTTGCCTTATGAAATTACCATGGGCGTTAAATTTGTGGATATGCAGCGCGGTGCTGTAACCGGACGCTCTATCGAACAGATTTATAACACCGGTATCCGTCTTGATTACGACAAGTACATGGACAGCAATACTTATATCGGTAATGCTGATTACGGTACCGAAGGGCTGGTTAACCAGTCCAAGGTTACTCCGGTTTCCGTTGCAACAGGTGCTGCCGCTGCCACTGAATGGAAGAAGAAAACTCCGCTTGAAATCCTTACCGATATCAACGAGGCAATCATGGCAGGGTGGGCTGCTTCCGGATATGACCAGACTGCTATTCCGAACCATATTCTGATTCCGCCGACACAGTATGGGTATCTGGTAACTACTATGGTTTCCATCGCCGGCGTGAACGGTGCAATCTCCATTCTTGAATATCTCAAGCAGAATAACATTGCTAAGAATAAGGGCGTCGACCTGTTTATCGGCGAATGCCGCTGGTGCGAAAAAGCAGGCGTCGGCCAGAAAGACCGCATGATCTGCTATGTCAATGAAGAACGCTTTGTCGGTATGGATGTTCCGGTTCCGCTCACCCGTGCAATGACACAGCCGGTAGTTGCTAATGCATCTTATGACAGCTTGTATGTATCCGCTGTCGGTCAGGTTAAAGTCCACTACACTGAACCGTTTGTCTATCGTGACGGCATTTAATCAAGGAGGTAGCTATGGTTATTTTTGCGCATAAACGGGTAGGGTTCCGCAATCCGGAAACCGGGGCGATTTTTACCATCCGTGAGATGGATTTGGTTGACGCGCCGGATTGGATTAAAGCCGATCCGATGTTTGACTGGGCGGTGCAGGACGGAATCATCACAATCCCTGACGATAAGCCTGCCGCTGCCGATCCGCTGGACGATATGACGAAAGCGGAACTCATCGAAATGGGCACGAAGCTTGGGCTTGAATTGTCCGATAAGTCTACCAAAGCGGAACTCATTGAAGCCGTTACCGCGGCCAGAGGTGACTGATGAATATATACGGGATTATCGCTGCTGCGTCGAATATCCGGAGCAGTGATAATAATCCCGAATATACAATGGACGATTTTCTGACGATGTATCCGCAGTTTAAAGACGTGCCGGAAGTCGTCAGAAAAGCATGGCTCAAGATGGCTATGAACTGCCTGCAGTATGACCGCTGGAATGACTTGTGGGAGATGGGCATGGGGTTATATATTGCTCATTTTCTCACGCTATACCTGCAGTCGTCCACGCCGGAAGGTGCCAGCACGCAGCAGATTATCAATGCCGGATTATCCCGCGGTATTGCTACGAGTAAATCTGTTGCGGATATGTCCGTCGGATATGATTTCGGCTCGGTTGCGAGTGAATCTGCAGGTTGGGGGACATTTTCTCAGACTGTATACGGGCAGCAGTTTGTGCAGCTGGCAAAGGTTGCCGCCATGGGCGGTATGACGATCTGGTAATGATATGGGTTTGACTGTAGTAAAGAAGCAACGCGCCGATTTTGACTTGGCAGCCCGCATGAAAGAACTGGGAAAAATCGGCGTATTAGTCGGTATACCATCCGACAGAACGGCACGTGACGGCGAATCGGTAACCAGCTCTGAACTGCTCTACCTGCATACCCACGGCATCCGCAGAAAAGCCATGCGGCAGGAAATGGATAAGAACGTCGAGAGCGGCATGAAATACAGCGCGGCGCATGAGTTGTATTTGCAAGCTCACGGCTCCCCGCTCTGGGCTTCGCCGCCGCGTCCTGTCCTTGAACCTGCCATCGCGGCTAATAAAGCCGTTATTGCCCGGGCGATGAATACCGGCGTTAAACAATATCTGCAGACTAAGAGTGACCGAGGTCTGCGAAGTGCGGGTAATCTGGCGGCATCGTACGCCAAGAAATGGTTTACCGATCCGCGCAATGGCTGGGCACCGAACAGTCCGCGGACGATTGAGCTGAAAGGTTCAAGCCGCCCGCTCATCGATACCGGTGCCATGCAGGAGGCTATCACTTATGTAGTCAGAAAGGATTGATTGTATGCTGGATATTTCGTTTCTGCTTGATGATCCGGATTTCGTCACTACGTTCCAGATTGTTAAAAATCAGGGCGAGTGGCAGGACGGCGAGTATGTCGTATCACAAGCTGCGCCGGAAACGGTCAGCGGTGTTGTCCGTGCTACGGGTAAGGACGATCTCGAGATGCTGCCGGAAGCCGACCGGATATCCGGCTCGATTACATTTTGGACGCGTAAGCCGATAGACCTTGATTTAACCGCCCGCCCGCCGCCGCGCCTACGGTATGCGGGCAATACTTATAAAATTATGCATCTTGAGAATTGGCAGGATTCCGGCTATACGAAGATGATTGGAATTATGCTCGGGAGGAATGGGACGAATGAAAATTAAAACTCTGCAGTCTTTGCTCCGAACAGCTATCTGCGATATTTTGCAGCAGCCGGTGAACGGCTCCACCGTGAGGGTATCATACCCGACGAACGGAGCCCCGGGATTTGCAATCACGGATACCGTTTTGTTTTTATACCTGCATGAGGCCGACGACAGTTACGGTAATGACCGTTCTCCGGTATATCATACCGAGAACGGCACCGTATATCGTGATCACATCGGAACACGGGTCTGGGATATACTGCTGACGTGCTATGGCACGGACGGGCATGAATGGCTGGATCAGGTGCGTGCGGGTGTCCTTTGGGAGAAGACACGCAGAACTCTCGAGAGTAAGAACGTGTGTCTGGTTCCCACGAATCCTGCTATCGTACGTTCTCCGGAGTTATTTAACGGACAATGGTGGGAACGGTCTGATATGACGTTACGCTACAACGAACTTTACGTTGACACGGAAAACGTTGGAGCTATTGAACACGTCACACTTACCGTTCCGCACGATTCCGTGCCCAGCTCTGGTAATCAAGATGATTTTACAGGGAGTGTTAATGCTCCCTGATTATTAAAAAGGAGGCTAATATGCCGCTTAAACCGTTAGACCTGACAAGCGTTGTCAAGATTATTGTTAATCTTTCTCAGCGATCTGCAGTCAGAAAAGGATTCAATGTATGCTGCCTGATCGGCAAGACCGATATTATTCCGGCAGCAGAACGCGTCCGCGAGTATACATCTCTGGATGAAATGCTGCAGGATGGGTTCAAACTCACCGACCGCTTGTATAAAGCCGCTGCTCTGCTTATGGGGCAGAATAAAAAACCTGATAAATTCATGGTCGGCTGTATTGCCACGGTGAAGTCTGTAACAGAAACCGCTGTACAGGCTCTGAAAGCATGCCGCGAAGCTAATTATGAGTGGTATGTGGGTATCGTCTGCGAGGATCAGACCGCCACGCAGCACTTGGCAAATCTCGAATACACGAATTCATGTACGCCGGATACGGTCTATGCTTACACTTCCGGCGACGCCGAAAATGACGCTGCCGCTACAGATAACAGTGTGTTCGTTAAGGCAAAAAATAAACTGTATCGCCGTTGCTTTGGTTTGTTTTCGACAAAGCATTCTGACGCTGTGGCTGCGGCTATTGGAAATGCTATGGCTTTTATGACCGGTACGATCAATTCCGCATTTACCATGAAATTCAAGACGCTTTCCGGCATTGAAACAGAAAATGCAACTTCTGTTTTCCCGTCTAATTCCGTTACGAAAATCAAGGGAGCAAATGGTAATGTCTATGTGAACCGCGGTACTTATTACAATATGTTAGAAGAGGGCGTCATGGCCGACGGTTCATTCTTCGATGAAATTATTTTCCTTGATAAATTCAAAAATGATTGCCAGCTGACTATCATGGATCGGCTGACACAGAATGCGAAAGTGCCGCAGACAGAAGCTGGAATGACGATCTTGCACAGGGCATTGGAAGATGTTTGCCAAGAGTACAACAAGATCGGATTCTTGGCGTCCGGCGTCTGGAATGGTAATGATGTGCTTGAACTTACAGCCGGTGATACGCTGCCGAACGGATATCTAATTCAGTCGGAACCGATTGATAAGCAGTCCCAGTCCGACCGTGATAACCGTATCGCACCGCCGATCTACATCGCACTGAAGCTCGCCGGGGCTATTCATTCCGTTGTCGTGCAGGTTGACGTCAACCGCTAAGAGGAGGCTATTACATGAGATACTCAACTTATTCTTTCACCGACGTTACCGCCGTTATTTCGCATCCGTCCTACGGACAGTTTTCGGTTAACGGCGAGGGTATCGGGAATTTTTCTGTCAGCAAATCGACGGAACGCTCCCAGCAGAATATTGCTGCCGACGGCTCTGTCATGACCAGCAAGATCGCAGGGAACAATGGCACTGTATCTATCAATGCCCAGCAGACATCTCTGCTGCATAACTGGCTGCAGGGGCTGTTTAATTATCTGTGGTCGGCATCCACAGATGAATGGGCGCAGATCAGCTTGACAATCCGCGCCCCGAAAATGAGCAAAACGATTTCCTGCTCTTACGGCGCATTTCAGAAAGAACCGGATGAACCGTTCGAATCTCAGGGACAGAACGTCAGCTGGGTGCTGCTGTTCGGTGATATTCAGCGGCTGAATCGTGCGTGAGGTGAACTATGAACTATAAAGATATTGAACTCACGGTTGCCGGAAAGAAGCGAAAATTCCGTATTAATAAATTCGACGCACGCACCGGCAGCTATATTCTCTATACAGTCATGTCGCGTTTTCTGCCGTCCATTCTGCAGTTAAAATCGGACGCGGAAACCATCACGGATATGTCTAAAGTGGTTAATCCGGAAGATATCGTATCAAGCATAGCAATGAGCGAGGACGAATTTAGCAAGCTGCAGACTGCCGCCCTGCAGGTATGTGAAGAAATTCTCCCTGCAGGTGTTACGCCGGTACTTGATACATCCGGGAATTTCGCAGTTATCGGTCTTGAAAAAGAAGCCGTGACTGTATTCGTTCTTACAGCGCAGGCACTGGTATTTAATTTATCCGGTTTTTTCGGAGAAGACGGCTTGACTTCCCTGTTGTCAGGGATTCAGCAGGTTACGCCGTCGCAGAGCCGGTAAATATTAACGCTTTTGCTTACTTGCCTGTCATGCAGGGTATGTGGCAGCAGAAAGAAGTATTTGATGGTACCTACACGCTGGACGATCTATTGGATGCCCATGAAATGATTATCCTACAGGCAGAAAATAAACGCAGGGCACAGGAATATGCGGAAATGATGAATGGTGGTGATGCATAGTGGCAGCAAACTACATTGAAGAGTATCTAGTGAAACTGGGTACTGATGTCGACGCGCGGTCGGTTGCGGAGTTACAGAAAGCGGTTAATTCCGTCCATCAAATGGTCGGCGGGATGGAATCGCTGGCTCCGAAACTGGCGAAAGCCAGCGCACTTGTAGTGGCGGCGATTAGTGGCATTGTGGCGTCCGGAGTATCACTCGTAAAGTCCATGGGCGATCAGGAAATGGCGTGTGAAACGCTGGGACGGACAATGTTCGTTTCCGCCGGTCAGGCGAAACAAATGAAGATGGCGCTGGACGCTATCGGAAAATCGGCTAATGAAGTACAGATTAATCCGAAGCTCCGCGAGCAGTATCGCCAGTTATTGTCCGACAGTGCGGCAATGACTGCAGGCGGCTATAAGGCCGCTATGAATCAGGTACAGGAATTAGCGTTTGAATTCACGCGGTTAAAGCAGGAAATCGCAGCCGGTATGCAGTGGGTCGCTTACTATATTGTCAAAGACCTTGCGCAACCTCTGGGTGATGCGAAAAAAACGCTAAAAACCATCAACGATTACATCATCACCAATCTGCCCCGCATTACCCGAACGATCGCGACCGGTTTCGGATTCGTGCGAAATATCGCATTCGCCGTCTGGCGGGTTCTATCCGGCATCGGTAAGCGTATCAACGAATTCTGGAAACGGCTACCACATAACGGCAGGGTGGCGTTTCTCGCCCTCGGCACTGCTATTGCTGCGTTTCTTGCGGGACCGATTGGTGCCATGGCCATGGCCATCGGCGGGGTGCTGCTGCTCTTAGACGATTATTTCGCCTACATGGACGGCAAGAAAAGTCTGTTCGGCGAGCAGTGGGAAAAGCTGAATCGTGTTTTAGAGTTATGCAATAAAGCATGGTTAGTCATGGTTGATTATGTCAGCCGATTTTTCCACTGGGTTGAACATTCTGAGAGGTTGCAGGCATTCGTTAATGCGTTTGAGCGATTGGCTAAGTCACTCTATGACATTACGGAATACCTCGGCGAGAGCTTTTTTGATAAACTATCTGAGTTATGGACGTATATCGTCGATACAGAAACAGTCAATGCTTTTTCAGAAGCGTTTGATTCGCTCGGGCAGGGTGTTACATCCTTAGTGAATGGCATATCGTCATTGATTGACGGAATTCTAAAATTCTTCAAAATCAGTGACGGCATTACAAGTAAAACTCGCTCTTGGACGTCATTTAAAAAAGTCCTTAAGCAAATTGTTATTATTATTGCAAAGATGATTTCCGGTATCGGAAAATTCGCGAATATCATCGGTAAATTATTGACAGGTGATTTCGCCGGGGCAAAAGCTCTCATTGGTAATATGTTCTCCAGCGGTGTCGATATTTCGGATCCACGCCTTGGTGCGCTTTCTCAAAAATACGAGGGAGCGCCGGGGACTACTGGCGGTTCCGGCGGCGCATATGGAAGCTGGCAGATTATCCCGGCGAATATGCCCGATTTTCTAAAACAGCTTGCTGAAACGAATCCGGAATGGTATTCGCGCTTGACTAATGCAGGAGATATCGGGTCTGCCGGGTTTGATCAGGAATGGCGCGATATTGCGAGCGAAGATCCGGAAGGCTTCCGTGAAGCCCAGCGGCAGTATATTGCAAGAACGCATTATGCGCCGCAGGTCGAGCACGTATTGAATGAAACAGGATTGAATTTAGATCAGCAGTCCCGCGGTGTCCGCGAAGCCGCATGGTCTGTCGCCGTTCAGCACGGACCGGGCACAGAACTCATTGCAAGAGCAATTCAAAATCTGGGCGGTGCCGGCGCAATTGATATGTCGGCAGAATCACAGCAAAATTTAATTGACGCAATTTACAACGAGCGAATGAAATATACCGGAAACAGCGAGGGCGTCACGGCAGAAAATCTGCATGACCGCTGGAATTCGGAACGTGCCGACGCTAAAGCAATCATACAACAGGAAGCGGACGAATGGGCACGGAATAATCCCCCGCCGCCACAGGAACCGGATGTAACGCCGTCCGGGAGTCCGTCATTGTCGGAAAGGGCGGCTAATACAGGAAGGGTGCTTGAAAACGGTTGGAATGCAATAAAAACGAAGTGGGGCGAATGGACGGGGACGATTAGCAATCTTGCGGGGACGAGCAGCTTTGCGGATTCCCGCAGCGCAAGGAATACGGTTAATGCGCCGGTAACCATCAATGTCTACGGCAATAACGCCGATCCGCAGGCTATCGGCAGAGCGGCGGCATCAGAAATCAGAAAGGTACTGCCGGAACGTGATATTGGTAATATCTATGACAGGGGGGCGGGTATGCAGTGAGTTTAATTACGTCAATCAAAAACTACGGTAAAGAAATCACATCATCTCGTGCCAGCTGGACGGACTTTACAAAAGATGTCGCGAAAATCTTTAATAATCAGACATTGTTGGATTACACCACGGCATTTAATAATTTTGAGGACTATATTTTATATACGCCGAAATGGACAATCGGCGGAGCTGCATTTTCCGGCATTATGCGGACAAATCACGCATTGTCGGTTGAAGCGACGCATTATCCGGTGCAGAGCGGATCGGTGATGACTGATCACGCGATATTACTGCCGGCAGAACTTGACATTGACGTGATGGTATCCGATGCAGAAGTGTATTCCCGGTCAATCAAGACGGGGAACAGGCTATTTGACGCGGTTATCAGCGGTTACAATCAGATTAACAGTATTATTCCGATTACAAATTTCTTTGCACCGCCCGGCCAGCCTGCAGTTACCGGCGACAGGGGTATATCTGCATGGACGCTCTTTGCAAATATGATTATTGCCCGCGTTCCTGTTGATGTGGTGACGAGGTTGGGAACGTATCACAATATGCTCTTAGTCCATGCTGAAGCACCGGACGATGTAAACAGCCTGCACGGATTGAACTGCTCGCTGCATTTTGAGCAGATTGACGTGGCGCAGGTCGCCGAAGTGCAGGTATCCGCCCGATCGCAAACGACGGGATCGTCCAATTCCGGCGCGCAGCCGGTTGACACGGATTCTCCGGCGAACAATCAAAGCATATTGTCTGCGATTAACGATTCTATCGGAGGTAAGTGATGTATTCAATTATACCGATTACCGCGAAACCTCGGAACACGTTTTCATGCAAAATACCGGTTGACAGTAAAAATATAACATTAGTATTTTCGACAAGATACAATGAGATTGCAGGATATTGGAATGTATCGGTATCCGACGGCAACGGCACGGAGTTGATACACAATCTGCCAATGCTGCCGGGGCAGAATATATTGGAACAATATTCATATCTCGAGATTGGTGCCGCCTGCGTTATCCCTGCCCACAAGATGGAGGATGAATGGCCGAATGCGGGGAATCTCGGTGCCGATTGGTTGCTTGTCTGGAGTGATACGGCATGAGCGCAAGACAGGAGATTACAACGACAGCCAATCTCGGCTTATACGGTCGTATGTGGCGGGTATTAGTGCAATACGAAGAGACAACAGCTCTCGATGTGTCTAATCTTCGAACAGTATTTGAGATCAAGAAAAATGCGTTGGGACAGCCGTCTATTGCACATATTATGATATATAATCTGGCTCCGGATACGGAAGCGCAAATCATCAAAGAGGGCTTTCATGTCCAGCTTGAAGCCGGATATGCGGCGCAGTACGGGTTGATATTTGATGGCGATATTATACAGGTTTTCCGGAACCGTGAAGACGGTATAAATTATCGGCTTGAAATTATTGCAGCTGACGGTAAGAGTTTTTATGGCGGAAATTTTGTGCGGACGACGCTCGCTGCGGGCAGTAAACCTCGAGATGTGATTGAAGCTGCGGCAAAGCTGGCATATTATCCGATTGAAATCGAGCATGTATCAGACAATCTACCGGAAACAACATTGCCGCGCGGCAAAGTATGCTTCGGTTATCCGGCAGATATATTGGATGATCAGGCACGGACGACCGATTCATTCGTGCAGGTCGATAACGGGAAGTTAGAGATACGAAAATACACCGACCCGATCCCGGATGATAAATGTCTATATCTTACACCGCAAACAGGATTGGTCGGGACACCAGAATATACTGATGACGGCATTGGTATTCGCATGCTATTAAATCCGGTCGTCACGATTCACGGGCTGATTAAAATCGATAACGATATTATTCAGAGATCGGCGGTTGATACCGACCAAATGATGAAACCGAACATGTCACCGGCAGGCGGTAAAGTCGCTGATCAGAACACCCGTTTTGACCCGTCTGGTGAATATGAAGTATATTCTCTGGTACATTCCGGCGATACGCACGGCGAGACGTGGATGACAGAAATTGTCGGCATTGGCCGTAACGGTAAAGCAGGATTGCCGATCATGGTGGATTCAGCAGAAGGGACGGTGAGGTCGTGATATCGATAGAAAGTCGAACTGCAGGGAATTTGGATAAATCCCGGCGTGAGCGGAGCGATTTCTCCCGCACTCTCAGGGTAGCAATCCCCGGCGTCGTGACTGAGGTAAATTATGCTGCTCAAACGGTATCAGTACAGCCGACTATCAGAGAGAAAATCGAAATGGATGGAACGTATCAATGGGTCGAATTACCGATATTGATTAACGTTCCATTTTTTGTATATTCCGGCGGCGGCTATTGCGTTACGCTGCCCGTTTCGCCGGGAGATGAGTGCTTGGTGATTTTTGCCGATTCCTGTATCGACGCATGGTGGCAATCCGGCGGTGTGCAGAATCAGGTAGAACGCCGCCGGCACGACCTGTCTGACGGCATGGCGATTGTCGGGTTTCGGTCGCAGGTGCATACGGTACCGGGATATTCCGGCGATTCCGTGCAGGTCAGGACGGAGGATGGCGGGACGTTCATTGATTTAAAGCCGGGACAGGTTACTATTAACGCTAATGTGCAAATTAACGGCAACGTAACGACGTCTGCGAATTGTACGATAGCCGACACGCTTAGAGTTGCCGGTATCAATATGAATACGCATGTTCACGACGGCGTCAAAACCGGCGGCGGAAGCACAGGAGGTCCACGATGAAATACAGACGACTGGACGAAAACGGCGATTACACATTCGGAGCCGGATCGGCAAATTATCTGACGGATCGCGAGGCCTGCGCACAGGCGGTTAAAACGCGACTGCTGTTATTTCTCGCCGAATGGTGGGAGGACTTGAATGACGGCTTGCCGCTCTGGCAGAAAATATTAGGTCATAGCGACATCAAGGCGGCTGAACAGCTCCTGCGTGACCGCATAACAGGAACTGAGCACGTGCAAAATATCATCGAATTCCACTCATACTGGAATGGCGATTCCCGGCAATACACGTTTTCCTGCACCGTTAATACGGACTATGGCGAAGTGCAGTTATCGGAGGTGACGTTATAAATGGCATATTTTAAGCCGTACATAGACGGTACCGGATATCATTATCCGACGTATAACGATATACGGGACGACATGATGAATCGATTCCGGCAGATCTACGGGCAGGATATCTATCTGGGTAATGACAGTCAGGATTACCAAATGATCAGTATTTTTGCTCTCAAGATTTATGACACGTTTCAAGCGGTCGAATTGGATTATAATAACCGGTCACCGAAAACGGCAATCGGTACTGCGTTAGATGCGCTCGTTAAAATCAATGGGTTGACACGCAAAAAGGCGTCATATAGTACAGTGCAGGTTACATTAACCGGAGAGCCGGGGACTCGAATAATTTCTGGCATCGTCCGTGACGTTAATGCCGTGCAGTGGAAATTGCCGTATCGAGTGGACATTGATACAACAGGACATGCCACAGCTACAGCAATCTGTGCAAAAATCGGAGCTGTCGGCGCACCGGCTGGCACTGTCACCGGTATCGTTACACCGATGAAAGGCTGGACATCCGTTACGAATCAGGAACAAGCGGTGCTCGGACAGCCGGTAGAAACAGATGTGCAGTTACGGGCGCGGCAGACGATTTCAGTTGCGAATCCGTCACGGACGGTGCTTGAATCGACTAAAGGAGCTATTGCCGCAGTGTCTGGCGTGACACGTTATTCCGTCTTGGAAAATGACACAAATTTAACCGATAGTAACGGTATTCCCGGGCATTCGATTTCTGCCATCGTGGAAGGTGGAAACGATATGGATATTGCAAAAGCTATATACCTGCGGAAATCACCGGGCTGCGGGACGTACGGCACAACGACAGTACCGGTATTGAATACCGAAAATGTGTCAACGAATATTAAATTCTTTCGTCCTATATATAAGAAAGTTGCCGTGCAGGTGCGGGTGAAAAAACTAACCGGTTACACAAAAGAAGTAGAAGCGGCAATAATTAATTATGTGAAATATTATCTGCAGATCCTTGCAATCGGGCAATCCGTCTATCTGTCAAGTATCTGGGCGGTTGCGGCACGGGCAATTGCCGACATCACGAACCCAACTTTTAGTGTCGTCGAAGTGAAGTTAGGTATTGCGGGCAGTAACCCGACCGTTGCTAATATACCGATATTGTTTAATCAGGTGGCGCAGTATAATTCCTGCACAGTCACGGCGGAGGATGTTTAATCATGGCGTTATACGAAGGTTACTTAGACTGCATTACGTCGGAACATCGTGACAAGCCGAAATATACAGAAATGATGAAAATGCTGCTGAGTTATACGGACGATCCGATGCAGATATCATTTGATATGCCGGATGCATTTAATATCGATACAGCGGCAGGGACGCAACTTGATACTATCGGCTTGTATCTCGGACGATCGCGGGTAATGCCGTTTAATGCGAAAAATGGCGCAAGTAGTGTATTATCGGATAAGCTGTATCGTATATTGCTTAAAGCAACTATTACGAAAATGAATTGGGATGCCGGTATTGAATCGCTGCAGGAACGATGGCGGGCGTTACTGCCGAATATCACAATATCGATCCGCGACAATCAAGATATGACGATTGACGTGTCATTAGTCGGCGTTAGCGATGAACAATTAAAAGAAATGATAGAACTGGGCTACATTATACCGAAACCGGAAGGCGTCCGATTAAATCTGCAGATTTCTGCGAATCCGCTATTTGCGTACGACTTAAATACTGATGTTTTCGCTGGTTACGAAAAAGGAGAATGGTCGAATGGCTGATAATAATTTTAAAGTATTTGACGAAAAAAAAACCAATGTAATGTCTGATACGGATTATGCTAATCACACGCAGCGGTCAAATGGCGTGCAATCTGGCGTTGCGTCGTCCGCTCTGCATAATAAGTTATATCGTCAGGTTAGTATGATGAGTAAAGCGTTAGCTGATTTTATCGCCAGTCAAGCATTTGATGCGAAAGACGAAGACGCGCAATTATTATCACAGAATCTACAGAAAGCGCTGACGAAATTTGCGAAAACGCCATTAGATGATCATAATACGAATCCGGCGGCTCACGCCGCGGGCATCGCGGGGAATGCTGCTACAGCCACCGCCGACCAGCACGGTGTCCAATTTACTCAAGGATACGTCGGCGAACGCACATACTTGAACGCGGGTACGTTTCATGCATGGGACGAAATCATGACAGCCGGAGTATATACTATCGACGAATCCTGTTTTGACCTGCAAGGTGCGCCGTCTGGCATGGTAACGTCCGGTGTATTAGTCGTATTTTTAATGCAGGATACCGTTGCACAGTTATATATCGCTAATATGTATAATTCTGTAACGAATAACACCGCATTAAAATCAATGGCGACCAGACTGTATATCAATAATGCATGGACGCGATGGCGGTATGCAGCAGATTATTCCGGTATCGCCCGAAAATTTTTAATGCTATCTGGCGGCACACTGACAGGTGATTTAACCGTACCGACTGTACACGGGGCGTTAGACGGCAATGCTGATAGTGCTACAAGACTACAAACGGCAAGACGAATAGGCGGAGTATCATTTGACGGTACTGCTGATATAGATTTACCCGGAGTGAACAAAATAGGGAATCAGGACACAACGGGTACTGCTGATAGTGCCAATTATATAGTCTACACAAAAGACATTTCTGGTGATGAGGATAATAATATCGCTTTAAAAGCACTACAGTTAAACAGAATGACACTTACACGGGCTAACAGTGTAAATGTTCAAGGCAGTCAGAAATACGGTTCTATCATATCGTTGCCATACGGGATAGATGACACGCGTAATATGGTGCAACAGATTTTCACAGAAAACGACAACGGGCGCATGTGGTTTCGAACAAACAATCATACTAATAAACAATTCACTCCGTGGTCTGCAATTGCCTTTTTGAGTGATATTACAGCCATCGAAAGCATGGGCGCAAATACGCAACAGGCATGGTGGGTGAAATTAAAGGGCGGTTTACTGATACAGGGGGGAATATATTGGAGTCCGGATCCGCTGGACAACAACACGGCATTTCAATGCAGTTTCCCTATTGCATTCTCAAAACAATGTTATTCTATAGTTGGAAACGATATTGGCGTCGGCGTATTCACGATGGCATTTGAACCTTTTTCAAATAGTCAATTTAAAGCATATAAATATAATAATAGATATACAACAATAGTAACTTTCCAAATTATCGCAATTGGAGAATAGGAGTTAATTAGGAGTTAATTATGAATTATATATCGATTTACGATAAAAAATCCCGCACCCGCATTACATCGCTTGTGGTCGGAGTCCACGGCGAAACTATTGAGGAACTCACGGAAAAAGCGAAATCTGATTATCCTAACGCTATATATATCAATCAAACCGAGGATGAATGGCAAGAGTCCATTGCCGGTAATTATGAATATCGTGACGGTAAACTACAGGCACCGCTGCCGCCTACACAGGAAGAGTTGGACGCCATCGAATATGCTCGTTTACAAGCCGCCGAATTGGCAGAGTTAAAACAGTTACTGTCAGATACGGACTATAACGTGACGAAATTCATCGAGGGTGTTTTAACCGCTGAACAGTACGAACCGATGAAAAAAGCACGGGCAGAATGGCGGGCGGCATATAACGCAATCGAAACAGCAAAAAACTTGGAAGCATTAAAGAAAATCACTTATAGCACCCATATCCCTGTAATCAAATAATAGAGGTGTCATTTTGAATGAAATTATTATCACGTCACCATCACTATATCAGCAGATAATAGGCAGTTTGACTTGCACTATCCCCGCAAATGCGGTTGTAGATATAACAGGCACTATCTTTTTCACACTTGCGCTATTGTTCACTGATGTTATGTTGCGCATTACAATTGAGTGTAACAACTATTTAAAAACCACAGGTAAGAGTTATACTCTGTGCAACATTATTACCACCTTCCTTTGGTACGGCTGGGGTTCTGTTACGCTGCCAAACGGCAGTAAGTGCAGGTTTTTAATCAGCAAAGGGCTGCGGACGGCATTAGTATTAAAAATGGCGGTGCAGTACCCCGTGCTGTTTGCTTTTTCCGTACTGTCATTCTTGTTGCCGGACGTTGAGATCATTGGCTGGCGGTTTGATTACGTTGTTTCTTTCGCATTTTTGATCATTCCGGTACTTTGCGAAATAACGTCCATCATTGAGAAATTAAACATGTTGGACGCAGAAATAATTAAAATCGGACACGCTTTTATCAGATTTATTAAATCGGTTAGGGGGTAGTATGCAGGCAAAGTTAAAAGCATTGTGGACTAAAGCTGTGTCATATCTGCCTACTGCGCGTCAAAAAATACAAACGTCAATGCAGATTGTCTATGTATACGGCATTGGACTTATCATATTGTTTTTAATGATATTGACGGCATGGTTACATGATTGGTGGCGGACAGGCGTTGCTAATACGCAGCTTTTAATTTCATTTTTCAAGGAATTTACAGCTCCGGCAGTTGTCGGGGCTTTTACTTTTGTATCTGTGTTTTTAGTTGATAAAAATCATGACGGCAGACCGGACGCGGCAGAAAAAGAAGCGAAAAAGGAAAAGCCTAAGCCACCGACAATACCGCCGCAAAGGGAGGATAAAAAATGAATATAATAGAATTTAAGCAAGAATTAACTGCAAATCGAGATTATTTTTATCAATTCCCGTTTCCGGTCGTGACGTATTATCACTGGACGGCAGGGCGTCACTTTACTACGTTTGACGATTATCACTACTGCATAGACGGTGACGGAGAGATCATAAATACCCGCCCGATTACTGAAACACCGTCTGCAACGTGGCACCGTAATACGGGCAGTATCGCTATTGCTCTGTGCGCTTGCTATAACGGAACGCCGAAAGATTTGGGCGAATATGCGCCGACAGAAGCACAGATTGAAACGCTGGCGCAAATGACAGCGGTGATTGCAGAAGTCTTCGAGAATCCGATTGATTATGATCACTTTATGACGCACGGAGAGGCGGCTGATATTGACGGATACGGATTGTATTCCGGCGATTCCGATTGTCGCTGGGATTTACAAATCCTGCACAATGGGGATGAGTACGGCACCGGCGGAGATACTATCCGTGAAAAGGCACAGTATTACTTAGAGCAAGGAGTGTAATATGCTAACAATATCAAATCAAAATATATTTTTGACGCGAGGTGATACGGCAAAAATAGCATTAAGTATCACATCTGCCGGAAATTCTGCTTATAACAGTACAAAAGATACGGTTGTGTTAACGGTCAAAAAATCGACCACGGATAAAGAAAAAGTGCTACAAAAAACGGCAGTTAATGGCGTTATCACGCTATCTCATGACGACACTAAAAATCTTGATTACGGAGATTATGTATATGATGTACAGCTAACTACCGTTGCCGGTGACGTCTGTATAGTTATTACGCCGCATAGGTTTAGACTGGAAGAGGAGGTTAATTTTGATTGAAAAGTTACAATCTGAAATTAACGGCTCTAGCACGCTTGCAGGGAGTATGTCAACCGCCGAGGATTTAACCGCCGAAATATCACCGTCCAGTATATTGACCGGAGAATTAACAGATAATAATCCACTCATTGATGTACCGATAACGGATCCGAAACCGTTAAATGGTGTGCTAACCATCCCGATCGGGACGGCTGGAGGTTCTGGGCGGGACGGAAAGTCAGCTTATGAAATCGCCGTTGATAATGGGTTTGCAGGAACCGTTTCCGAGTGGCTGCAATCCCTGCACGGTGATAAAGGTGATCCCGGCATACAGGGCGAACCGGGGAAAGATGGATCTGATGCAACGGTGGATTTAACCGATTATGCGAAAAAATCAGAAATAATCACGGAATCCCGCATTATCGAACTCATCAATGCCAACGCCGTATCTACGGAATCAATATCAACGGCAGTCAATCAAGCTATCGAAAATTACAAAAAATCTACTGAATTAATATTCCATCTTGTGTATCAAGGCTATGAATCCGAGATCAGCCGTAAAGATAATATTCACATCTGCAAGATGGTCACGAAATATCAATCTGCAGATTTTAACGACTTCTTTGGAATTAGAAACGAGACGGATTTTGTGGCTAAAAAGGACTGCACTTTAATTGCAGTCAGTAAAGTCTATCAATATGCAACGTCAAGCGGTAATACGTCAGTCAATCGTGTTGTATTAAACGCTGTAACGATAGCACAATCCGAAACAGTAAGCCGCATGGCCGGGTCAGTCGGTGCTACACAGTCAGGCGTATTTTCTGTCAAAACCGGGGCTGTATTGCGGTGTGAAACATACTCAGGAAAAGGCTATCCACAGGGCGGTATGCAGATATATATATCGCCGATTGTGTCGAATAGTTATAGCTATGACGGTACTACACCAGACGCATATTTAACCAGTAATTACACAACTGATAAAGGGTGAGGTGGAAAATGTATGATAAAAAACAGGCTTATTATATGTTTATTATCGGCGGGGTTATTCTTGTTGCCGTTATTGTCTGGTTCGTCTGTGCGGGCAGAGGCGATGTATCAAATCTCCGAAACGGAGCTGACGCAATTAGAACAGAACTTACAGACGCTGGCGAATCACAGCGAGCAGAAGCAGCAGCTATTGACAGAGCAGCAGACGCAGCTGACCGAAGCGCAGAATCAATTAAAAGTAGTCAACGAGCAGCTGAGAATATCGCGGCAATTGAACGATCAGACGCAGAAATCATTGCAGAAAGCAGAGGAATACTTAAATCAGTACGAGAAAGAGGCGGAACGGAAAATCCGAATTAAAACACGGCAGCGAAATTTGTGGATTTTAATTTCCGGTGGCTTGCTCGCAGGCTTAGCGGTGAGGTGATGGCATGAAGTGGTTTATTTACGCTCCTTTGCAACTTGTCTGTATGATTGTTTGCTATCTCACGAATTGGATTGTCGTATTGTTTGCTGACAAGAACGGAGAATTGCCGGGATTGTTACGGCTCTGGCAAACATGGGATGATAGTCTGGACAGTGAAGATTGCGTGACAAAATATGCTCCGAGGATCATCAGGTACGACTTTTACAAATATTACCGTGTAGAGCGGCATATTTTACCGGAATATAACCGTTGGAAAAAATACAGTATTAACATAGCACCGCTGCCGTTGATTGACCGCATTAAACGGTACTGCTGCCGTGTTTTCTGGTTGTACAGAAATTGCGCTTATGGCTTTGCTTTTGAGTGGTTCGGCTGTAATGTTCCGCCGGATAGCGTTAAAGTCTATGCGGACTATAAAGCCGGCGAACATGAACTATATTATGCGTCGTCAAGAAATCACGGGATGTTATACTGTACGTTACCGATTAACCGTTATTTTAGGTGGCGAATATATTTAGGCTGGAAGCTATCACCGTATATTACAAGCTATCACAGAGCAATGATTGCGTTTCGCGTCTGGTTTTGTCGTGATAAATAGTAAAAATAAGTTTTTGAGCAGTAAGGGTATTTTGTCCTTGCTGCTCTTTTTTATTGCGTTGGCCAGCCGATAAATACTGACTTTTTTGTTTTTCGTCTGTCAGGATTCTGATAAATATTGATAATTTTAATATTGTAAACTTTACTGTTTTTGGTGCGGTTTGGCCATTAAGAAAACTACTGAATTTATTTGTAAACTGTTTTCGATTAATGTTAGAAATAATTTATAAAAAATATTTTGAATTAGTATTGCAAAATCAAAATAGGAATAGAATTATAAAAAATAAGAGCGGTGAAATACCCGTTCTTTTTATAATAAAAAAAATAGGATCGATATCAAATGATATTGATCCCGTAAAAACAGACACTCTGTTTTTGAGTTCTGAAAATATTATAACATGTCACGTCTACGGCGGACACAGGATTACGCTGTGGCTTCCACGTGGCTTCCAATCTGTATAAGCATAAATTCTAAAAAATACGATAAATACTAAGAATATTGAACGTTTTATATCCACATCAGAATTATGAAAAGTATAATGGAAATTGTGGATTTCCGCCACTGCGTACAGGAAAGAGATGAATGCGGACAGCGCGGCATGGGGAAATATATTTCGGCATGTAAAATTTAATCGGGCCGTAGCAGTACCCGCTTCCCTCCTTTCCTTCAAAGCATTCTCGACTCCGTTCAGATGACAGCAGACGACAAGGTGTCATCCGGGACGTGAGTAAAGAATCTGCTATAGTGATGACGCGAAAGATTAGAATAAAAGTTTTTTCTGTCAACAGGATTCTGTCGTCCGTAAGCTGACAGTTTTTGTTTGCTGATAAAAGCAGAATTGCCTGTTCTTTGTCATATGGCCGTTTCCTGTTATTTCTGCAAAGTATTTTTGCACTTATTCTGAATGGTGGGAGACAGCAAGACATTTTCCGGTGTCCTTATCATTTGCCGTTCTATGTTGTAAAATATAAATATGTCATTATCTTTTCAATGGAATGGTTGTGAAGAAGGATCTTAGATGGAAGATATAAAGGATTTAATGGATCGTTTGAAGAAGCGCATTATCAGCGGCGGCGCAGCGGATAAACCGGAACTGAAAAGGCGTCTGGATGTGATTTATGAAATCTATGCCGGCGCTGTCGGTCCGGAAGAACTGATTGTCCGCGCAAGCCGCTATGGCGCATTGAAATATATTCATCATGAAAATCTGAAGAAACGCCTTTTGGGGATTGAGCGGCTGGTTTTTGAGAGCAGGGAGTATACCGAAGAACCGCAGGAGGGAGAAATTCCTGCTATTCTTGACCGGCTGGAAGATCGTTTGGCGGAACTCCTGGCACGCCGGGCGGTGGAGGAGCGTCTGGAGAGGAAGATTTCTGAACGCCTGGAAGAAAAGCATAAAGAATATGTGGATGAAGTGAAGCGCGAACTTTTGGAAGAAGACGAAGACGATGTGGAAACAGCACAGAGCCGGCATAAAATGGAAAAGCTGGAAGCTTTGGATAAAATCAGTCTGACGAAAACGGTCATGAATGTGGTAAAGCCGGGCACCCTGTCGGAAATTGTCGGGCAAAATGACGCAGTGAAAGCATTGGCATCCAAAATCGCTTCTCCCTATCCCCAGCATTTAATTCTTTACGGACCGCCCGGTGTGGGGAAGACGACGGCCGCCCGTCTTGTCCTTGAGGAAGCAAAGAAAACGGCCTGGTCAGCATTCGGAGAGAATGCGCCTTTTGTGGAATGCGACGGTACGACGCTCCGCTGGGACAGCCGTGATATTACGAATCCTCTTATCGGTTCCGTCCATGATCCTATTTACCAAGGCGCGCAGAGGGAATTGGCAGATGACGGTATTCCCGAACCGAAGCCGGGGCTTGTGACGGATGCCCACGGGGGCATTCTGTTTATTGATGAAATAGGGGAATTGGATCCTATCCTTCTGAATAAGCTTCTTAAGGTGCTGGAAGATAAAAGGGTGCCTTTCGAATCGGCATACTATGATGAAGAAAATCCCTATGTGCCGGCGTATATCAAAAAATTATTCCGCGACGGCGCACCTGCTGATTTCATTCTCATTGGTGCGACTACACGGGAGCCGCAGGAAATCAATCCCGCTATCCGTTCGCGGTGCGCGGAAGTATTCTTTGAACCGCTTCGGCCGGAAGATGTAGAAACCATCGTAAAAAATGCGGCGGAGAAATTGAAAGTGTCTTTGGAAGACGGTGTGGCGGAAATGATCAGTGAATACACCATGGAAGGCAGAAAAGCGGTAAATCTTCTTGCCGATGCGTACAGTCTGGCAGTATATGAAGCGGGCGGGGCGGGGAAAAATTTTATTTCCCGAGAAATCATGCGCCGCACGGCAAGGGGAAGCCGCCTTACCGTATCGCATCATAAAATGGCATCGGACGTGCCGGAAGTGGGGCATGTTTTCGGACTGGGCGTTTCGGGATTTTCAGGAAGCACTATTGAGATCGAAGCGGCGGCATATCCTGCCAAAGAAGCGGGGAAGGGGACGCTCCATTTTAATAATACAGCAGGATCTATGGCAAAAGATTCCGTGGCAACGGCGGCATCGGTGGTACGCAGGCTTACCGATAAAAATCTGGGCGATTACGATCTCCATGTGAATGTGATCGGCGGAGGGAATGTTGACGGCCCTTCGGCAGGGTGCGCTGTCACGGCAGCCATTATTTCCGCGGTGGAACAAAAACCGCTTCGCCAGGATTGGGCTGTAACGGGGGAAATTTCTTTGTCCGGAGAAATCAAACCGGTAGGCGGCGTTTATGAAAAGGCGTTTGGCGCTCATCAGGCGGGGATGAAAGGACTTATTATTCCGGCGGAAAATAAGGAAGATATCGGGGAAACCCATTTCGGCATGGAAGTGGCGGCAGTACGGACGATTGAAGATGTATTGGATAAAATACTTGTGAAATAACAGGAGAAGATTATGGCTGCAACAGAACGCGGAGGCAAAAACCGGGGCAAACAGAAAAATGATACCGAAACGCTCATATTGGGACGGATGCCTCCACAGAATATAGAAGCGGAAATGGCAGTTCTCGGCGCGATGCTTCTGGACAAAGATGCCATTGAAGTGGCGGAAAACATGCTGCATCCCGAGGATTTCTACCGTGAGCAGGATGCGATCATTTATCAGGCGGTTCTGAATTTGTCCCGCGCAGGGAAAAGCGCAGATATCCTGACGGTCACGGAAGAGCTGCGCCGCATGGGACGCCTTGATGATGTGGGCGGCATTATGTATGTCAATGAGCTGCCGGAGCACGTAATCACCACGAAGGGGATTGAACGCCATGTGGATATCGTGTCGGGGAAAGCGAAACTCCGCCGTCTGATCGATACGGCAGGGGATATTGCGGAAGCTGCGTATACCGAAGAAAATACGGTGGAAGAAATTGTAGATGATGCGGAACGCGCTATTCTCCAGGTTGCCAGGGAGCAAAATGTGAAGGGCTTTACTCCTGTGGGAGAAGCGGTTCAGCATACATTGGAAGATATTACAAGAAAGTACCAGAACCATGAGCTGATCACGGGACTGGCGACGGGATTTGCCAAATTGGACGCGTTTACAAACGGGTTCCAAAAAGGAAATCTGATTATCGTGGCAGCGCGCCCGTCCATGGGGAAGACGGCGATCGTTCTTAATATGGCAAAGAATATGAGCCTTTCTTCCGCGCGGAAAACAGTGGCATTTTTCTCTCTTGAAATGGGGAGTGATGAACTGGTCCAGCGTCTTTTGAGTTCCACCGCGCTGATTGAGGGCCAGCGGCTCAAGACGGGCCGCATCAATACGGAGCAGGAATGGAAAAATCTTTCTTCTGCAGTGAGCGTATTTATGGAAGCGCCGCTGTACATAGATGATACTCCGGCCGTGACAGTGGCGCAGATCCGCGCCAGATGCCGGCGCCTGAAAGCGGAACATGGCTTGGATGCGGTCATGATTGACTATCTCCAGCTCATGACGAGCCGGAATGTAAGGAATAATGACAGCCGCCAGCAGGAAATTTCAGAGATCTCCCGCTCCTTAAAGAGCCTGGCAAGAGAACTGGAAGTGCCTGTTATCGCTTTGTCCCAGCTTTCCCGCGGACCTGACGCAAGACCGAACCACCGTCCCTTGCTCTCCGATCTGCGCGAATCCGGCTCTATTGAACAGGATGCGGATCTGGTCTGCTTTCTCTATCGCGAGGCTTACTATAACAAGGAAATTGAAGAAGGAGATCCCCGGCAGAATGAAACGGAACTCATTTTGGCTAAAAACAGAAACGGTCCTGTGGGAATTATTAAGATGTTTTTTGCCGGGCAATATACACTTTTCTATGAGGCGACGAATCAGGAAGCGCCGCCGGATGTGGAATAAAGCGCCGGCATAGCCGGGAAAGGAGGGGGCAATGGATCTTTGGGGGAATGAAGACGAAGACGAATACAGAGCGCGGAAACGGGCGGAAATATTCAGTTCGTCTTATCATTTCGAGAATTACGGAATGTTGGAAAACGCCATCCACCGGTGCCGGCTCTGCCCTCTTTGCGATGAGGGCGGCCGCGGTCCCGTGCTGTCTACCGGTCCGGTTGACGCGCCTTTGATGATCGTTGGCGAAGGCCCCGGCGGTGTGGAAGATGAGTACGGCGGGCCGTTGGTCGGGCCGTCAGGACAGCTGCTGGATAAAGCTCTTTTGTCGGTAGGGATTACGCGTGACCATGTATATGTCACAAATATCGTAAAATGCCGCCCCAGGGGAAACCGCACGCCTACTATTGCAGAGGGAAATGAATGCGGCAGACGGTGGCTGGCGGAAGAAATACGCCTCCTGCAGCCGAAAGTTATCATCGCTCTCGGAAAAGTGGCGCTCCGTTTCTTTCTGGGGCATGATGCGGGTATTATCCGTTCCCGCGGCCATTGGATTGATTACAAGGGTATCCCCGTTATGCCGACTTTCCATCCGGCATACCTGCTCCGCCAGACGGGAGAGGGATTGAAAGAAGCGAAATGGCAGGTCTACTATGACCTGAAAGCGGCAAAAGACAGGGCTGCGGAAGCCGTGCCCGGCTGGGTGTGGAAAAGCGATACGCCTCCTGATCTGCTGGAAGAATTAAAAGAGGTCCGGGAGAAAAGGATGGGCATATCTTCTGCTTTTTGAAAAAAGAATTTGTAAAGGTGATGGATCATGCGTATTTCAAAGCTGGACCATCTGGTGCTGGTGACAAGCAATTTATCCCGATGTGTTTCCTTTTATCGGGATCTGCTTCATATGGAAGTGGAAGAAAAAGACGGCCGGTTTGCTCTTCGGTTCGGCACATCAAAAATCAATATCCATACCTGTCCCGGAGAATTCCAGCCGGCGGCGGAAAGGCCTGTGCCGGGGAGTCTGGATATCTGTTTCGTGACGGAGGAACCATTGGAGAGGCTTCTGGATGAGCTGAAAGAAGAAAAGGCGCCGCTGGTGACGGATATCGTGGAAAGGCATGGCGCCCTGGGGAAAATGAGGAGCCTGTATCTGCGTGATCCGGATGGAAATCTGGTGGAAATTGCGGAATACAGAAAAGGAGGTCAGCATGCTTACCATCAATCAGGCTGATCTGTTTTATGCCGCGGAATATGCATTGGCGGCGCTCCTTTTGCTTCTCTGCACGTGGCAGCGGGGGACGCTTGATATCCGGCGGCAGATAGGACGAAAGGTTTTCTTCCGCCGTCTGCTGCTGGTGCTGTTTGTGTCCGTTCTGGGCATCGCGCTTATGACGGGAATATATTTTATCTGGCTTGAACCGGAGGTCCGTTTCGCTGCTGTTGGTGCAGTTCAATTCTTTATGACAGTATGCAACAGCGTCATTCTCGGGTCTTCCTTTTTCCAGCGGTACCGCGTCTATCCCCGCGGGTCAGCGCTGGCGGCGGTACTTATCCTCATGTATGGGGTATCGGATTTCTTTATGCCCCGCGAAGTGAAGTACGCTGTCCTTGCGGCGTCGGTGATCGGCGGATTCCTGCTTCCTGAAACTTGGGGAAATAAACAGGTATGAGCAAAATAAAAGGCAGGATTTCCTGCCGGGATTTTTACAACAAAACCTCCTGAACCGGAATGGAACAGGAGGTCTTTTGCTGTCGTTTTATTTCTTGCGTGATCCGTAGAGGTCATTATAAATGATCCGTTCATTATAACGGTTCATGCGGACAGGTTTCCGCTCCGCGTAGCCGATGGCGATGATACAGAACGGTTCCATTTCCGCGGGGATATCAAGAATATTTAAAAGATGTGCTTTGCGGTCAGCATAGGGATATACCTGGAGCCAGATTGATCCGAGACCCAGATGTTCCGCTTCGATGAGAATGTTTTCCGCGGCGGCGGCACAGTCAAAGGACCATTCTTCAGGAAAAGAGATATCTTCTTTTTTGCCTACGATGACGATGGCCGCACCTGCTTTACGGGCAGGCCCCGCTACAAGGCTGTTGTGGGAAATCGCTTTTACCAGGTCGTCCCTGGTAACGATGATAAATTCGCGGGCTTCCTGATTGCCGCAGGCCCGTGCCTGCATGCCCGCCTTCACGAGTGTCAGCAGGTCTTCTTCTGCGACGGGAGTCAGTTCCTTGAAGTGGCGGCAGGTGCCTCTTTTGAAAATTTCATCCATATTCACTCCTCCTTCTGCAAACGGGTGCGCCAAAAGAGGGGAATATCCCCTTGACGCGGTGCGGATCATTTCTTTTCCGCCTGTTATTATTTGTATCCATTATAGCATAGACGGCGGGCAGTACGGGAAATAAAAAAGACCCCGCCGTGAAGCGGAGCCTTTGCTGGTTACGGAGTGCCGAATAGGAAGTACCTGACATAAAGATAAATGGTGGATGTGAGAAGAGTTACGAGCATCATGGGGAAACATTTCAGCATGAAGTGGCCGAAAGTAATATTGTACCCTTCTTTTGCCGCAAGAGCGGCGACGATGACGTTCGGCGAAGCGCCGATGATGGTACCGTTGCCGCCGTAGCACGCGCCGATAGAAAGCGCCCACCACATATAGTCCGCGTGGGCCAAACCTAAAAGTTCCTGCATATTGTGGATCAGGGGGATCATGGTAGCCGTGAAAGGGATATTATCGATGAATGCGGAAGCGATGCCGGAAAGCCAGAGAATAGTAAACGTAAGGGCTTCCGGGTCACCGCCGACCGCACTGATGCCTGCCTGGGCGAGGGCGTTGATGACGCCTGTTGTTTCGAGGCCGCCTACGACGATGAAGAGACCGATAAAGAAGAAGAGAGAATCCCAGTCCACATCGCGGAATATTTCATGGGGATCCACGCTACAGGCAAGGATGGCAAGCACACCGCCTGTGAGGGCGATCGTTGCCGATTCGATACCGATAAGATTGTGGACGATGAAGCCGAAAATGGTCAAAGCCAGAATGGTGACGGATTTCTTGAGAATGGAATAGTCCGTAATGACGGAAGAAATACTGATTTTCCCCAGTTCCTCCTCGGTCATTTCTGTTTTCGGGAGCTCCTTGCCGTAAATGATTTCCAGATAAATAATGCATGCTGCTACGTTAAGCAGGGCGATAGGGCCGGTATTCATGGCAAAATCATTAAATACGAGATGTGTCGCGGAACCGATCATGACATTTGGCGGATCGCCGACCATCGTGCCGGAACCGCCAATATTGGAAAGAAGGATTTCTGCGATCAAAGTGGGGATCGGGGTGACATGGATACGGCGGCAGAGGGAAATCGTCATGGGAGTGATGAGGAGTACAGCAGTGACGGCATCCATGAAAGAAGCGCAGAAGCCGGTAATCAAGCCGAGGATAATCAGGAGTTCTTTCGGGCGGCCTTTCGAAATCTTTACGGACCAAAGCGCCATTGCCTCAAAGAAGCCTGATTTCTTTACGACGCCGATTAAGATCATCATGCCTGCCAGGAGACCGATGGTGTTGAAATCGATGAAATGCCGGAGCGCTATCTCCTGTGTGACCAATCCGCTGTATACGACCAGCCCCGCACCGAGAAGAGCGCAGAGAGAACGGGGAATCCTTTCGGACATGATCCCCGCATAGGTCAATAGAAAAATAAAAATGGAAAAATAAAAACTGCTGTTAAACTCCATCATCCCATCTCCCCATTATAGACAACCAAAGAACGATGTATTTATTTTCAGATCCATAGATTACAATTTATGAATAAAACAATTATTATCTACAAGTATATACGATGAAAATGAAACGTTCAATAACTTTAAGGAATTTAATTTATATACCATGGCATAATTTTTTTTTATAGGGGAGATTATTTAAACGGCAATGGAAAATATATTTCATGGAGACAGAAAAAATTTTTATAAGTTTTCTGTTTCCATAATAAAAGAAATGAAATACATAGCCGGAAAGAAGGGGCAGGGGCAATTTATTAATTGCTATTGGATAGGTTTCAGTATAAAATAGCAGTGATGTACTTTTATTTTACAGGATAAAGGAGGCACAGCAATGTCCCGTGCACAAAGCCTTTTATTTGGTGTTGCCGTCGTTTTTGCCGGCTGGAATATTTTGAACAATGGACTCAGCGTGCGGTCGGGAGCGATTGCGCTGCTGATCATAATCTGCCTGGTCATCAATATTTACAATAATAATCAGAAAAAGGCACAGCAGGAAGAAGCCATGGCGAAAATCAGGGAAAAAGAAGAGATTCGCCGTATCCGTGCGGAAGCCCGGCGGAAGCAGGGGAAAAAACATAAAAAATAACGGGTAAGGCGGACAGGATGATTTCCTTTTGAAAGTCCCTGCCGCTTTGGGAGATTTTGATGGAAATAGCGCTGATTTACCGGTGGGCCGTTTTTATCCTGCTGGTGTTAGGACTTATATTGCTCATGAAGCACGGGGTGCTTACGCCTTTCGTGTTTTGGTCGCGGATACAGTATTATACGTTTTCCACGTTCACGCTTTTCTTTATTTGGCTGGGCGCCACGCTTTTCAAAGCTGACATCCCGTTTCTTTACACGGCGGACTGCCGCTATATCGTGGCTGCCGGACTGGTGACATTGTCGGTCATGTATCACATCATCGTCCGCCCCGGTGCGATACGTACCCATAGGCTGAATGACATAAGCTATGAGCATTTTTCTTTCTATAACTATATATTTCACTATTTCATTCCCGTGCTGATGACGGCAGACTACTTATTCTTTGTGGATAAGACGGAACTTCATTGGCATATTATGATTTCCTGGATGATATATCCAGCGCTTTATGTGGTATTCGTTTACTGGCGGGCATGGATGACCATCGTGACACACGGGACGTCCCATTTATATCCTTATACATTTATGGATCCCCGTATGAATGATGTTTTTTCCATTACGAAGGGATGCCTGAAAGTGGGATTCCAGTTTTTCCTTATCGGCATCTGTGTTTATGCAGCGGGGAAAGGCCTTTATCTCCTGGATATACCGCCGGCTGCATGGACTTATAACGGATAAATATTTATTTAGCAAGGAGTTTTTTCTTTTATGGCACAGACAAAAAAAACGAAGGCCGGTAAAAAGGATTTTTCAGCATCTTCCACACCGAGTAGGAAATATCTGATCGCGGCATACATAGGCGGTTTAGCACTTGCAGGGTATGCTGTCCGCCTGGCATGGGTCTACATGACGTACCATGTACTTCCTCTCCAGGGGATTATTCTTTTTATCATCGCGGCCTGTTTCCTTTTAAATGTAGTCACGGCGAAATGCACCTATACTTTGGGAGAGGAAGGCCTTACACTCCAAAAAAAGAGCCTATTCCAAAACAGAACGATCTATGTGGCATATAAAGATATCTTCGGTGTCCACCATTTTAAGAACCAGCTTATGAAACCGGCGACTTACCGTTATACCCGCCATATGTACAGCCAGCTGGATAACAGGGAAATATGGTCGCTTCTTTATGATATCGGTGAAGTGGAGAAAATCGGCCGCATTATGATGACCGGGTCTGCCGCTTTCTGGCATGAATTTTCGCTCCGCCTTCCTGATCGGGTGGCAATTCCGCAGGAAGAGGTAATTGCTTATGTATACCAAGGGATGAGAGAAAAACTGATCGCTTCAGGGAAAGTGCCTCCGGAACTGTTGAAGAAGCTGAAAGAAGCGGAGGCAGCTGATGCAGAAGATGACATAACTTTTGAAGAAGGGATCGAACAGCTCCGTCAGGAAGGAACCGATATGGGCGGCAGCGATTACGAAGTGACATTGGAAGACATCAAAGAAAAAGAAGGCTTCAACGAAGAAGAGTATAACACGGCAAAGCATGACAGCGCGGAAACGGAAGCGGCAGAGAAAAAGACTGAAGCTGAAACGAATACGAAAAAATAGTAAAAGACAGGATCTCCGCTTATGGATGAATATTCATGGGCGGAGATTTTATATTGTCTGTTTTTGAATTTTCCAGTTTTTTGTAGAAGAAGATCTCATTTTTACAAGCAGAAAAAATTCTAATGAACTTTTTAACAACTAAATAATTCCATTATGGAATACTTGATGGTTGATAAAAAGCAAGCTGCAGATTCTTACGGCTTATTGAAAATGGAAATCAATGAATGGATTTCTACTTGAGGAAAAGAGAGAAAATTATAAGTCGGAAAAGGAGAATGGCAGAGGAGGTAAAGCCTATATATAAGCGTTTTACAGATAGATATATAAAATACTATGTATTCAAGCAATATACATTGATTGCAATTTATGCATATCCGCGGGTTTTTATGATGAGGAGGATGATATCGTTGATTTCAGAATCATAAATTATATCTTGAAGATAAAAATAATAAACAAAGAAGTTTATATATATTAAGAAGGAAGATAAAATACATAGTATTCTGTTTGTATATTTACAGCACGGTAAGTACAATATGTAAGGGTGTTAATGCAAATAGTATGCAATTGCGTATATATTGCATGCGATGTATTTCTTGAAAGTCCGCTCCCGGGGCTGTTTTGGAAGGAGGTCGTGGAAGTAAGAGGGAGTTGTTATTTGTTCCCGTTTAGATAATTTCATAAAGCAGACTGCAATATTCTTTTTTTATTAAATGCAAATTGTCTTCCGGGGAAGTTCTGCGATCCGATTTGAATAGGCACCTGACTCAAATCAGACCGTGGAAGATTTATAAGGAAGGTGAAACTTATGGATCCAGCCATTATTACGCTGTGCGTCCTTGCTGTTGCGGCATTTCTGTTTATTACAGAATTGATCCCGCTGGCAGTCACAGCCATGGCAGCTTGTACTGCCTTAGGTATTTTGGGCGTCCTGCCGTCAAAGCAGGTTTATGCCGGTTTGTCCAATTCTACCGTAGTTCTCTTCGGCGGTATGTTCGTTATCGGCGCCGCTATGTTTAAAACAGGTCTTGCGGAAGCGATCGGCATCGCCGTAGTCAAGAAAGCGGGCACCAACCAGGTTCCGCTCATGGCGGCAATCATGCTCGTTACCATTGCCCTTTCTGCCGTATCTTCCAATACGGGGACGGTAGCCTGCCTCATGCCGGTTATTATCGGTATCTGCCAGGCGGCGAATATTTCTCCGTCGAAAGAGCTGATGCCTCTGGCAATCGCTGCCAACGTAGGCGGCACCATCACCATGATCGGTACCCCGCCAAACGTTATTGTCACAGGTGCTCTGTCCGCAGCAGGCCTGCCGACTTTTGGATTCTTCGAATTTGCTTATATCGGCATTCCGCTGTCTATCATCATTGTGCTCTACACACTGTTCATCGGCCGTCATTTTGTGCCTGATAAGCAGGCCGGCGCAATGGATGAAGAAGCGGTAAAGGCTGCAGCCGAAGAAGCAGGCGCTTCTGGAGACGGGGCTCCGAAGAGCAAAACAAAGATGTGGATTTCCGGGATCATCCTTCTGGGCGTAGTAGCCTGCATGGCCCTCGGTCTGAAGACGCTGCCGCTGCACACCGCGGCGGTAACCGGTGCCATTCTCTGTGTAGTTACAGGCTGCCTGAAAGAAAAAGAAGCCTATGCGGGGATTGACTGGGTAACCATTTTCCTCTTCGCCGGCATGCTTTCCGTAGCAAGCGCTATGGAAAAGACAGGCGCAGGCAAGATGATCGCGGATACTGTTGTAAATATGATGGGGGAAAATCCGAACCCCTATGTATTGACAGCAGTACTGTTCCTTATCTCTAACGTACTGACCCAGTTCATGTCCAACACGGCGTCGGCAGCGCTCCTGGCACCGATTGGTATTTCCATTGCCCAGTCTATCGGCGCAGATCCGAAACCGGTTCTGATGGCACTTGGTATCGCGGCTTCCATGGCATTTGCCACACCGATGGCAACGCCTCCGAATACCCTCGTACTGGGACCGGGCGGATTCTCCTTCAATGATTATGCTAAAGTCGGCGTTCCGATGTGCTTGATTTCTTTGGTAGCGTCTGTAATCATTATTCCGATTTTCTGGCCATTCTAAGATTTGGCAGTAATGGTTGCAATCTGAACGTTCTGTCCTTCCCGGCGTTTTTACCGGGGAGGACAAAACGCTTATGTATTGCGGAACGATTCTGTTCCGCACAGTGTCTGAAGGACACTTGTATTTAGAAAGGTGGATTTCATTAATGGATACTCCAGGCCCACTTTCCATTTGTCTCACTAATATGGTTATCGTATTTGGTGTTTTGATCTTTTTGGCTTTCGTCATCGAATTGATTCATATCGTTGACCCGACAAAAAAGAAGAAATAAGCATAAGTTAAATATGATTAACCTATAGGAGGTATAAAATGGATGGTTTTATGAGAGCACTCATTTCCGTATGGACAGATTCCGGATTTTCCAATCTGACCTGGGAAAACTGTGTCATGATTTTAGTAGGACTTGTTTTACTTTATTTATCAATTGCGAAGGAATATGAACCTTTGCTGCTGCTCCCGATCGCATTCGGCTGCATCATGGCGAACTTCCCGAATACCGGGTTCAATGATGAAATGGGCGTCATGATGGCCATTGGTTTCGGTATTAAGTATGAAATTTTCCCGCCCCTTATTTTCATGGGGGTAGGCGCGATGACCGACTTCGGTCCGCTTTTAGCTAACCCGAAGACCATGCTTCTCGGCGCGGCTGCCCAGATCGGCGTATTTGTCGCATTGGCAGGCGCTATGATGCTTGGCTTCAATGTACAGCAGGCTTCCGCTATCGGCATCATCGGCGGTGCTGACGGCCCGACAGCCATTTACCTGGCATCCAAGCTGGCTCCCGATCTCCTGGGTGCTATCGCCGTAGCGGCATACAGCTACATGTCCCTGGTTCCGCTCATCCAGCCGCCTATTATGAAGCTGATGACCACCAAGGAACAGAGAAAGATCAAGATGGTTAACCTTCGTCCGGTAAGCCACTTTGAAAAGGTATTATTCCCGATCGTCGTAGCCATCGTGGTATCCCTGCTTCTGCCTCCGGTAGCGGCGCTGATGGGCTGCCTGTGCATGGGCAACCTGTTTGAAGTCTCCGGCGTAACGGCAAGACTGTCCGACACCGCGCAGAACGCGCTGATCAATATCGTCACCATCTTCCTGGCGACAGGCACAGGCTTGACGATGTCCGGCGACAAATTCCTCAGAATCCAGACGATTGAAATCATCTGCCTCGGTCTGATTGCCTTTGCGGCAGGCACGGCAGGCGGCGTCCTCTTTGGTCAGATCATGAGAATTGCTTCCGGCAACAAGATCAACCCGCTCATCGGTTCGGCAGGTGTATCGGCCGTACCGATGGCAGCGCGTGTATCCCAGGTGGTAGGATTGAAAGACAACCCGTCCAACTACCTGCTGATGCAGGCCATGGGCCCGAACGTAGCAGGCGTAATCGGCACTGCCGTAGCGGCAGGCACCATGCTGGCACAGTTCGGAGGCTAATCAGTATAGCTGATTCGTCTGATTGAATTAAAATGAAAACGCTCCTTTGCGGGGCGTTTTTCTATTGCGTCGTATTAAATGCTGGGTATAAGAAAGGAGAGACATCCCCGATTTGTATTTTCACAAAGCAGGCAGGTAAAGCGGGCAAGGAAATGTCTGCTTTCGTATAAAGATTTATTTTCTAACTAAACTTTTATAAAAGAAATAAATGGATAAGACAGACGATGCATATCTAATCTGTTGAATATGAAGATTGGAAGAAACGGATAGTAATGATATGCAGTCACATAATTTAAGTATTTGGATATGACTGGACGGAAAGGAAAAACAGTAAAATTATTTACATAGTGTACTATTGTAAATAATATGCATTTGCCGCAGCCGGGAATAGATAAATTACTATGTATTATCAGACATATACATTGCATGCTATGCAATAAAAATGCAGAAAGTGAAAATTAAATTTGTATGGTTTATCAGACGATAAATTCCCTTTGTAATAAATTAAAAATAAAATATATAAAGTAAAAACGTCTAATGTATAAATAATGCAAAACATTTCCATTTCCTGAATCGTTGAAAGTTCAGAGAATAAAAGATACAATACAGGCAAGGTGTTGATGCAAACAGTATGCAATGGCATATACATCGCATACTATGCATTTTGTGTAAGTCCTGTCCCGGGGCTGTTTTGAAAGGAGGCCTGTGGAGTAAAAGGGAGGCTGTTATTTATTTTTTCGTAAGGCAAATTCATAAAGTAAACAGCATTCATTTTTTTAACAATTAAATATGAATTGTCTTCCGGAAAATATTCATGATTTGATTTGAATATACACCTGTTTCAAATCAGATTATGGGAGGTTTATAAGGAAGGTGAAATTATGGATCCAGCCGTTATCACGCTGTGTGTCCTCGCTGTTGCGGCATTTCTGTTCGTTACCGAACTGATCCCGCTGGCAGTCACAGCTATGGCAGCTTGTACTGCATTAGGTATTTTGGGCGTCCTGCCGTCAAAGCAGGTTTATGCCGGTCTGTCCAACTCCACCGTAGTCCTCTTCGGCGGTATGTTTGTCATCGGCGCTGCCATGTTTAAAACAGGCCTTGCGGAAGCGATCGGCATCGCCGTAGTCAAGAAAGCGGGCACCAACCAGGTTCCGCTCATGGCGGCAATCATGCTCGTTACCATCGTTCTTTCTTCTGTATCTTCCAATACGGGTACAGTAGCCTGCCTCATGCCGGTTATTATCGGTATCTGCCAGGCAGCTAAAATTTCTCCATCGAAAGAACTCATGCCTCTGGCAATTGCTGCCAACGTAGGCGGCACCATCACCATGATCGGTACCCCGCCAAACGTTATTGTCACAGGCGCTCTGTCCGCAGCAGGTCTGCCGACTTTTGGATTCTTCGAATTTGCTTATATCGGCATTCCGCTGTCTATTATCATTCTTGTATACACACTGTTTATCGGCCGTCATTTCATTCCCGATAAGCAGGCCGGTGAAATGGATGAAGAAGCGGTAAAGGCTGCAGCTGAAGAAGCAGGTGCTTCCGGCGACAGCGCTCCGAAGAGCAAAACAAAGATGTGGATTTCCGGCATCATCCTTCTGGGCGTAGTAGCCTGCATGGCTCTGGGTCTGAAGAATCTGCCGCTGCACACCGCGGCGGTAACCGGCGCTATCCTCTGCGTCATTACAGGCTGCCTGAAAGAAAAAGAAGCCTATGCTGGGATTGACTGGGTAACCATTTTCCTCTTCGCCGGCATGCTTTCCGTGGCTACTGCTATGGAAAAGACAGGCGCAGGGAAAATGATTGCTGACGCTGTTGTAAGTATGATGGGTGACAATCCGAACCCCTATGTGCTGACAGCGGTGCTGTTCCTCATTTCCAACGTACTGACCCAGTTCATGTCCAACACGGCATCGGCAGCGCTCCTGGCACCGATTGGTATTTCCATCGCCCAGTCTGTAGGCGCTGATCCGAAACCGGTTCTGATGGCGCTTGGTATCGCGGCTTCCATGGCATTTGCCACACCGATGGCAACGCCTCCGAACACCCTCGTACTGGGACCGGGCGGATTCTCCTTCAATGACTATGTCAAGGTCGGCGTTCCGATGTGCCTGATTTCCTTGGTAGCCTGCGTTATCATCATTCCGATTTTCTGGCCGTTCTAAAATTATGGTCACAAATCAATAGGTTTTACAGGGGAGTGTTCTCTTCGGGTGAACCGGGGAGGACACATCTTCCTATTTAGAAAGGTGGATTTTATTCATGGATACTCCAGGCCCACTTTCCATTTGTATCACTAACATGGTTATCGTATTTGGTGTTCTTATTTTTCTGGCTTTTGTCATCGAACTGATCCACGTGGTGGATCCGACCAAGAAAAAGAAATAAGAAGTAAGAGCTTAGTGAATACAAATACCGTATAGGAGGTACAATAATGGATGGTTTTATGAGAGCACTTGTTTCCGTATGGACAGATTCCGGCTTTGCCGCGCTGACCTGGGAAAACTGTGTCATGATTTTAGTAGGACTTGTTTTACTTTATTTATCAATTGCGAAGGAATATGAACCTTTGCTGCTTCTCCCGATCGCGTTCGGCTGCATCATGGCCAACTTCCCGAATACCGGGTTTGAAGATGAAATGGGCGTCATGATGGCTATCGGTTTCGGGATCAAGTATGAAATTTTCCCGCCCCTTATTTTCATGGGGGTAGGTGCGATGACCGACTTCGGTCCCCTTATCGCAAACCCGAAGACCATGCTTCTCGGCGCGGCTGCCCAGATTGGCGTATTCGTTGCGCTGGCAGGCGCTATGATGCTCGGCTTCAATGTGCAGGAAGCGGCATCCATCGGCATCATCGGCGGTGCTGACGGCCCGACCGCGATTTACCTGACATCCAAGCTGGCACCGCATCTCTTAGGAGCTATTGCCGTGGCGGCATACAGTTACATGTCCCTGGTTCCGCTCATCCAGCCCCCGATTATGAAGCTAATGACAACCAAGGAACAGAGAAAGATCAAGATGGTCAACCTTCGTCCGGTAAGCCACTTTGAAAAGGTGGTATTCCCGATTGTCGTAGCCATCGTCGTATCCCTGCTTCTGCCTCCGGTAGCGGCACTGATGGGCTGCCTGTGCATGGGGAACCTGTTCGAAGTATCCGGAGTAACGGCAAGACTGTCCGACACCGCGCAGAATGCGCTGATCAATATCGTCACCATCTTCCTGGCGACAGGCACAGGCTTGACGATGTCCGGCGACAAATTCCTCCGTCTGGAAACGATTGAAATTATCTGCCTCGGGTTGGTTGCCTTTGCGGCAGGCACAGCAGGCGGCGTGGTTTTTGGCCAGATCATGAGAATTGCATCGGGCAACAAGATTAACCCGCTCATCGGATCGGCAGGCGTATCAGCTGTACCGATGGCAGCACGTGTATCCCAGGTGGTAGGATTGAAAGACAACCCGTCCAACTACTTGCTGATGCAGGCGATGGGTCCGAACGTAGCAGGGGTTATTGGCACTGCCGTAGCGGCAGGCACCATGCTGGCACAGTTCGGAGGCTGATCAGTATAAGCTGATGAGTCTGGTTAAATCAAAACGAAAACGCTCCTTTACGGGGCGTTTTTCTATTGCGGGGTATTTTCTTCCAATAAGAAATGGAAAGTATCTTCCGCAGCATGAAGTTTTATTTCTAATCAAAAATTCACAAAAGAAATATTTACGTAAAACAGGGGCGGGCATATTCAAAGGTAAGAATATAAAAGATGGCAAGATTAAATGGGAATGCTAAGCAATACTACTGGACATAATTTATGTTCCACATACATTAAAATACATAGATGACTATATATTATGGGAGGGATAACCGTAGTACATATTGTGCATTTCCGGAAAAAATATAATTCCTGTTTAAAAGCGGAATGACAGATATTCCAAGATACTTTATATAAATTATAAATAAAATATATAAAGTAAATATATTGAAATGATAAATATTGCGAAACGATTCCAGCTGTAGACTCATTGAAAATTTATATTTGACTGATTACAATAGCCACAGGTGCTTTTACATAGAATGCAATGTATTTGCGGCTATGTATGAATGCGAGTCCTGCCCCGGGACTGTCCAGAAAGGAGGTCATGAGAAGTAGGAGGGGATACAGTTCGTTTTCCGGCAGAAGGAATTCATGGAGAAAACAGCATTAATTTTATTTACAATCATTATGAATTCCGAGGTTTCCGGGAAATGCCCATACTCTGATTTGTGTCAGGCACCTGAATCCGATCAGGCTGTGGGATATTTTTAAGGAAGGTGAATTTTATGGATCCAGCCGTTGTCACACTGTGCGTCCTAGCAGTAGCGTGCTTCTTGTTCGTAACCGAACTGATTCCCTTAGCAGTCACAGCCATGGCAGCTTGTACTGCATTAGGTATTTTGGGCGTTCTGCCGTCAAAACAGGTTTATGCCGGTTTGTCCAACTCCACCGTGGTACTCTTTGGCGGTATGTTTGTTATCGGCGCTGCTATGTTCAGAACTGGTCTTGCTCAGGCGATTGGTCTTGGTGTAGTCAAAAAAGCGGGTACTAAAGAAGTGCCACTCATGGGCGCAGTTATGCTCGTTACCATCATTTTGTCTTCTGTATCTTCCAATACGGGTACAGTAGCCTGTCTTATGCCCGTAGTTATTGGTATCTGCCAGGCAGCCAAAATTTCTCAGTCTCGTCAGCTGATGCCTCTGGCGATTGCTGCCAACGTAGGCGGTACCATCACCATGATCGGTACCCCGCCAAACGTTATTGTCACAGGCGCTCTGTCCGCAGCAGGTCTGCCGACTTTTGGATTCTTCGAATTTGCTTATATCGGCATTCCGCTGTCTATTATTGTCTTCTTCTTTACCCTGTTTATCGGCCGTCACCTGCTTCCTGCAAATGCTGCCGGAGAAATGGATGAAGAAGCTATCAGGGCTGCTGCCGAAGAAGCGGGCGCTTCTGGCGAAGACAGCGAACCGAAGAGCACCACAAAGATGTGGATTTCAGGACTGATCATGATTGGTGTAGTTATTTGCATGGCTCTGGATTTGAAGACTTTGCCGCTGCAGACCGCGGCGGTAACCGGGGCTATCCTCTGCGTTATCACAGGCTGCCTGAAAGAAAAAGAAGCCTATGCGGGCATTGACTGGGTAACGATCTTTCTGTTTGCTGGTATGCTCTCCGTAGCCACCGCTATGGAAAAAACTGGAGCAGGAAAATTGATTGCCGATACGGTTGTTGGTTCAATGGGTGAACATCCGAATGCGGTCGTTTTGTGCGCAGTGTTGTACCTAATTTCCAATGTGTTGACCCAGTTCATGTCCAACACAGCTGCGGCAGCTCTTTTGGCACCGATCGGTATTTCCATTGCCCAGTCCATCGGTGCTGACCCGAAACCGGTTCTGATGGCTATCGGTATCGCAGCGTCTATGGCATTTGCCACACCGATGGCAACGCCTCCGAATACTCTTGTACTGGGACCTGGCGGTTTTACGTTTAATGACTATGTGAAGGTCGGTCTTCCGCTCTGCATTGTTACTTTCATTGCGTCGGTTATCATTATTCCGATCTTCTGGCCGTTTTTCCCAGCATAATCTTATTGTCCGTCTACATACTGAAAGTAGAAATTTGATTAATTTTATCTATTTGTATTCGTATAAACGGATATGAGAAGAGAAAGGTGGATTTTATTCATGGATACTCCAGGCCCACTTTCCATTTGTATCACTAACATGGTTATCGTATTTGCCGTTCTTATTTTTCTGGCTTTCGTTATTGAATTGATCCATGTCGTTGACCCGACAAAAAAGAAAAAATAAGAATAAATTAAATATGATTAACCTAATAGGAGGTATAAAATGGATGGTTTTATGAGAGCACTTGTTTCCGTATGGACAGATTCCGGCTTTGCCGCACTGACCTGGGAAAACTGTGTCATGATTTTAGTAGGACTTGTTTTACTTTATTTATCAATTGCGAAGGAATATGAACCTTTGCTGCT